>Ga0190273_10000901_pt1 | contig 10748 bp, 12 predicted proteins | sample Popmic504IS_FD_134513 | JGI IMG/M metagenome (GOLD analysis project Ga0190273, IMG submission 134513) | Populus adjacent soil microbial communities from riparian zone of Shoshone River, Wyoming, USA - 504 IS | ecosystem: Environmental > Terrestrial > Soil > Riparian zone > Trees stand | place...
CCGGGGTCGGCCGCGGTGGCGACGACACGCTGTTCGCCCTCGTGGGTGGCAGCGTGGAGTTCGGCACCAAGCGTGGCCGCCGGGTCGTCAACATCACGCCGACCGCCGAGTGACCTCGGTCCGGGAGTGACCACCGGCCCGGCACCGCACGTGGTGCGCGACGGGCCGTCGGTGACCGCGACGACAGCATTGCCAAGGGGTGCCCTGCGGAGACCGCAGGGCACCCCTTCGGCTTGCCCGGCAGCCGGATCCCGTCCGGAGCCGCACCTGACCCAGAGGAGTTCCTGATGGCCGTGCCCACCTTCGTCGATCGGGTGACGCTGCAGGTCACCGCGGGCAGCGGTGGCAACGGCGTAGCCTCCGTGCACCGCGAGAAGTTCAAGCCCCTGGGTGGTCCCGACGGTGGGAACGGCGGGCCCGGTGGCAGCGTCGTGCTCCGCGTGGACCCCGACGTGACCACCCTGATCGACTTCCACCACAGCCCGCACCGGCGCGCGCCGAGTGGAGCGCACGGCGCCGGCGGCAACCGCAACGGCGCGCACGGCGAGGACCTCGTCCTCCGCGTCCCGGACGGCACGGTCGTCAGCGACGACCGCGGCAACGTGCTGGCCGACCTGGTGGGCGCGGGCACCGAGATGGTGGTGGCGGCGGGTGGCCGCGGAGGGCTCGGCAACCACGCCCTTGCCTCCTCCAAGCGCAAGGCGCCAGGGTTCGCGCTGCTCGGCGAGCCCGGCGACGAGCTCACCGTGATCCTCGAGCTCAAGGTCGTCGCCGACATCGGTCTGGTCGGCTTCCCCAGCGCCGGCAAGTCCAGCCTGGTCGCAGCGCTGTCCCGTGCCCGCCCGAAGATCGCCGACTACCCGTTCACCACCCTGGTGCCCAACCTCGGCGTGGTCACCGCCGGCGACACGACGTTCACGGTCGCCGACGTACCCGGCCTCATCGAGGGAGCCAGCGAGGGCCGCGGCCTCGGACACGACTTCCTCCGGCACGTGGAGCGTTGCGCCGCCCTGGTGCACGTGATCGACATGGCGACCATGGAGCCGGGCCGCGACCCCGTCTCCGACCTCGACGTGATCGAGCGCGAGCTCGCGTCGTACGGCGGTCTCGAGGACCGTCCACGGCTGGTCGCTCTCAACAAGGTCGACGTGCCGGACGGACGTGACCTCGCCGACATCACCATCGAGGACTTCGAGGCCCGCGGCCTGAAGGTGCTGACCGTCTCCGCTGCCAGCCACGAGGGGCTGCGCGAGCTGTCCTTCGCGATGGCCGAGATCGTCGCCCGCAGCCGCGCCGAGCGGCCCGCCAAGGAGGCCAGCCGGATCGTGCTGCGGCCGACCGGGACCGGTGGCGGTCCCGAGTTCAGCATCCGGCAGACCGGTGAGGGCTGGCGGGTGCGGGGGGTCAAGCCCGAGCGGTGGGTGCGCCAGACCGACTTCAGCAACGACGAGGCCGTCGGGTTCCTCGCGGACCGGCTCAACCGGCTGGGGGTGGAGGACCGGCTGCTCGCCATGGGAGCCGAGGAGGGCGACACCGTGCTGATCGGGGACGTCGACAACGCCGTGGTGTTCGACTTCCGGCCGATGGTCGAGACCGGCGCGGAGCTCCTCGGCCGCCGCGGAGAGGACGCCCGGCTCGAGGAGTCCCGGCCGGCCGCCCAGCGGCGCCGCGACATCGACGCGGCCATGGCCTCCAGGGCCGAGGGCGAGACGCGTGCCGACGTGGCCCGCCGGCTCGGCATCTCGATGGACGCCGCGACCGCCGTCCATCGCGCGGACCGGGACTGGGGCTGGACCGAGGACGACCCGGGAGGCCCGACCGAGGAGACGCCGTGACCGACGCTCCCACCGACGTCCCGACCGCGAGGGCCTCGGTCGCGGCCGCGACCCGGGTCGTGGTCAAGATCGGCTCCTCGTCGCTGACCACCACCGCCGGCGGCATCGACCCCGAACGGGTGCGGCGGCTCGTGGACGCCCTCGCCGGTGCCCGCTCCCGTGGTGCCGAGGTGGTCCTGGTCTCCTCGGGCGCGATCGCCGCCGGCCTGGCACCGCTCGGACTCGGGCGCCGGCCACGGGACCTGGCCACCCAACAGGCGGCGGCCTCGGTGGGCCAGGGCCTGCTGATGCGCGGTTACAACGAGGAGTTCACCCGGCACGGCCTCACGGTCGGACAGGTGCTGCTCACCGTCGACGACGTGACGCGGCGCAGCCACTACCGCAACGCCTACCGGACCTTCGCCAAGCTGCTCGAGCTGGGCGTGCTGCCGGTCGTCAACGAGAACGACACCGTCGCCACCTCCGAGATCCGCTTCGGGGACAACGACCGGCTCGCCGCGCTGGTCGCCCACCTCGTGCACGCCGACCTGCTGCTGCTGCTCAGCGACGTCGAGGGCCTCTACGACGGCAACCCGGCCCGCGGCGACGCCACCATGCTCGTCGACGTGAGCTCGGAGGCCGACCTCGCCACCGTCCGCATCGGGAGCACCGGCGCGGCCGGGGTCGGCACCGGCGGGATGCAGACCAAGGTCGAGGCGGCCAGGATCGCCACCGGCGCCGGCATCCCCGTCGTCCTCACCTCCGCCCAGCTCGCCGCCGAGGCGCTGGCGGGGCGGGAGGTCGGCACTGTCTTCCATCCCACCGGCCGGCGTCGGCCGACCCGGCTGCTGTGGCTCGCCCACGCCACCGAGGCCAAGGGAGAGGTAGCGCTGGACGCGGGCGCCGTGCGGGCGGTCACCGAGCGACGCGCCTCGCTCCTGCCGGCCGGCATCACCGGGGTCCATGGCTCCTTCGTCGCCGGCGACCCCGTGGACCTCGTCGACCCGGCCGGCGTACCCGTGGCGCGGGGCCTGGTGAACTACGACGCGGCCGAGCTGCCGGGGCTGCTCGGGCGCTCCACGCACGACCTGGCTCGCGAGCTGGGCGCGGCGTACGAGCGCGAGGTCGTGCACCGCGACGACATGGTGCTCCTGCCCGCTCCCTGACCGCCGAGGTTTGGGCAATGCTCCTCGGAACGCGGCCGTTGCCGCCAGAATGAACCTGCGGTCAGCTGCTGACCGACGGTAGTCGCGGTGAGGGAGAGGTGACCTGGTTGACCGAGCCGAACCGGATGTGGCACGTCACGCTCACCGTCGGTGGGGACGCGGTCGAGCCCCTCATCGTCCGCAACGCTCTGCGCCGACTCAGCGAGCAGCGTCCGTTCCTGCACTCGTTGAGGTACGCCGCCGACTGCGCGGAGCTCATGTACTGGGACGAGGGCGAGACCCTCGTCGACGCGTCCTCGCTCGCACTGCGGGTGTGGAACGAGCACCGGGGGTCTGCGGGACTGCCGCGCTGGCAGGTGCTCGGGCTCGAGGTGCTCGAGCGGGATGTCTTCCGGGAGCGGGGGCGGGAGGGGCAGGGGGTCGTGGACCTGCTGCAGGTCGACCCTGTGCCGTTCTGAAGTCTCGCCGCCGGACCGCGACTGCCCTGCTCCCGAGCCGCTCACCTCGTCGCCCACCTCCCCTCGCGTGTCCGCCCGCCGCGCCGCGCTCCGGCTGGCGGCTGGGTGGCCGCGGCGGGGCCACGCGACCTAGGGTGGCGAGATGACGTTCGAGGAGGTGGCGGGGCGGGCTCGGGAGGCTGCTTACGAGCTGGCGGTGGCGACTCGGGCCACGAAGGATGCAGCCCTGCGGGCGATGGCGGAGGCCCTGGTGGGGGCGACCGAGCGGGTGCTTGCTGCCAACGGCGAGGACGTCGAGGCGGCGCGGGCCGGGGGTACGCCGGAGGCGCTGGTGGACCGGCTGCGGCTGGACGCCGTGCGGGTCGAGGCGATGGCCGAGGGGCTGCGCCAGGTGGCCGGGCTCCCGGACCCGGTCGGTGAGGTGGTGCGCGGGTCGACGCTCGCGAACGGGCTGGAGCTGCGCCAGGTGCGGGTGCCGTTCGGTGTGGTCGGGATGATCTACGAGGCGCGGCCCAACGTGACCGCGGACGCGGCCGGGATCTGTCTCAAGGCCGGGAGCGCGGTGCTGCTGCGGGGGTCGTCGAGCGCTCGTCGGTCGAACGAGGCCATCGTGTCGGTGCTCCGGGACGCGGCCGGTGCGTCGGGTCTGCCGGCCGACGTGGTCCAGCTGGTGCCGGGGGAGGGCCACGAGTCGGCCAAGGTGCTGATGCGGGCCCGCGGCCTCGTCGACGTGCTGATCCCCCGCGGCGGAGCCGGCCTGATCCGCTCTGTCGTCGAGGAGTCCAGTGTCCCGGTGATCGAGACCGGGGTCGGCAACTGCCACGTGTACGTCGACCGGGCCGCCGACCTCGACCGGGCGCTCGCGATCGTCCTCAACGCGAAGACGCACCGTCCGTCGGTGTGCAACGCCGCGGAGTCCCTGCTGGTGCATGCCGAGGTCGCCGACGCGTTCGTGCCCCGGGTGGTGACCGCCCTGCAGGAGGCGGGGGTGACGGTGCACGGCGACGAGGTGTTCGCGCGACGCGACGGGGTGCTGCCGGTGACCGACGCCGACCACGACGCCGAGTACCTCTCCCTGGACATCTCCGCGTCCGTCGTGCCCGACCTGGACGCGGCGGTGCAGCACATCCGCAGGCACTCCTCGGGCCACACCGAGGCGATCGTCACCGACTCCCAGGAGGCCGCCCGGCGCTTCACGTCGATGGTGGACTCAGCCGCGGTCATCGTGAACGCCTCCACCCGGTTCACCGACGGCGCCGAGTTCGGGTTCGGTGCCGAGATCGGGATCTCGACCCAGAAGCTGCACGCCCGCGGGCCGATGGGACTGCCGGAGATGACCTCGACGAAGTACGTCGTCACCGGCGACGGCCAGCTCCGCGACTGACGCGACATGCCCCGCACCGTCACCGCCGACGAGCGGCGGGCCCGGCTCGCGCGCCGGCACCGGCTGCTGCCCGAGGACCGCACCGACGACGTGGCGCGGATCGCCGACGACCTGGTCGCTCTGCACTCGACCGACCCGGTCACCGTCTACCTCTCGGCGATGGTGCGGATGCGCCACCCGTCGGTCGCCGCGGTCGAGCGGGCCCTGTACGTCGACCGCACCGTGGTCCGGCACCACGCGATGCGGCGCACGCTGTGGGTCGCGACACCGCGCGTCGTGCGCCTGATGCACGCTGCCGCCACCCGCAGGCTGGTCGGCCCCGAGCACCGCCGCACAGCGAAGCTGCTGGCGGAGAACGGCGTCGAGGACCCCGAGGCCTGGCTCGCCGACGCGCGCGCCCAGGTGCTCGCCGCCCTGTCCGAGCACGGACCGATGACCGCGCGATCGCTCGGGACGAGGGTGCCGGCGCTGCGGCGCAGGATCGCGATGGCCCCGGGGAAGAAGTACGCCGCGGTCGGCTCGGCGCACACCCGGGTGCTCCTCAACCTGGGCTTCGAGGGACAGGTCGTCCGGACGCGACCGACCGGCAGCTGGATCAACGGGGCCTACACCTACGCCGCCATGGAGTCCTGGCTCGACGGGGGACTGGGCGAGCTCGACGAGCGCGAGGCGGCACGCGACCTCGCCCTGCGCTGGCTGACGGCCTTCGGTCCGGGCACCGCCACCGACCTGCAGTGGTGGACGGGGTGGACGGTCGCGACGACCAGGTCCGCGCTCCGGGACTGCGGGGCGGTCGAGGTGTCGCTCGGCGAGCGGCCGGGCTGGGTGGCGCCCGGCGACGAGGAGCCGGTCCAGCCAGTGGGTCCGTGGGTGGCACTGCTGCCGGGGCTCGACCCGACGACCATGGGCTGGAAGCAGCGTGACTGGTACCTGCCCGCCGCCGCCGCGGACGCCTTCGACCGGATGGGCAACGCCGGGCCGACGATCTGGGTCGACGGCGGGGTCGCCGGGGTCTGGGTGCAGCGTCCGGACGGCGAGATCCGCACGCGGATGTTCGCCGAGGTGTCCGCGGACCAGGAGGCCGCGGTCGCCCGACGGGTCGCCGACCTGGTCGAGATGATCGGCGACACCAGGTTCACGGTCCGCTTCCCGAGCCCCGCGTCGACCGCGCTGCGCGGCTGAGGGGCGCACTGCCTTCGACCACCGCACCACCGTGGCGCCGCCCACCGGGGCCTGCGCCCCGGTCTAGTCTTGTCGCATGGCAGCCGCCACCGCCCAGGAGGGACTCGACGCACTCGACGTGTGGAGCGATCCGGCCCGGGAGCGCATCGGCACCTCGGCGACCGTCATCACGTTCGTGCGCACGATCGTCTCGGTGCTGCTCGCCGCGCTGGCCGCGCAGCAGGAGAGCCTCACGCTGCTGGTCGCCGCGCTCGTCGTCTACTGGGTGGGCGACAGCCTCGACGGGTTCGTCGCCCGGATCCGCGGCTGCGAGACCCGCATCGGCGCGGTGCTCGACATCCTGTGCGACCGGTTCTGTGCGGCCTCGTTCTACCTGGGGCTGGTGTGGCTGCAGCACGATCTCGCGCTGCCGGTGTTCCTCTACCTTGCCGAGTTCATGGTCATCGACTGCTTCCTGTCGATCGCGTTCCTGGCCTGGCCGGTGCGCAGCCCGAACTACTTCTACGTCATCGACCGGCCGATCTGGGCCTGGAACTGGTCGAAGCCGGCCAAGGCCGTCAACTCCTCGCTCTTCGCCGTCCTGCTGCTGCTGACCGGCGCCGTGTGGCTCGGCGTCGCGATCGCCTGCGCGCTGCTGGTCCTCAAGACCGCCTCCCTGGTCCGGCTGGCGCGCATCGGCCTGCCGGTCCCGGCACGCTAGGATCAGCCCATGCTGCTCGCCGCCCCTCTCCTCGTCAGCGCCGCCGCCGAGACCCACTCCGCCGGGGCCACCCCGTGGCTCGTGGGCGGCGGTGTCCTGCTCCTCCTGGTCGTCATGGTCGTCGGCCTGCTCGCTTTCGGTGGCGGACGCGAACACTCCTGAGCGGCCAGGGTCCCGAGATGACGCGTGACTGAGCACGGCCTGTGCGGGCTGGACACCGTCGCCGATCACGACCGTCGCCGCATCGGCGTGATGGGCGGCACCTTCGACCCCATCCACCACGGCCACCTCGTCGCCGCCAGCGAGGTCCAGGCGTGGTTCGACCTCGACGAGGTCGTGTTCGTGCCGACCGGTGAGCCCTGGCAGAAGCAGGCTCGGATCGTGTCGGCCGCCGAGGACCGCTACCTGATGACGGTCGTCGCGACCGCCTCCAACCCCCGGTTCTGGGTGTCCCGGGTGGACATCGACCGCTCCGGGCCGACGTACACCATCGACACCCTGCGCGACCTGCGCGCGGAGCTCCCCGACGCGGACCTCTACTTCATCACCGGTGCCGACGCGTTGAGCTCCATCTTCACCTGGCGCGACGCCGACGAGCTCTTCGACCTCGCGCACTTCGTGGGCTGCACCCGGCCCGGCTTCACGATGGACCGCTCGACGCTGCAGGGCATCCCGCAGGAGCGGGTCACGATCGTGGAGATCCCGGCCCTGGCGATCTCCTCCACCGACTGCCGCAAGCGCCACATGCGCGGCGAGCCGGTCTGGTACCTCGTCCCCGACGGCGTCGTCCAGTACATCAGCAAGTACTCCCTCTACACCCCCTCGTCGCCGCCCACCAAGAAGCTAGGACCCAGCGCATGACCGCTACCGACCGTGCCCTCGAGCTGGTCCGCACCGCCGCCCAGGCCGCCTCGGACAAGCAGGCCGAGAACATCATGGCCTTCGACGTCTCCGAGCAGCTGGTGATCACCGACGCCTTCGTGCTCTGCTCGGCGCCCAACGACCGCCAGGTCAAGGCGATCGTCGACGACGTCGAGGACCGGCTGCGGGCGATCGGCGCCAAGCCCGTGCGCCGCGAGGGTGAGCGCGACGGTCGGTGGGTGCTCATCGACTACGCCGAGATCGTGGTGCACGTCCAGCACGAGGAGGAGCGGTCGTTCTACGCCCTCGAACGCCTCTGGCGCGACTGCCCGCTGATCGCGCTGCCCGACACGGTGACCTCCGGCCGGGGTCAGTGAGCCGGCTCCTGCTGCTCCGGCACGGTCGGACCGCCTGGAACGAGGCGGGTCGGGCGCAGGGACATGCCGACGTGGGCCTCGACGAGCGCGGGCACGCCCAGGCCGCCACGATGGCGCCGCACATGGCCGCCCTCGAGCCGGTGTCGCTCTGGACCTCCGACCTCGCCCGAGCCCGGCAGACCTGCACGTACGTCGAGCGCGCCACCGGTCTGTCCGCCAAGGTGGACGAGCGGCTCCGAGAGTACGACGTCGGCGAGCGCCAGGGCATGACGTCGCAGCAGTTCGAGGCGACGTACCCGGAGGCCTTCGCGGCCTGGCGTGCCGGTGACGACCGGGTGCACGTGCCGGGTGCCGAGACCGACGCACAGGTGCAGGCCCGTATGGTGCCTGCGCTGCAGGAGTGCCTCGACTCGCTGGGCGCGTCCGAGACCGGGGTCGTGGTCACCCACGGCGCCGCCCTCAAGGTCGGGCTGCTCGGGCTGCTGGGCTGGCCGCAGTGGCAGGCGGCCACGCTGCGGGGGATCGACAACTGCGCCTGGGTCACGCTCGCGCTGAAACCGGGCGGTCGGGTGCGCCTGGGAAGCTACAACGAGCACGCCGCTCCTCCCGACGGCGGGCTCGTCGACCTGTGAGGGCACCGTCCTCGCCCAATTAGCATCCACCCGGCCGGTTGGCTAGGATTCCCGAGTTGCCCGGCCGCCAGGCCGGGCCGCGGGGCTGTGGCGCAGCTGGTAGCGCACCTCCATGGCATGGAGGGGGTCAGGGGTTCGAGTCCCCTCAGCTCCACCGACGGCTGGACCACCAGGCGACCAGCGGCAGCCGAGTGGTCAGAACGTCTGCTGGGACGCGCTGTGGCCGGGCAGCTGCGCGAGCAGCTCCCGACCCTGCGCGGCCAGCTTGTGCTCGACGAGCACCTCGTAGCGGGTCGCGACGATCCGGCTCACCGAGCTGAAGTCGCGCTGCCCACGGGTGGCGGCATAGCCGATCAGGGCCCAGATGACCCCGAAGAGGGCACCGAACACCAGCGTGGACAGGATCGTCGCGAGTGAGTTCCCGGCCTCGAAGAACGACAGCACCAGCCCGACGAAGAGGCCCAGCCAGGCGCCGGACAGCAGGCCGCCGAGTGCGACCCGACCGGTGGTGAGCCTTCCGGTGACACGCTCCATCTGCTTGAGGTCGGTGCCGACGATCATGCAGTTCTCGACGGGGAACTCCCGGTCCGAGAGGAAGTCGACGGCCTTCTGGGCATCGGCGTACTTGTCGTAGACGCCGAGCGACTGGGGCCAGTCGAGGGTCAGGCCGGTCTTCAGGTTGCGGATGTTGGACTGGGTGCTCATGGGTCCATTGTCCCACCGTTTTCCAAGCAACCACTGAGCACAGGCTGGGGATGGCCCGCAGGTTCGTGGGCGTCAGGCGATGGTCATCCCGCCGTCGACCGCCAGCGTCTGGCCGGTCACGTAGCCACCAGCCTCGCTGGCCAGGAAGACGAGCGCGGCCGCGAGCTCCGCGGTCTCGCCCTTGCGGCCGGCCGGCACCCTCGCCAGCATCGTGTCGAGGTAGCCGTCGGGGTAGGTGTCGGTCATCTCCGAGGTGAAGAACCCGGGCGCCAGTGCGTTGACCCGGATCCCCTTGCGGCCGGTCCACTGCTGGGCCAGGTCGCGGGTCAGCCCGATCAGGGCCGCCTTGGTCGCGGAGTAGGCGGCCTGCGGCAGCCCCGCCGTGGTCAGGCCCAGCACGCTGCTGATGTTCACGATGCTGCTTCCCGGCTGCATCACCCGTCCGCACGCCTGCGCCATCCAGTAGCAGCCGTTCAGGTTCACGTCGACCACCTGGCGCCACTGCTCGGGCGTCTCCCTGGTCGCCGGGACGGCGGTGCCGATGCCGGCGTTGTTGACGAGCACGTCGACCCTGCCGAGCTCGCCCATCGCGGCGTCGACGAGCGCCTGGCAGGCGTCGGGGTCGGCGACGTCGGTCTGCACGGACAGGGCCCGCCTGCCGGCTGACTCGACGAGCCGGCTGGTGTCCTCGAGCCGGTCGACCCGGCGGGCGCCGAGCACCACGTCCGCCCCGGCCTCGGCCAGAGCCTGGGCGAAGGCGACGCCGAGGCCGGAGGATGCCCCGGTGACGATCGCCACTCTGCCGTCGAGCCGGAACAGGTCGAGCACGGTCATCGGGACTCCTCGCCAGCGTTCGTGTCGGCGGCCCGGCGCGCCTGCCAGGCGCTGGCCACCATGTCGTCGACGGTGTGCCGCATCCGCCAGTCGAGGTCGCGGGCCGCGAGCTCCCCGGAGGCCACGATCCGGTCCGGGTCGCCCGGGCGTCGCGCCTGCACCTCCGGCTCGAAGTCGATGCCGGTGACCCGGGCCATCGCGTCCATGATCTGCCGCACGGACAGGCCCTCACCGCTGCCGAGGTTGTAGACCGGCTCCAGCGCCGTGCCCGCAGTGAGGGCCTGAGCGGCGGCGACGTGCGACATCGCGAGATCACTGACGTGCACGTAGTCCCGCACGCAGGTGCCGTCCGGGGTGGCGTAGTCGTCGCCGTTGATCCGTGGGGTGCGGCCCTCGATCAGTGCCTCGATCACCAGGGGGAACAGGTTGTGCGGACTCGGGTCATAGACGTCGGGTGTCCCGGACCCGACGACGTTGAAGTACCGCAGCGACGTGTGGGCCAGCCCGGGGGCGGGCGCCTGGTCCCGCAGGATCCACTCGCCGATGAGCTTCGACGCGCCGTACGGCGACTCAGGACGGGTGGGGGTCTGCTCGGTCACGGTGACGGTGTCCGGGTCCGGGGTGCCGTACGTCGC
>Ga0190273_10000902_pt1 | contig 10747 bp, 8 predicted proteins | sample Popmic504IS_FD_134513 | JGI IMG/M metagenome (GOLD analysis project Ga0190273, IMG submission 134513) | Populus adjacent soil microbial communities from riparian zone of Shoshone River, Wyoming, USA - 504 IS | ecosystem: Environmental > Terrestrial > Soil > Riparian zone > Trees stand | place...
GAATTACTACAACGCGAACATGTACGAGATCGCGGAGATGGATGATCTAAGGGGAGCGTTCGTGGCCGAAGCGCCACTGCTGCAAAGACGCGCCGTGACGCGCACCTTCAACCGCTGGCTCTCGGGCAAACGCGGCGACGAGGACATCGCGCCGCCAGACCCGCAACTTGCCGCCGCGCTCGGCCTCAACCCGAGCATGACGAAAAAAGATGAAGGCAATCGCTTCGCACGCCTGGGCAAATTCTTCTGGCAGCAGATGACGCGGATTCGCTAAAAGACGGTATCTGCTTATCAGCTAATCATGAAAACTATAACCGCCATTCTACTGCTTTTAGGCTTCGCTCTTAACGCGGTCGCGCAATCGCCCGCTTCGGAGCGGCAACAGTTCATACGCGTCGAAGCGCCTCTGGTTGCGCTGGCTCATGTGCGCGTGATTGATGGAACGGGAGCAGCAGTACTGGAAGACCAGACCATCTTGATCGGCGACGGTAAGATCAAATCGCTTGGCCCAAGCGCTGCTGCGAAGCTCCCGCCGAACGTTCAGCTCGTTGATCTTCAGGGTTACACGGTTCTGCCTGGACTGGTGGGTATGCACAATCACCTGTTCTTCCCTCAGGGTGGAACTCCGGCGATTTACTCTGACATGGGTAACAGCTTCCCGCGCCTCTATCTGGCGCTCGGGGTCACTACGATTCGCACTACGGGCAGCGTCGCTCCCTTCACCGATCTGGAAATCAAGCGACTGATTGACGGTGGCCGCATGATTGGCCCGAAGATGCACATCACTGCTCCTTACTTGGAAGGACGCGGCGCATTCACGCCCGTCATGCACGAGCTGACCGGGCCAGAAGACGCGCGGCGGATGGTCAACTTCTGGGCAGACGAGGGCGCAACGTCTTTCAAGGCGTATATGAACATCACGCGCGCGGAACTCAGCGCCGCCGTCGAAGAAGCACATAAGCGCGGGCTGAAGGTGACGGGCCACCTCTGCTCTATAGGTTTTCGCGAAGCGGCAGAGATCGGCATTGATAATCTGGAACATGGCTTGTTAGTAGACTCGGAATTTGTGCCCGACAAAAGGCCCGATGAGTGCCCGCCAGGGAGCGCTGTCAGCATGAGCCTGCGGCAACTTGATCTGAACAGCGCTGCTGCGCAAGAGACTATCCGCACGCTGGTGGCGAAGAATGTGGCGCTCACCTCCACGCTGCCCGTCTTCGAAGCCGCAGGCGCGCCCCTCACACAAAGCGGGATCGGGGCCACCAGCGCCTTATTGAATCCGCGCGTGCTTAATGTGATGTCGACGGATGCGCGTGTGCGCTATCTGGCGGCGCGTGCGCGCGTTTCGTCCGAGTCGGATTACGTCACGCTGCTGCGCAAGGCTATGGATTTCGAGCGTCGTTTTGTCCGAGCCGGTGGGCTGCTCCTCGCCGGGCTAGACCCTACGGGCAACGGCGGCGTGGTGGCAGGCTTCGGCGACCTGCGCGAGGTCGAGCTGCTGGTTGAAGCGGGCTTTACGCCTGTGGAAGCGATCAAGATAGCCAGCTTCAACGGGGCTAAGTTCCTCGGCGAAGACGCGCGCATAGGCTCTATCGCCGTGGGGAAACAGGCTGACTTGATGGTAGTCAAAGGGAATCCTGCCGCGAACATCAGCGACATAGAGAAGGTCGAGATCGTCTTCAAGGACGGAATCGGCTACGACTCAGAGAAACTGATTCAGTCCGTACAAGGGTTGGTGGGAATACGTTGACTTCAACCACGCCGGTTTCCGGGAGTTCGAAATAATATTACTCAAGCAATGAATCTCGCGGCCTGAACTCTTCTGATAGAGAAGGCCGCTGAACGTATTGAAGATATTGACGGCTTCGCTTTTTTGTTGACATCTGCCAGCGGGTTTCATAATTTACCGCCGCGTTATCTACCGATAGAGGTCTTTCAACCTCACTATCTTTTGCTGCTGGCGCGAAGCCAGACATTCGACTGTTCCTCAAACGTAAAAGGTATCTATGAAATCCCACATACTATGGCTGCCTGCAATTATTTTTTCATTAACGTTAACAGTTTACGCCCAGCGTGATCGTCAACTGGCACAGGAAACTCCAAACGCTTCAACTGATCGGCGGATCGCGCTGGTGATCGGCAATGCGACTTACATCCATGCGCCGGCATTGAAGAACCCTGCCAACGATGCGACCGATATGGCGACGACGCTCTCCGGGCTGGGATTTATCGTAGAGCATGGAATCAACCTCACGCAGCGCCAGATGAAACAGATGATTCGCGAGTTTGGAAAAAAACTACGCGCAGGTGAGCAGGGCCTGTTCTACTTCGCAGGACACGGCGTGCAACTGCGAGGGCGTAACTTTTTGATTCCGGTCGATGCCGATATTCAAAGCGAAACGGATGTGGAAGACCAGGGAGTAGATGCGAATCTGGTGATGGGGTTCATGGACGAGGCTGGCAACGGGCTCAACGTGGTTATCCTGGATGCGTGCCGTAACAATCCGTTTGCGCGCTCCTTCCGTTCGGCGGCGAATGGATTGGCGCAGGTGGAAGCCCCGACCGGGACTCTGATCGCGTATGCGACCTCGCCGGGTTCTGTGGCGAACGACGGTAATGCTCGAAATGGGCTTTACACACAGGAGTTGCTCAGGTTCATGCGAATCCCAGACCTGAGCATCGAAGAGGTGTTCAAGCAGGTGCGAATCTCCGTCCGCAAACTGACGCAGGGACGGCAAACACCCTGGGAAGCTTCCTCTTTGACCGGAGATTTTTATTTTATTGCGTCAGCGAATAGCAAAGCAGGAGCACATCCAAGCAATGCCATGAACCCTGCGCAGCCTTTATCTGCCCGACCGTTGCCTCCTACAAGTAACGAAGCCATTTCAATTATTGGCACATACCTTGATGCGAAAAAGGATGGGTCATACATTGAGTTTAAATCGGATAGAACCTTCTATTATTTACAAGTTATCAATGATTCCGTCTATCAGTTCATAGGAAAATATGAAGTTGAGGGCAAACAAGTAACTGTCGTACTTGAAACAGGACAAGCCGATAAAGGAACTATCGATAAGGATACCATTCGTTTCCAGGATGGCAGCGTCTATGTCAAAGCGGCTCCGGGAACAGCAATACCTCCACCTAAATTTTCCAATCAGGCAATAAAGATTACTAACGTTTCATTCACGCCGAGTTTTATTGAGAGGTTTGCGCCCTCATTACTATTTATTTACGGTAATGGCTGGAAGGGCGGGGCGGATATAAAGGTAATGGTCAATGGTCAAGAGATCAGCAGGCTGATTTACAAACAGGATCAATATAGCATTCAGTTAAAAGGAACTACCAGGGACTTGAATATCCATAACGGCAAGAATGAAGTAGTTATTATTGCCAACGGCGCTGCCTCTAATACGTATGAATTTAAGCAGGTCATCAAGTAAACAGAGATAGCTTCCGTCTGCGCGGCTCGACAAGCTGGTTCAATTGGCGAACCGATTTAATCAGCTTGTCGAGCCGATGGTAAAACTGGGGCCTGCGGTCAAGCCGTTCGTCATCTACCGGAATAAGGTAGCCGCGCAACGCGTCAAATCGAATTACTTACCCCACACGCCGATCCTTTTTTGCACCAGCTTTTCGACATCGAGCGGAACGCCTTCGGCTTTCGCCTGACGAATAAAGTCGCTGTTGATATTGAAAATCCGCATCTTGACAAGGTCTTCGACCGACAGGTTCGTCAACCCTTCGTTGCGCGCTTCATTGATAAACTCCGGCGTCACTTTAAAAATCCGCATCTTGACCAGGCTCTCAAAGGATTCTTTATCGAAACCCATCTGAGTTACCTGGCTGACGAAATCTGCGTCGATCTTGAAGATGCGCGCTTTGACGAGTTCCTCCATCCCCAGATTCGGAAAACCGCTCGCTTTCATTTCGCGCATAAACTTTGAATCGACCTTGAAGATCGCCGCTTTGAAAAGATCATCCACGCTGAGCTTGCCAAAGTTTGCCGAGAGCAAATCATCTGCCAGCGCCGTCGTGACGTTCAAGGTCGTCGCCGCGAAAAGTCTCTGTTCGGAATCGCGCCCTTTACCCGACGTGGAAGAGTTTTCTTCAAAGTCAAAGCCACGGCTTTTCATAGCAGAAACGAAACTCTGATTTCCCGTAAAACGAAATGTGCCAGAGCCCCTTCCGTTTTGAAAACTGCCTTCGCAGTCAATCGTCCCGGCTTCGCGCACAAGGCTGAATCTGACAGGCCCGCCGCGCAGCGCCTGCTCGCGCGTCAAACCTTGCAGTTGGGCGAAATCATACGTCGAGCCCATCTGATTATGATCGCCACTCGCGGTGCGGCGCTCAAAGGAGAGATAGATTTTGTCTGTCTTGTCTGCTTCGATAGAGGCTTTCCACTCGCCCGTCTGCACATTTTGCGCAAGGGCGCTGTAAGCACCGGCAACTAGAAGGATAAAAGACAGGCTGAAAAGAGACCATGTCAAAATTCGCAGTATTCTGAGCATAAAATCGGCTCCTGGAATGAGATTTACCGCCGCGTTACAAAAGAGAAACACCGCAGCGTAGAAGTTTGTGGCAGAAAATTTTAATCGAGGCAGGATTGAGATTGTGGCGTAGAGGCCGCCTTTCAAAAATCATTTAAAGCGGCGGCACGAAGGATGAGCCGCAAGACGCGCGCCCTTCAAACTATAGAATTTGATTGATCTTTACAAGATCGGCAAGCAACGAGACAGGCATGCAAGTGCCTGTCTTGTTGCTTGCCGTCTAACTGAGGTCTGAACTTAACGGGTAGCGTCTTTTACCGCCTGCGCTTCTTCGCAGTCGCCTTTTTACTCGCGCGCTTTTCTTCTCTGGCGGATACTTTCGGAGCGGGCTTTGTTTCCTTAGTTTCCTTCAAAGCTTTCACCGCGGAGGTCTTGCCGAGGGATTCGCTGATGAGCGATTCGCTCGGGCGTGCGCCGTCGACAAAGGCGAAGACATGGAAGTGGTCGCGGTTCTCGCGCAAGACCTCTATACGGCCCTCATCCTCCAGGCGCGCCAGATAGTTCATCAGATAGGACTGCTCTTCAGCCGTCATGTACTTGTAGTTAATGTCGAAGGCCAGTCCAGTCGAATGCGGAGGCGTCGCGATCAACGTGGCATTCGGATTTACTTTGCTGAGCATGTGCTGGTATTCGTCCGGGCGCACCAGCGAAGTGACGGGCAGCGGTCTGTCAAACTGCTGATGATACGAACCGGCGATCTCTTCCATAACGTTGAGAGCCTCCGGGCGCAGGAAACTAAGCATGCGCACCTTCATCTCCTGGCGAGAGCGTGCGTTACTTAAATCATAAGAGCGGCCTTTGAAATCCGCCGCCAGGCTCGACAGCGCTTCATAATCCGAGATCAACCGCGCACGATTTTCCGCGTTGCCGTAATAGGCGTCGAGTGATTCTTTATTCTCACGCTCGGTCTTAAACGCCTTCTCCTTCGCGTTGATCTGAGATTGAATCCGTGTGCGACGCGCGCGCTCCTTCTTTCCGACGGTTTTTAGTTCCTCTCTTAGACCCGAGAGGTCTTTCTCCAGATTCGCGCTTGCTTCACCGATCCGGTCATACTCGCGCGTGAGTTCCGTTTCGTTGTACAGCGCGACTCTTTTTCGGCTGTTCATGTCGTAGTAAGTGAAAGGCTCTTTGTCAGCGCTTCCACCGACGCCGAACAGCACGTAGTTGTCTGTGACGAGCTTCAATTCCACCAGCTCGCCCTGGCGTATCTGTTTCGAGAGATCTACAAAATCATGCGGGGTCGCAAACTTGTGCTCGCGCCACTCCGCGACCTGTATGGCCAGAAAGCGCCGACTGTCGCTGTAATGAGCAAGCTCTCTGGGAACATCTGCCGTGGCCTGTTTGCCCATAGGCTCGCCGCGATCCTCTTTGACCTTTTGCACGGCCAGCTTCCAGGCATCAATCTCGGCAGCTTCGGCCATCGTCGACATGGAGATAAGCGGCTGATAACCTTTGAGCCCTCGACGTTTGACCAGGGGCAGGACAAAGAATGCGGCTAGGACTACGCACGCCAGCAGCAGCGCGACCAGAGTTGACCTGTCAGTATATCTCTCTTTGAGCATCATTAATGTCCCGTAATAAAGAAAAGAGCCTGAACGGGGCGGATACCGGAATGGCAATCCGGCCTCGTCAAGCAGTGGACATCTATGATGATAATTTGTGCTGAAAAGTACGCTGGCCCAAGAGCAAAAAATCGCCTCCAAACTTATTTTCAGCGCACCTTTTATCGACTCCGGAAAAGGAGAGCGGACGCCAATTTGAGAGCACGATTCCGGAACAAATCCTCTCTCATATCACTGTATCGTTCTCGCGCTTGATTCCCTTCAAGCTGACCGCTGCCCTCAAATGATTTCTGCTTTTCTATGACGGCGCGCGGATGGCTTTAGAAGCAGCGCGCAGATGATGCGGATAGGCAAAACAAAATAAGGAAAGAGCGGGGCTAGGCCGCTCTTTCTGACTGCGAGATTATGAGGGATAAGATAAGATTCATCCCTTATAAATTTGCAGGCCCGGAAGAGGAGCACAGCCCGCTTGTTGAGTTAAGTGATTTGCTCGCCTTATTCGTTCCTCAGCGCGATTAGGGGATCAATCCTGGTCGCTCTGCGCGCGGGGATAAAGCAGGCGGCGACGGCGACGCTCGTCAGTATCAGCGGGATCATGACGTAGGTCAGGGGATCGAGCGCGCTCACGCCGAAGAGCAGTTGCGAGAGCAGTCGTGTAGCGAGCAGAGATAAGCCCAAGCCGACGACCACTCCGATGAGCGCGAGTTTTAGTCCCTGCCCGACCACTATACGGAAAACGTCGCGGCGTTGCGCGCCCAGGGCCATACGTATCCCTATCTCGTGCGTGCGCTGGGCCACCATGTAGCTCATCACACCGTAGATACCGACGGAGGCCAGAGCGAGCGCCAATGCGGCGAACATCCCCAACAGCAGAGTATAAAAGCGCGGCTGCGAAATAGAACTTTCAAACTGCTGTGTCAAAGTCCTGTTGCCCACGGGCTGATCCGGGTCTATGGCCTGCACCTCGCGGCGTATGGGCTGGGCCAGGCTAGTGGGATCGCCCTTGGTGCGCGCCAGCACGTACATAAAGGTGGTTGGGCTCTCAAGATAGTGCGTAAAGATTTCCGGGCTCGTCTCACCCAGCAGATTGAACTGCTTGGCATCGCCGACCACACCCACGATCTCGTAAGGAGTTTTACCGCCGCGCAGGTAGAGGCGTTGGCCCAGCGCTTCCTCGCCGTTGAAGATGCGGCGCGCCAGCGCTTCATTTATCAAGACTGTCTTTGGCGCTTTATCGTCATCACGCTCGGTAAACATACGCCCGCGCCGCAAAGGAATGCTCATCGTTGGAAAATAATCTGCGCCGACCGTATTGATCACAGCCGTGAATTCCTGCCCCTGCGGTTGAGGCGGACGCCCGGCCACTGCATAAGCCTGTAGGCGACTGTTGCCCTGAAGCGGCAAGGCCGTAATGCCGCCGACAGACTCTACGCCCGGCAGTGCGCGCACACGCTCGAACAGCTCTTTGAAAAAAGCTGTGCCGCGATTTCCTTCCGCATATTTTTGCGGCGGCAGAACCAGTTGCGAATTGACGAGCACGCCTTCTGCCTTGAAGCCCGGATCGACATTTCTCATCGCGACGAAACTGCGTATGAGCAATCCTGCTCCGATCAGCAACACCAGGGAAAGAACGACTTCTGTGACGACCAGCACGCTGCGAAAACGGCTCTGGCCTTTACCGCCCGTCGAGCCGCGACTGCTGTCCTTGAGAATCTCGTTCAAGTCCGTATGCGTCGTCTGCCAGGCGGGCATCAGCCCGAAGATTAACCCCGTCAGAATTGAGATCAAAAACGTAAAGCCAAGCACGGTCGGATCAATGCCTATCTCTTCAACGCGCGGAGTAAAGGGCGGAAGATAGGCGACCAGAACTTTGACGCCGAGGATGGCGAGCATCACCCCGCAAGCCCCGCCGATCAATCCCAGCAGCACGCTCTCCGTGAGCAGTTGCCTGAGGATGCGAAGCCTTGTCGCGCCGATGGCCGTTCGGAGCGCGACCTCTTTGCGACGCGAAGTCATACGCGCAGACAACAGACTCGCGACGTTGACGCAGGAGATCAGCAATACCAGAAAGACCGCGCCCAACAGAACCAGCATCGCAGGGCGCAGGAAGCCTACAACGGATTCGTGCAGCGGCTGCATAAAGACAGACCAGCCTGTGTTCGTCGTCGGATACGCCTGTTCGAGTTGGCGCGCGATGCCTTCCATCTCTGCGCGCGCTCCCTCGAAGGTCACGCCGTCGCGCAGCCTGCCGATAACTTCCAGCCTGTAGTCCGTGCGATCCTGTAGCGCCTCGTTATTAAAAGCCAGAGGCCGCCAGACCTCCGTCAGCGTATCCGGAAACTTGAACGAGGCGCGCATGATGCCGACGACCGTAAAGGTGCGGTCGTTCATCTTGATGGTACGGCCCACGATCGAAGGGTCAGCGCCGAAGTGACGTTGCCAGACCGTTTCGCTCAGGATCGCGACATCGTTGTTTCCGGGTTTCTCCTCTTCGGGCGTAAACGTGCGACCCATCAAAGGCTTCTCTCCCATGAGGTCGAAGAAGTTGGCCGTCACGCTGTATCCGTTTAGACGCTCCGCGCCCTGCTCCGAAGTATGACGAAAGATAGTGCTCTCGTAAGCAGCCATCTCCGAGAACGAACGGCTTTGCGCTCTCCAGTCCAGAAAATCCGGCGGCGAGACAGTGCTCTGCTGCAACTCGCGTTGCGGATTGCTCCCCAGCAAGTAAATGATTCGATCGGAGTCTTTATAGGGCAGCGGACGCAGCACGACCGCGTTGACGATGCTGAAGATCGCAGTGTTCGCACCGATACCAAGGGCCAGTGTAAGCACTGCCACTATTGTGAAGCCGCGATTCTTCAAAAGCACACGCGCGCCGAAGCGAAGGTCTTGCCACAGGGTCTCCATAAATCCTACTCCTCTAATGTCATGACATATTTCTTTGATATGGCCCAAAGGGCCGAACCTGCGCCGGGCTTCGCGTATGGCGTCCTCATCCGTCATCCCGCGAGCCTGATTCTCAAGGGCGCGCATCTCAAGATGAAAGCGCAGCTCCTCTTCTATGTCTTGATCTATCTGTTCGCGACGGAACAGGTCGCGTATGGCAGTCAGAAAGCTTTTAAGGGGGAACATCTTCTTCCGTTGCTCCTCTAAGCGGTCTGCATGATCTTGGAAATCGCTTCGGAGAGGCGCGCCCAGTTGCCCTCCTCGTCGGCCAGTCCTCGTCGCCCGGCACGGGTCAGCTTGTAAAACTTGGCGCGACGATTATTTTCCGACAAGCCCCACTCGGCCTCTATCCAGCCGCGCTTCTCCATACGGTGCAGGGAGGGATAGAGCGAGCCTTCCTCGACCTGTAGGACATCGTCGGAGACCTGTTGAATCCGCCGCACAATGTCGTAGCCGTGCATCGGCCCGAGCGTCAAAGTTTTAAGGATAAGCATGTCCAGAGTGCCCTGGAGCAGTTCGGTTCTAGTTTCCGTCACGCTGTTGATCGCCTCCCCTACCGTATCTAGGGGGCAATAATGCATCGCTTCCCCTACCATGTCAAGGGGAAGGCGCTTTTATCATTGAAGACGAGATGTAAAAAGAGATGAGTTGCAGGGCCGTCGAAGCGCTAACGCTCGATTTCGTTTCATCATGGCAGGGTCAGCAACCCCGATCAGTTTTTCTGCCCCTACTGGCTTATTGACGGCGAGCAATGCTATGGTGAAAGGAAGATAAAGATAAAAAACGTTGGCGGCGAATGAATGAGGGCGTTTCATTTATTCACCGAAAAGATTTCGTAGACTGTAGCGATGAGCGAAAGAGAAAAGGGATTAGAGAGGGCGCAACCCGCAGCGGTGACGGCCAAAGCCGTTGAGATCGAGCGCAGCCTGGATCAACTGAGCCGCTGGATGGACGGGTTGTTTCGCATTCCCGGCGTTGGGTGGCGCTTCGGTCTGGATGCCATCGTCGGCCTTGTGCCGGGTGTGGGCGACGTGGCGACTTCTCTTGTCTCCTTCTACATCCTGGCGGCGGCGGTTCGCTACCGCGTGCCGAAGATCACACTGCTGCGCATGGGGCTTAACCTCGGCATAGATTATGTGCTGGGGTCTGTGCCGATCTTGGGCGACCTGTTCGACGCGTGGTGGAAATCGAACCAGATGAACGTCGAGTTGTTAAAGCGCCGCGCGACCGTCTCGGCTGAAGAGGCGCACGAAGGGAGACTAAGCGACTGGCTCTTCCTGTTGCTCATCGTCGTTGTCTTAATCGCACTGCTCGCGGGCTCGCTCGTCTTAGCCTTTCTTATCCTGCGCTTCGTCGCCAATAACTTGCAGTCCCCCTTCTAAATTCAATCTCCTCTATTGGCCTCTTTCGATGCGTTCACCTTCGTGCTCGTCAAGCCGGATAAATGTTCGTGCTCTTAAATCCTCAACGGCGACCGGCGGTGAATACTGTTGACAGACTTGCGTAACAGGAATATGGTGTGCGCGTCTCACAGTTGCATGCTTTCCGCCGGCACCCATTCACTTTCGCCGACCTCACGCACAGAGACAAAATTTCAATGCCGGTTTCGCTGTCGGCGAGCGTGTGAAAAATCTTCACCCTTAGAGAAAGGACACACCTCATGTCTTGCTATACCCTCAAAATCACACAGCC
>Ga0190273_10000903_pt1 | contig 10744 bp, 7 predicted proteins | sample Popmic504IS_FD_134513 | JGI IMG/M metagenome (GOLD analysis project Ga0190273, IMG submission 134513) | Populus adjacent soil microbial communities from riparian zone of Shoshone River, Wyoming, USA - 504 IS | ecosystem: Environmental > Terrestrial > Soil > Riparian zone > Trees stand | place...
CTGAGAGGCTTGGCAACGTAGTCGGTCATCCCGGCAGCCAGGCAGCGATCTCGATCACCCTGCATCGCATTGGCAGTGAGGGCAACGATCGGTAGTCCGGTTCGCGAGACGCCGGCTGCACCCGTCCGGATCATGGCAGTCGCTTCGAAGCCGTCCATCTCCGGCATCTGGCAGTCCATGAAGACGATGTCGTAGGCCTTCGCGGCAACGGCGTCCACCGCCTGCCTTCCGTTGTTCACCACCTCCACGGTGCAGCCCAAGAACGACAACATCGCCACCGCGAGCTCCTGGTTCACGAGGTTGTCTTCTGCAAGAAGCACATGGGCGTGGATCTCGGCAAGCTCGGCCACCTTGGGCGGGGTGGTCACCCACTGCTCGCGCCTGCCCACCACGGCTCCGATCGTCTTGAATAGCTCCGACTGCCGGATCGGCTTCGTCACATAGGCACAGACACCCGCGGACCTTGCGGCCGTCATCTCTCCCTGTGAGGAGAGCGAGGTCAGCATCACGATCGAAAGGCTGGCCAGCGCAGGATCACTGCGAACGCGCTTGGTCAACTCCAGTCCGTTCATGCGCGGCATCTTCAGGTCGACAAGCGCCACGTCGTACGGCTCGCCACGCGCCGCGGCTGCCTGAAGCAGGTCGAGTCCCGCTTGACCGTCTACGGCGCAACTGCTCTTCATGCCCCATGCCGTGACATGTTCCTTCAAGATCGCTGTGTTGATGAGGTTGTCTTCCACCACGAGAACGCTCAGGCCCGCCAGGTTTGCAGCCGGCATCCCGGCGGTTCTAGCGGGGCTGATGTCGAAGACAATCTCGAAGCTGAAGGTGGAGCCCTGCCCCACTGCGCTCTGCAGCGTGATCACACCGCCCATCAGAGTCACGAGTTGCTGGGAAATTGCAAGGCCCAGCCCGGTACCGCCGTACTTGCGCGTCGTGGAAACGTCGGCCTGGACGAACGGCTGGAACAGCCGGGTCGCGACCTCCGAGTCGATTCCGATGCCGGTGTCAGTGACCTGGAAGTTCACGCGGCAGGAGGAAGGGGACGCGTTCTCCGTGCACTCGAGCTGGATCAGTACGTGCCCCTGCTCCGTGAACTTGATGGCGTTGTTGACAAGGTTCGTCAGCACCTGCCGAAGCCTGCCCGGATCGCCGACGAACACCGGCCGCATCGAAGGCGGCATCTTGCAGATGACCTCTACGCCTTTAGCCTGTGCCCGCTCCGCCACCACTTCAGCGACGTCTTCCACCAGTTCGCGCAGGTCGAAGTCCGTCTTCTCCAGCTCGAGCTTGCCGGAATCGATCTTCGAGAAATCCAGAATGTCGTTGACGATCTTCAGCAAGGCGTCGCCGGAGCGCCGGATGGCGTCCGCGAACCGACGCTGCCGGTCGTTGAGTTCCGTCTCCAGCAGCAGCTCCGTCATGCCCAGCACGCCGTTCATCGGCGTGCGGATTTCATGGCTCATGTTGGCCAGGAACTCGGACTGGAGTTTGGCGGTGACCTCTGCGGCCTGGCGAGCGAGGTTGAGTCCATGCGCGAGTTCCCGTTCGGCGAGCAGCTGCTCGAGCGTCTGCCGCAAGGCTCTCATCGGCAGCGCCCGGACGGCAAGCCCCACCGCGACGGCGAGCACCAGCCCGAGCAGCGCCGACAGCACGGTGTACACGATCAGCGAGCGCAGGGATCGGTAGACCTCGAAGTAGGCCACGATGCGCCCGCTGTCGCGGATCGCGAAGTTGCGCAGCGTCACTGGTGTCCCCAGGACGTCCCGGCTGGCGGCAACCTCCCGGCCATCGAGGGCGACGATACGACGTACCTCCGAGGCCCCGTCCGTTGGGCGCCTCGCCAGCAGTTCTTCGAGGCGATTGGACTGGAACTGCCAGTGCTCCGGATTCGCGTTGACAAAGCTGGTGGCAATCCGGCCGTTGATCTCGGCTTCGCTCTCCAGCGTGCCGCGCAGGTATTGGAAGCCGAAGGTGAAGGTGATCGCCGGGAACGACAGGACGATGACCAGGGCGACAGCGGCGGCGATCCTGCCGAGAGTCTTTTCCATGTTGCCGCCGCGACGGGCTTCTCCGGCTAGTGGGTCGACGGAACGAGGTGACCGAGCCGCACCAGAACGAGCCGTCCTTTCTCCGAGGCGATGAAATCCAGGAACTTCTGGGTCGCCTCGTTGGGTGGTCCCTTCGTGACGATGATCATGGTCTTGCCATGCGGGTAGACACCCGAAGCAAAGTTCTGCGGGGTCGGCGCGACTCCGTCGATGTTGACCACCCGCAGTGCCCGCTTCTCCGAACGCAGCAGCGCGACTGTCGAGGTTCCCAGCGATCCGGGCAGGCGCTCGCTTTCCTCGGCGCTTTCCTGATCGGTGATTGCGCGCACCATGCCGCCGCGCTTGTGCGCATCCGCCAGCGCCTGCTTCACGCCCGGTGAGAAGGCACCCAGAAGCTCCGTGTCGGCATCCGTGACCGGCCGCAGCACCAGCCTGACCGGGGCGCCGTCTTCCCACGTGGGCGAACTGCTGCCGATGATGCGTTCGAGTTGGAGGAGGGAAAGGTTCTCGACACCTTCCTTGTTGGTGACGATCACAAAGGGCGTGCGGCCGTAATCATGAGCACGCAGATCCTCGGCCTGCTCCTGTGCCTTCAGCGGGCGGCCTGACAAGGCAAAGTCCAGGGCGCCTGCCGCGGCAGCCTTGATGCCCCCACCGCTCCCCAATCCGGCAATGATGGTCAAGGCAAACGACGGATCGACCTGACGATACTCTTCCGCCAGCACCTGCATCGTGCCGATGGCTGCGCCCGTTCCGCCGATCTTGAGGGGCTTGGCGACTGCGGTGAGCGGCGCCATGCACACGGCGATGATGAGGCTGGCCCAGGCGGCAGTGCGGCAGTTGCCCTTCGTGTTCATCGATTCGAGTCCGGTTCAGGATGCCGGCGCCGCGGAACGTCCACAAGTCGGACAGCGACAGACCCGGGCAGCCACGCTGACTCGAATTGTCGACGTCCAGGGGGCCTCCTGGGAGGCTGCCACTACGACTGGCAGGAAAGGACTGCCGGACGGCGGAACGCGTCGCCGCCCAGCCGTGGGACCAAGCGGCCATTGCCTGTGCTAGCGTATGCACCATGCAAGCGGCGCACGCAGGTGCTCGAGAACCGGCACGTGGCATCGTTCCGGGCGCCGCCGCATGGGGCGCGACTTGGGCCTGCATGATCTGGCTCGACCCCAAGGTCGACCTCGCGAACCTTGCTTTGGTGCTCATCCTGGGCTCAGCCTTCGCGACACTATGGCTTCCCGCCTGGATCTCGGTTGCCGGCAGCGCTGTTTCAGTCTTCGTCTTCAACTGGATGTTCGTCTCGCCCCGTGGCCACTTGAACGTGGAGGTCCATCAGGACACCCTTCTCCTGATTTCGTTGCTGCTGGTCACCTGGATCATTGCCGCGCTCATGGCAGTTCAGAGAGCGACCTCGGACCAGGCGGGTGCCCATGCAAGACAGGCCGAGCAGCTTCGTGATTTCGGCGAGACCCTGCGGGATTCACCGGATCCCCTGGTTCATGCAGAGCTGCTCCGGCAAGCCCTATCCGCACTGACCAGCGGGGACGTCAAGCTCCTGGTCGTCAAGGGCGAGACGCCGCAGGGGGACGAGGGCGAGAATGCGTTGCTGCTTGGCCGACCTGGCGCGGACCAGCTCGAGGGCCTCTGGCACTGCGTGCGCAGTGCCAAGCCGCTCGGCCATGGAACCGGCCGCTACTCGGCTCTTCCGGACTGGTACTTCCCCATGCGTGGACGAGAGGCGACGCTCGGCGCCGCGCTCGTGGGACGGGCGATCACGAGCCCCAACATCGAAGGAAGCATGCAGGCCGGACTGCGCAGCCAGGCGCAGGCGCTGTGCGACCAGTTCGGGCTGGCGATGGAGCGTGCGTTGACTGCCCGGGCGGCCGCCCGGGCGCGCGATCTCGCCCAGACCCAAAACGTCCGCAACGCAATGCTGGCTGCCATTTCGCATGATTATCGGACGCCGCTCGCCACGATCATGGGCGCCGCCTCGTCGCTGGCGGAACAAGGGCCGCGACTCGATGACGAGCAGCGCGAGCGCCTCGCCCGCACGATCATGGAGGAGAGCACCCAGCTGAGCAGGCTCACCGACAACATGCTGCAGCTCGCTCGCCTCTACGCGCCCGGCATGCGCCTCGGGCTCGACTGGGAATCCGCCGAAGAGGTGGTCGGTGCAATCCTCCGGCGGGTACGACGCCATGATCCGGATCGGCGCGTGCGGGCCATCCTCGAGCCGGGGCTCCCGCTCGCGCGGTGCGATGCACTGCTCCTGTCGCAGATGCTGGACAACCTCGTGGACAATGCCCTCAAGTACAGCGCGTCCCTGCTGCCTGTGGAGATCGCCGTGCGGCGTCAGGAGGGCAACATTGTCTTTTCGGTGAGCGATCGGGGCATGGGCGTGCACCCAGACTGGCGCGAGCGGATCTTCGAGGCTTTCCAGCGCGGAGTCGCAGCCCAGGCTCCGGATGCGCTGCCCGCCGATGCCCGCGCCGCGCAACGAGGCGCCGGCGTCGGCCTCACTGTCTGCCGGGCGATTGCCCGTGCCCACGGCGGCGAGTTGTCTTACCGACCCCGGGAGGGCGGGGGGTCGACCTTCGAGTTCCGCCTGCCGGAGGTCGAGCCACCCCGGGTGGCCCGGGAGGCAGCGCGAGAAGGCGTGCCGTGACTCTGCGTGTGCTCCTGGTAGAGGACGACCGCGGACTTCGGGTGACGCTGCGGGATGCCATGACGGTTGAAGGCTACAAGGTGTACACCGCCGCCAGCCTGCAGGAGGGCATGATGCTCCTGTCGAATGTGAAGCCTGACGGCGGGGATGCCGACGAAGCCGGAGTGGACCTGATCCTCCTCGACCTCGGCCTACCCGATGGAAGTGGCGAAGCCGTTCTCGCCGCCGTTCGCCGACGCCACTCGATTCCGGTTGTCGTGATCTCTGCCCGACAGGAAGATGGTCTGAAGATCGGGCTTCTCGACCAGGGTGCCGACGATTACCTGGTAAAGCCGTTCAGCATTGGTGAACTGCTCGCCCGGATGCGAGTAGCACTTCGTCACCGAGGGACCTACCTCAAAGCCGCAGTCACTCTTTACGAAAGCGAGGGACTGACGATCGACCTGGTCGGTCGGCAAGTAAGCCACAACAACGTTCCGATCCATCTGACGCCAACCGAGTTCCAGCTTCTGGCGCGACTCGCCAGAAGTGCCGGCCAGGTAGTCACCCACAGGCAGCTGTTGAACGACGTCTGGGGCGCGGAGTTCGTTGAGCACACCCATTACCTACGCTTGTACATGGCGCAGCTGCGAGGCAAGCTCGAGGTCGATCCCGCCGACCCGCAGCGACTGCTGACCGAACTCGGTGTGGGCTACCGCCTGATCGACGCCGCCCGGTGAGGCGCCGGCGCGACTGGCCCCTTATGCTTTCCTGATGCCCGGGACGACACCATCCGTCTCTCGATACTGGAACCTGCCTGCATGACATCAATATCTGCTTCCCACTCCCTCGATGACGACGAACATGGCGATGCTTCCGAGGCGCCTGCCGAACCGACTCGCCGGCGGTTCGCCGGTCTGACGCTGGCGGCCATCGGGGTTGTCTACGGGGACATCGGGACGAGCCCTCTCTACACCGTCAAGGAAGTCTTCTCCCCAGCAACGGGCGTAGCGCTTTCCAGATTCAACCTGATCGGCGCTGTGTCCGTGATCTTCTGGGCGCTGATGCTGGTCGTGACCCTCAAGTACGTGATCCTGGTCCTTCGCGCCGAGAACCGTGGGGAAGGCGGGTCGCTTGCGCTCACCGCGCTGGCTGCCCGAGCGGTCAAGGACAGGCCTGTCCTTCGCCGTGGATTGCTCCTGCTCGGCGTATCGGGGGCAACGCTCTTCTACGGTGACGGCGTCATAACGCCGGCCATCTCCGTCCTGGGTGCGATGGAAGGCCTCGAAGTGGTGGCGCCGGCGCTGGAGCCCTTCGTGGTTCCCGCTTCACTCGCCGTTCTGATTGGGCTGTTCGCGTTTCAGCGGGCCGGAACGGAAGGGCTCGGAAAGATCTTCGGACCCATCATCTGCCTGTGGTTCATCACGCTGGCAATCGCCGGAATCGTGCACATCGGCCGGGAGCCTGCAATTCTCGCTGCGCTCAATCCACTGAACGCCTACGCTTTCCTGGTCGACCGCGGATGGCAGCTCTTCGCCGCCGTGGGTGCGATCGTTCTTGCAATCACCGGAGCGGAGGCGCTCTACGCTGACATGGGGCATTTCGGCCCCGCACCGATCCGGGTGGCATGGATAGGATTGGTGCTGCCCGCGCTCGCCTTGAACTACATGGGCCAGGGTGCGCTCCTGATGGCCGATCCCACGGCGATCGAGAACCCCTTTTATCGCCTTTTCCCGGAGGCGGCGTTGATTCCCGCGATCGTGCTGGCTACCCTGGCAGCGATCATCGCCTCACAAGCGGTCATCTCCGGGGCGTACTCGATGACCAAGCAGGCTATGGGTCTCGGCTTCCTTCCGCGTATGCAGGTGCAGTACACGTCGGCGAGCAAGGCCGGGCAGATCTACATGCCCACGGTCAATTGGTTGCTGCTCGCGGGCGTGATCGGCGTGGTGCTCTTCTTCGGGAGTTCGTCGGCCCTCGCCGGCGCCTATGGCATCGCAGTGTCCATGACGATGATGATCACCACGATCCTCACGTACTTCGTCGTTCGGCAAGGCTGGGGACTGCCAGCACCGGTCGCGGTCGGGGCAACCTGTTTCTTCCTTGCCATGGATATCCTCCTCGTCGCCGGATGCGCGGTCAAATTCTTCGACGGAGGATGGTTCCCGCTGGCTGCAGGCCTGCTCCTGTTCACCGTGATGACCACCTGGTCGAGCGGGCGGGCGCTGCTGTTCGACAGCATCCGAAAGGAGGGCGCCGATCTGCGGTCCTTTGTGGACACGCTCGAGGCTTCGAGCCTGCAACGTGCGCAGCGCACCGCAGTCTACCCGGTGGCGGATCCGCAGACGGTTCCGAAGGCGCTGCTGCACAACCTCAAGCACAACCAGGTGCTGCACGAGAACAATGTCATCCTGACGGTCGTGTTCCACGAGATCCCACGAGTTGCCCTCGAAAGTCGGGTCGAGGTCGAGCCCATGGGTCAGGCCTTCTGGCGAGTGACGCTGCACTTCGGCTTCATGGAATCGCCCGACGTCCCGATGGCGCTCGCAGGCTGCGAAGCCCAGGGGTTGCGCATCCCCTTCTTCGAGACCAGCTACTTCCTCAGCCGCGAGACCGTCGTGCCGACACCGGGCGGCGGAATGTCTGACTGGCGTGAGAGGCTGTTCGCGACAATGAGCAGAAACGCAGGCAGCGTCGTCGAGTTTTTCCACCTCCCCGACAATGCGGTGGTGGAACTCGGCACGCGCGTGCAGATCTGATTGCGTGACATGCGCTCAGGGTGCGCACTCCCGGTCAGATCGGCTCGAAGTTGACCTCGGCGAGGGGCGCGCGTACCAGATCCGAAGCGGGTGCGGTGGGGCTGCCTTGCAGGGAACCAAACACTCGAAGCTCCCAATCTCCGATCCCCTTGTCGCCGTGGAGGATGCTCAACAGGATTGCGGTGAGTTCCCGGGTACGGATCGAAAGAGAGCGGACTGCCGCCCGTTGCGACTCGCTGTCGAGATCGTCCGCCAGGTTCGCCAGCCGCATCAGCACGTCGATCTGATAGGAGCATTCCAGGGCCAGTGCGTCGCGCCGCTGCTTGAGGCTCAGCAGGTCGAGCGGCACCACCTTGCGCTCGCCGATCTTGCTCACTTCTTCGCCGGCCGGCAATCTTTCCAATGCAGGCTGCAATTCAACTCTCCTGAGGTTCTCGCTTGGTCCGCAGTTGCCTGGGCTCCCGCCTGGCACACCGTCCGCTCGGACCAAGTATCACTCCGTCCCGGGTGTTAACGAAGGACCCGAACGGCAAGAGGTTAGGAAACGGTTGGTGCGGTCTTACAGGCGGTAATTGCGAGATCCGGCCATGGAATCAGGCCGCCCGACACCCTCCTTTCATCTCCACCACCTGCCGCTCGTGCCGCATGCGGGCAGCATCAGCTGACGCGAGCCACGTCACACAGCAAAGGAGGAGTCCATAAACGTGACGGAGGGCGTGTACCGCCGCTACGCCGGCAGAGATGGGGCCAAGCCCGGTGGTGCCTCCGGCACGAATCGAACGTGCGACCCTCCCCTTAGGAGGGGGATGCTCTATCCACTGAGCTACGGAGGCGAAAGCGGATTGTACCCAAGGGTCTGCCGATGACCCGGCACGGCCCGACGCGGCAGAGACACGCAGTCAGGGAATGCAGTTGCAGAACTTGATCACGTCCTCGGCGCTCAGCTCGTAATTGTCGCCGGCTACACAGTTGCCGTCGCGATCAAGCAGGCGAAAGCCGCCTGGAAGTGCCGTAGTCGCTCGTCGGCCTCGGGCACGGAGCGCAACCAGGCCGACCTTGATGGCTTCTCGGCGGGCCTTGTCATCCAGACGTCGAGGAAGGTCTTCGACCGCTTTCAATGGAGAAACATTGTGGTTCATGGGCCCGCGCTTAGCATTGCCCATGCCTGAGCGTCGCGAATAAGACACATTCATCGGCCCGATTGGATCCCGAGCACAGAAGTTCGCGCAGGACGCCAACGTGACAAACCACCTCGGAAGCTACTGTGAATGTTAAATGTCGACCCAAAACTCAAGTGTCAAACTGTGACAGAGGGGTAGACCCTCTCTTCGAGCCGCACCTTGCCGGTCAGGCTAAGATCCTCGAATGGCGCAATTGTTCCTCGTTCGGCACGCACAGGCTGCATTCGGCACCGAGGACTACGACCGGCTGACGCCACTTGGGCATCAGCAGGCCCGATGGCTCGGCAGCTACTTCCAGGAACGGGGCATCCATTTCGACCGCGTGCTGAGCGGAACATTGCGTCGCCACCGCCAGACGGTGGAGAGCATCGGCCGTTCAGGTGTCAGCCTTGCCGAGCTACAGGCTGACCCAAGGCTGAACGAGTACGACCCGGAACGGCTTGTCGCAGCGCATCTGGCCGCGACGAGCCATGCGCGCGAGCTGCCGCCAGGAGCTTCTGCCGGCATCGCCGCGGATTCCAAGGGAACCCGTAAGGAGCACTTCCGGTTGTTGCGTGCTGCCCTGACGGCATGGACGCTCGGGGACATCGATCCGGGCAGCCATCGCAGCTTCAAGACCTTCCAGGAAGAGGCCTATCAGGCATTCCTGCTTGCCTGTCAGACAGATCAGGAGGCGGTGACCCGGGTACTGGTGGTGACATCAGGTGGGCCGATTTCGTCCATTCTGGCCTATCTCCTCGGGATGCCAGCTTCGAGTTTCGTGGCGCTCAACCTCCAGGTGCGCAACACCGGCTTCTGCGAGATGCAGTTCAATTCCAGAGGCGCGCAGCTCGTCAGCTTCAACAACGTGCCGCACCTCGACACCATTGACCGACGCGCGAACATAAGCTTTTCCTGAGGCACGCTTTCGCCGGCAGGTTCAGGCGCGCCATCGTCCGCTGGTGGGGCGACATGAGCGACAATCGGCGGCTCCACGCATAGTCAACCAGGAGAGTCGGATGGCCGAGAGTTCGACGTCGCTGCTCATTGAAAAGGACGGGCCGGTCCTTGTCCTGACGCTGAACCGCCCGGAGGTACTGAACTCGTTGAACGGCGAGCTCGCACGCGCGTTGAAATCGGCCCTTGATCAAGCTGAAGCCGGCGCACTCAGCGGCGATGTGCGGGCCACGGTCATCACCGGTTCCGGTCGCGGATTCTGCGCTGGAGCGGACCTGGGCGATCCCGCGCTTCACGGTTCTGACGGGGGGGCAGGCGTCGACCTCGGCTCTTATTTGCGCGAGTTCTACCATCCCGTCATCGAGCAGATACGCAGCCTTCCAGCCCCGGTCATCTGCGCGGTCAACGGTTCGGCCGCCGGTGCCGGCATGAGCCTGGCTCTTGCAGGAGACATCGTGCTGGCCGCCCGATCGGCCACGTTTCTGCAAGCCTTCTCGCGCATCGGCCTGGTGCCGGATGCGGGGTCGACCTACTTCCTCCCGCGGCTTGTGGGAGAGATGAGGGCACGAGCGCTAGCGATCCTTGCCGACCGGATCGACGCCGAGCAGGCACTTCGATACGGGCTCGTGTGGCAGGTACTCCCGGATGAGGAATTGCAGGCGACCGCGCGTGCCATGGCCGTGCGGCTCGCGAGCATGCCAACCATGGCCTACGCCTTGACCAAGAAGGCACTCAACCAGAGCCTGCAGAACGATCTGCCCCGGCAGCTCGAACTTGAAGCGCAGCTGCAGTCCCAGGCGGGACGATCCGAGGATTTCGGCGAAGGCGTGGCGTCGTTCCTGGCAAAGCGGCCGGCTGTCTTCAAGGGACGGTAATCGTCGGATGACCGTCCAGCAGGAGCGTCCGCGACGCAGTTCCGCAGAACAAGCCAGGCTCGAAGATGCGCTGAGGGACATGTTCCAGTCGCGCATCGCTTTCAACCGAACGCTGGGGCTGCACGTGCTCAGCTTCGATCCCGCCAAGGCGGGCCTGGGTTTCGACATGACGCCCGCACTGGTCGGGCACTACCACTACGGACGGCTGCACGGCGGGGTGATCTCTGCGGTGCTCGACGCCACCGCAGGCTTCGCGCTCATGTGCGCCCTTGCCGACAAGTTCGCGGACGAGTCC
>Ga0190273_10000904_pt1 | contig 10741 bp, 8 predicted proteins | sample Popmic504IS_FD_134513 | JGI IMG/M metagenome (GOLD analysis project Ga0190273, IMG submission 134513) | Populus adjacent soil microbial communities from riparian zone of Shoshone River, Wyoming, USA - 504 IS | ecosystem: Environmental > Terrestrial > Soil > Riparian zone > Trees stand | place...
AGGCCGCGGTTTTTAACAAGAATATAGGCAGCTGGAATACAGGTTCGGTTGCTAATATGAGCGGTATGTTTGCGGATGCAGCGGCATTTAATCAACCCATAGGAAATTGGGATACTTCCGAAGTTACAGATATGACAAGCATGTTTGCCGGTGCTGTAAGTTTTAACCAGGATATTGGCGATTGGGATACAGGTGCGGTCACTGTGATGGCGCATATATTTGAAATGGCTGCAACTTTTAATCAGGATATCAGCAGCTGGGACGTGTCTTCTGTTTGGAATATGCAGTTTATGTTTCAGCAGGCCGAAGCATTTAATCAAGATATAAGCAATTGGGATGTTTCTGCAGCACTTTATATGGAAGCCATGTTTAAAGATGCGGCATCGTTTAACCAAAGCCTGGCCGGGTGGGCGGATAATTTAAATTCAAACATAGCCCTTGGAAGTTTTTTTGGGGGTTTTATTGATAACTGCGGCATGAGTGTAGCAAATTATGATGATACGCTCATCGGGTTTAATAACGCAGGCCCCAATGGCATAACCATGGGTGCAGCAGGAATGTTTTATTGCAATGCAGGTTCGGTGGCCCGTGCCAACCTGGTCCTTCCTGTCGCAAACGGGGGAAAAGGCTGGATAGTAACAGGAGATACCTCATTAGTTACTTCAACACCACTTCTGGCAACAGCAGGCAGTACGGTTACATTAACCTCTGCTAATTGTAACTATGACTGGTCTAAACCCACTAATCGTGCCCGAAAAATGCTGGGCATCAACCCGAACGGCAATGACGTATCACCCTCAGCAGTATTGATTAACCATAATAACATCGGGGCATTGCCTGCGGGTGTAACTTCAACAGATGGATACTATCAAAAAAGCAATAGTACAAACAGCACAAGGGTCAGCAATCGCCTGGTTTCTATAGCTGATTCAGGTACTTACACTGAAAATGATGGAGTTATTGTAAGGGTGTACTATTCCACCGCAGAATACACAAATCTGGTTGTCAACACCCCTCCTGTAGGGGAAATTGTAGATGCCGGCTGGTTCAGGTCAGATATTGACAATGCTGTAGGAGTGGTTGCAGATATGTCGGCCGATATTCATCCGCTGGCCGGTGCTGAAAAAATTATTCCCTTTAATTCCGGTTCAGAGAACGGCATTGCATTTGTGGAATTCAAGTTGAATAAAATGGGAACAATCGGCATTTACGCCAAAACTACAGAAGGTCCGTTATCTCCTGGTTTATCTACCGTTAATGTGGGAAAAGATTTAGGTATAGTCCTTTATCCCACTCCTACCGGGAATACCCTCAATCTTAAAGTACCTAATGGACAAAACATCGGTATAAGGAAGATTTCAATAGTAAACATGCTGGGGCAAACCGTTTATAGTACTACTCAGAATCTAACCCGTATTGATGTTACCTCCTTAAGGGCCGGTCTTTATCATATTCTCCTTACTACAGATCAGGGGGATTGGAATGGTAAGTTCATTAGGGAATAAGCACGAAGCCTTAGCACAAATAAAAAAGCTGAACATTATTGTCCAGCTTTTGTCGGGATGACTGGATTCGAACCAGCGACCCCTAGCACCCCATGCTAGTACGCTACCAGGCTGCGCTACATCCCGAAAAATTCGACTGCAAATATATTTTTTTTATGCAAATAAGTGAAATAAAAAAAGGATAATCAACCCTCTGATTATCCTTATCCCATTACTGTTTAGCCAGTGTTGCCTTATCTTTCTTTTTTGGCCTTGTCCTTCCATGAGATCCATGGGAAATCTTATGGAGAAAAAGCTTAAAGGAATGCTAAAATAAGTAACTTAACGATGGCTAATCCTGTATATTTCAGCGATACCCTGCGTAATCTTTTTGAAATCTATATTGAGGTCCATAAGCTTTCCTGTAGCAATTTCAAAAATCCATCCGTGCACTGTAAGGCCACGTTCATTGATCGCTTTCTGCACCTCGGCGGTTTTTATTACGTTAATGCATTGTTCCTGTACGTTCAGCTCGGCAAGCCGATTATATCGTGCGATATCATTTTTAATTGCATCCAGTTCTTTCCTGTGCAGGCGGTATACATCGCGTATGTTTCGCAGCCAGGGGTTAAGAATGCCAAGGTCCTCCTGTTGCAAGGCCGCCCTGATGCCTCCGCAATTCGTGTGTCCACACACCACAACATGGTTCACCTTTAAAATATGTACAGCATAGTTAATAACCGACATCACATTAAGGTCGGTATTCGGGACTATATTAGCAATATTCCGGTGAACAAATACCTCCCCGGGTTGGACGCCCATGAGTTCTTCCGCAGTGACCCTGCTGTCGGAACATCCTATATACAGGATTTCAGGCGACTGCCCCTTAGAAAGGTTTTCAAAGTACTGCGCGTCCGTTTTTAGTTGGCGGGAGATCCATTCCTGGTTATTGTCAAAAACATTCTTAATATTCATACCGGGCTGTTTGACGTTATATACTGCCGTTTATACAAATGTAGAGAAAGTATAATAGAAGTTGCACCTCTTTTGTGTGGAGAATCATTAGACATTTCAAAAAAGTACATGTTTTCTTTTTTGAAAATATAAGTATATATTTGGCGGCATTTATATTACACTATGATATTTATTTTTGGCTCAAGATCGAGCAATAAGCAGTATTTTACTTTAGAGAACCAAACATGTCCCTATTGCAGCAGCTCAGGAACGTTGTTTGCAGAAACCAAATCTAATTATTTCCATATCTTTTTTATACCCTTCCTCGCATTAGGAAAATCTGCGGTTGTGACTTGTTCGCATTGCCTGAAGAAATTTACCGATAAACAACTTACGCCCCCATTACAGGAGGAGATTGCCAAGAAAGAAGTGATGCTGGGCAATAAGAAACCTGCCTGGCATAGCTGCGGATGTATGGTTATACTCCTGGTTGCTTTCTCCACGCTCGTTTTTACTTGCGCACAAAAGGTATTTGGGGATGATGACGAACCTGCAGAAGAAGAGTTGGCAAACGAACCTTATAAGAAATTGTATGAGGCGGATATAAAAAACCTGACCAGTGATCCCGATCCGGGTAAGGACTCTATATCCTTCGGCATTAAGCAGTATATCGACATGGTGGTGACTGATGAAATGGGCAAGAGTGGCTTTAAATATTTCAGCAAAATCAAGGGTAACAGGGTTTTGGTGGTGATGGAAGTGCCTGACATGAAGAAAGTAGCTGCCGAAGAACGCAGTACTTTCCTGTCACTTATAAGGGAAGCGCTTGATGTAATGGATTATAAAGAAGGTAAGCAGCTCTACATCGTTGTTGAAGGCACCTGGAATACCGTCCTCGTGTCTACGCCTACACACTCTGATTATGAAGGGCACTTTGCCGATATAGAGTATGTCTACGATTTTTATAAGCCTGTACTTCTAAAGGAGGAATTTAAAGAAGTTAAAGCCGGTGATACAACGGAAGCACAATTATAAGTTTTAAGAAATAGAGAAACAGTTTTGCATGACTATCGGGTCATATGTAGGGAGGCAAAATCAAAAATACCTGCTTTGAGAATAACGAAGATGTATTGCCTCATGCCATACTCATCGGCTCCCAGTTTTTCGCCAAGGCTGCATCGTATCCTGGGTTGTCGGTTTGTGAAATGTTACTACACTGTGGAGAAGTGTCAAGTGCAGTTAAAGGTTCTATATTTTTCGTATTTAAAAAATTAATTACGGACCATATCCACATGTGTTTTCCATAGCTTCACAGCATATTTTCTAAAGGTGTCCGGAGCATCTTTAAAAGTGCTGCCAAAAGCGTAATCGCCACCATAATATTCTTTCGGATTTTCTGAAATCAGGGTCCTTCTTTCACCACGGACAGCATGCTTTATGCCATTCTCGTACATTATAACTTTCATAATCGAAGGCGATACATCGCCTGTACAGGCCAGCTCATACATTAACCATACTTCTGCCTCACCGTCCTGATCCAGATCGGTTACTCCAAAAGTATCAGGAATATAGTTGCATGCCAGATCAAGTTCGCAGTCTTTAATAAAGTCATACACTTTCCAGTCCATACTCCATTTTCCCTCAACATTTGTATATTGATAAGCATAGATATCAGCCCCCCGAAAAGAGCTCTCATCTTTAGATATTTGCTCTCCGCTTTCTGTAATAAGAGCTAAATGTTTCCCATTATTGTCACTGAACGATACTGCTTTTTGTATGTTTCCGTTGTAAAGTATTGAGGGCGGTATGTCTTGGCTGCCCAATACTCTGATTTCCAGTTGGCAGAATACTACACCCGGAAACAAAAGGAGAAAGCAAATTTTCTTCATAGCATTACTCTTCAAAACCTTTAATCAATACCTCAAGTATCTTAATCGCGGCCTCGCTAATTTTAGTACCCGGGCCAAAAACAGCTACGGCACCGGCATCAAATAAATATTGGTAATCCTGCGGGGGAATCACACCGCCCACAATAACCATAATATCTTCTCGTCCATACTTTTTGAGTTCCTCAATAACCTGTGGCACCAGCGTCTTGTGGCCCGCGGCCAATGATGACACGCCCAAAATATGCACATCATTCTCCATAGCCTGTTTGGCAGCTTCTGCTGGGGTTTGGAACAGCGGACCTATGTCCACGTCAAAACCTACATCGGCGTACCCTGTAGCAACTACTTTAGCTCCACGGTCGTGCCCGTCCTGACCCATCTTCGCAATCATAATGCGTGGGCGCCGGCCTTCCAGCTTTGCAAACTCATCGGCAAGCTGTTTTGCTTTTTCAAAGCTTTCGTCGTTCTTAATTTCTTTGCTGTACACTCCACTAAATGATTTTATTTGTGCTTTATACCTGCCGTAAACTGTTTCCAGCGCATCACTTATCTCGCCCAAAGTTGCCCTTTGGCGTGCAGCATCCACGGCCAGTTCCAGTAAATTCCCTTCACCTAATTTTGCCGCCGCCGTTAAATTATCAAGACATTTTTTTACTTTTTCAGGATCACGGGTGGCTTTAATTTTTGCCAACTGCTTAAGCTGCTTGCGCCGCACCATCTGGTTGTCTACATCCAGAATGTGCAGGGGGTCTTCCTTTTCAAGACGGTATTTATTCACGCCCACGATTATGTCCTGGCTGCTGTCTATGCGCGCCTGCTTTCGTGCGGCTGCTTCTTCAATGCGGAGTTTGGGGATTCCTGCCTCTATGGCTTTTGTCATGCCCCCCAGTTCTTCCACTTCCTGTATCAGGGCCCATGCTTTATTGACCAATTCATCGGTAAGGCTTTCTACATAATAGCTTCCTGCCCATGGGTCAACAGTCTTTGTGATCTTGGTTTCTTCCTGCAAGAATATCTGTGTGTTCCTTGCTATTCGTGCAGAGAAGTCGGTTGGCAGTGCAATGGCTTCGTCAAGCGCATTGGTATGCAGGGACTGTGTTCCCCCAAAGGCCGCTGCTGCCGCTTCTATGCATGTGCGTGCCACGTTGTTGAACGGGTCCTGTTCGGTGAGGCTCCAGCCGCTCGTTTGGCAATGCGTGCGTAAGGCGAGTGATTTCTCGTCTTTAGGTTCAAACTGCTTTAGCAGCTTCGCCCAAAGCATCCTGCCGGCACGCAACTTGGCAATTTCCATAAAATGGTTCATGCCAATGGCCCAAAAAAACGACAGGCGGGGGGCGAACTCATCTATTTTCATGCCTGCCGCCAGTCCGGTGCGTATGTATTCCAGTCCGTCAGCAAGTGTGTATGCCAACTCAAGATCGGCTGTCGCGCCCGCTTCCTGCATGTGGTAGCCCGAGATGCTGATACTATTAAATTTTGGCATCTTTCGGCTGCTGTATTCAAATATGTCGGCAATAATCTTCATTGAGGGGGCGGGAGGGTAGATGTACGTATTGCGCACCATAAACTCTTTCAATATGTCATTCTGGATCGTACCGCTAAGCTGTTCGGGTTTTACGCCCTGCTCTTCGGCTGCTACTATATAAAAAGCCATAATTGGCAATACGGCGCCGTTCATGGTCATGGAAACTGACATCTCGTCAAGTGGAATCTGGTCAAACAGCACCTTCATATCTTCCACACTGTCTATGGCTACACCTGCTTTGCCAACATCACCCACCACACGTTCATGGTCACTGTCATAACCACGATGAGTAGCAAGGTCAAACGCTACCGAAAGTCCTTTTTGGCCCGCGGCAAGATTACGGCGGTAGAAAGCATTGCTCTCTTCTGCTGTGGAAAAACCGGCATACTGCCGGATTGTCCATGGGCGACGAACATACATTGTGGCATAAGGCCCGCGTAGGTTGGGTGCAATCCCTGCCCCAAACTCGAGGTGCTTGAGGTTTTCAATATCTTTTTCGGTGTAGGTTGGCTTTAAGGTGACGCCTTCGGCTGTCACAAAAGCTTCCTGCTCTGTAGCAAGCACCATGTGTTCTGTAGATACAGCGTCCTTAAGTTTTATATTTTGAAGGTTTTTCCTGTTCATTACGAAATTTATTCTTTAATGAATTTTGTTGCATAGCCATCTATATTTAATATGTACATCCCTGTAGGCAAGGCTGAAACATCAAGAGCATTGTTATTTACAGTACCCACGGTTACTGTCCTCCCGGTAAGGTCATTTATAATATATGTCAACGAAGAATTTCCACCAACATTTAAGATGTCTTTTACAGGGTTCGGATAAAGGTCAATACCATTATATGTAAAATCAATAACGCTCAATTCATTTTGGTGCAATTTAGCAAAGTACATATTATACGAAGGTGTAGAAAGGTTGAAACTCCCTATTATGGCATCGTGATGATAATTACCTGTAACATTAAGATTACTGTATGAATCAAGTGAAACAGGCCCTGCTTGCATAGTGCCATTTCCCCCAACGTGATTTGTCCACACATAATCTCCGGTTGTAGTCATCTTAAATATGAAACTGTTGGTGTTGTCTGTTTCATTGCCGTTTATAAGAGTTTCTGCTCCCAGCGTAAGTTCAGGCGAACGGAAATTTCCTCCAACATATATATTATTTTCAGCGTCGGTTATTATTTCGGTTGCGCCGTCATAATCCGTACTGCCTGCGGATTTTGCCCACATTACATTTCCCTGAGCGTTAAATTTCGCAACAAAAATATCCCCATTAATCCCTGTTGAGGCGTTAGAAAGGGTAATAGTATCAAAATTAATAGTAGTTCCATTAAAAACTCCTACGGCATATATATTTTGCTGGCTGTCTATTGCCATTGATGCAGCGTACGTATTTTGAATATTACCATATTTTTTAGCCCATTGTAAATTACCGGCAGCATCATATTTAATAAAGAATATACTCATAAAGGCATCATTAGTTAATGTTTGGCTTCCAAATAACATAGTGGCGGACTGAAAGGTGCCTATGACATAGACGTTACCCGAGGAATCTGTCTTAAGGTGTGATGGGTCTCCCAAATATGTCTTACCCGTGCCTTTCCTGGCCCATAGCGGATTGCCATTTTCGTCATACTTTGCAATAAAAAAGTCAATTTCCCCGCTTATAGGCAGTTGTATATTTCCAAAGGACATGGTAGTGCCAATCATACTTCCCGAAATATAGAGATTACTGTTGGCATCGATAGCTACTTCTGATGGCTGGGCAAGGTAAAGGTCACCTCCGGCGGCATCTGCCTGTTTAGCCCAGAGCAAGTCACCCCCAGCATTGTATTTTAATAAAAATACGCTCATTTGCCCAATGTCCCCGTTACTCAGCGTGGTGCCTTCAAATGTGGCGGTGCCAAAAAAACTACCTAAGACATATAAATTACCAAAAGAGTCCAAAACGGACGAATGTACATTTGATTCATGTTCTGAAGTATTAGTCCGTATCCATTCCACATTTCCGTTGCTGTTATATTTTACCACAAAACTTCTTCCGTTGCCATAGAGGTTAGTAAATGTTTCGCTTCCAAACGCAATCGATTCCGCATCTGATGTACAGCTTATATAGGTATTGTCATCTGCATCAGTACTACATCCTGCGGCCCAGGCCTGATGGAATTCCCCGGTAGAAAGAACTGGTGCCTGTACAGCATTCCAGGTTGTTTCCTGCCCATTAATGAATGTAAAGGTGATTAAGAACGCAATTAAATATAGTTTGTTAGTAAATGTATTTTTCATAATTATTGTGGTTTTTCTTCAGAAGCCAACCTTTCCTGTTCAATCTTCTCTGCCAGCCTTCGTTCTATAATTGGTGTTATAATTGTTTTCCTTGCATTCATTTTCAGGAATGGGAAAAGTTCTAAATCATGGCTCATCCGGTCTTTTGGGTTAGGGTACTTGTTAGTGCCAAGCAGTACTTCTTTGCCGGCATCAAATAACTCCTGTTCTTTGGCAGCGCTTTCCTGTATCTTCCGTTGGATCGTCCCTTCTTTTAATTGGTTCAGGAAGCCGCCACCGGCTTCAAGATCCTTAAAAAGTTCAAGCGCCCTTTCGGCTAACTGCATCGTAAGTTCTTCTATATAGTATGCGCCATTTGCAGGATTGTTGACCTTGTCAAAGTAGCTTTCGTGTTTTAAAACCAGCAACTGGTTGCGGGCAATACGGTCGCCAAATTCATTGTCCTTGTGATATAGCGCGTCATAAGCAAGGTTGCAAACAGCATCGGCACCGCCGATTATGGCACTCATGCACTCCGTGGTGGTGCGAAGCATGTTTACGTTATAATCGTAAAGTGTTTTATTGCGTTTGGTAGGGGCGGCGATTATATGGCAGTCGAACTCATGATCGTATTCCTTTGCGATAAGGTTAAAAAGCACACGCATGGCCCTCAGCTTGGCGATCTCAAAGAAGTAATTAGTGCCTACAGCTACTTGAAGCACCATTGGCTTTTGGATGGTCGCAATGCGGTTGAAGTATTCATTGGCATGCGCCAAAGTATAGGCAATTTGCTGTACAATATTTGCTCCCGCATTTTGGTACAGGGCGCCATCGACACCTATGAAATGGATATTTGGGCTTGCTATCGCAATGGTATTAAGCGCATCAAAGTCGGATTCCAGGTTGCCGAACCAATTACCATCTTTAGCAAGCTGCCCGATAGGGTCGAGATGGACATAGATAGTGGCATGTTTGTCTTTCGCTATGGCATCTAACCGTTTTACGAAATCGATTGATAGGAAACTTAAATGAAAGTAGATAGGTGTCTTTGCAAGAGGGAGCGATGCCAGCAGTTTCTCTATATCAGTATCTTCACCGGGAATTGTAAACCTGATGCTTTCGGCCCCTCGTTTCAGGGTACTGAGTGCCCGTCCCGCAGATTTTTCTACGTCTTGGACGTAAATATTCTGGCAAATGCTAAATTGCGACGCCTTTGTATTTACGGCGGCAGTTTCCCTGCTCTCATCTATATGGTAAAATGGCTTTACTTTTAAGCCTTCAGGGCTTTCCCATACTACATCATTGTAGTCAGCACCTTTGAGCTCATATTGTATCTTATGCTTCCACTGCCTGGAGGAAACCGGTTCAAACTCGTGAAAAAGATTTTCGCTCATACAGGTTGTTCTTAAAGTGCATTTTTGCCAGCTTCGTCTTTTGGGACTTCATCTTCAAATTCTATGATATAAATATCCTCATTTTCGCGCTTCATGTAATATTTTTCGCGCGCATATTTTTCGGTCTGGTCGGGGTTATTCAGCTGCTTGATGCTAATGGTGTCCTTTGTGATCTCATCAATATAATACTGCTTGTTATCTTCCAGGCTCTCAATTTTTTCATCCAATATGTCCTGCTCAAAATAGGAATAATTATCAAGGAAGGTGAGCCATACTACTATAAAAATAATAACCAATACGTACCTGTTTCCCAGAAATTTCAGGAGCGGATGTTTGTTCATTAATTTGCTGAATGGGCTCATAATAATGTGTCTTATGCAAAGTAAATCAATAAATTAGATTGTACTCCCTTCTCCAGGACTCGTTACAAACAATTTTATCAACGCTGGCAGAGCAATTATAATATCCTTTGGTTTATAACCGCCCTAACCACGTCTATAGCGACAGTGTTATATTTATCATTAGGGATAATAATATCCGCATACGCTTTAGTAGGTTCAATGAACTGTTCGTGCATGGGTTTCAGGGTATTCTGGTAGCGGTCCAGCACTTCTTTCATGTCACGGCCTCTTTCTGCTATGTCCCGCTTCAAACGTCGAATAAGCCTCTCATCACTATCGGCATGCACAAATATCTTGATATCAAACATATCCCTCAGCTTGGCATCGGCCAGTATAAGAATCCCTTCTACGATCATCACCTTGCGGGGGTGGGTGTGTATGGTGTCGTTAGTACGGTTGTGGGTTACAAACGAATATACTGGCTGCTCAATCGGTTTCCCTGCCTTAAGGTCCTGCAGCTGTTGCACCAACAGCTCAAAATCTATAGAACGTGGATGGTCAAAGTTTATTCTGGCCCTGTCCTCGTAGCTCAGGTGCGAGGTTTCACGGTAATAATGGTCCTGGGAGATGATGCCTACTTCCGTCAGCGGCAATTCATTCATGATCTGGTGAACCACAGTTGTCTTCCCGCTTCCTGTGCCGCCTGCAATTCCTATGATAAGCATATTAAGTGTAATTATTGTGCAAAAATAAGGATTCTGGAGTTATGCATTTTCTTTATTTTTCATGTCTTTTACAAGGCTCAAGCAAAAATAAAGAATTATGAGGGCTCCGGCGCCAATGCAAACCCACATGATCCATGATCGGTTGTCCGTTTGGGGATTAGC
>Ga0190273_10000905_pt1 | contig 10737 bp, 8 predicted proteins | sample Popmic504IS_FD_134513 | JGI IMG/M metagenome (GOLD analysis project Ga0190273, IMG submission 134513) | Populus adjacent soil microbial communities from riparian zone of Shoshone River, Wyoming, USA - 504 IS | ecosystem: Environmental > Terrestrial > Soil > Riparian zone > Trees stand | place...
CGAAGTGCAGGCACAGGTTCAGCAGTCTTTCGCTTCGCTCTCCCTCTATACCAAGTTCGGAAGAACGCGCCATTTTACGCTCCAGCTTGAGCCAACGGCACATCAGCTCAATGAGGGCCAGGTCAAGATCGATCAATTGCTTCCAGCGACTTCCCATCAGCAGCTCTTCCAGCTCCGGCAGGTATCGCTTTAAAAACGGCGCGCGCGCGTAGAACTGTTTAATCGTGCCCAGGTGTTTCCGAGCCCACGGCTGGCGGTCGTCGATCAACGTCTCAAGGATACTCTGATCCAGAGATTCGACGCGCACGGGCACAGTCAGCCAGTGCGGCTCTCCCTTCGGCGACTTGATGCGATTGCGATTGCGCCAGCCATTTTTATCGAACTGCACATCATCATAAAAGACGAAGATGTCCGAGCGACGCAGCTGATCGAAAAAGCCCAGCCAAGGCAGATAGCCCGGTTGCAACACGCAGAGCGTCCGAGAAACTTCAGCGTGCGCGCTTCCCTCAACGTCCGCGCTCAACTCTCTGACTCCCCTGCGCGCGGAAGATAATGGTAATAACCCTCGAACGTGCCTAAATCCTGTGCCTCTCCTTCGAGCATCACGCCGCGATGCGGAACTTTGCCCATGAGCTTTTCAAAAGTCATAGAGAGATCAACCTCTCCCGTACGCGGATTGATAAAGTCACGGCCCAGGTAATCAAAAATCGCTGGCGGGTAAACAGTTCGACCAAACCCTCTGACTTCGTAAGCCTGATCGCGATAAGCACTCGTCGTCTCATCCTTGCTTTGCAAACGCCCTATGATGAACTCTCCCGGCGCATACTCTTTTTCAAGCTCAACGCCTCTTGACGATTCGAAAAAGCGAGTCTCCTCTTTGGGCAGCCGCACCATGCTCGACAGAATGTACGAGCCAGGCTGCCAGCGCCGCACAAGCTGCAACGTGGCCGGAACTTCAGAGCGCATCAATTGATCCGGCACCATCATGACGAACGAATCCGCGCCGACAAAATCTCTGGCCTCTAAAAGAGCGTCTCCGATTCCTAGGGGTTCTTTCTGATAAACGAAACTCAAACGACACTCCGTCAGCAATCTTTCAAGCTCGTCTGTGCTCGCATCCGTTTTGCGAGCTTTCGCTTGAAAATATTCTTCGATGATCTCTTTTCCACGGCGTATGACGATGCAAATCTTTGTGAGCCCGGAAGAGACGGCCTCTTCGACCAGAAGTTGAATCACGGGCTTGCGTCCGAAGGGCAGCATCTCTTTGGGCACGCTCTTCGTGATGGGCAGCATGCGTGACCCGAACCCTGCGGCGGGGATCACTGCCTTGTCAAGCTTGCTTTGTGCCGATTTCGTCTCTTGCATTCGAGATTCCAAAGCCCCGTTCTTACGCCTCAGGTTTTTTCCCCAACAACAAAATCCCGCCTTCTGCTCCGAGGATCGGCTCTATCTCGATCAAATCCGAGAGCATCGTCCAGGTCATTCTCTCAAGGATCAATTTTTTAACTTCCTCGCGATAGGCTGCGACACGGGCCTCTCCCTTCGGCGTGTCGGAAGCCTGAATCTCCGCGAGCAGTCGTTGAAGCTTTTCACCCGTCACCTTTGGGCCGGTGCTGACCTCGAACTGCTGCCATAAAACATTTGTCCTGTGGCTCTCGTCCGCCACGAAGACGAAGCCCACATCCTCCAATAATGTTCTCAGCGTAGACTTGTTAAAGTAGTTTACGTGATGCGGCGGTATCCATGTAATCTTTAAAGGATCGTTATCGGCTAGAATCTCCGGCATCAAGAGATGATATATCCCGGAGATGTTCGGGCAGGTCAAAGCAACTATCCCGGACGGGCGCAGGACTCGCAGCATCGCCTGCAAGGTCGTTCTAGGATCAGGGACATGCTCTATGAAATTAAATGCCGCGACCGCGTCGAAAAAATTATCCGGATAACCATTCTCTTCGACCGAGCCCAGCTTGATATTGGGAAGACTAAGCTCTTCGCTCGCGTGCCGGACAAGCGGCACGCTCAATTCAGCACCATAGACTTCCCATCCTCCGGCGTGGGCCAACTGAAGAAAACTCGCGTTGCCGAAGCCTACTTCGAGCAGCTTACCCTTGCGGCCCACATATTTCTCTATGGCCTCCAGATAGCGCGTGTTCCAAACTACTTCTCCCTCGCCGAACTCTGCCGTCGTATGCTCTGCATATTCGTCGGAGATGTCAGGCGGCGGGGCGACAAAGATAAAACCGCAGTCGCGGCATGTATAAAGCGTAAACGCCATCGGCGGCATCAAAGGATTTTTGTATCTGACGATATTTCTTCCACGGCAAGCGTTACAGCGACCGTTGAGGCGAAAGCTAAGATAACGACGGAAATAGAGCAGAGAATTTCTGGACTCGTCGGGCAAGCGGCGCAGCTTGCGTTGAAAGCGGTCGCGCAAGCGCCAGAACTTATCCCGTGCTGTGTAAGGGAAAAATTTATGATAAACCGTGGTTACAAGAGAGCGCATCTTTATAAAATCCCTGCTTGCCGATTCAAACCATATACAGATCGTACCATTCCTGAAAAACGATCAAAGAGAATACCCTGTTGACCTGCCTGTAATCGCTGTTCGTGCGGTAAAGCCCATCGATCAACTCCTGCACGCGCGCGGGATTAAAGAGGCCGTGACGACTCATGCGCTCCGTGCTCAAGGTCTCGCGCACATAATCTTCCAGATCATTCAACAGCCATTCGGTGATCGGCATCAGGAAGCCCTCTTTCTTCCTGAAGACCATCTCTTCGGGAAAATACTTGAGCGCCGCTTTCTTCAACAGATACTTTGTCTCGCCGTCACGAATCTTGTACCGTCCCGGAAGCCCTGTGATAAAGGTGACGAAGTCCGTGTCCAAATAGGCCGTGCGAACTTCGAGCGAGTGGGCCATCGAGAGTCGGTCGACGAAAGCCAACACCTGATCGGGAAAGATCGTGCGAAACTCCGCTTCGAGAATACGGTTGAGCGGATCATTAGCCGTCAACTGAGAGAAATCGCGGCGCAGTCGCTCGCGCGAGCTAAAGGCTTGCATCTCTTCTGCCACACCGGGCGCATACAGCGAAGATTTTTCTTCATCGCTATAGACGAAAAGCTTAGAGCGCCAACGCCAGTCTTCAGCCTCTTGAAGTCGCGCCAGAAAATCCGGCTGCGTTTCAAACGGGCGGATCAATTGCGCGTCTCCTGTGCGCAGGTACTCGTCGTAGCGCGAGAGGGGAAAGGCCAGGCGGTGCGAAAGATAGCTGCCGAAGAGTTCGTCCGCGCCGTCGCCGGAGACTGCGACCTTGACGTGTTTAGCAATCAGGCCCGCGAGAAAGTAGGTCGAGACCGTGCCCGCGAAAGGTTCGTCGAAACAGCCTATGATGCGTCGCAGGTTTTCAGGAAAGTTTGCAAACTCGACAGTCTCTTCGTAATGCTCCGTCTGATACTTCTCAGCGGCCCATCGCGCCCATCGCCTGTCCTGCTCTTTGCCGTCGGTCGTCGAGCCGTGCGCGTAGGTCAGCGTAAAGGTCTTGATACGACCGGGCGAAATCTCTGCGGCGAGCGCCGTCGAAAGAGTGGAATCAATCCCGCCCGAGAGGAAAAAGCCAATGGGCACATCGGCCATAAGGCGTCGCTCGACGCCGCGACGAAGCAGCGCGAGCAGATGTTCGACCAGCTCTTCTTCAGGCCAGGCGGCCATCTCGCCCGCCGCACTAAAATCCATGTCCCAGTAACGTGTGATCTCAACTTCCGCGCCCGGACGAAACGTGAGCATGTGCGCGGGTGGCAGCATGCGTATGCCCTCAAAGATCGTCAGCGGGCAGGGCACGTGCTTGAAGCTCAGGAAATGGTGCAAAGCTTCCATGTTGATGCGGCGCTCAAAGCCTGGAACTTCAAGGAGCGCCTTGATCTCGGAAGCGAAATAGAGCGCGCCGTTCTGACGATAATAATAGAGCGGCTTCTTGCCCGTGCGGTCGCGCGCAAGGAGGCCGACGCGGTTGGTCTCGTCCCACACCGCGACGGCGAACATGCCGTCTATATGTTCGGGCAGACGCTTGCCGTACTCCTCATAGAGGTGCGGCAGAATCTCCGTATCGCAATGCGTGTGCAGTTGATGGCCTGCGGCCAATAGCTCGCGTCTGACCTGCGGGTAATTATAAAGCTCGCCGTTTTGCGCCGCCCACACATCGGCGGTCTCATTCGAGAGTGGCTGTCGCCCGTCTTCGACACCGACGATGCTCAAGCGCCGCGCGCCGAGCGTAAAATCCGCGCCCGCGACGACGTAGCCATCATCCGGCCCTCGATGCACAAGCGTCGAGACCATGCGATTGACCGTCTCTACATCACGATGTCCGAAGACGCCGCCGATACCACACATAATTTGAATACTCTTCTATCTCAGTTTTCAGTTGAATGTCAGGAACATTACTGCTCACCACAGAGGCACAGAGAACACGGAGGAAGCACGGAGGCTTGAACAACACTCAACTCTCTGTGCCCCCTCTGTGTGCTCTGTGCCTCTGTGGTGAATCTCTTTTCCCATACACTCAATTGAAATGTGCTCTAACCCATCCGACGAGATGAAATCTCAAACAGATAAAACAGCGCATCTATCGCGCGGCATCCGCAGACGAGCGCTTGGAACATATCACGTTGAAAGCCGGTGACAGGCCGACATAGCTGAGCAGATTCAAAGCCATGCCCATCAAAGAAAAGCCGAGCATCTTTCCCGCCAGATGCAGACCGAAGCGTACCCTTCCGGGTAATCCCCGTATGTTACGAAAGATGTTGACCTCGCGCGCCGTTAAGCTCTTGTATTTGGCATCAGCCCCGGTCAGGAGCAAGAGCCCGCGCGCGTAATAGCGACCGGAAAGCCACGCGAAGGGAGGATTACATAAATGGTAAATCCTCATCTCGCGGCACGCGGGCACAGTCTTCGCCAGTTTCTTGAAATATCCCGGCGTCGTGAAATTAAGCTCGTCTATAAAATAGTCTGGCCGTCGAAAAATGTTGCGCACATACCATTTGGCGATACTCTTTCGGGCCAGGATGTAGGGCAGCCAGAGAATATTATAATGTTCTTCACGAAACGAGTTGTAGCTCGGCACATTCATCACCACCAGCCCGTCTGGCTTAACGACGCGCAGCGCTTCGCGCATGCTCAACTCAATATCCCTCACGTGCTCAAGCACCGCGATGCTGAACACAAGATCGAACGTGTCATCGTCAAAGGGAAGTCGTTCGGCGGGCGCGGGCAGCAGATGCGAGGTCGCAGACTTTATCCCGTTCAGCTCAAGAAGAGTGGTCGCCCTTTTAAATCTTCCTTCGTAGGTCAGTTCGCCAGGCTCTATCCCTGTGACATCCAGACCCGATTTCAGTAGATAACATAGTCCGAAGCCGTTGCCGCTACCGACCTCCAGTATTTTCGGTTTTGAAAAAGAGCTTAGATACGGCTCGATGTGATAAAACGCCCCCTTGTACTGATTGACCAGATCGTCAACCACGTCTCGCGGATCGCATTTTCTGATCTCCAAACAGAATTTCTCTTCGGAGCGCACGATGGCGTCAATTATTTCCTCGGAAACAACCAACTCTGCTTGAACTTGTGACATAAACAAAAATTATCAGGACGATCGACAGGCTCATCGGTCTGCCAATAGGTTTACGGCGCATGGCCGTTTCATCAATCAAAGCCTTTGAAGGCGCTCTTCCTTAATTCAACTCTTAAGACGACGGCGCATAGCTGCCCGGTCGTACTCCCTCAAACACGGGCGAGTTGGCGTGCGCCGCGCGCACAGAGACCGCCTCGTTGAGAATTCGTTCCTCGACCGTGCGCGCTCTGGTGTCAACCGTGTACTCTGCGACCGTCACGTAATCGAAATGATCCTCGGCCTTACACACGCTGACGTACTCGAAATCCAGCACAGAGTCTTCCGGACACGGCACTGTGCAGGCATAACGCAGCAGGCGCTCGCGGAATAGCTCGTTGTTGCTCGGATAATACTTGAGCGTGGTAAAGAGGCTGGTGACGGCGATGGATTCGCCCACGTGGCAATAGCGAAAGCCGCCGCCGTAACCGTAGCGCGACAGCAGCGTGCGCTCCTCGCTCAAGCCTTCGCGCTTGCGTCGATGAATGAGTATAAAGAAATTTACGACATCCACGGAAAAGACTCGCCAGATAATAATGCCGAAGAAATTTGTGTACAGCTCAAGCGCTCTTTGCAGTAGACGGGGCAGTCTGCGGCGCGCATAAAAATTGTAGTACAAACCTCCATGCGCGAGCGGCAGCAGGATTAGATACGCAATGAGAAACGCCAACAGCAGCAGGTTGATAAAAGAGGGAGCATTGTTAATCGTCGCCGCACTCTGTAGCGCAGACGCTGCGGGCACAATCATGCTCGCCAGTTGATCGCCGTAGCTGCCCGGATGAAAAAAGAGTATGCAGCAGGCGATCACCATCTCGCACAGCAGGCCGAGCCGTATCTGCGTGGCGATAAAGATAAAGCTAAAGAGGATGAGCAGCGCGCCAAGGAAGCGCGTCCGGGGAATCAGCATCAGGACGCCTGAGACCACTTCCGTCGACCACGCCAGTTGATTGAGTACCTTGAATATCCAGTGATGCGGAGAGCGCCGCGCGAAAAAGCGCCACCAGTAACCCCACTCAGGATTGACCATCCCGCCTTCCATCCCGTGATTGCGCGCATACCCGGCAGTCAGTTTATAAATACCCGCCGAGAGCATGATAAAGGCGAAATCAACCTGCAAGACTAAGAGCACCAGCGAGCGAAGCTCCGGCGCGTAGCGCGCACTGTATTCCAGGAGAAACACTGCCGCCGCCATCCAGTAGGTCATAAAACCTGGCGCGCCCATCCCGCGCAGCACTCCCTTCCAGCGCATGCGTACGAAGAAGTAACGGCACAGCAGCAGATTCAGAAGCGCCGCCCACACAGTCCACCACCCGAAGGTAAGCAGCACAGCAGAGGCAAACCAGATCACACAGATGACGGGTGAGACGTAGGGGTTTTGAATAAAATCGACATCGCGTGCGGACTTACTGTAGCCGCCCCAGCGCTCGCTTATAAAGAAGCGTCGCCAGTGCGGGAGCGCCCAGAGCAAGTGCGCCAGCAGCAGCACGCCGTAGGCCATGCGAAAGAGTGCCTGTGTGTGGGCGCTGATTTGCGGATGGAGGAAATCCTGCGATGCAAAGAGTTGATCCACTTCTCTTAACTGACCTGCACGAATAATCTAACGCCCGCGAGGCTGCTCTGTGGGAAGCGCGCATACTTCACTCTCGCAGCCGAAGCGCGAGCGATTGCGCGCCACAAGTGCGTACACGCGCGGCCCGAAGAAACTCGCGCCCGGAAAATAGAAGAGCAGAAGCAGCGGCCACATCAAAGGGCTCGTCCAGAGGATACGCCTGAAGGCGAAGAAACCTCTATAGGGCTCTTCACCTTCGGCGACCGCAAACATCGCCTCGTCCACGTCCGCTCCCTTCAACATGGGAAAGCGCTCCATAGTCTCAACCTTGTGCGCATCGTAAAGACGAAGCGCACCGCGCACGTCAAAGGCGCGCACGACCCGTAGCGAGCGAATACAGAATCCGCACTGCCCGTCATAAATGATACTGAGCGTCTTCGTCGGACTCAAACTACGAGCCTCCCCAGCAAATATACGTCCGTGTAGCCCTCTCCCGTCCAGCGGTCATCCTTAAGCGTGCCTTCCAGAGCGAACCCAGCCTTCTCGAAGGCGCGGCGCGCTCTCGGATTAATCGCCAGCACATAGGCGTAAATCTTATGCAGATTCAAACGCTCGAACGCATAATCGCAGAGTAGGGAGATCGCTTCCGTGCCCGTGCCGCGACCAGGCTGAGGAGTCTCCCCGATAACGATTCGCAATTCGGCGCGGCGATGCCGCCAGTCTATATCCCACAGCCAGACATTGCCGATATGACGGTCGTCTTTGTTTGTCTCGATGGCGAAGTAGAGGCGGTTGGGATGTTGATGGAGCGCGGCGAACCACTCGTCATGCTCTGCATCCGAGACGGGACGGGCGCGATCCAGCAGACGCGCAAGCTCAGGATCATTGGCCCATGCCCGCGTCTGCTCAAGGTGGCGGCGCTCAAGTGGGCGTAGGGAAATCGTCTGGCCCGAGATCATATTACTGTGCTTGGCTCACAGGCGGCTGACGCGCCCCGTGGCCCATCGTCCACACATCGTCGGCAGCAAGCTCTTTACCTTGAAGTCGCCACCAACAGACCGCTCACACGCTCGTCGCCCCCGCCGGAAAACTCTAGTTGGCGATCTTCTCCTGCAAAGCCTGTTGGGCCTTCTCACGCAGCAGGAAGTAGTTGTAATCCCAGGAGCGGAACTGCCTGTCCAGACACTTCTCGCAAATCTCCATCCGGTTGAACTCGCGGTCGTTGTGAAAGCGGCGCAACTGATCGAAGTCCGGCCCTGTCCAGACAGAAGAGATCGTCTCCTTGAGGACGTTGCCCCAGTTGGTTCGCGCCTTGATGTCGTAGACGCAAAAACGCATGTCGCCGTTCGAGTCTATCAGCAGACGGTCGAAGGGGAACGGGCAGGCCGCCTCAGGGTCTAAATAAGGAGTCACATCACCGGAGTTGTTGAGGTCGTTGACATCCCAGGTCAGGTACTTGCGCACCTGCACCACGTCGACGATCGGCTTCCAGAAGGCGACGATGTCGTCGAGCATGTGATGCACGAGTTTCTGGTCGACCACGCTGGCGATGATTCTCGTCTTGGTCTTCAGAGAGTTTCGCAGCTCGACGGTCTTTTTGATATTGGCCAGGGTCTTCTCGAACTTGAGCCCTTTGCGCACGATGTCATAGGTCTCTGGATCGGCGGCGTCGACGCTGAACTCTATCATCTCGACTTTGGCTTCGAGCATACGGCGCGCGCGATCCTCTGTCATCAGCGAGCCGTTATTAATCAGCCCGACCTGGCAGCCGACGGACTTTGCGTACTCTATATAATCGACGCACTGTTTGTGTACGAGCGGCTCGCCTGCTCCGGAAAAGCGCAGGATGGCTTTGTGTTTTCCGACTTCGTCGGCAATCGCCTTGAACACGTCCCAAGGCATGTAGGGAGTCTCTTTGGCGCGCGCTTCCATGCGAATCTTGGAGTTGGTCGGCGTATAAGGGCAATGAGGACAGAGCGCATTGCACGGATAGCAGGTGTTGATGACAACCATCTTGGGAAAGAGTTTGGTCTCTTCGGTCAGCGAGTAGGCGGGCTCTTGCGCCGCTTTTCCTTCCGCCTTTGATAGCTCGACTGGCTGTTTATCAGCGCCGCGCTCTATTTTATAAAGATTTTCTTGCGACATCATTACCCCTTCTTCTATTGAATCGATTTGGATTATCAGGCTCGCTTGGGCCGATCAGGCCAAGTCATAGCGTGCCTTGACCCTTTAAGGCCCTACGGAAAACAGAAGACTCAAAATTATTTGATCGAGAAAAAGACAGCGTATCCGAATGAGCGATCAAAATTCATCGGACGGTAACGTTAACCCAGGTTAGTCACGCGGTCAAGCCGTAAACCTATGAAATGCCAAGAGCCTTTGCACGCTTCGCCCTCTCAGTCCGCTGCCATTTAACCAACGTTTATGCGCCAGTTTTGCGGCTGGTAAAAGACGCCGTATTTCTCGTCCAGCCGACGGCTCGTCGAGCCGACCTGAAAGTTAACGAGCTTGCGCCCCAGAAAATACTGGCGGAACTCGAAGTTCTGGTCATAAAAGGTCACGTCCAGAGTGTACTCGCCCGGAATTACCAGCAGTCTTGGAATATCAAGCTCGATTGTTCCTGGCCCTTCCAATGGTGGGACTTTGACCTCTTCCATCTCCGTGCTCGTGGCCGAGCAGATAATGCCGCCCGGAAAGATGTCGTTGAGCACTCCTTCTTCGGAAGCGGCGGGAACCCAGAACATGTTTTTGAAGCAATCGGGCCGACGTATACCGACAAAAATCACCGCGCCGTCAACCTTTGTTCGTGCGTCGTATTCGATCCGAACCTTCATCGAGTCGCCCGTCTCAAAGCTGGTCTGCTCCTGACCTGCTTCGTTGATAAGGAGTATGGATTTGACCTTGATGTGACCGATGCCCTCCAGATGTTGATCGGCCACTTCCGCCGCAGCGTCATCAGTTTTCATCAACATCTTCTCGTACAGCGGAATGACGCTCTGCGTTGCGCCGACTGTGACGATCTCGCCGTGCGAGAGCAGGATGGCTTTCGTGCAGATGGCTTTGACGGAAAGCATATTGTGCGAGACGAGGATGATGGCTTTGGTCTGCTCGCGCATCTTACCGATCTTTTGCAGGCACTTCTGTTGAAAGGCCATGTCGCCCACAGAGAGCACCTCGTCGATAATCAGTATTTCGGGCTCAAGGTGCGCGGCGACGGCAAACGCCAGGCGCACGTACATGCCCGAGGAATAAAACTTGACGGGCGTGTCGATAAACTTTTCGACCTCTGCGAAGGCGACGATCTCGTCGAACTTACGCCGGATGTCTGCCTTACTCATCCCTAAAACTGCGCCGTTCAAAAAGACGTTCTCGCGCCCGGTCAGCTCCGGGTGAAAGCCCGTCCCGACCTCCAATAGACTGACGACGCGGCCATAAAGCTCTATCAGCCCGGCGGTCGGGTCAGTGATGCGCGAAAGGATTTTCAGAAGCGTAGACTTGCCCGCGCCGTTGTGACCGATAAGGCCGACGACCTC
>Ga0190273_10000906_pt1 | contig 10736 bp, 8 predicted proteins | sample Popmic504IS_FD_134513 | JGI IMG/M metagenome (GOLD analysis project Ga0190273, IMG submission 134513) | Populus adjacent soil microbial communities from riparian zone of Shoshone River, Wyoming, USA - 504 IS | ecosystem: Environmental > Terrestrial > Soil > Riparian zone > Trees stand | place...
ATATAGGAAAAGCGGTAAAGTAGCGCCTCCCCAACCAGGCGGCGCGAGGGTAGTGTCGATTTAGCTTTCCTCTGTGTTCGTAGTCCATCATCGACGAAACGAGGCATACCGGTGCGCAGGTAATAATTGAAGGTCTACTTCAATGACAAATTTGATTACCGCAAATGAGGAGAAATACGAAGAGAGACATCGCTATTCATAGGGGATGGCACTTCAAGGTTTAAGAGAAGCCTAAAGCAACTCATATAAGAAACATTCTATATTTCACACCTCTATATTAGTCCAGGCATTAGCTATGGGCTCCATTGATTCGAGTACAACTACACAAGGTTATTCAGAGCACGTCGTCTGCCCCTCGCCTCTTCCTCTGCTGTTGCACAGTCTAGCACTTGACTGTTTTCGTCAAAGGAACTGTTCCTGTGACTGCTCATATCCGGAGATATCTTAGGCGCTTCGTGGGACGAGACTGCTGTAATGATCGCCTCGGATTGTATACCCCTCCTGTCACTGAGCCCAGGGATATTTTCACCTCCAATGTCAAAGGAACCTTTGATGCCATGCCAAAGCTGGATAAGTCATTGCGGTCCACGAAAGGTGGTTTCCATTCGCCAACGTCTTTTTGAATCTGCGCTGACTGTAGTGACTTAAGAATGAAAGCGAGAGGTCTGCCAGTGTCTGGTCTCGAAGTCTCGGCGTCTGTCCTGTGTGAGTTTTTGCACATTCTGGGTAGGTGTAAGACTACAGTATCCTGTTCCAGGTAGGTAGAGGTTTCCGAATCGACAGCCGACTGTCATGTGGACATTTAACCCTGGAGGCGATCGTTGAGTTGGACTAATCCTAGACCACCGAGCTGAGATTGTCTGAATTCTATTTCTCTCCAAAAAGCGAGGAGGACAAAGCGGAGGGAGTATTGTCATGGTTTAGCTTCCCAAAATTACTCGAAACTTATACTGCAATGGTATCCTTAGAAGAATTCCGCGATTTCATCACTAAGTGTACCAGCCAGCATCAACCATGTCTGGAAATTCTATCTCATCCAGAAGTCGTCCCGAAGCGGTTGATCGGATTGGATTTCATAGGCGGTTCATGAAATAAAAGCTATGCGACACCTTGGGTAAGCCTGTTCAATACGTCGCGCTCAGCCCCCCTGTCGGGTCAAGTTCCTGATCAGCAAGACAACGCGCGAGAATTATCAGGATGACATTCCCAACATCTCGTTCGACCTTCTTTTCAAGACGTTCCAGGTTATCACTTGCATTACCTTGACGCTCGGCCCGAAGTATGGTTGGGTCGACTCACTGTGCATTGTCCAAGATGATCGTGATGATTGGGGAGATGAAGCAGCCAAGATGGGTAACATATATGAAAACGCAATTTTGGCTATGATTGCTTCGCCTACCACTTTTAGCGGCGTCAGTACTAAGAGAATTGAAAGCAATATGACTTGCATAAAGAGCACAAACAGACCAAAGGAGCTCGGGACAATTTAAATTCACAGGCTCTATGGTCACAATAGCACTCTACTCACATGACAGTCCTCTGAAAATTAATCTATACAATGGAAAGTCGCTGAGTCCAATCGAGACTCGCGCATGGACAATAGGAGAAGCAACTCATGCAAGGAGGCTTATCAAATTTACTAACCACGAGATGATGTCCCAGTGCCTGGAGCGTAGGATATGTGGATGCGAAAGTTGGGCATCACCCTTGTAGGGCGCGCCTGTGGTATTTAAAGAGGTGCAAGTCTCCGAGAGAACAAGCACCGCCTGAAGAAGGGCCCCGAGCTATGATTCGAAATCTTGGGTGATATCTGGGAAGAGACGCATCGCCTTTGCAAAGGACCGCCTACCCGCTCTATCCTCAACAGCACAGCGGCTATTCCATAAATCAAGTCGATACATCGCTGGCCTTCCTCGCGATGACTTGCCCCTATATCTCCTTTGGGGAAGGCTTTGGTCTCATTGATCTCCCCAACCAAGACCGAAGGAGTACATGAAGTCTGACTTAATATTGGGCGTCGATCCTAGAAACATGCGAACCCAGCATCGCAGCAATTCCAAATTGTGGAAGGAATCCCGACGAACTAACACCGAGTGTCTGGACGGGACTCTGGTCAAACAGATTGCATGTCAAAGTTGTGGACGCAAGGTTCGAATACGCAAGTTCTGACGTATTCAGAACGCTTCATGCAAGTGATTTTACGATCCACGTTTGCAATATATTGCGAAGCCTATTCCAGAGACAAGAAGCTTAGGATAAATATGTATCGAGGCTCATAATACTTTACCTAATCAGTGGCCACGGTTGCAAACCAATAAAATCATTGTGGGTGTCGGTATCGATGATCCCTAGAAACCAGACCCTGTCATCAAGGACTATTCGTTGCGTCTGCTACTATTACAATCAAAAAACAGAGAAGAATCGTACTTTGCACTACAAGTAATACATAGAAAAGAAGGAGCCAAGTTTGTTAGAATGGATGTCGACGAGCTGCAAAAGGCCTGGAAGAGATGAAAATCATGTCAGCCGATGAAAGTTGCAGTCGTCTGATAGGTTTACACTGAATCATGAATTAAAATGTTCATCCTTGTGGTGATACGCGTCATGAAAAGGAAATAGACAAGGGAAGCATTACACCCAACACGCTTCGAGGCAATGAGAGAGCGGCTGTCATTGCCATGACTGTCAACTGCAGAGCATCCGTTGTCTCGTCTCTGTCCACAGAGCGACCTGGTTGGTTGACAGGAACACAACATTATGCAGCAGAGCAACGAGAACGAATGATGTTCAGGTGGTTCTGGCAGGTACAATTAATGGCGTATTTGCGAAACATGCTTTCCGATGTCATGAAATTAACATGTCGTCAACTACAGATGTGGGACACGGACGCTGTCGATGTGTCTCTTATGGCTTCTTCAGCAACCACGTGTGGGCTCGTGGTATGCTGAGATCTCTCTGAACAATTTCCGTTGTCTCGTCATTGCAAGACGTTGTTCAATCTGCACTCTTGACAGAAGGTACTGTTGAACTAACAACTCCAGTCACCTCGTATTTCATGGTATATAGACGGTGACCTCCCACCAACAGTGGTCTAGTCGCTCAAGCAATATCTTCATTTCATTCAACAGTTTTGACGCTTTCCACAACGGAAGTGAATTATCGACAATGAGAGGACTATCCAGCGCAAAAGGTGCCAAAAACACTCTTTAGGGTGCCGCTTCCCAAACTCTTTGCACATAGGCGATCCCAGTTAATTCCGCTCGTCTCGAATGATTAATGCTATGCAGTTGAGGGTAGGAAGAGATCTTCCTGTAAGGTATCAAATTTAGGACTGCTGTTGCACGGCTTTGTTGTTCATGAAGGATACAATGCGAAAGGTTCAACATGTTCAAAGCGGCATTCGCCGCTTGTGAACATTCACGTTCGACTCGGAGCCTCGAGTTGCAACCCATCAACTGCATCCTGGCTTTGCTCAGCTCGGGCGTGAGACTGCTCTTGATATCGCATGGCAGATTTGCCGATGTATGCTTCACGCCCAGCGACACGACCGATAACTGTGCCGGGCCGGCTTTTGTTCCGTTCATGGTATTCTTCAGCTTCCTCTTCCATGGTTGTATGGGCGGCACCTGCACAGCAGCAGCGAATCATCCAGGTCAGCGGAAAGCCGTTGTCGTGCGCATATTGGGAACCTGAGTAGCCGTGTGTCTTTTGCATTGTGCCTGGTATTTGTGATTCTCTGAAGCATGAATAGTATCAAACTACAATGATGTCTTGGATGTAGGAATTACACCAAGTCGGAGCCTTTTGGTAAGGCGTGCTATCGGAGATCCTGAGTAGTGCCGGACTCGAATAGTCCGACGAGATAGTACCAAGCTAAGATATTTCTGTCATCGATAAGACAAGAACTACTTTGGTATTCAAGGTGCCCAATTCAGCGCTTTGCACATTGAAGTGCATCTTACGTACCAAGATCATACAAGAATGCACAGTCTGCTCCGATTCACTCCTCGGGTTACTTCGCTTCTCCACTATCATCAAGCTAGGTGCACTACTTTCACGCTTTGGCTCGATCTTGAGGAGGTATGTCTGCTGACGTAACATATATGTATGGTAACAAGACGCGAGAAAATCCCTCGGTGACTGACCGGGTTTTGAATTTGCTTAGATATTACCACACCTCACTGCGATGACAGCGAGTGTAAGCTCCTATTCCCATTCCCAAACAACCTGAATGCTAGACATATAAGTACAACAAGTCTACGAAACTGATAGTATTTCCAGATAGCTCTCCGTGCCGTACCTTCAGAACATATCTCCATTCTCATGCTAACCATCAGATATGCCTGACCAGCATGCTCAGCATCTAGTATATCTCGAGGCATATGACTTGACTCCGCGAGCTAACCGCGCTGAGGGTGAACGGATCAATAGTACTGCAGCATGAGGAACGAAGATATCAAAGTCAAGCTAACAGTCACAAAACACTACCACACCCAGATTGAGGTCGTTGTAAGACAGCGTCGGTATCGTTTTGAGGACGCTGTTCATTGTGAGGGTCCGTAGAATGAAAGTGGTAATAGCATGAATGATGATGATAGTGTTGACGGCAATTAGCTTACCAATTATTGGAAGGTTGGCCGGCCTTTAATGGGACTTCTGCTTCATCACCAATGAGGAATTGCCATCGGTGGCAGTACCAAGTGAAGTGGCATGGACGATAGAGATGATGAGGTTGGCTCGTCGATAGAATCTGCTGGTTCTGCATCGAGCTACAGTCATAATGGCTGCGACAGTCGTAATAACGCGACCGAGTGCAAGCTGCATGATCAACATGCACTTCATTCAGAAGCACTGGTAGCCGTTCCACGCTCGATTTTAGAAAACAAAATCTGTGCATCGCAGGATGGCGTCGTTACCAGATATGTAAAGAAAAGCATAGGGCTCTAATACTAGCTCCTGTTGAGTTTCTTGCGTAGTCATTAAACTTCCCAACTTCGAGGCGAGGTATGGACAATGATAAAGTTGTGCGCTGACCATGAACTTGGATCATACTTTGCTAAACGCGGTCGGGTGAACGGAAATCGAATCTGACATGAAGATATACTAGAGTTATGCTCGTAGGTGGTCAACGCCACCAATCTCGAAATGTATTACTCCTGAATCAATAGTTCCGGAATTACTCGATTCTGTGCTCACTGACAGCTTTCGATCCTGGCTCTTTCTGGGGTGAAAGCGGCGACGCTGGAATTTCAGGCAGGGCATTGATCTGCTTTGACATTCGCACATCGTCCAGAGGACTTGGAGATGGCAGACTTGGCATATTGCTCCCCATACTTGACTGATTGCGATGATGTCCTTTGTCGCTTGCCGTGGATATGGTGCCTGTTGTAATCGTATCATGAGCCGCATTGTGCGTCATCTCAGGCTGATTCAACTTTGTGTTATTGCTTGGCGCAGGCAAATGTTCGCTGCTCTTTTCATGTGCAAGCTCGAATGGCGACATAACTCCAGGGTTATGTGACGATGGTGAAAGGCCTTCTGAGAATCGAGAAGGGCTTCCATTTGTTGCTGCTGATAGAATGTGATCCCCAGATATACTTCGTGGATAGTATGGATGGTTACGGACCGATATCGACTCTCGTTGTTGAGGATTATCCATGATTTCATGCGGTACAGTGCTCGGCGCCTCGTACACTTCTCCCTCCACAGCCTTTTTATTGTAGTATTCCGGGTTACTTTCCACGGCAGTGTCGCCAGACGTATGGGACTTTTCAGCCTCTGGATCGATTTGTGGTGATTTTCCAAGCCACGAGAAGACGTTCTTGCGACTCTGCTGAGTTCGATCAACACCTTGCTTGCTCCTGCGATGTCTTCGAAGACAGAAAAGAAGCAGCACAACAATGATGAGAATCGGTATGACCGTGCAGAGTACGGCAATCAGAGGCACTTTCCATGTGTTCTTGGAGTGTTTCTGGGGCTGTTCACCACCACCTGTACTATTCGAACCATAGGGGTAATATGTCTTGACTTCGCCCGAGTACCGTGTCGAAAAAAGATCATTCAGGGTGCTATTCAGGCCTGTCACTTGAGCATTCTCTCCAGGGCCAGCTACGCTGGGGTAATTCAACTGTTTGACGATGACATCAGGCAAGCTGAAATTTGTATCGGAGGATGCATTATACTTGCCGGTCCACTCCAGTGTGTTCAGATCGAGGACGTCAATGATTGTGTCCGAAGTCAATGATGCACCTAGCTGACCTGTGCCACCTATTGTGATCATGGTAGACGGATTTGGCGAGAAACAGACACTGCCTTGTCGTCCATGAGTGCTATCAGAATCGGCTTGCTTGACCTTCGTCCATTGGAATGAAGGTACAGAAAGAACCCAGATATCGTCTCGGACATTCGGATCTACGCTCGTGTAGGTCCCATCGTAACCACCATAAACAAAAATCTCATGAGAGTTCCCATCTTGAGTCGGAACCACGGCAGTACAGAAGCTTGCAAGCTGTGTTGGCTTCTCGTCAGTCTCCAGGGTTTGTTGGATATGCCAGGCATCAGCATCGATATCGTAGATCGCAAGCTCCGTCATGAATGGACCATCCTTTGTGTCGCGAGGTGGAAAGAGGAAAAGATCGCCAGGAACTTCAACACCCCCTATTGCAACGAGTACTCCTTGTTTGCCATATGGCAACCAAACGAGTGCACCTTCCGCTCGCGGGACGAAATTTGCAGGCCAGGTCAAGTACTGAAATTTAGCGTCGTTTGCCGTCGTCATATCAATTTTGATAAACGTGTTGGACGTGATGGTGGGATGATTATCTGCATTATCATCGGTGTTGTATTCTAACTGACCACGCGTCGCCGAGACCATGCCACTGAAGTAAAATCCCAATCCTTGATCTGGTGAGCTCGCGTAGGCTCCGCTGGTAATGTTGTCTGAAACACCATCTGTCTGCTGATTGGGGCTAACTCCCTGATCGAACCTTGAGACTGACGGGTCGGCTGGGAAGACGTTGCCTAAAAGGACTGTAGAAGAGTCGATCGGAGGCCTATCCGCTATACCACTATATTTATTAGCCACATTATCAAGATCAGTACTAGAAACATACCCAAAAGTGTAGAACTGGTAGTCATTGTGGAAGAGACCGCCGTCAATGTAGTTGGGAGCCTGCGTATTCGATGTCTCCGGCAGTCCAGGTATTAGATAGTCGTCCGTGTTGTTGTTGATAGCATCGAAGGACTGGCTGAGGTCGATCTGGTAATACACTCCATAAGAATGCTGTACTATGGCGCCGTTCTGGAATTGCCCGTTGCTAAATGTACCATTTGACATAATGCCACCTTCAAGCACGAGTTTTGTCTGAATTTGGGCTCCTCTCAATCCTTGCCAGCTTGCAATATTGGTTGTTGCCAGCGCATGAGGGGCGAACAACAGGACAGACACTAAGCATGACGCCAAACAGCATCGATCGCATGGTCGAGACATCGTCGGCCGCCTCTTCGGAATTATCGAGAGACAGGTGACAGGCTGATATATTGATCGCGTACAACTGCGAATGTGTTCAGGAACTATCCAGAAGGTGGGCGAAGAGGCATGCGGATGGGCTGTCCAGATTTGATTTGAGTCGTTGAGCCAGTCTGCTCATCGTGCAAGAGAAGATTCGTCCTGAGACAACCGTGACCAAAATCGACAGTGATCTTTTGTTAAGCGAAGAGATCGTGGTAGGAGAGGGCCGTTTGAATGCAGAAGCAATGGCGATTGTCCCATCATGCCCGTGGTGGAGAAGGGTAGCATCTAAGGCATGCTCGTTATCGAGCTAGGAGACACAGCCGTCCAGGGGAAAAGGTGGTCACAGTGGACTTTCCACCATCAATCTCCCATTACCGACTTCGACTTATGACGGCTGCTTTGACAAGTTCTTCTGATTTAGCCTAGACGCATCAACAGTAACCAAAATACATCAAACTCATTGCTAGAGAGTTGTACCTTGGTATCCACTTTGGGCATGGCTGATCTAGGCTGATCCATGCTTAGCCAGAGACAGCATAAGTGTGGAACTGGTGAGAACTAGAAGTATTGGGAGGATGAACCAGCTAAGCTAGGCGAACGCCTCGCGTAGAATCCTTCGACCACAAATGTCTTAATTCTTGATGACCGAAAGCCGGATTTCGTCGATACAGAGCGTGGTACACTGCATGTGCTGATTGATCAGATAGCAAAATGTGCAGAAGGTTGAACAAGCCTCAAGATGCAAGATCTTGTCCTTCAGAATTTTGTCGTACGCCACATCGCATGGATTGTCGTGAGTACCTTACAGCAACGTGTAATTACGGAGATGCACTTAGTCAAGTCACAATCCTCCTTATCTTTGTTTTACCTGATATGGAAGGCTTTCTAGAAGCTGAGCACGAGTGGAAACTTTTGGTACCTGGCTAAGCCTACGGCAGAGTGGGACTGCGATCAATGCAGCAACCCGTGCCTCCAGCATCAGGCGCGCCAATCTCTCTGCTGTGCCTCAAGCTCATCCTTGGTCATTTCGCTCTACTGAACGAATGTCGCAGAACAAACGCGCATTATTCGTTCTCCGAAACCTAAACTCCACAAGCGGGCTTGAGCTATCAACAAAACAAGCGACACGAGGCACGCTCCCGCCAATATGGCCGCTTAACCTGCTAAAATTGTACAGTCCGAACCTGGGATTCTATGCTGGAGCGACGCCAAGTCTGACCGACTGGAGCCAATTACATCTCTTTAACTATGGATACTGTACTTTTCTTCTTTGATATCTTCTGCTATACTATAACTCCGAGTCTCGGTCTTCGACAGCCTAATTACTTCATTGTAGTACACTTAATATAACCTCGTTGAAAGAACGAATCCATCTAATTCGAAGAGTAAAATACCGGTCTTCCTGTGTTGCTCTCGGTCTCTTTAGGACTAGCTACCGCTAGTGCTGCGCCAGCATAAAATTCCAGGTTCAGACTGTACTTCAAAGCCGTCATCTTGATTTTCTGGGCGGAGGCAGGGTAGCTCCTGTTTGTTGATGTGCCGAACAAGCATATCTCCGCTACGAGGCGTGGCATAACTTGTTTTTCGACAACACATTGCCAATTAGAAATCATCGTCGATCTCTAGACAAAGATCTTGGGTCATAAGCCAAGTGAGCAGATGCAGAATCTTGTTTCCCGCAACTGTGTTGTAGGTTTTCATCTTTCGAGCGTGTCTTCGCGAAGTCTTCCCAGGCATTTAGCAGTCTACACTCATGTCTTTACGAAGTCTTCTAATATGGTCAGCGGCTTGTACCTGCCGAGATCCACTCTCCAGACCGGTCGAAGAGTTCAATCTCTAACAGGTTGCATCACCTAGCATGATACTTTCTCTATCAGGTACGGCCACCGACGAAGCCACTCTAGCCCAACCTTACCAGCCGCCCAGCACATCGGGAAGGATTGCAGAACCCACTGTAAGCGGTGGCCCCAGTAGTATCGGCTACCCATGTCTTCTGAAGGAAATCTCCCATCGCTACGGACCCATGCCTTCGAGCCTTTTGAAGTTAAGCTTGTTTTCGTTGCTGCTTGCAAAGGTACGAAGGATGGGCATGAGCTACTTCAGGACAAGCCGGGATGACCTGAGTTACGCGAACCAACTTTATGAAGAAAGTTGCATTTCGCGCATTCGCGCTCTCGACTCGTTGTGCTACCTGGACTGACTTGCGCAAGTCCTTACATTCGTTCGTGAGCGATTGAAATCCTCAGCCTTTCGTTACAAGGAACGCCATCATCGTTTCCAGCGGGCGTACTACAGTATGAAGTTCTTCGCAGCTATAATACTTGCCTTCACGGCAGAATGGCGTATGACTCTCGCACAGGATGGTGACTCGTATGGTGTGATACCGACAACAACAGCTACACCCACCAGCACGACCACAACTGCGCCCAGTCTACCAACCACGACTGCGTCTCCAAACGTGTACCCGACCACGACTATCCCGACAACCACGACTGTTCCGACGACAACTAGGCCTCCAACGACTTCTACCTCAACCACTACAAAGACTTGGACGAGTACGTCCCCAACAACCACAAGGACTTGGACAAGTGGGTCCCCAACAACCACAAAGTCTTGGACAAGTACCTCTTCGACAACCACAAAGTCTTGGACAAGTACATCTTCGACAACCACAAGACCTTCGACGAGTACATCCCCGACAACTACAAGGCCTTCGACAACTTCTTCTCCGACAACTACGAAAGGCTCAACATCTGTGTGCGGTACAGTGACAATACCTGGTCCAGGAACGACCGAAACAGTGACAGACTCTATTACTGTACCAGGACCAACCACCACCGAAACTGAAACTAGCTCCATCACTCTACCTGCAACGACCTTGACCGAGACTGAGACCGAAACAAGCTCTATCACAGTACCTGGACCAACCACCACCGAAACGGAGACAAGCTCTTACACTGTTCCTGGTCCGACCACAACCGAAACGGAAACAAGCTCCATCACTCTACCTGCAACGACCGTGACCGAGACTGAGACTGAAACAAGCTCTATTACACTACCTGGACCAACCACCACCGAAACGGAAACAAGCTCCATCACCATACCTGCAACGACCTTGACTGAGACTGAGACGGAGACAAGCTCTATTACAGTACCGGCAACGACGATCACCGAGACAGTAACAAGCACAAGCTCTGTCAGTGTGCCTGCAACAACGATCACC
>Ga0190273_10000907_pt1 | contig 10720 bp, 8 predicted proteins | sample Popmic504IS_FD_134513 | JGI IMG/M metagenome (GOLD analysis project Ga0190273, IMG submission 134513) | Populus adjacent soil microbial communities from riparian zone of Shoshone River, Wyoming, USA - 504 IS | ecosystem: Environmental > Terrestrial > Soil > Riparian zone > Trees stand | place...
GTTGCCATCCCCTTTCGACAAGACGAAGGTCGTCGCCGAGAACCGGCGCGCGCGCTTCGACTATTTCGTCGACGAGCGCATGGAGGCTGGCATCGCTCTGACCGGGACCGAAGTGAAGGCGCTTCGGCAGGGCGAAGGCTCAATCGCGGAGAGCTATGCGACGGTGGACGGCGAGGAGGTCTGGCTGATCAACAGCCACATTCCCGAATACAGTCACGGCAACCGTCTCAATCATGAACCGCGCCGGCAGCGTAAGTTGTTGCTGAAGGGGCGGGAAATCGCCAAGCTGCATGGAGCGGTGACTCGGCAGGGGCTCACGTTGGTGCCGCTGTCAATTTACTTCAATTCCAGGGGTAAAGCGAAGGTCGAGCTGGCTCTGGCTCGAGGCAAGAAAGTGCACGACAAGAGGGAAACCATCAAGGATCGCGACTGGAAGCGAGAACAGGCTCGGCTGCTGAGGTCACGTGGCTGACCTCGCCAATGCCGCGCGCCGCTTCATGGCCAAGCATGCGCCTAGCCGTCACGAGGTTCAGAATAGCGTCCTGTTGAAGCCGTTCGGAAACCGCATCAGGCATTCCGAGCTTTGGCGCTTCACTCGGCGATCCGTGCCGCGCGGTGTCGCGATCGGCCTGTTCGTCGGCATCTTCCTGATGGTACCGGGTCTTCAGATCGTTGGGGCTGCATTCGTCTGCATGGCCTTGCGTGGCAATGTCGCCATCGCAGCCGCAATGACCTTCCTGTCCAATCCGGCGACGACGCCCTTCTTCCTCGTTGCGGCGGTGAACGTCGGTAACCGCCTTGGCTTCCACGCGGATTTGGCGACGTTGCAGGTGCTTGCGACGACGCATGCAAGCATCGGACGCTGGTTCACCTGGCTACTTTCGGACGCCGCCCCGGCAATGGTCACTGGCCTGGCAGTGATCGCAGCCGTCATTGCGTTCGCAGGATATTGGGTGTCGCTCGTCGGATGGCGCTGGTGGATTGGCCGCAAGTGGGGCCAACGTCGCTACGCTGCGCGAGGGGAAGCGTCAGCTCAAGAGATCACCTGAGGGGTTCTGAAGACATGAAGAAACTGATTGCCGTTCTCGCGGCGAGCACCGCGCTCGCGGGTTGTGCCACGAACCAAGCCGAAATCGCGCCGCCGCCGCCGATCGAAGCTCCCGCCGCACCAGCGCCGGAAGCGCCAGCCGCACCGAAGCCGGAACTCGGAACCTTCGGTTTCGACAAGGCTGGAATGGATGCCTCGGTCGCACCGGGAGACAATTTCTACAACTACGCAAACGGCACCTGGGGAAAGAACACGCCCATCCCCGCCGACAAGTCGAACTACGGCATGTTCACGCGGCTCGACGATCTGTCGAAGGACCGCACTCGGGCGATCATCGAGGAAACGGCGAAGGATCCGAACAGCAAGATCGGGCTCGCCTACAACTCCTATCTCGACACGGCCGGCATTGAGGCAAAGGGCCTCGGAGCGTTCGAGCCGTGGCTGAATGACGTTCGCGCGCTGTCGAACAAGGCTGACTATGCGGCGCTGGTTGCCCGTGCGGACCGGCTAGGCATCGGCGGCCCGTTCCCCGCTTTCGTCAATCTCGATGACAAGCAGAATGATCAGTACATCCTGAACATGACGCAGGGCGGCATCGGCATGCCCGACCGCGACTATTATTTGAAGACCGACGCGAAGACGCTCGAAGCACGGGCGAAGTATCTCGAATTCCTGGCGAAGATGCTGACGCTCGCCGGCGAATCGCACGCGGCGCCGCGTGCGAAGGCCATTCTCGACCTCGAAACGAAGATCGCCCGCGCCCATTGGACCCAAGTGGAGAGCCGCGACGCTACGAAGACCTATAACAAGTTGTCGGTGGCCTCGCTTCAGCGCCGTGCCCCGGGCTTCAACTTCCAGGCCTATCTGGACGGAGTAGGCTTCAAGGGCAGCGAGGTTATCGTCTATCAGCCGAGCGCGTTCACGGGCATCGCCAAGGCGGTGCAGGGTGCGCCTCTTCAGGTGCTGAAGGACCAGCTGCTGGTCCGCTCGCTCGCCGGCTATGGCGCGGTTCTCCCGAAGGAGATCGATGACACAGTCTTCGGTTTCTACGGCACGACGCTGAACGGCACGCCGCAGCAGGAGGAGCGCTGGAAGCGTGGCGTCACCTTCGCGACGGGCGCGCTTAGCGACGACATCAGCAAGATCTACGTCCAGCGACATTTCCCGCCGGAAACCAAGGCGGCCGCTGACGAGCTCGTGAAGAACGTCGTCCAGGCCATGGGCCGCCGCATCGACCAGCTCACCTGGATGCAGCCGCAGACCAAGGCTCGCGCCAAGGCTAAGCTCGCGAACTTTACGACCAAGATTGGCTACCCGGACCAGTGGCGCGATTATTCGGACCTCGACATCCGGGCTGGCGACGCGCTCGGAAATGCGATGCGTTCTTCCGAGTTCGAACATCTCTACCAGTACGGGAAGCTTGGCGGGCCGGTCCGCAAATGGGAGTGGTTCATGACTCCCATGACCATCAACGCGTACGCGAACTTCAACATGAGCGAGATCGTATTCCCGGCGGCGATTTTGCAGCCGCCGTTCTTCGATCCGCACGCCGATCCGGCGATCAACTATGGCGGCATCGGCGCGGTGATTGGCCATGAGATCAGCCATCACTTCGACGACCAGGGCGCGAAATATGATGAGAACGGGCGTCTGGCCGACTGGTGGACCCCCGAGGACGTCAAGGCCTTCGAAGCCGCGGGAAAATCGCTGATCGCGCAGTACGACCAGTACGAGATTTTCCCAGGCGCGAAGGTGCAGGGCGCTCTCACGCTTGGCGAAAACATTGGCGATCTGGCGGGCCTTACGATCGCGCACGACGCCTGGAGGCATTCGCTCGGAGGCCAGGAGGCGCCGGTGATCGACGGCACGACCGGCGAACAGCGTTTCTACCTCGGCTGGGCGCAAGTCTGGCGGCGCAACTATCGTGAGGCGAACCTTCGCCAGCGCCTGATCACGGATCCGCACTCGCCGTCCGAGCAGCGCGCCTGGATCGTGCGCAACCTCGATCCCTGGTACCAGGCCTTCGACGTCCAGACGGGCCAGAAGATGTACCTTTCGCCGGAGCAGCGTGTAAGGATCTGGTAGGGGAGGACCTCAAGCCGAATGCTGCATCAGGAGCTGCCGACGATCGCATCCCATCCGTTGGATGGCCGCAGTCGTTGGCTGCTCCCCGCGCTTGGTGGTGCGGCACTGATCAGCCTCGGACTGATCTGGCTGCAGTTCGGCATCATTCCAACTTTCGTCCTTGCGGGCCTCGCCGGGGGTGGCGGGTTTGCAATGCTGACGGCGCTGGGCCAGCGGACCGCGGGCTCAACTCCCGAGACGGTCGTTGGGCAAGGCTCCGATTTCGGCTTGGTCGGCGCTGCTCTCGCGCTGTGCGACGAACCGGCGGCAATTACTTCAACAGACGGCACATTGCTTGCGGCAAACGAGCCCTATCGCACGCGATTCGAGACCGTCCCCCCGCTCAGGCTGCCGGCAGACCATGACTCGACGCAGGCGCTACTGGCGGTTGTGTCCATGGCCTGGCGGGACGGCGCCGGTTGCGCCGCGGGCATCGCCACGCTGGCGGGGGCGTCCGCCGTCGAGGTGCAGCGCGCGGGGCTTCGCAACGATCTGCTGCTGTGGCGCTTTCCCAATCCGGTTCCGGCCGACCCGCTGGCGCTGGCGATTCAGGGCATTTCGGGCGTCACCGGTGAGCGTCTGACCAGAGCGGGGGTGCTTGCGGCTCTGGTCGACGGCAACGGGCGCGTCCTGGCGGCTAACAAGCTTTTTGCCGACCGCGCCATTCCGCCGGGGCATCGCGACGACAGTCCGCGCTTCAGTGAGCTGGTCGAAGTCAGTGAAGACGGGCTTTTCCATTTGCCTTCCGACGGAGAGGCCGGCGGTCCGCTGCGCGCCGTACACGTGCCGGTCAATCCTGCAGTTCCCGGTGGGACGGGCACGTTCCTGCTGTTTGACGGGTCGGCGGCATCGGGCGGGTCGTCAAACCTGCAAGCGCTCCTCGACATGCTGCCTATCGGGCTTGCCTTAGTTGACCGCGACGGCCGCTTCCTCACGATGAACCAGGCGTTCCGCAATGCAGCCGGCATCAAGGGGAACACGAAGCTCGTCTATCCCGGCGACCTCGTCGTGAAGGAGGACAAAGCGACTGTCGCCGACTCCGTTCGGCGCAACGCGCGGGGTCCGGCGATGTCAGGGGACATCGCCATCCGCCTGACACGCGAGCCGAAAGAGCCGGTCGCCCTTACCATCGCCGGCCTTCGCGGCCTCGGTGACGCGGCCGTCCTTTTGCTCCTCAAGGACAATAGCGAGGAAGCCAAGCTCAAGCGGCAGATCGCCCAGGCAACCAAGATGCAGGCGGTGGGCCAACTCGCCGGCGGCGTCGCGCACGACTTCAACAACATCTTGACCGCGATCATCGGTCATTGCGACCTGATGCTCATGCGGCATACGCCGGGCGACAGCGACTATGACGACATCCAGCAGATCAAGTCGAACTCGAATCGGGCGGCGGGCCTGACCCGCCAGCTCCTCGCGTTCTCACGCCAGCAAACGCTTCGGCCGCAGGTGCTTCAGCTTCCGGACGTGGTGTCAGAGGTCTCGCATTTGCTGAAGCGGCTGCTGGGCGAGACGGTGGTGCTTGTCGTGAAGCACGGCCGCAACCTCGGATCGATCCGCGCCGACCCGGGCCAGCTCGAGCAGGTGATCATCAACCTCGCCGTAAACGCCCGTGACGCCATGGCGTCAAAGGGTGGGGGAACGTTGACGATCCAGACCTACGCGGTCGGTTCCAACCAGGTGGCCGAGCTGGGGTCGGAGATCCTGCCGATCGCCGATTATACGGCCCTCTCTGTCAGTGACACGGGTTGCGGCATCCCGCCGAGCGTCCTGGGCAAGGTGTTCGAGCCATTCTTCACGACCAAGGAAGTCGGCAAGGGCACCGGGCTCGGTCTTTCGACCGTCTATGGCATCGTCAAGCAGTCGGGCGGCTTCATCTTCGCCGATTCCAAGGTCGACGATGGCACGCGGTTCGTCATCTACCTGCCCGTCCACTCGGCGGAGCCCAAGGCGCAGCCTCCGCGCGTTACCAAAGAGGTGGATAACGAGCTTTGGGGCACCGGGCGCGTCCTTCTTGTCGAGGACGAACCTATGGTTCGGACGGTCGCCGAGCGCGCACTGACCCGTCATGGCTATTCGGTCGTCACCGCGAACAACGGCTTCGAGGCGCTGGAAATCCTGGAGCGCGGCGAAGAGTTCGCATTGCTCATCAGCGACGTCGTGATGCCCGAGATGGATGGTCCAACAATGGTCCGCGAGGCGAGGGCGACGCGGCCCGACCTGCCGGTGCTTTTCATGTCCGGCTATGCCGAGGAGCAGCTTCGCAAGTCCATCGACCTCGACAAGGTCGCGTTCCTGCCTAAACCCTTCTCCGTACAGGAACTTGCCGAGGCGGCCCGACGGGCCCTTACGCCTGTTTAATGAAATAGGGCTTTGCTGTCGGCGAAGGTCTCATTATCGCAGTGCTGATGGGGCAGCACAGCATCCTGGTCGTTGAGGACGAACCGCTTATCGCCATGATGCTTGAGGACTTTCTCGAGTCCCTCGGCCATTCGGTGACGGCGACGTGCGAAACCGTTCAGGACGCAATGGTCGAAGCCAACAAGGGCGGATTCGATCTCGCGATCCTCGACGTCAACCTGAAGGGCGAAAGCGTCTGGCCGGTTGCGGAACGCCTGCGCGAGCAGCAGATCCCCTTCGTGCTTGCTACTGGCGGTCATGTCGACCCGCCGCCGGCCCAGTTCGCAAACGTGCCGGTGATCGAGAAACCCTATACGGTCGACCGCGTTACTCCTGCGCTGGAAGCAGCAATCGCTCAGTGACGAGCGAGCCGCGAGCCTAGCTCGTGGTTCGACTTGCTTCCTTTGTACTCGCGCTCTCCATTCCCTTTGCGGCGGTGATCCTGTTCATGACCTGGTCCCAGGACGATTTCATTTTTCCGATTCACGCCGTCGGCCCGCCGCCGTAGCTGGCACCCGGAGCCGAGAGATTGCAAATCCGGACGCCGGATGGGCAGACCCTCCACGGGGTTCACATTCCGCCATCGCAGGAAAAGAGCGGGCCGCGGCTTCTGATACTCGGTTTCGGCGGCAATGCGTGGAACGGGGAAGACGTCGCCGCCTTCCTTCACGAAAGCTTCCCGCAGGCGCATGTCGTTGTGTTCCATTACCGCGGGTACCGGCCATCCACCGGCAGGCCTTCGACGGAAGCCTTGGTCGAAGATGCTCCGCTTGTCCTCAAAGCGGCGATCGAGCGGGTTCGGCCGGAGCGGACGATCGTCGTCGGTTTCAGCATCGGCACGGGCGTCGGGGCAACCCTGGCCAAACGCCGTGACGTTACTGGCCTCATTCTCGTCACCCCATTCGATTCGCTGAAGAAGGTGGCGGGCAGCCTCTATCCGTGGCTGCCGGTTGGCCTGTTCTTCCACCATGAACTCGACGCGGCCGGCGCCCTGAAGGGGTCGCAGGTGCCGGTTGCAATCATCGGCGCCGACAGCGACGAAATCATTCCGCGCTCGCGGACCGACGGCCTACGCAAGATCGTTCCCAATCTTGTCTTAGACCGCACCATCTCGCGTGCCGGACACAATGACATCTATCAGCGCTCGGAATTCCGTGAGGCGATGGACGAAGCCCTGGCGGCGATCAGCAGGAATGGCGGCTGACCCACACCTGATGTAACTTTTCGGCAACTATGTTCCCCTCTTGTTCTCCAAGAACAAAGCATGTACGAATAGGATTATTGGGGCGGCGCTCGGACGCCCGTTGACGAGGGGATGAGTAGCATGGCAGCGCAGCTCAAGGTCATCGGAAGCGGAATGGAATCACCAGGAATGGATAGGCAAAAGGCCCTTGAAGCAGCGCTCGCGCAGATCGATCGCGCGTTCGGCAAGGGCTCGGCAATGAAGCTCGGCAGCCGCGAGAAGATCGAGATCGAGACGATCTCCACCGGCAGCCTTGGGCTGGACATTGCGCTTGGCGTCGGCGGCCTGCCGCGTGGGCGCATCGTCGAGATCTACGGCCCGGAGAGCTCCGGCAAGACGACTCTCGCCCTGCACGCGATTGCGGAAGCGCAGCGCGTCGGCGGTACGGCGGCTTTCGTCGACGCCGAGCATGCGCTCGATCCCGGTTATGCGAAGAAGCTAGGCGTCAACATCGACGAACTGATCGTGTCACAGCCCGATACGGGCGAGCAGGCGCTTGAGATCGTCGACACGCTCGTTCGTTCGAATGCGATCGACGTTCTGGTCATCGACTCCGTCGCTGCCCTGGTACCGAGGGCGGAAATCGAAGGTGAGATGGGCGACAGCCACGTCGGCCTTCAGGCTCGCCTGATGAGCCAGGCGCTGCGCAAGCTCACCGGCTCGATCAGCCGCTCGCAATGCCTGGTGATCTTCATCAACCAGGTGCGCATGAAGATCGGCGTCATGTACGGAAATCCGGAAACGACGACGGGCGGCAATGCGCTGAAGTTCTACGCTTCGGTCCGCCTCGACATCCGCCGCACCGGCCAGATCAAGGACCGCGACGATATCGTCGGCAACGCGACGCGCGTGAAGGTCGTGAAGAACAAGGTCGCGCCGCCGTTCAAGCAGGTCGAGTTCGATATCATGTATGGCGAAGGCGTTTCCAAGGTCGGCGAGATCCTCGACCTCGGCGTCAAGGCCGGCCTGGTCGAGAAGTCGGGCGCCTGGTTCAGTTATGACTCGGTCCGCATCGGTCAGGGCCGCGAGAATGCGAAAATCTATCTCAAGGAAAATCCGGAGATGGCTGAACGCATCGAGCGCTCTATCCGCGGCAAGACCGAGGAAGTCGGCGAAGCACTGATGGTCGGCCCCGATGCCGACGACGATATCGCCGCCGAATAGTCCCCAGCCCTCCCTCCCTGCTCACGCGGGGAGGGAGCTAGCCCAGATCCTCGGGAATATGATCGCAGCGTTCCGGCGCTGATGGGCCGGCAAACAGTCGCTTGGGTTCCGTCAGCACTGTTAGAACGAAGGTGATCGCGGCGCACGCTGCAGTGCCCCACAGGAACGGCAGAGCCGTGCCATCATAGGCCTGCCCGATGGTGTATCCGACGGCGGACCCGCCGATCGTACCCACTACGCCTTGCACCGACGACGCCGTGCCAGCGATCGGGCCCATCCGCTCCATTGCCAGCGTTCCGAGGTTCGACGAGCAAAACGAGAAGCACACCATCGCCAGTGCCTGGAAGACGATAAAGGTTGTGAGGCTCTCATACCCCGCAGTCCCGATGAGGGCATGGATGACGGTGACGACAGCAAATGCCAATGCTCCGCCATGACCCACGCGGCGTAGGCCGTAACGGCCGACGACCCGAGCATTCGTCCAGGAGGCTAAAGCCATCGGCGCCGCGACGGCTCCGAACACCAATCCGATTGCTCCCGGCGCTTCGAACACGTCGAAAACAATCTGCTGGATCGTCGAAATGTAGGCGATCAGTGCGCCGAAAGTGACGGTGAGCGCCAGCGTGTAACCACGCGACAATGGCTCCCGGACGGTTTGCGCCGCAGCCCTGAATATCTCTCTTGGCGCAAGGCTGCGGCGATATTCCGGATGCAGCGTCTCCGGAAGCCGCATCCACCCCCAGGCCAGCATGATCAGCCCGTATGCGGCGAGGACGAGGAAGATCGCCCGCCACGGTCCGAACAGGAGAATTCCTTGGCCGACGCTTGGTGCAAGGACCGGCACGACCATGAAGACCATGAAGACCAGGCTCATGACCCGCGCCATGGCCTCGCCCTCGAACAGGTCGCGGACCATCGCCACGACCAAAACGCGTGTGACTGCGGCCGATGCACCCATCGCCGCGCGCCCTGCGACCAGCAGAGGGAAGCTGCCAGCGATTGCGCACAGCACGGCGAAAAAGGCGTAAAGTCCGACGCCCGCCGCTAGGATGGGCTTTCGCCCAAAGCGGTCGGCCAGGGGCCCCCAGATGAGCTGCGTCGATCCGAAGCCCAGCATGTAGGCGACAACCACCAACTGGCGATCATTGTCGTTGAGCACGTTGAGGTCCGCCCCGATCGCGGGCAGCGCCGGGATCATCGCGTCTATGGCGAAGGCATTGAGCGCCATCAGGCCCGCGAGCAGCGCGATCGTTTCGCGCGGGCCCGGCCGCGGCCCGGACCCGGGCAGTTTGTGCAGGCTGAATGGCATCCGCGCCTGCTGGCCGAAGCGGCAGCCGCGTGCAACAGTGCGACAGACACAGGGGGTCGAAAAATGCTTGGAGTGAAGGTCAGTCGTCGCAGCTTGGTTGCCGCGGGAGGCGCACTTGCGGCCTCATCCATCATGCCGGCGAGCGCTTTCGCCAGTGTGCAGGCAACTGCGGCAATCAGGCTGCCGCCTCCCATTGGCCGAGAGGAACGTCTGGTTCGCCTCGCCAAGGCTCGCGAGCTGATGCAGCGGCACGGCATCGGAGCCGTCGTCATCGAGTCTGGTGCCAGCCTGGACTATTTCACGGGTGTCCAATGGGGGCGGTCGGAGCGTCTGACGGGCGTCGTGATTCCCGCCAGCGGGGAGCCGATCATCGTCACTCCACACTTCGAAAAGCCATCGGTCGAGGAAAGTCTGAAGGTTCCGGCCGAAATTCGCGTGTGGCAGGAGGACGAGGAGCCCCTCAAGCTCGTCGCCGACTTCCTCCGGGAACGGAGCGTTGCGGGATCGCCGATCGGTTCCGAAGAAACGAACCGCTACTTCATCCTGGACAAGCTGCAGCAGCAGTTGCCTGGCGCAAAGATCGTCAATGCCAATCCGGTCGTGCGGGCCTTGAGAATGATAAAATCGCTCGCTGAGCTCGCGTTGATGCAGGCGGCCGCGGATATCATGATAGGCGCCTACCGCCAGGTCTATCGGCAGGTCCGACGGGGTATGAGCCAGGCCCAAATCTCGGCGATGATCGACACGGCGATTGAGACCCTCGGCGGAACTCCGGAATTCGCGCTGGTTCTGGCGGGGGAAGGCTCGGCCTATCCGCACGGGACCCTAAAGCCGCAGCTTGTAGAGCGCGGAACGGTGGTCCTGCTGGATTGTGGCTGCTCCGTCCACGGCTATCAGTCCGACATATCCCGGACATTTGTATTCGGCGGCGATGCCGTGCCGGAGGTGCGCAAGGTTTGGGAGCAGATGCGCCGCGGTCAGGACATCGCCTTTGCCGCAGCAAAGGTCGGTGTGCCCGCAGGCAGCGTCGACGATGCGGTCCGGCGTACCTACGAAAGCTGGGGATACGGACCAGGCTACAAGCTGCCGGGCACATCACACCGGACGGGGCACGGGATCGGGATGGAAGTTCACGAGCCGATCAACCTGGTCCACGGAGAGAAGACCCCGCTCGCGCCAGGCATGTGCTTTTCGAATGAACCAGGCATCTACCTGCCCGGCAAGTTCGGCATTCGCCTGGAGGACTGCTTCTACATGACCGAGGCGGGACCCAGGTGGTTCACGGTGCCGCCGCCCGCGATCGACGATCCATTCGGACCGAGCAGGTGACCGATTCGACGACGCGCACCGGGCCGGAATGGGCAAGTGCTAGCGGCGACGCCTGGGCCGAGCTCTGGGAGCATACGGATCGGGGCCTCGGGGGATTGGCGCCGCA
>Ga0190273_10000908_pt1 | contig 10709 bp, 8 predicted proteins | sample Popmic504IS_FD_134513 | JGI IMG/M metagenome (GOLD analysis project Ga0190273, IMG submission 134513) | Populus adjacent soil microbial communities from riparian zone of Shoshone River, Wyoming, USA - 504 IS | ecosystem: Environmental > Terrestrial > Soil > Riparian zone > Trees stand | place...
ACGACCACACGTACGCCCCCGGCTGCGCCTCCTGGCGGCTCATCCTCCTCTCGCACCTCGGCAGCGGCAGGAGGCGGCAAGAGCGCAGCGGGCACGCCCACAACGCGAAAGGGAAGCAGCGCGGCGAGCAGCGAGGTAGAAGCTTATGCCGATGCTGCTTCTGCTGACGCAGACGCCGCTGTCCCTGCCAGCGAAGTTCCGTTCTCGCTCGACTACGCGCAGCGCCCCGCAGCGCCTCAGCCGCCGACGGTGCTTACGCTCGTACAGCCCGCAGACTCTCCGTCGGAAGCTTCACGCATCGACAGAGCGCGCCCACACATCAACAGCGCGCAGGAGCGTGAAGCGTTGGATCGCGTTGGCCCAGGTGTGCCCGTGACCGCCGCTGCCAACATGGCCCAGGCATCCGGCTCGTTTATCGAAGAGTTGAAGACTGGGCTGGAAAAACGTCGGCGTATGTTTCTCGTTATCGCGCTCGAAGGCGCGCGCCGTGTCACCGTAGAGGGCGACGACCTTGTGGTCGAGTTTGCGCCCGAAGCAAAGCACCTGCGCGATAATCTGGCGAAGCCTGAGAGCGTCAAGATGCTGCGTGAAGTGTGCCTCGAGCTGAGCGGGCGCGAGATGGCCGTGCGCTTTAGCACAAAAGAAGCGAGTGCCGTAGACGCCGACGCGCCGCTTTCCAGGCAGGACGAGGCGCGCCTTGAGAAACAACGTTTGCGCGAGATAGCCGAGCGCCATCCGGCTGTGCAGGAACTGCTTCAAATATCCCACGGCGAGATCGTGGACGTTCGTCGTATAGATAGCGAGCGGTAAGCAGCAAAAAAAAGACTGCACTATGTTAACTGCTGGCAGCTTGCAGTGCGCCGCTTACTGTTTTTAAGAACAAACGGGCGGGGCTGTGCGTATATCAAAAGCACGGAGGTAAGTATAGAACAATGCGCGAACCCATTCTGGCAGGCATTCTCAGTTTTCTCATTCCCGGCGTCGGGCAAATCTATAACGGGCGCATCCTGATTGGCATTATCTGGCTGATCGTGACGGGCATCTCATGGATCGGCTCGGCGGGCACGCTCGGCTGGATAGTTCATCTGATCTCTGCTTATTGCGCCTACAGCTACGCGAAAGATAACCGCGTCCGTATTTAAAGAGCGTGCGCGCTGCAAGCAGTCTCTCTCTCGTTTCAATTTGAGCGGACAAATTTGACGCGGTGGGTCGCGTCTATCTTGAAGACCAGTTCTGCATGATCTTTGAGAGGCGCGACCCACTCCTTTGTTCCCGGAAGCAGCACCTCGCGCCAGAAACTCTCTACCTGCTCCTGTGTCATCCCTTTTTGATTGCCGGAGGCAGCCCTGATCTTTGCCTCGCGCTCGACGCGCGATTCAAACGCCGCGTCAATATCCATATCCAGATAGATCAAGTGATCCAGAGCGCGGCTCAAGCCTTCATAGCCCGGCACTGGAGCGCCTACGAACCAGCCTTCAAAAATTACAAGTCGTGGAGCTTCCCGCATCATAAGAGGAGCGTTGCGCCGCTCTGCCGCCGTGTCGTATTGCGGGACAGCTATTCTTTGACGACCACTTTTGACCTGCGAAATAAATTCCGCCAGCAGCACTAGATCATGCGTGCCCGGCGCGGCTCGCCACCTGTGACCGAGAGCCTGCCGCTCTGCCGGGGAAAGATAAAAATCATCGAGCGAGACATTGATAGTTTCGCGCGCCGATAGGATGGTGGTGAGCGGAGTCAGGATTTTTACGATCGAGGTTTTGCCAGCGCCCGGCGCTCCCGTCAGCCCGACAAGATTACAAGCGCCGTCGTAGTCCCACCGATTGAGCAGTTGGGCCAGAGGCAGATAGAACGACCACAAATCTAGAGTCGAAATCTTCCAACCGAATTGTTCCGTCAGGAGGCTGACACTATGGCTCGCCGCCTTGAAGGCTTGAAAACGCTGTGCGAGTAAATCCTCAAGCGTGCCTCCGCTCTGCTTTAGTAGCGCTGCTTCGAGAGGGTCGGAAGATGAAAGCGCCGCTAAGGTTCGTATCTCTTCCGGCGAAATTGTTTTCTGCGCGAGCAGGCGAGTTGTTATCTCGCTTTTATGACGCGCCTCTGGCTGGTCGTTTGACGCGGCGTGCGGCGCAAAATTCGGCTCATCGGAAGAGGAAATAGTTGTCATGGCTTTTCCCGTAAAAAATCTTTCACATACCCGTTGACTGAATAAATTCCCACCCGCGGCTTAAAAATCTGACCGGCGAAGGCACTCGCGCGTGCGTGCGCGGTCTTTCGCTTCGCTTGCACAGGATACGTGTTACTATTCGGCTTCAGTTTACGGCAAGCTTAGCATAATTCCTCGTCAACGTATTCGCGTTTGCTAAAGGGAAATTGCTTTCAGAGGCTCTAAACTTATGACAGACGATACAAAAAAAAGCGTAACGTATGATCCTTCCGCACTGTTGATGGAGGGGACTGGGCTCAGTCAACAAGACCTGTCGGATTTGACTCCGAGGCTTTTGGTTGCGCGGCGTGAAGTGCTGGACGATCTGGAGCTTTTACGCGCAGGGGGCGACGTTCCACAGGATAAGCAGCCGCTCGATGCTGCCTTTATCGATCTGCCTGAAAGGCTGCTCGCAGAATACAGGCGAGAGGGACAGGCGAGCGAGCTTGGGCGGATTCTTTCCGCCGCCGAGCATCTCAAAGCTCTGGTTGACAGGGTGGTCGTCATCGGTATCGGCGGCTCTTACATGGGAACGCGTTCTCTGTTCGAGGCCTGCTGCCATCCCTATCACAACGTGCTCAGCCGTGAAGAGCGTGGTGGTCAGCCGCGCATCTACTTCGCCGGTCACAACGTCGACAATGATGCTTCGAGAGCGTTGCTGGATGTCATGGGCAACGGTCGCGCGGCCACTTCGACGCAAGAGAGATGGGGAATCATAGTCGTTAGTAAAAGCGGCGGCACGCTTGAGCCCGCCGTCGCCTTTAGACAGTTTCTAGACGCACTGCAAAGGTCAAACAGCAGCACGCCTGAGCTGATTCCGCAATTGGTGCTGCCCGTCACCAGCCGCAACAGTAATCTCTTTAACCTGGCCAGTGCCTTAGGCTGCGAGACCATCTTTGAAATGCCGGAAAGTGTCGGCGGAAGATTTTCAATCCTGACAGCCGTTGGACTCTTGCCCGCCGCCGTGCTGGGGCTTGATATAATCAGGCTGCTCGAAGGCGCAGCCGCCATGACCAGAAGCTTTCGCGACACAGAGCCCGGACGAAATCCTGTGCTCGATTACGTCGCGGCCTGTCATCTGATGGAAGAAAAGCGCGGAGCAAACATTCGCGTGCTGACCGTCTGGCAGGATGGCCTGGAAGCCTGCGGCCTCTGGTACGATCAGCTTCTCTCTGAAAGTCTGGGCAAGGAAGAGCGCGGGGCGACGCCGCTCACTGCCGTCAATACGCGCGACCTGCATTCCAGAGGACAGCAGCATCAACAGGGCCGTCGCGACAAACTTATCACCAACGTCGTCGTAGACCATGCGCGCCGTGATCCTTTGCCCGTGGGGCATTCGGAGTTGAATCAGGACGGACTAAACGATCTGGCTGACAAGGCTCTGCCGGATATTATGGCGGCGGCGATCAAAGGGACTAAGCTTGCTTACAGCGAGGACAGGCGTCCCGTCGCGGACATACATCTGCCACGGGCGGACGAAAACTCGCTCGGGCAGTTTTACCAGATGATGATGCTCGCGACGTGCGTCGAAGGCCGTCTGATAGGCGTCAACCCTTACGGGCAACCGGGCGTCGAAGCGTACAAAAAACATATGAAGCAGATTTTGCAGGGAGCCGAATAGGAGTTGCAGGATAATGGCAGAAGCAGAGATCGGAATGGCCGGTGTGGGCGTGATGGGCTCGAACCTGGCTTTCAATATGGAGCGCAACGGTTTCGCGGTCGCCGCATGGGATCGCGACCCGGCGTTGCTGGATAAGTTAAAGACAGCGGCGGGCGCGGATAAACGTATTACACCGACGCTCTCGCCGGAAGAGTTCGTGCGCTCAATCCGACGACCGCGCAAGATCATGATTATGGTCAAAGCGGGCCCGCCCGTCGATTGGACCATAGAGCAGTTCAAGCCCTTCCTCGAAGCAGACGACATAATAATAGACGGCGGCAATTCCTGGTTTGAAGATACGCGCCGTCGCGAGGCTGCTTTGAGTCAAGAGGGCCTGCGCTTTATAGGCTCTGGCGTCTCGGGCGGCGAAGAGGGCGCGCTCCTTGGGCCGTCGTTGATGCCCGGCGGCGCGCGCGAGGCTTACCGTGAGATACGCCCCATCTGGGAGGCCATCAGTGCCAAGACAGAAGACGGCCCATGCACGACCTATGTTGGCCCAAACGCCGCTGGCCATTTCGTCAAGATGGTACACAACGGCATAGAGTACGGCGATATGCAATTGATCGCCGAAGCTTACGACATTCTGCGCCGCGTGCTGGGCATGGAGGCCGAAGAGCTGGCAGACACCTTCGCGCGCTGGAACGAAGGATTGCTCGACTCTTATCTCATCAAGATTACGTCGGAGATTTTCCGCGTCCGCGATCAGGAGACGGGCAGACCTCTGGTTGATCTGATTCTGGACAAGGCCGGGCAGAAGGGAACTGGCAAATGGACTGCGCAGGTCGCGCTGGATTTGGGCGTTCCCATCCCGACCATCAATGCTGCCATCGAAGCACGCTTTATCTCCGGCCTCAAGGAAGAACGCACGCGTGCCAGCGAGCTTCTTAGTGGGCCGAAAGTGGATGAGGGCGCGCCTGGCACAGATGACCGCACCGCTCTCGTCCTGGCCGTGCGCGATGCGCTCTACGCCTCGAAGATTTGCTCTTACGCGCAGGGGTTCAATCTGATCCGCGCCGGGTCTGTTGAGAATCAGTGGGATATAAACTTGAGTGAGATGGCGCGTATATGGAAGGGCGGCTGTATTATCCGTGCGCGTTTTCTGGACGGCATACGCGATGCTTACAGACGCGAGCCCGCACTCGTCAATCTGCTGCTCGATGAAGATTTTCGACGTTGGATGGAGGAAGCGCAACTGAACTGGCGTAGGTGTATAGGTCTTGCGCAACAGCGTGGCGTGCCTGTGCTCGCCATGTCCGCGAGCCTGGCCTATTTCGACAGCTACCGCACGGCGAGCCTGCCGCAGAATCTCACGCAGGCCCAGCGCGACTACTTCGGCGCGCACACCTACGAGCGCACGGACAAGCCGGGCCAGGGCGCGATTCATACCGACTGGGAAGCGGCTGTGCCGAAGTGAAACTGAAACTTAAGAGAAAAATATCAAAGAGGCCATTGCTGGTTGTCTTGAAGTTCTTGGAGAGCTTATCTGCTGAAGAGCTGATTTGTACTTGAACCTGATCTCAATAAGTCCGATAATTTTCAGTATGAGCGAAGAGGTCACACAAAATATACCGGATGGTCGCTCATTCGAGGAGCGCATCTTTGCTCGCTTTGACGCGATTGATGCACGTCTGAGTGAGATGGATACGCGATTGTCTGTGCTTGAGCAAAAGGCTTACGATACGAAACCGATCTGGGAACGAGCACTCTCTGAAATTCTGGCGGTGAGTCAAAAATTGGAGACGGTCGAGCGTAAGCTCAACGTCTTAGGTCTTGACATGCTTGCCCTGCGCGCAGATCAGACACGATTGGAAGATCGTATGGACAAGCTCGAATCAAAGCCCGTGCAGTAACGCTGTTTTTTATTATGCCGCTTTAGATGTTTCCATTAACATGCGGCATCACGGTTCTTCCACTCGTCGCCCCAATAACATGCCTTTCCTTCCTGAAAAATCAGATGGCAGCTACTCTGACTGAAAATCCTTTGCGCGCGGGGATGCGGCTTGCGCGTACGGCGCAGCCGTGTGTCGTGGTGATCTTCGGCGCGTCGGGCGATCTCACAAAGCGCAAGCTTCTTCCCGGCCTCTACAGTCTGGCGCAGCAGAAGCTACTTCCTGCGGAGTTCGCCGTCGTCGGAGTGGCGCGCCACGTGATGAGCGATGAGGAGTTTCGCGCGGCGATGCGCGATGCCATTGAGAAGTACGGCGAAGAGAAAAGTGTGGACGACGCCGTCTGGGAGAGCTTTGCGAGCGGCCTTTTTTATCTGCCGGGCGAGTTTGACGACGCGGAGTTGTTCAAGCGTTTGCGCGAAGTGCTTGAGCGACTCGACGCGGAGCGCGGAACGTCGGGCAACCGTCTCTTTTATCTTTCGACTGCGCCGAGCTTCTTCGGCCTGCTCGCGGAGCAGTTGGGCGCGGCTCACCTGGCCCGGCCCAAAGATAGGGGCTGGACGCGCATCGTCGTCGAAAAACCGTTCGGCCATGATCTTGAGAGCGCGCGCGAGCTTAACGCGCAACTTGCTCAGGTCTTCGACGAAGATCAGGTCTATCGTATAGACCATTACCTGGGTAAAGAGACCGTTCAGAATCTTTTGGTCTTTCGCTTTGCCAACAGCATTTTCGAGCCGCTATGGAATCGCCAGTACATAGATCACGTACAGATCACAAACGCAGAGGCCATCGGCGTAGAGGGACGCGGCGCTTATTACGAAGAGGCAGGCGTGGTGCGTGACATGATTCAGAACCACGTCTTTCAAGTCGTCTCGCTGGTTGCGATGGAAGCGCCTGCGTCTTTGAGCGCCAACTCAGTACGCGATGAGAAGTTCAAGGTGATGCAGGCCGTGCGGCCTATCACCGCCGATGAGGTCGAAGAGTTCGCCGTGCGCGGGCAGTACGGGCCGGGCTATGTGCTGGGCGAAACGGTTCCGGGCTATCGCCAGGAGCCGGGCGTCGCTCCCGAATCCTCCACGGAAACGTTCGCCGCGCTCAAGCTCTATTTCGATAACTGGCGCTGGGCCGGTGTGCCTTTCTACATTCGCTCCGGCAAACGTTTGCAAAAACGTGTGACGGAGATCGCGATTCAGTTCAAGGAAGTTCCGCACAGATTATTTACAGCCGCCGATGCGCCGCTTGAGCCGAACGTTTTAGTCATTCGTATTCAACCGAACGAGGGCATTACGCTGCGCTTCGGTGCGAAGCTGCCCGGACAGCGTATGCGTATTCGCTGGGTCAATATGGATTTCAGGTACGGTTCAAGCTTCGGCGTGCATACGCCTGAAGCTTACGAGCGTCTCCTGCTAGATTGCATCCTGGGTGATTCGACATTGTACGCGCGCCGCGATATGACCGAGCGTGGTTGGGAGATCGTCACTCCTATACTTGAAGCATGGAAGGGAACTGCGCCCGATTTTCCGAACTACGAGGCGGGCACATGGGGGCCGCAAGCTGCATTCGAGCTGATCGAGCGCGACGGCAGACGCTGGCGCAGGCTTTGAGACGAAGATGCGAGAGATAACACACTCAGTTCCACAACAGATACGCGTCTCGGCGACGCTCGATGTCCAATCGGTCGAGCACGAGCTGGGCGAGTTGTGGAAGCAGAACACAGGCGAAGCGAATGTCGAAGAGGATGGCGCAGTGATGCGTGCGCGCGTCCTTAACCTGCTGGTCTATGTTTCGAGCGCAGCCTCGCTAGACGAAGTCAATCAACTGCTCAGCGAAATCACCAGCGCGCATCCTTGCCGCGTCATCGTCATGCTCGCCGAACGCGAAGCGGCGGATCAGGACATAGAGATGTTCGTCTCCGCTCATTGTCTGGTGCAGGCGGGCGGCGACCATAAAAATCTTTGCGGCGAGCAGGTGACGCTCAAAGCGCGTGGAAGTTTTACGGTCGAACTGCCGAGCGCTGCCGTTCCCTTGATTGTGCCAGACTTGCCGATCTTTTTGTGGTGGCGTGACGCGCCGCGCCTGCACGATCAGATTTTTGAGAATCTTTCGCGCACAGCCGACCGCGTGGTGATCGACTCAGCAGATTTCGCCCAACCTTACGAGGATGTACGCGAGTTGGTCGCGCTCCTCAAGCGTCGGCGCGCGGAGCATGCGGCCATCAGCGATCTGAACTGGGCGCGTCTGACCTCATGGCGCACACTGCTCGCCAGCTTCTACGATGTGGAGGAGTATCGCGACGCGCTCGCTCATGTTAATCGTGTGCGCATAGAGTATGTCCCGCACACGCTCGCGCCTGAGCTGGTCGCGCCAAAGGCGCTGATCCTCGCGGGCTGGCTCGCGAGCCGTCTGGGTTGGCGCGCCGCGCCGGAACAATCTTTGACGCAGGAAGGGCAAGGAGACGTGCAGCACGCCGCCGTGACGTTTGAAAAGGATGGGAGGCTGATTGCCATCGAGTTCTCAGGCGTCGAGCGCGAGCAACGCATGCAGGGATGGATTGCGCGTATAGAGTTAAGCGCGGAGCAGGAGACGGAAGGGCCGCAGAAATTTATAGTGCTTCGCAGCGAGGATGGCCGCTATCTGGAGACTGAAGTTGCAGGAAGCGGCGAAGCGCGCTCGGCGCGCACCCTCGTCGGCGGTGATAAAACGGAGGCCGAGCTGGTCGAAAGCGAGCTTGAAATCCTTGGTCATGATCGTATCTACGAGGAAGCGATTACAGCCGCCGCCTCTATGCTCTAAAGCGAAGTGAAAACTTTTGAGAAAAACGGAGCGCGTATAGAAGTATGGCGCAATCCCAGTGAGGCAAGCGCTCGCGCCGCTGAGTTGTTTACACAAATTGCGCTCGCGAGCACACAAACGCGCCGCAGATTTTCCGTCGCATTCTCCGGCGGCTCGACGCCGAAGTCGCTCTACGCGCTGCTAGCTAATGATGCACGGCAAAAACCTCTGGCGCGCGTCTGGCCGCTCGCAAATGTTTTCTGGACGGACGAGCGATGCGTGCCGCCCACAGATGCGCAGAGCAATTACCGCATGGCAAGCGAAGCTCTGTTGATGCACGTCCCTGTTCCCGAAGCGCAGATTTACCGTATGCGCGGCGAAGACGAGCCGGAGCATGCAGCAGCGGCTTATGCCTCGCTGCTCGAACAGGTATTCGGAACAAACGCGCCCCGCTTCGATCTGATCCTGCTCGGCATGGGCGCGGACGCGCACACGGCCTCTATCTTTCCGCATTCTCCTTTACTGAAAACGGCTGACGAAGATTTGCTGGTGGCCGCGCCCTTTGTCGAAAAGCTCAACTCCTTTCGATTGACGCTGACCTTAAGCGTTTTGAATCGCGCCGCCAACACGATCTTTCTTGTCTCTGGCCGTGATAAGGCCGAGCCGCTGCGGAAAGTTTTTGCCTCGGTTGAGAGAGACGAAGAGTTGCCCGCGCGATGGGTGCGACCCACAGGCGGCGAGCTTGTCTGGCTGGTTGACGAAGATGCGGCGCACCTGCTGGACTAAAGCCTTAACTTTCGTCATAACGCGCCATTGCATCGCCGCCGATACTACTGGATAATTCAACGCGGTCATTTCCGCCTTAAGAGAATAACGGGCTTTTGTCCCCCTCGATTCGTAATCCGCATAACGGAGATTTATTTGTGAAGCGCTTTACTCTAGCCCTCGCCCTGGTCGCTTTTATCCTAGCACTCGCGCCGCTTCAAACTGCGACGGCGAAGGACACCTGGACCAGCGTGCGCTCGAAAAACTTTCACCTCGTCGGCAACGCGAGCGAGAAGGACATACGACGCATAGGCGTCCAACTCGAACAGTTTCGCGACGTGCTCTCTCGATTGATAGCCAACGTCAAGGCGGGCTCTTCCGTGCCCATCACCGTCGTGGTTTTCAAGAGCGACGCTTCGTTCAAGCCGTTCCGTCCGCCCAGCGCCGCCGCCTATTTTCAATCCGGCGAGGATGTCAACTACATCGCCCTGACTTCAGAGCGTATGGAAGAGAATCCCTACGCCGCCATCTTTCACGAGTACGTTCATTTCCTGGTCAAGAACAATACGGAGAACGTGCCGCTGTGGTTCAACGAAGGGCTGGCCGAATACTACAGCTCGTTCGACATCATGGATGGCGATAAAAAGGTGATGATCGGTAAGCCGATCAGCAATCACGTCCTCTTCCTGCGAGAGCAAAAACTGCTGCCTCTGGAGACGCTCTTTGCCGTCACACACGACTCAGTGATCTACAACGAGCGCAGTAAGCAGGGCGTCTTTTACGCCGAGGCGTGGGCGCTGGTTCATTATCTACTGCTCGGCAATGACGGCAAACGCGCGCCCGAGTTCAAACAGTTCCTTCAACTCCTGACCTCGAACATGCCGGTCGAGTCTGCCTTCAAGCAGGCTTTTCAAACCGACTTTAAGACGCTGGAAAATGAGTTGAAGCAATACATCGGTCGGCGCACTTATCCTGTCTCCGTCACGACCTTTAACGAGAAGCTGGCGTTCGATACAGAGATGAAGAGCGCGCCACTGACGGAGGCCGAAGGACAGTTTTATCTGGGCGACCTGCTGCTTCATACTGCTGAGCTGGATCGCGCAGAAAAATATTTGCAACAGGCAATCAAGCTCGATCCGTCGCTTGGCCTTGCACACGCCTCGCTCGGCATGCTCAATGTCAGACGAGAACGGTTTGACGAGGCGCGCACACATTTGCAGCGCGCCGTGGCCGCCGATAACAAAAATTATCTTGTCCATTTTTATTACGCTTACATGCTGAGCCGCGCGGGCGTGCGTTCCGGCAGCTACGTCACGGAATTTGCGCCGGAGATAGCAGAGACCATGCGCGCCGAGCTCAGGAAGACGATCGAGCTTGCGCCCTCTTACGCGGAGTCTTATCACCTGCTCGCCTTCGTCAA
>Ga0190273_10000909_pt1 | contig 10707 bp, 12 predicted proteins | sample Popmic504IS_FD_134513 | JGI IMG/M metagenome (GOLD analysis project Ga0190273, IMG submission 134513) | Populus adjacent soil microbial communities from riparian zone of Shoshone River, Wyoming, USA - 504 IS | ecosystem: Environmental > Terrestrial > Soil > Riparian zone > Trees stand | place...
ACTACCACGACCTTTTCCAGCACGATGTCCACAGGCATTGGGCCAGTCACCTGCCGCTCATGGAGCTTTCCCGTGCGTTTGTCGCGCAGGAAAACCGTCGCACGCTCGCAATCCAACTGGGTTGAGACGAGGTCCAGAATGGCTCGCAGGATGTCGTCCAGTCCTGAAGCGCGTTGCAGCGTCTCGCTCGCCACCACGAGGGCTTCAAGGCGATGCAGGCGCACCTCATCCGGCAGGTTGCTGAGGATCGTCGTCGCGCTGGCCAAATCGGTTTTATTCTCCTCGGGCCAAGTTGCTTGGGCCAACGAATCCTACCACTTTGACGGAAAATGATGAATGCCCGGACGAAAAATCAGTGAAGATTAAGACCGCAGGCGGTACTCACACCTTAGCTCTGCTCGAAGAAAGAAAAAAAGCGGCGAGAGAAAGTGGGATAACGAAATTCTTTTAGTCATCCACTTTCCCTCGCCGCTACGTTTATCCCGACGTTTTATACCGGCTGTCGGGCTCTATGGTTTATCTGGGGCCCGTCGAGCGGATCGAGACTTCTGTTCCGCTCATCAGTTCCAGATTGTCGCGGCCCTGTACGTAGACTGAGCCAGCGCCAGCGCCCGCGCCTATGACAGCGCCGATGGCTGCGCCCTTGCCGCCACCTGCTATCGCGCCGATGATCGCGCCGACGGCTGTACCAATCGCCGCGCGCTGTGTAGTGCGGCTGGTCTGATTGCCGCCCTCTACGCTGCCCTCGTTATCGATGCGAACGGTCTCGCCGTTAGCGGTGCGGATGGTCTCCGTCAAACCGGCGAATCTGTATGATCTGCCGTCGCGCATGCGTATGCGTTCGTAGTTGAGCGACATCTCCGAGCGGCCAGTGATGCGCCCGCCACGGCTCACGTTCGAGACATAGCCTTCGATGATCGCGCCGTCAAATTGCGAAGGCTCGCGCACAGTCATCGTAAAGCGGTCGTTCTCGCGAGTCGTGCTGGTCGACAGATTTTCGTTAAGCGTCGCCACCAGCAATGTCCCGTTCGTGACGATGAAATCACCGCTCGCCGTCGTGTTGTCCGGGTAAGTTGTATTGTTCGGGTATGTGGTCGCGCCGTTATAGATGTCTAAGCGTGCCGTATCCGCCGTCCGGTCATAGATGCTCTGCACCACTACCGGAGCGCTCAGGTTGTCATTGCTGATGCGTCGCGTGACGCGCAAGCGACGACCACCCTCAATCGGATCAAAGGTGACTGTGAAATCGTTGTCACGATTACCTGTGGTGCTGACGCTCAGCTGATCGCCCACGAGCGTCGCCCGCACACGCACCTGACGACCATTGGGCGTAGTCTCTATGGATTCGCGCCCGTCGGCCTCGAAGGTAATCTGCGGAGCGCGCGTCGAAGCGATGGTGATGCTTCGTCCACGCCTGTCGATGGCGATCTGATCGGGCGCTTCCAGACGTGCCGTCAGATTATCAAGGACTCTCTGACGATTTCTGGAAGGCAGGCCGCGCGTGGCGGCTGCCGCCGCAGTGCGCGGATCGTCGCTGCGCGTTGTGTCCAGACGAAAAGTTCCCGACAGACGATTGGCCGCGTAGCCTCCACCGCCAGGATAGTTCCCGCCCTGTCCAATCGGCGGATAAGTCGAAGCGGTCGTGTTCCAGTTCCATGTCACGCCGTAGATGCGCGCCAGCTCGTTCAAGTCCGTACGCAAAGCGGCCCAATCCGTCTGAACACGCGCTCTCAGACGATTACGCAGTAGAAAATCATTGATCGCCGCGCCGCGATTGAGCACTTCCTGCACGTCAGCGGCCACGTCCTGACGTTGGTTAAAACGCTCGCGCAGACGGCTCACAGCGCTCTCAAAATCCAACGTGAACTGGTTAATATTGTCTTCCCTGCGTGTGCCGTCGATCCGGCTTCGATCGAGAGAGGCATCGAGGCTCACACGAAAAACAGCCGTGCGTTGCTCGATGCGAGTAATCAGTTGTCGCGCCGCACGTTGATTCGTGCGACTGTATTGCGCCTGCGCTTGCAGGCCCGCACCAATAAGCGCCATCACCAGCGCCGTCAAAACCAATTGTCTTATTGCCTTTACCATGTCTTTCCCTCCAATTTTTTACTTCTCCAACTTAATTCGCAAATTTGCGTCGGCGTGGGCTTCAAAAGTGGCCGCGCCTTAACGCTACTGCTACTTTGTACAAGGGAGAGGAAATTTATTTGTGCTGCGGTAAAGCACCGCTGGCACGCGGGGGGTTTCTGTTGGTTCGGGTCTGACAGGGGTTTCAACAGTTGCTTGCTATGTATTGTATGCCTCATTCCCCACAGAGGCAAACCGTCTTTGTGATTCCCCAACATTTATTTGGGTTGCCGGGATTTTATACGGTCATTCTGACGGATTCCGGGGGTTTTGCCACGATTGTCCGGGTCGCCGCCGCACCGGAGACCGTTTCGGATCGAGGACTGCATTTCGCCTGGCCCTCATGTTATCCTGCCTTTTCTTAAACCAAACAGGCAGAGGCTTTCTTTTCAGACGGAGAGTCTAAGGCCGAAGCCATCAGCGGCGGTCTATCCGACAAACTTTGGGAGCACACGTATGAGTCAGGAAAATCCTGTTGCCACCATTCATTATGCTGGAAATGATTTGTGGGTCGGCATCAGTCCGAGCGGACATGCGCAGGCGCTTGATACGGATCACGAACGCGGGAGCGCCGCCACGCCTGTGGAGCTTTTACTGATCGCGCTCGGAAGCTGTACGGCGGTCGATGTTATCAACATCATGCGTAAAAAGCGCGAACAGGTCACGGATTATCGCGTCGAAGTAAAAGGCTTTCGCCGCGACGAACACCCGCGCAAGTTTACGCGCATGGAGGTGCGCCACATCGTGCGCGGGCGGGCCATCTCCGAGCGCGCGTTGGCCCAGGCCATAGAGCTATCCGAGACCAAATACTGTAGCGTCGCCGCCACGCTTCAACCGCAGGTCGAGATCGTCTCAAGTTACGAGATCATCGAAGAAGAAAAAGACGGCCAGCCCGCCTGACCTGCTTCTCTTGGTGGCCTGTTTCGGAACTGTTCATCGAAAGCTCCAGCCTCTCTGCCCGGCCCCTCTACGCACCGATTACGCGGCCTTTCCCTCCGGGCGCGGCGTGAGCAAAAACCTTACCGACGGTCGTCAAAGTATCACGCGGCGCAGGCGTGCTGCGCGCTCAGTGTGTGTGCGATTCACAGATGTTGAAGAAAACGGTCGAAAGGAAATCTATCATGTGGCGGAAGTTTCGTCCGATGTTCTATGGGCCTCTCGTTCTTGCCCTGACGCTAGCTTTGTCCTCTTTCTCTATGGCGCAAACAGAGGATTGGCTGACACAGTGGGAGAAATTCGATTTCACGAAAAATACGATTGAAGCCTCGCAGCTTGAAGGCCGCTCGCTTGACGATCTGAAGATGCTGCGTGGCATCATCTTCGGTCGGCACGGGCGCGTCTTCAAAGACCCGGACATCAAAAAGTATCTGAGTGAGCGTCCCTGGTTCAAGCCAAATCCGAATTTCCAGAACTCCATGCTGAGCGCAATCGAGCGCCAGAATCTGGACATCATACGCGAAGCAGAATCCAAGCAACACGAGTTTATACAGCCCGGCGACCTGCGCTTTTACGTTGATCGTGTGATCGAGACGGAACAACTGGGCGAGCATACTGGCGGGGAGTGGCGCGTCCTGAGCGCCGAGGTCGAAGCCATTCACGGCAGGCGCTTCGACGACGAGCCCTGGCTGCAAAAGTATTTCGAGGAGCGTTACTGGTACGAGCCCAAGGCTTCTTACGACCCGAAGCAGCTTTCCGATGTGGAGCGCAAGAATCTGCAAACCATTCTCGCGGCCCATAAAAAGCAGCGCAGGCTCGCGCTCTCGCCCGGCGACATGGAGTTATTTCAGGATCATCCGATCAAAGAAGAGATGCTGCAAGGGTTAAGCCTGCACGAGCTGCGCCTCCTGAGAAATGAGGTTTACGCCAGGCACGGTATGCAATTTCGCACGCCCTGGCTCAGTCAATACTTCTTCTTTCAACCGTGGTATGCGCCCGTCGAAGAGGGACAAAAGCCCTCGGAGCTTTCAGCCATCGAAAAGCAGAACGTCGAGACAATCGTCAAATACGAGCGCAGGCTTCACGACGAGCTGGCCACGAAGCCCATCTCGCGCAGCATGCTCGAAGGAATGTTCCGCGAAGACGCGCGCAAGCTGCGCAACGAAATCTACGCGCGTCACGGCATGGTGTTCAAAGACAAAACCCTGCGCAACTATTTCTCAAGCCTTGATTGGTACAAGCCCGATGCGAAGTACTCAGACGCGTCGCTGACCGCTATAGAGAAAGGCAACGCGGCGGCGATCCTCGCCTATGAGCGCAACGCCGACAGCGTGAACGACGCCATAGAAGGTTGATAAGGCTCGCCTCCTGTCTCGCGTGTCGAGACACACAAAGATAGTTTCAAGTTCGGTTTACTGAATGAATAGAGGCTCGCGCGTTTCTATCCGCGCGAGCCTCTATTCATTTGTTCTTCTAAGAGCGTGTCAGGCAGGCTCTATAGATGTTGCTCTATTGTGAAGGCAGCAGACAAAGACTTCCACTAACACCCTATCTGGGCATCGTTATATGGACTCTAATCGGCGGCATCAGGATGCTGACGATCTTCCATTCATTATTGACTTTCAACAGCGAGAGATAATGTATGTGCTTCGGGATCGGGTCTGTATCGGACGAGAGATCGGTTTCGACTTTGACGATAGCCGCGCCATCCGTCAGATCGATGTTGACGATTTTCTGGCGGCTTCTGATGGTCGCTCTCCCAGGCGGTTTTTTAGCCGGTTTGGATATAGGCGTCTCGACCACTTTAATCTCGTTCGGGTCGACGGAGAGAATTTTTGTGTGAGCGTAGAGAGTGCGCTTGCGCTCTTCAGGCTCTTCACTGTAAAGGTAAGTCTCGACCAACCGACGGACGGCGTCTCTTTCTTTATCCGTCGCCGCCTCTTGAGCCTGACACATCAGGGGGATGCTGAGCAAAATCATCAACGGCAAAAGAAACCTTCTCATCATGTAAACTGCCTTTCAGTCATAGGAGTTTTCAAGTTCAGGCAAACCTGATAGCAAGTCTGTGGCATCTCTACTTCGCTCTCAAACGTTATTTTAGAAGATAGAATAAAACTCGGGTGAAAAAGTGAAACGTTCTTCTTTCTTAAAACTCAGCGGCGGATTCCTGGCCCTACTCTTTATGCTGGCCCTGATCGGTTCGCCGTCCTTAGATTCTCTTCAGGCTGCGCTCGGCGCTCAAGTGCGCGCCGTGTCGAACGATGATGATTTGGCCGATGTGCGACGTGATGATCGCGTAGGACGCACGGCTGACGGGAAGTTGGCCCAACTGAGTCCGGCGGAACATCTGCGCCGCGCCAATCTTTACCAGACGAATCGCGCTTTCATGGAAGCACGCGCGCACTATCTGGCGCTCATAGAGCGTTATCCGAATGATCCGAATCTGCCCGCCGCGCTCTACGGCATAGGCCGCTCGTACTTTCAAAACAGGCAATACGAAGAATCCCTGCCGTGGTACGAGCGACTCACGCGCGATTATGCGCAGACGAAGGATGGGCGCGAAGGGCTCTATCAGTTGGCGGCGGCGCTGCTGCGTGCAGGACGCGCGGGCGAAGCCGTCGAGCGCTACAAAGAATACACGGAGCGTTTCCCGCAGGGCGAGCGCATAGAAGGCGCTTACCTGAATGTGATAGATGGCTTGCGTGAAGCGGGCCGCCCGACGGAAGCCATCGATTGGATCGCACGTACGCGCGAGCGGTTTCCCGCGACGACGACGGATACCAATGCACAGTTTGCGCGGCTTCGTCTGAATGTGTCCGTCGGCGACTGGGTGCACGCCATCGAGGTCGCAGATCAACTGCGTGCCACCATGCGTGCGGGCGCAGGGGTGCAAACGAATTTGACCGAAGTCGCGTACTTGCGAGCCTATAGCCTGGAACGTGCGGGGCGCACGGAGGAAGCGATCAACGCCTATCTGGCGATTCCGGACGGGCTCAATTCATACTATGGTGGGTTGGCGACGCGGCATTTGCTGAATATAAAAAGCGCTGCCAGACGAGAGGCCGTGACCGAGCGCACGAGTCGCGTCAACGCGGAGATAGCCTCAAGCTCAAACCTTTATCCGGTTCAATATCGCGAAGCAATACTGCGCGCGACCGCGAGGCAAAGAGTTGATCCGCGTCTTATCCTGGCGATCATGCGACAGGAGAGTAACTTTCGTCCACGCGCCAAGTCGCAGGCGGCAGCGCGAGGGCTTCTTCAATTGACCATCGACACGGCGCTCAAATACGCGCCGCGCGCCGGTCTCAATAATTTGCAGGACATGGAGCTTTACCGACCGGACACGAACATTCTGGTCGGCAGCGTTTATCTGGCCGAACTCAACGGCCTCTTTCCGGATCAGCCCGAAGCCGTCGCGGCGTCCTACAACGGCGGCGAAGACAACGTCGCGCGCTGGCTCAAACGCGCAGGGCAAAGGGACGCAGGCGTCTTCGCATCGGAAGTCGGTTTTTCAGAAACGAAAGATTACGTCTTCAAGGTCATGTCGAACTATCGCGCCTATCGCCAACTCTACACCGCAGACCTCAGAGCGAAGTGATGAAGGATGAAAAGGAAAGCATTCAGCTTGAAAATTAGCCTTCCTTTCATCCCTCATCCCTAAAGCCCTCATCCCTTTGTTACGGTTCGGGACTGTAGCGGCGATCCTCGAAGCCCGTCGAAGTCTCGCGACGGCGCAGCGTGTCAGGGCGCGGATAGGGTCGCGGTAGAATTCCCAGGCGGACGAGCGCTGCGCGATATTCATAACGGATCGTCACTTCGCCGACCGGGCGAGGCTGAAGGTCCATGTTGACCCAGCGCACATCGTTGTGCACGTTGCGACCGATCCCTGTGGCCGCGTAATCGTCGTCCGGTGCGGGAGAAGCTTCGGCGCTACGGGATTTTGCCGCTCCGGCGCTACCGGCGCTATTGCTCGAAGAGCGTGGGGCTTGTGAGTCGGTCTGCGGACGCCTGCTCTCGCCTCGCTCGTCTTCCCTTCAGAGCGGATAGGGTCGCGGCGGCGGCACGATCACGACGGGCTGACGCTCGCGAAAGAAAACCGCCGTGATGACTCCCAAGTTTGATGTTTGACCGAGCTTCGCTCCGTAAGAATCCTTCTCGTTCGTAAAGTAGAAACGGCGCGCACGCTCAGAGCTCATCTGCCAGCCGCGAATCGAAATCGTCCCGTAAGGCTGGATCACCCATTTGCTCGCGTTCATGGCGCTCGTGCGGCGCGCGTCAATAGTATTTAGCCCGTCGACTGACAGCGCCACGGCGACTCTCACGCCGAGCGGATTCCTGATTCGCAACTCGTATTCTGCTCCCTGCAAGGCCTCTACATAACGGCGGCCTCGCGCGGCATATTCTTCAAGAGGTACTCCACCCACCAGCACATCCACGTCGAACCACTCTTCGGCCACAATCTGACGCTCGGGCTCCTGGCTATTGGCCGTCAAAGAAACTTCGCTCTCAGAACGGGCATGTGGAACCAACGCGGCTGTGCCCAGAATAAACAGGATCAAGAGGGCGCATGAGAGCGCCGCCAAAGCTTTTCGCATATCTAGTCTCTCCTTTGCAAAAGAACACGTCCGGACGCATGATGAACGCCTGTCCGGGTGATTTCTTGCGACGTTTCTGTTTATCCTGCTAAGCGGCGGGCCGCTTCGTGCAAGCACACTGCTAGCCCCGTAAATGCTGGATAATCGCTGGCCCGCGACCCGCTGGCAGGGCCGGGTGATTTTTTTGTAACCGTATGGAAGCAGAACTATTACATTGCCGCTTCCCTTTTTTAGTATAAAATAGGGGCGCAGTTTTTCAGGCAGGCGAATCCCATTGGCTTCCGAGTTCTTCGGTGTAGGCTGGGAGCGGCTCTCGCTCTCTGTCAAGGTATGCTGTATATAGATACCAAGATAAAAGTTTGATTCATCATACGAGGGGCACAAGTAAGGAGCAGATGGTACAAAGCGGACTGACAATCGACAAAGCGGCGGAAGCGGAAGCCGGTACTTTTTATGACCGGATCGCGGGTCTTTACGATATTACCTTCAAGCTCAACGGCTATGGTCGTTCGCTGGATCAATACCTGCGCAAGCATCCGCTGCCGCTGCGGCCCGGCGCGCATGTCCTGGATGCCGGTTGCGGTACGGGCTTGCTGACGCTGGCGCTGCTGCGTGCGGTCAAAGTTCCGGTGAGGATCACCGCCGTCGATCTCTCTGCCTCTTCGATTGCGAAGGCCGAGCGTGCCGTCATAGAACGAGCCAGACGCTCACACAAGGTATGGTTTACGCAGGCCAACGTGCTCGCGCTTCCCTTTGCCGACGACTCTTTTGATCTGGTGGTGACAAGCGGGGCGCTCGAATACGTGCCGCTCTCGGAAGGCTTCAGCGAGTTGGCGCGCGTGCTGATGCCCGGAGGCCACATGCTTCATCTGCCCGTGCATCCATCTCTCGCCAGTCGTTTTCTTGAACTCTTATTCCGTTTCAAGACGCACCCGCCGCGCGAAGTCGCAGAGAACACAGAGCGCCATTTTCGTATCGTCGAGCAATACCGTTTCCCGCGCTTAGACCCGATTGGCTGGACGAAGACCGCGATCCTCGCGCAGAAAATTTAAGACGCTTTAAGTATCTATCAGGCTTTGCCCATAAAATAAGAAATCAACTTGAATTTATGGGCAATTGGCCTGCCTGCCCATAAATTCGACTTTCAGCCCAAGAGCTGTCGAGACAAATTGCCCATTGACAAATTAAAGCTAAGAGCGTAAATAAGAGTCGTACCTTACAATATGTAAGACAGGATAAATAAAGATGGTTTGGCATACAAAAGATAGTGACACCTCGGTGTCCACACCTTTTTCTATCTCGCGCAAAGAAGTTCTCATTTTAGAGATGCTTGTCGCCAACAGGCGAGAACTCTACGGCTTGGAAATGATCAAATTTTCTGAGGGGAATTTAAAGCGAGGGACAATATACGTCACCTTGCAGCGTATGCAGGAGAAGGGCTTAATAGATTCAAGGCAGGAGCCTCGCATCGCCCCAGAGATCGGAATAGCACGGCGCTTGTACCGTAACACTGGGTATGGTGAGCTTGCGTTACGGGCGTATAAGGCAGCGCAAGCCGTTCTATCGTTAGATATGGTTCCCGCAGGTGGGTAAAATGAAGCAAAGTCTACACGAAGAGGATTTTCTCTTCCTATTGCTAATGTTTGTCTTATTCCTTTTGTTTATGCCAGGAATGAATATTACGATTATTGCTTTATTTATTCCGACCGTGCTATTCCTTCTATTGGCTTTCGTTGGTTGTGTCGCTATAGGATTGTTCATAGCAGTGACTTTTTTTCAATCGCTGATGCAGCCAAAGAAAATCTCCGAAGCTCCCGGTTCAATTCTGCTCTCAATTGTTGAGTTTCTCTACAGACCGACGACAGTCGAACACACCTTCAGGCCCATTATCGCTGACTGGCGAGTTGAATATTTTGACGCGTTGCAGCAAGGCAGAGTGCTAAAAGCTCGCTGGATTACGTTCCGCTATACTTACAGTTTCATCACAGCGATGTGTGCCAGTAAAGTTTTATCTTTCATAAAGATGTTCAAGTCTGCCAGTAGGTAAGACTTCATCATTTAAATAGTGTAGACTATTCTGTTTTGTGCTAACGCTTTTTTTGTGCCAGGTTACAATTTGAATTTATAGGCAAACGCCTTTTTATAGGCAAAGCCTATCTATCATTAACTGCTACTACTGCGCGCCCGCCTGTTTTAGCATTTGAACAATATCGCTTTTGCCTCCGTCGAGCGCCGCCCTCAGGGCCGTCGAGTCATAGTTATCCCTGGCGTTGACATTCGCGCCTTTAGCTATTAACGCGCGCGCGATCTCGGGTCGCCCGTTCTCCGCAGACAAGATCAGCGCCGTCTTCCCTTCCTTATTCCTCGCATCAGGATTCGCTCCATGATCCAGCAGGGCCTGAGCCGTATCGGTCTTGCCCATCACGACGGTATGCATCAGCGCCGTGTAACCGTTATTGTCTTTCGCTTCCGTATCGGCGCTGCTCGCCAGCAGCGTCTTGACGATCTCCGTGTGCCCCTCGAACGAGGCCCATAGGAGGGCAGTTCCGCCGTCCTTGCTTTTGAGATTGACATCAGCGCCTCGACTCAACAGGAGTCGAACGATCTCTATATGATCCTGCCACGCGGCCTGTATGAGCGGCGTCGTGCCTTCCGCATCCTGTGCATTCGGATCGACGCCTTCGTCGAGCAAGGCTTTGACGGCGGCGCTATCGCCTGCTCCTGCTGCGCGCGTCAATTCTTTGATCCGTCCCGTACAGCCCGCCAAGATTGTAAGCAGTGCAGCGAGCAAAATGGCCGCGCTTAAGTTGAGCTTCGTCATCTTTAGAATTTTTGCGTGTGCGAGGGAATGCTCTGACTATTCCAGTGCAGGCAGACCTTTATTTGACGGGCGCAAGCCTTAAGATTCTGTCATCCGCTTCGGCGGGCGTTCCACGCCCATCACGATTGGAAGTGGAAAAGTAGATCGCTCCATCCGGCCCTTCCGCCATCTCGCGTATACGACCGTATTTCTTTTCCAGCAAGCGTTCCTGACTCACCACGCGCCTGC
>Ga0190273_10000910_pt1 | contig 10705 bp, 9 predicted proteins | sample Popmic504IS_FD_134513 | JGI IMG/M metagenome (GOLD analysis project Ga0190273, IMG submission 134513) | Populus adjacent soil microbial communities from riparian zone of Shoshone River, Wyoming, USA - 504 IS | ecosystem: Environmental > Terrestrial > Soil > Riparian zone > Trees stand | place...
ATGACCCTCGATGTATTCGCGAGTCGCATGCACTTTAGGTGAAACATTGCAGATCTCATAGGAATTCTCGTCCAAAGGAGATTTCCCAAGTAGGAAGAACTCCGAATACAGATTTTGAAGACTGGCCAGAAATTGATCAAGGACATCATCCATCGAACGTGTCGAAGATCGGGCACTGCTGGTCGACCTTGGTGTGCCTGGTGCCGACTTGACAGATCGCGATGGTCGAGTCTCCTCAGACGCGATATCAAGCCATATATCGCCTTTCTGGCCATGAGTTAGAGTATGCAGGCCGTCTTCAGGTAAGAAGCAGCCTCCAAGCAGATCATTCGCTGTCAATCCATACCTTGGTGATTGATGAACCTGCATCTGTGTCGGTGTTTTTAGTTCTTCCTCAATGAATGACTCCTCCGAAATGGTCTCAAGGTCTGGCACGGATGCAGCATCTATGATGAAGGAAGTGATATCCAGCAGAGACGCAAGCACAAATCTGCTACGGCCACTACTCGGGTTGATCAGAGGATTGTAGACCACGAGGTGGATTCTCACGTTTCCATCTTCGTCGTGACCTGTCACTGTCTCCATCGAAGCTCCATCGATCCCGGCTGAGTTCAAGCAGAACTCCTCTCCAATATCAAATACCAAGCGCAAATCCGCCGAGGTTGCTGTGACCAAGCATCCCGGTGTGGCGGTATCCAGAACACAGAAGGAAGAGAAATGGTTGATGCTTGAAAGTCCAGCTTCCAGTTCCGGTGCTCGGTGATCGTGTGCTAACTCCAAAGATGAAACAGCATCGGGATGAGCAAGCAGTAGGCTCCCGTCGGATGTCTTTCGCGGAAGGCGGCCCTTGCCTAGAGCAGACGCCGATGTCGTTACAACAAGTGGGCTAAGCGAGGCGTCCCGTTTCGAGTGTGGAGTTGGATTCGGCACCCGATTTGGGTTTAGGTCTTGAATTGACCGTTGTAGCCTCAGAGTGGAGGCGCTCCAAGTAGGTGAGGGTAGAGTTGCGAGACTTGCCTGCAAGCTTGCACCCTGTCTGTAAATGCTTGGGACGTTGCAAGCATGCGCAAGCTGGCTTAGCGGTGATTGAAAGTGAATTGAATAAGGCGTGATCAGCTGACTTGGAATCGTGTCAGGCAAGACTGACTCTTGAGAGGCCCACAGCTCAGGCTTGATCAGGTTCAAACCAGCAGGCGGAACCTGCAAATGTGTTCCCGGAGCACTGGTCGAATACCAGTCACGTTCAACACTGCAAGATTTGGCAAGTTGGCCAAGCTCAGTCTGGTACTGGTATGCATCCCGAATGTCGCGCGGACTCAGGCTGGATTCAGGTCTTGCATCTGGCACGATGGCATGCTGTGAGTAAGCAGATGCCGCTACATCTGGAGTGGATAGATTGCAAATGTCCGAATCTGATACACTATTTTGGTGGATGTCGAATCTGCTCAACTCAAAGTTTGGCTGAGTCGTTAGACTGGGAGAGGCCAGTGAAGTGTCTCTTCTTTTCGAGATACCGTAGCCCACAGTCATGTGATCGTCATGATGGTCGTCCCGGCGACGCTGCAAAATAGTTTTGAGGCATTCCTTAAGACTTCGCCGGTTCGTTTTTGCATTCGAGGTCATTCTTCAATTGTGATTGCACGAACAAAATGGATGATAGAAAGCACAAGACATGATTCCGCTTGACTGGTAGAGACCGGATCGCAAAGAACTGCAGACGGTGCAGGAATGACAGGCGTAGTTGCTCAGGCAGGTACCCGCGACACGAACTGGAAGCAACAAAGGACCACCATTAGCGCCAAAATACAGTAACAAACGCTTCGATAGCAAACGCGCAATACTCATACACACACGACGGTAACAGAGGAAGGAAGCAATACACGAGAGAAAAGAGAGCGCAAAGCCAATCGTCACGTTAATCATGGAATGAGTCGAAGTCTGTGCGTGAGAGCAGTTGATCACACTTAGGCAGGGGTGGCCCACCGGGGATGCGGACTACATCAGAGCCACGGTTTCACCGGCGGCGAGCTTGATTATCCTGAAGCAGCGAACGTTGACTTGCTCGATGATAAATTCGCGCAACAAAAGCCAGTGATGCATGAAGATGTTGATGTTCTCACAGTACAGATGGTGTGAGAAGAGTAGGTTCATTTCATGGTGGCCTTCAGACAAAAGCAAGCTCATATCCTTCATGGCCCAGTTAAAGAGCGTCCTGCGTCAGTTAATGAGTACGTTAGGTTTTCTGTAGGCAATTTCCAGCATAATCAGCAAGATCTGTAGAAGGCACAAACACAGAGTATGTAGAAGCTTTTGTACCTTGATATGAGGCTTGCAGAACAGTTGATGTTCAGTCAATGCCATTTTGTAGACAGGGAGAAATCGGCCAATCAGGAAATGCTTGTCTTCTTTAGTGGAGCCTCACAGTTTTAGCTCTGGCTAGCTGTTCCCAAGAAATTCCGAGCTCTCACTTGTACCTGAACGAACCTCGTCGTCGCGACACTTCACTACACGCATTCCCGCTCACCATCTAGTCGTCGACCCTACCAGATCCCGCTCGTCGACGACAGCTTCTCCAGCACTTCCAGCCCGTACCGTTGCCTACCAGCATCCTCCACCATGTCATCCTCCAGAGCAGTTATCAGACAATCCCGAAACCTCCTGCGCCGACCTCAATTTCGAAATGCCTCGTCAACCACGGAGAAAGCTAGCGAGGCAGCATCACAGGCGAAAGAGTCTGCTCAGAGTGGTGTCTCCAAAGCTTCAGAGGGGCTGACCAGAGTATCGAGCTCTGCTGGCTCGTCCATCTCAAATGTTGCTTCGTCGGTGCAGTCTACGCTCGGACGAGTTGGAGGTCGGACAGGCAGAATGATCAAATTTGTCGAATGTAAGAGCGGCTGATAAGACTACTTTGGGACCGAGATCTGACCAAATGCACAGCATTAATACCGCCCACAATTTACTACGGACGAGTTGGTCTCGAACTGGGAAAACTGATGGTCCAGCACCAGAAAATGACTCCTCCGTAAGTACTCGTGCCTCCTGCGGTGGATTCTTATTCTAATGCTTCTAGCTCGATTTCCACGTTGCAGTCCGCTTTCCAACCTCTCACCAACGTTCTCCGAAATCCCAAATCCATCACGAGTGCAGTCCCGGCGGGTTCTGGCCAACAGCTTCTGAGCCAAGCGCGAAATACAAATGGCCAGCAACTATCTACATACGCCATAATACTCGCACAGGTCCTGGGCTTCTTCACAGTCGGAGAAATGATCGGAAGAATGAAGTTGGTTGGCTATCATGGAGAGCCACATCACGAGGGGGAGCACTAGCATGCTCTCACCTAGTTCTTCACTTTGCGCAGCTGAGAGAGTATAGCAAGGCTATGTCTATTGTTTTGGCGCTTCTGGTGCTACGAAGAATATCAATGTACTCATAGACTTGGCTTGGTGTGTTGAGCATGGAAGAGCAGAGTTCGAATGCATATACACAGCTTCAATTCACAATTCGAGAGGACATTTGCTCGAAGATGCTTATAATTCCTCTACCAGAACCCTAGCCCGACCTGTGATATCCAAGAGTGATGAAAGCCATGCACTTTCGGGCCCAACTTGCTCTTTTAACACGTGAGTGCACCCTGTTATTCCATTATACTTTTTGACGGATAACGGTGCCGAGTCAACACAGCGAACTGCTTGGGTGCCATACATGTGGTCCGACTGTACAAGGCTCCGGAAGTACTAACGAAGCCGCGATGTCATACATGGCAGCCGTGTTCTAGTCTATTCTCTTTGTCTTGCTCTTCCATGCACTTATATGCTGCCGTCTAGGCACCACCTGGAATGTGTGATTAGGACTCGAGAATTTATGTTTGCAAGATCTTGTCCTAATGGCATGCAGACTAGCTTAACGATCTTCGCCTGCGTGTGCCCCGCCCGTCGAAACGATCTAGTTTGTGTGATATGGTCTCTTGGAAGTCGGCGCCAGTAGTGCTTACAGCTTGATTGGCAGGAACGCCTTGGCATTGCCGTTGGATCGCAGCTCCTCCTATTATTTCTCCCCTCGCTGCCTTTCGCGATCCGCTGGCGAAGACTAGGACCCGGAGTATTCTATCATCAACACAGTACGAACATAGCTAGGGCGTAATTCTCATCGTGGTCTTCCACGTCCTTGCCATTCTCTGCTCAGTGTGCCTCGCGTTGTTGGAGATGACTGCTTTGGGGGCCTGGGTTGAGCTACCATTTTCCATTTTCAGCTAAGTTAGCGCAAAAGTTGAAACGACAACATCGACAAGGTCTTGAAGTCCTTTTCGAATTAACAATACGAACACGACCAAATGAAGAAAGGTGGCCCGGCTCGCCTATTGGCTCAGACCAGCCCACCACATTGCCTTGAGCTTAAGAAATCGTGGAGCGGCCAGACCATATGCTCAATTGGGAATGGATTTCGAATATGGCCATGTTTCGTGTCGAGACCTCCCCAGATTGACGGATTTCATGGATGTGATGATCAAGTATATGAGCAGTATGCCCACCTCATGTTGCTATGTACCCTCATCAGCACCACATTCGAGTTTGTTGTTTTCGTTCTTTCGCATTACGTTGAGTCATTCGTTCTTGAGTTCTGGTAACTCGTCCATTCATTCGATATCGTGTCTAGTACACGACGCCATTCTTTCCTCACATCATTCACGGAGTCCAGAGCAGCGATGCCTTCAATTAACATGAGCCTCATTCCACTCCTCCTCACCACCACTATCCCATCCCTCGTCACTGCCCACATCGCTGCCTTCGCCCCCGGCATGTACTGCCGCAATGGCAAAACCGGCGACAACTATAACAGCAACGATCCCATCGCCCCACTATACCAGCTCTCCAAGACCGACTTCTGGTTCCAGCACGATCGGGGCTGCGATGCTCACCCACCACCTGCAGGAGAATTCCTCGAGCTTCCAGCTGGCGGCAGCTTCACCGTCCAAACCGCCAATAACCAAGCCTTCACCGACCTCAGCTATGACGGAAAGCAGGTAACTCAATGGCCTGATGGCGGCGACCATCCTGATGATTGGCATGGCGACTGGGACGGTGCCGAATGCCTCCCTGGCGGAGGCTGGATGCATGCGCAGAATGAGAGTATGGCGCAGGGTACTGCCTTCGCCATCGCGTACGAGAGTGACCCAAAGAAAGTCGCCATTGAAGATCTGGTTGTCTTCTCGGTTCTTGCTCATTCCCCTTGGCATCTCTCATCCACGTACCAGGTCCCGAAAGAGCTCCAAGCTTGTCCCGAAGGTGGATGCACGTGCGCTTGGCTTTGGGTCCCAAAGGGTTGTGGTCAGCCTAACATGTACATGCAACCTTACTCGTGCAACGTCACCAACGTTGACGAGAGTATTGCTAAGCCTTTGGCGAAAGCACAACCGGCCAAGTGGTGCAAGGGCGATGCGGCCAGCTGTGTCAAGGGCGCAAAGCAAATGATCGTCTTCAACTCATTGCAAGATGACAACGTTGTGGGTGTTCCACAATACGAAACGCCTGTCTACAATGAGGCATGTGGGTTTGTGGCCGGCGCACAGGAAGATATTTTCAATGGCGCTGCTACCTTGCCAAGCACCACTATGTCCAGCATCCTGACAACATCATCGACATTATCATCGGCGTCGATCTCCTTGACTTCCATCTCGAGCCTCAGCACAGGCGCTCAGCACGTCTCGAGCTCTGCAGTAGTCACAACAACGACTAGCCGCCTTCCAACCAGCTCGGCTGCATCTTCTTCTGTAGCTGCCAGCTCCGTTACCTCCACCCTGAGCGATATCTTTACCATCCTGCCTGTCTCGACCTCAACCACCAGCAAGGATCTTGCGACACCAAGTAGTAGCTTCACTATCCCCAGCTTCACTCTATCTACCAGCATTGGTGATGGTGGATGCACTGCATCCCCATCCGTCGTCACTATCACCGTAACTGAGACCTCAGTCGTGACGAGTGTTCCGGCCATCAGTTCGTCCAGTAGCGTTGCCAATGGTACCACGACAACATCGACAAAGAGTAGACGGCAACATTGGAAGGCGTGAGGGAGGTAACCTTTGAAGCAGCAATGTGAGCTAGCGGCATCAACAGTGCTATCATGATCACTGTAATTCTATGCACACTTGCTATGGAACCATCAAGTACGCCAATAGGTAGTCTGACTCTTCGTGTCAATGAGTGACACAGCAGACTCTAATTAAATTTATCATTCTCGCAGTTCTCGAAGCTGTCATGTATTACAATCACCTCATGTTTTTTCTGTTCGCTATTCATCTGGCTCACTCGATGACCACTTCCTAGCATCTATCAGGCAACCCTCTCATATTTGCTCACCTTTACCTCCAAAACAAGCCCAAATTGCCAAAATCATCCTTAAACCTATACACATACTCCGCTATTGTACAGTATCAACATCGAGCACAACCTCACACGACCTACTCGTCCTAAACCTTCAGCTGACCAACCACCTAACTGCTATTGTTGTCTGTAAGGGTGGCGCAGGTGTTGCGCAGTAGAGTTGACAAGCGGTTCTACTTACCGAGTTGTCATTGAGGAGGATATGGCATATTGGGGTCAGTCATAACTGGGAAAGACGTTAAGCTTGCCTTAACATACAAAGTCTGCCTTCCTCCTAAAGCCGGTTGCTCCTGCCTGGATTTGACCCGCACGGTAGTAATGCTTCGTCGTGTGACAATCTAGGATGAGAGTTCTCCCTACATAACTAGATCGCTATTTCTCTCCTCGCCTAGCTTCGCTCTTAGGGAACCAAGCTTACGATACAGATTTGGTTCTAGCTAGAGGACTGTTTAAGGATTGACAGATGCTATAAACAGACTACGAGAGCAGCCGTACATGTTCTGCTGCAGTAGCTTACTGCCTTCGTCTTGGCTCGCAAATCTCTACCTGATGATCTTCACCACTTTTAGAGCGTTCAAAGTGCTTGCCTTCACTACAAATACGAAATGTCAAACTTCTATTCGTTGTACCGCCAATGATGCGAAAAGACAGCTAGACCAACAGTGGGTTTAGTAACAAACTAAGTCACAAAAGAAGGCTTTATGACTTACTGTAGACGAAAATGGAGATTGACTATGATCAGTATCATTATGTGTCGATTCTTGAGCTTTACGAAACTCTATACATTACTTGAGAAGTGATGGTTAAGGGTGTAGCACTGCTAGTCATGCTGGGTCTGTTCCAGTCATATCTTCTGGCATGATGGATGGTTGAGGACCGAGTTTATCTAGTCACAAAGACTGATTTCCACAACCGCCGTTCCCTCTGTAGCACTTGCATGTGCACAGGCTTCCGTGAAGGCCGCCCAGACTTTTCACCTAAAGGGCAAAGTACAGTCCTAGACGACAAGCCAGCTCACTTGATCAAGTCCGTCATTTTTGCTAGCAAATCACTGGCAAGGTGCCCACCTTCCCGCAGTAGCTGCACGAAGGACTGTTCTTGCTCAAGTTGGGAGATGTAACAGACCACATAGTCGAGGACAAGGCTTCTCAGCTTATCACGACCCTTGTCATAATCCATGGTATGGCGATAAACGTAGCGGACTAGTTCAACCACAGCACCGGCTCGTTCTTGGTGAAATATGTATTGCGATAGTGTGAGCCGCAGCTTCTGAAGGCTCAGAGACATAAGCGCTGATACATCGTATCGTTCTGAGAGTTTGTACAGACGGGCATGACACAAGAAGATGCTGGTAAAATCTTCACGTTGATCATTCTTCGTTGGAGGCAGAGATTGTTTTGGCGGAACCTCGTATGCTAACGAGCAGAAGCCTTCCCACAACTGACGTCTACTGACGGTCGTATCCTTAGGAGCGAACAGATCGGTGTTCAATGACGCACTGGCTGGCTCGACCTCGGGCCAAGGTTCTGGCTCTGGCTCAGGCACAGCAGCCGCAGCCGCAGCGGCTGCTAATTGGTCGTCAATCATCTCCTGTGTCAGTCTGTCTTTCCAAGTACCATCCAACTGCATCCACTTTTCCTTTTTTCTTTTTCTTACACCGACGAGTCCATGATCCCAAGGAATGAGGGATTCGAGCTCATCCTTCGTCAAAGGCTCATTCCAAAAGTTCCCTGTGTGTTTTTGACCATTGATCATAGAGTACTCGTCGGCCAGTGTCTGTTCGCTTCTTCGCTCATTAATATCGCGAGCAACAAAAGCTTCAGCCACCTGCTCAGTGTCATTCGAGAGCTGTAAGATATCTGAATCAGGAACCGCGTAGTCGCCCCGGTAAAGGAATTCTATGAAACGTGAAACGGCGTCATCATTAATGTCGTCGTCGACGTCTTTGATCACAATAGTCTTGGTTTCAGCCTCTCGCATTTTACCCTTCACGTCTGATGCGAGGACAGGAGATCGATGAGCAAGCAGATCTCCATGAGCATAGAACAGTGCCCCACAGGGGCCAACGATCAAGAAGGGTTGTGTCGAGAAAAAGCTAGGATCATTTCAAATCTTATAAGAAGCTGCATCCTGGCCAGAATAGTAGCGTACCTCCGAAATTCAGTTTTTCCCATTTTGGACGGAAGTTATGAGCTTGATATTGATAAAAGAACGACGAGGAGAACGTAGCAGGATCTAAAAGATAACTAATCTTTTACGTCTGTAAGATCCTGGATGTTGTGTTGTCAATGCATATAGTTACTAACCTTAGACAGAACCATATTGGGCCAATCAGGCTGGACTGTACCAGACTGGCCGCCCGCACGTCGTTGTAAGGCGAAAGAAGCATCAGGTCCCAAATAAAGACTCACCTCCAGTGGTTCATCCCGTTGTCAACATCAGTGGAAGCTATGAACAGCACACAGCTGACATTCAAAGCACCCGAGCCACTACTGCCGCTGGATATACCAAAGTATTATCAACCACCTCGTTTTGTCCCTGCAGCACGCCATCTAGCCGTACAAATCTCCCCGCACAGTAATGCAAGGCTCCCACCGCGCTCCCGCAGCGTATTTAAAACAGGCGTGCATTCTTCACCTATGCATTGGTGTCCGCCAATCTGGACTACCACCTCATACTCTTCTCAGCTCACAACAGCTGTTATGCGTTCGAAACCCACGATTATTGCATTATTCCATTCGTTGAAACAACAATAGTGACGCGCGCGTGATCAGTAACCCTATTGCGCTCCTTATATCCCTCGGGCTGGGCGATAGTGCTACCAGTGTCAGCAGAAGGCGCATCGTGTTCAGAAGGAGCGCATTTGAGACGATTGCAAAGCAGCATCTAATGATCTGTGGCCATAGTGACGTTTCGACCAATTAGAATGTCACTTTCACATAATGCTAACGGGCACGGATCCTCTTATGCTGATATGTTGCTCGATAATATTTGAATTTAATAGCGCGTTCAATCCACTATTTAATCTCTCGAGATATATGAGGTAGTTCTAGCCTTATTGTCATGATCTGTCAAGCTTGCGCTAAGCTTGCAAGAAGCTTACGGGTATAGCTATCTCACGAAGAGCGCGCTCTTATCAACGCATTAAGCGATGAATCGCTGTCTACTAGAGAGTTACATAGTGATATAGCACTGATTAGCACGTAGATCAGACCTCAAACCTGTCACTCCTGGTCCCCTATTGCACAGCATTAACATCGAGCGCAACCTCACAGTACCCACCCGTTCAACTCGGCAGTATACAATTCCCATGATTGCCATCGTTAGTCCAGAGCGTGGTCCAAAGCGTTATCGCTGTAGACTTAGCAGCCCGTCCGATTTACTGTGTTGTCGGTGGGGAGGATACGGCATACCTGAATTAGTCACAGCTGGGAGAAGCGTAGGACTCGCCTAAACACATTCGGTAGAACACTTATGCTAACTTTACCCAGAGTTGTATCTTGTCCCACCGAATTGGACACCAGGATCGGCTTTCACGAGTCATTTGGATGTCGACATAAGTCCATCCACAATAATTACTGACCATCTAATCCATGTCATCAAGGGGCTTTCTATAGTCTGGAGAATTCTTTTTCACCAGACATACTTGATACTCCATGGTCGTCAATATTCACTTCAGGACACTAGGAATCGGAATTTTTTTATTTGCTGCCTTATTCGCAGCTCCTTGATTGTGCACTGTCAACACATTTCTGCCAGCTTATCAACTTCATCGCACCAATTTCAGTGGCGGCAATGATCACCATACCACCCTGTAACGACGCCCAACATCCAACAAGCTCCAGTCTAGGTGATCCTAGCTCTAGCCATAACGCCAAAGGCACAGCGCCAAGGTAATTGACCAAGAATGCAGCCCACGCTGCAATAGACTGTCGTCCTAGACCTCGGAGGCAACCAGAGGAGCCAGCAATAATGGCATCAATCAACTGAAAGGTTGCAACCAAAGGCATGGTGTAAGTGGCGATCTGCTGCACCTCCAAGTCTTTGGAGAATAACTTCGGTATATGATGTCGAAGTGAGAAAAGTAAGAGGCCATCGAACAAGCCGATGCATATGAAAACCGTAGCGTACAGTTTCATAACTCTCTTCGCGTCCTTGAGATCGCCAGAGCCGACAAGGTGGCCGACCCGTGTGCTAAACGCAACGCTAACAGAGTACGGAATAGGCCACATTAGGACGGACGTGGTTGTCAAAATCGTCTGCGCCGCAATGTGGTTCGTGCTGACATAAGAGCTGCTGAACGTCAGGATCTCAAATGCACACCACTC
>Ga0190273_10000911_pt1 | contig 10705 bp, 7 predicted proteins | sample Popmic504IS_FD_134513 | JGI IMG/M metagenome (GOLD analysis project Ga0190273, IMG submission 134513) | Populus adjacent soil microbial communities from riparian zone of Shoshone River, Wyoming, USA - 504 IS | ecosystem: Environmental > Terrestrial > Soil > Riparian zone > Trees stand | place...
AGGTGATTGGTGGGCTCATCCAGCAGCAGGACGTCATTTGCCTGCAAAAGCAGTTTGGCAAGTTCAATACGCATACGCCATCCCCCGGAAAAAGTGTCGGTAAGATTCTCGAAGTCTTCGCGTTTGAAACCAAGTCCTAACAATATTTTTTCTGTATCTCCTACATAGTTATATCCGCCCAGTATCTCAAAATGGTGTGTGTAGTCACTCAGGTCTTCAATTAGTTTCGAATATTCGTCGCTTTCATAATCGGTGCGCGTCACCAACTGATGGTTCACAGCGTCAATCTGTCCTTCTGTCTTTTTAATCTCTACAAAAGCCTGGTATGCTTCCTCCAAGACAGTCCGGCCCGCCTCAAAGTCGATATCCTGCTTTAGAAATCCAATCCGTATTTCTTTTTCAGCTGCAATAACCCCGGAGTCCGGTGCGAGTTCCCCCGACAAGATCTTCAACATGGTAGATTTGCCAGCGCCATTCTTTCCTACAAGCCCAACCCTGTCTCCTGCCCCAAGCCTGAATGTTACTTCTTCGAACAAATAAGTTCCGCCAAAAGACACGGATAAATTATGAATATTAAGCATTTATGGTTTTTATTGATTGTAAAATTGGCTGCGCCAAAATTTTTGCAAATGTTAAAAAAAGGATTCAATTTATATAGCTTTTTAACAGGAACTTGCTTCTACATCAATTCTCATAGAATTCAGGCAGAAAATATTAAGTTGCAATATGTTTGAATCGTGCCAGACTATTGGCTTTGGCTACAGGAATTCCTGACCTAATTGACTCGAACAGCTCCTTCGCCATGGGTGGACCCAGCATTACGCCGCGGGTTCCAAGGCCATTCAGCAAATGCAGTCTTTTATGCAGGGGATGCGTGCCGATTAATGGCTTCCTATCTTTAACCGTTGGCCGTATCCCTGCAAGGTGTGCTACTACTTTATAGGGACAGGATATGAGCTCATTGAGCTTATCAAGCAATTCCTTCTTACCTTCCTCAGTAGGTGTTGGGGATTTATCGTACCATTCATACGTTGCACCAACCTTGTAAAGATCGTTCCCGAGTGGCAGGATAAAAATACTGGCGTTGACCGCTGCATCTAACTTTAAGTCAGCAGCTTTTATTATAAGAAGCTCTCCTTTAGTTCCATCAAGCGGTAAGTAATTGAAATGCGGATTTGCATGGATACCAAATCCTTCTGCAAACACAATGTGTTTTGCGATGATGCCTTTGTAGCTCACATAACCATCATCAAAAGTCAACAAAGAGTAGTCAAATGTTTCTTCCACCAGCGAGTCTTCTCTCTGAAGGAACGCATGATAGGCATCCAACAATTTCACACTGTCAACATAACCCGTATGAAGAACTTCTCCAAAGCCAAACGGCGATGGTAGAGCCGGGTACCGGGTACGTACAATATCTGTAGCCAGGAAAGGAGCCAGTGCAGGCTTATCAGCGGCTTCAAACCAATTGTTCTGCTCTTCAACCGATGCGAATTTTCTATAGACGGGCAGATTAAAATCAAATTGCACTCCCACCCTTTCTTCAATGGTTTTATAGAAAGGGCCGATGTATTCCAAATGTTTGGCTGCATCCAGCGGAAGACTGAACCTTTTTAAGATAACCGGATTATACAAACCGGCCGCTACAATAGATGAATTTTGCGACTTATCACTGATTACAGTGAACGTACTGTTATGAAGCAAGGCAGTTTCGGCGAAGCTAATTCCGGCTAAACCGGCGCCCACAATAATGAAATCTTTCATAGTGTAAAAATAAAAAACTCTTACCGCAAGGGTAAGAGTTTCTATATAAATTGGAGAAACATTGCATTAGTAATTCCACATATCCTGTTCGAAGTTACGGATTTTATCTTTTACACGCTCCGATTCAAGAAGCTGCATTTGCGCATTATCTTTCAGGTAGTCTTCAATCAGCCTGTCACCATACACATTTTCCTCTTTATAGATCACACCGTTAAAACGACGCGAGTTAAGAAGGTGGTCAAATGTAATGGACATTGCCGAATTTCTTTCATTGAAAGCAGTATACTTATGAAGAAGATCTCTTACTGCCGGGAAATATACCCAGAATAGTTCGATATAGTCTTTCTCTTCACTATCCATGGTGTAAATGTCCGGAACCACAGGGCAAAGGCCCAGCATCCTGTACTTCATTTCACCCTGGCGCTTGTCGAAAAACCAGTATCCTACAATTTTATAACCGGAAACATCAATGGCTTTAATATCTCTTCTTGTAATATACTCTTCAGAGATTTTCTTTTTACCACTTCTGTATGCATCAATATCAGTATTCATCTCGTCGATACCGGCACTAGTAGTGTCAATTTTAGTAAAAGATGATGCCATGTCTTTCAAAGTCTTCTTAACAGTAAAATAGCTGTCATCATAAATTTCGCTTACAGTACTGTCTTTCACACCCTCAAAAAGAACCTGGTACAACGATTTCCTGTTTGACCCTACATTCTCCTCTATAGGAAAGTACAGTGGGAAGTTGATCCTTTCATCAAGGTCAATCAGTTCCCAAACCTTTCTTCCCATCAACACATCACGATCACCAATATAACCGTAAGGTAATGGCTTATCGTTGTCCGCAGTTATTTGGGCATCAGTCTTCTTACCTATCTCCGCAGGAGTTTTGGCATTAAGAAGATTTGCTTGTGAAAAACCGAAACTTGACACAAGACATAAGCAAACCGTTGTTAAAAAAACTTTCATACTCATCTTTATTTAGAATCTATTATTCGAATGCTACTGAACCTCGAAAGTACAAGGTGAAACCCTTTTAGCAGCCTGATCAATTCCTACGAATCTAGCTTTAATATTATCGATAACAACAACCTCGCCCCTGCCTGCTTTTTGAATAGCGGCCTTAGCCCTTGCATCCATTTTGTTGCCACTAACTTTTACTGTAGCCTGACCAGGAACTTTTATTGTAAATTCAGTTACCGTTACACTAACAGGGAAATCAAAATCTTCCATATCGGCTGTTATTGATACAACTTCAAGATTATTTTTGGGTCCTTTTGCCGCAACCTCGCCTCTCACCTTACCGGTAGGAGCAGGTAATCCTTTGATACGGAATATCTTTTTAGAAGAAACGTTTTTACCATCAGGCAATGAACCAACTACATTTACTGTAACCTCGTTCCCTGAACCTGCTTTTAGCACATAGGAACCCGGCTTGCCTGCAGGACGCATTCCCGGAGCGCTGGCTTTAACCTTATCAGCTGAAATACCTGCAAAAGATACAGAGATAGGGTTATCTACACCACGGTAAACAACGTTCATCTTGTCTGCAGATATAGTAGCTTCTTTAGGCTGAGGAACTACAACATAATTTCCTTTAATAGGAAGGCTAACTGTTTTTCCTCCCTCATCAAAGTTAAATGACCCTGTAATATCGTGCTCACCAACTGCTCCTGCTCCAAAGGAGAACTCGGCCTGGCCGGCAGTAGCTTTAACGCTCTGTCCGTTAACTATTACTGATTTCGCAACCAGTTCAGGATCAAATTTACCAAGTATAATCTTTCCTTTAACTACTTCACCCTGGAAGAATGCCGTTTTTTCAGGAACTACAATCGGTTGGTACTTGGTTAGAGAAGCTGCAGAGATCAAACTCGTCTGGAACATACCTGCAATGATATCGCTTTCAGTCGTTTTGATATCAGCTTGCAACTGTGACAATTTTGTGATTGAAGCGATCAATGGGAATCCATGATAGTTATATTCCAACCAATTCACTGTAGTACCCGCACTTTTAGATTTAACCGGCACTGTTGCAAACCTGTTTTCTATTTTTTTCATTTCGTCAGCTGCAATAGCGCTTCCGCCAATTTGCTTTATCTGAGCGGAATAATTCTGGATCCTGGCTACAAATGCCTTTCCTTCAGCAGATATTTGGTCTCCTTTGAAGAATAAGTCATCGAAAAACTCACCTTTATCCATTTTTTCATAAACACCTTCCTCATTCATATCGAATTTGGCCGATGATTTCTTTTTTAATTCTTCAACATAGTTGTAAAATTCCGTTGACAAAGCCCTAATCTTATCGACTTTAACTTTTTTGTCAGCAAACTGGCCCGGCTGTTCTGCTGCTTTCTGCGCCAATTGGGCGAAAGCATCATTATTACGAGCAGTAGTCAACTGATTAGATTCTACAATTTTTGTATTCAAGATACCAAAAGCCGATAATACTTCTTTTGACATATTTAGTGCTAACATCGCGATGAAAACCAGATACATCAGGTTGATCATCTTCTGCCTAGGGGTTAATTTTCCTCCTGCCATTTTTTCTAATTAGTTTTTTCTTTGGTTTGAATTAAATATTTTATTTACTAATTAGGCTCTGTTTCCCATTGCAGAAAGCATACCACCGTAAACATTGTTCAATGAAGCGATGTTTTGAGTCATTGCCTGCATTTGGTCTTTTAGTCTTGAAGCGTTGTCTGCGATCTCCTTGTTAGCCTCAGCGTTACGTGATGCACTTTCAAGCTGCACTTTGTAAAGGCTGTTCAGAGATTCCATCTGGGCTGCAGCCATAGACATTTCCTCGCTGTATTTCTTTTGTGAAGAAATTGAGTCAACTGTTGGTGCGATACCTTTAGCAGCAGATTCAAAGTTTTTGATGCTGTTACCTAAGCTTGCCATCAATTCACCATCAATCTTAGCTTCTTTTAAAAGGTTATCTAATTTTTGTGAAAGTAAACCTTGTGCTTCAGCAGGATTTTCTTTCTTAACTTCTTTTTTGCCGGCATCTCCACCAGCTAATTCAGGATATACAAGTGACCAGTCAAGCTCGTTATCAACAGGCTCAAATGCAGATAATGCAAAAATTAAAGCTTCTGTTACAAGTCCTATGGTTAGCATTACGTTACCTGTAAGTGGTCCAAGTTCAAAGTGGATAATTTTAAATAGTGCTCCTACGATAACTACTGCTGCCCCCATACCGTAAGCGAAATTCATTGCTTTTTTGCTTAAAATTGCCATAAAAATAATTTTTAGTTTTAGTTAAGTTTAATTTAAATATTTAGTTTGGTTAATTTCTATTGTCCGTTTGCAGTATTCTGCGTTCCCATGTAATCCTGTACTGTCCTGAAACCGATGTAGCTTCTTGCAGAGTCAGCATATTCATAATCCCTGGTGCTTACCTGAAGGAAGTACGCCACATCTTTCCAAGAACCTCCGCGGGTCACTTTACGCTGGTTTGTCTGGTCAGGAACGTTAGGGTTCATTGTAGAAACATACTCATATGACGCTGCATCATAAGAAGAATCCGTCCACTCCGCTACGTTACCGGACATGTTATAAAGATTATATTCATTCGGGTCAAAAGACTGCGCCTCTACAGTGTATAATGCACCGTCTGCCGCATAGTCACCACGCTGTGGCTTAAAGTTGGCAAGGAAACATCCCCTGTCATTCTTGGCATAAGGCCCACCCCAAGGGAATGTAGCTCCCGAAAGGCCACCCCTTGCAGCATACTCCCACTCTGCCTCTGTAGGCAAACGGAAAGAGTTAATTTGCTGCCTGCCTTTTTCTTTCTGGTATCCATTTTTATTCAGAGTCCTCCATGAGCAGAAAGCTTTTGCCTGCTTCCAGGATACACCCACCACCGGATATTCGCCATAAGCCTGGTGCCAGAAGTAATCGTTATGCATTGGCTCATTGTAAGAGTAAGCGAAATCTTTTATCCATACGGTTGTATCAGGATAGATTTCAAACGACTCTGTTTTAAGATACTTGCTTCTTTTTTCCCTAAGCCCGCTTTTAGATTTATCTTTCGCCGCTGCAGCGATGTCCATCCAGGTATAACGGTACTGTAATTTAGAAACATCAATAGTCCTCAAACCGTTGTATGATTCTGATGCCGGAAGGTACATGGAGTCCATAACCTCTACATAAAACTCATCAGGATACTCCTGCGGGTCGTCAAACAGTTTAGGTTCGTGATTAAGCTTCCTTCCTGCGTACATATCGTCATCAGTACCAACGCTATAGTAGTTTTCATACATGTACTTGTCGTAAGCTGATTGCTCTTCGCCTTCTGCAGCTTCCTGGTCTTTAAAGGCAAACTCCCCAATACCACCTGCTCCGGGCTTTAACTGCTGCTCATCGGCAAGGATGGCAAGCCTTGTCCTTATCGTGGAATCCTTTACCCACTCTACAAACTGGCGATACTCGCTATTCGTAATCTCAGTTTCGTCCATGTAAAACGAACGAACAGTCACCGTCTTAGTCGGGGCATCCTGAACATTAGCCAAGTCGTCATCTGCCTTACCCATGATAAAAGCACCACCAGGAACTAAAGTCATACCATATGGCTTTTCAGGCCTCCACTTCTTTCCTTTAACACCAACGAGTTCCCCACGATCGCTGGAACCACAGCTGATTAAAAATGATAAAGTTGCTGTTAATGCAATGAACTTCTTCATATAAATTTGGGTATTAATGTAAATCTATTTTTAAGGGCGTAAACCTATTTATTTATTTTGAAAAAAACAATTTTTTTAATAAAAAAACCTAAACAAAAACTAATCAAACGATTTTGTTAAAGAATTCACAGTATTTTTGTAACAAATGCACTAAATAATGTTTTTTCTCTGCGCCTTCCACCACCGCTCCGGCAGTTCATTATTACAGGCTCCTACGTAATCTTCATGGATGCATGGTAATAACGTACTTTTCTTTAACTTATTATTAACGGCAGATACAAAAGGTATTTCTATCCACCACCTGTCTGTTTTGTCGCTCTTGTAAAACACTAACTCTTCTTCGTCTTCCATAGGGACAATATACTTAATATAATGTTCCTTGCTGCCAAAAGGATATTCATTGGAACGGTGATGTACACCTTCTATAAAGTACCAAACGATTTGAGCGATTAAAACGGATTCCTGCTTCGTATTATTGTGGTTGAATATTCCAAATGAGGAAATTTTATCACTTATCCCTGCATAGCGTGCTAAAGTACAAATTTCTTTACCATTAAAACCATTTGGGATGAAATTAACTAAATTGCCCGAATCGCTTGATTTAACTGACGTCATATCAATACTTACCATATCGGCATCACGCAAAACAGGCTCGGCTATAGAAGGGTTGCTCCCCACCTCTCCCAAACGGTAAGCATCAAAAAATAATTTCTCTATCAGGTCTATTTCCTCCTGTGAGTTATAATACGTCTGGTACCCTATGTTGCTGTAGTTAAACAGGTTGTTAGGTTCATCGACAATAATTTTGGTGAGATACGACTGTGCAGAGAGTGCATCATCTTCCTTCCCAAAATCAAATTTGCTGTTTACAGACACAAGGTTTACCATCTGCTCCAGTTGATCATAAGCCCTGTACATGGAATACGTAAGATCTTTAGACCCGCCTATTATAACCGGGATGATCTTATTGCGCATTAGTTCTGCCGCAATGCGTTTCAGCGCGAAGTACGTGTCCTGCACCGTGGCTCCCGCAGGTATATCGCCCATGTCAATAATCGTGTTATCCCAGTTTCCGGGGTACAACGAGTACAATTGCTTTCTTATATAGTGCAGGTTAACATGCTCCTTTTTTTCACCTAATCCCCTGTTCTCCAAAACACCTATTATCGCGATAGCCGTCTTCTCCGTCTCCGGAAATTCCCGGTCGGTATGGAGCACCACTTTTTTGCCAAGTGCCTGCGGCGATAGCCCGTCTATAAATTCGAGCATATCTGCATCTAATGGCTCAAGGAAATCAAATACCATATATTATTTCTTTTTTACAGTTGCTTTCTTGGCAGCCGGTTTCTTTGGTGCGGCTTTTTTCGCAGCAGTTTTCTTTGCAGGCGCTTTATCCTCGATAATCTTCATTACCTGCTCCAGCGTAAGTTTAGCTGCATCCACATCTTTGCTGAGCTCGATCTTTGTTTTTCCCTTACAGATGACAGACCGGCCCCAGCGTGCCTTCTCTACCTTGATGCCTTCAGCCTCCCAGTTGTGGATAACCTTATCTGATTCTTTCTGCAGCTTATCTTCCACAAGCGCGGTTATGTCGTCCTGAGAAAGATTATCGAAATTGTATTTTTTACTCACGTTGATGAACATGCTGTTCCATTTGATGAACGGCCCGAAGCGGCCAACGCCTTTTTGCACCGGCAGGCCTTCATAAGTGCCTATAGGGGCATCTGCCACCTCTTTCTCGCCAATAAGCTCCTGTGCCCTCTCCAGGGTGATATCAAGCGGGTCCTCCCCTTTGGGCAAGGAAATGAACATCGTACCAAATCTAACATACGGCCCAAAGCGCCCGTTGTTCACTTCAACCTCTTCTCCTTTGTATGTCCCTAAATTTTTAGGAAGCTGGAAAAGATTCAATGCATCTTCCAATGCAATGGTACCAATATTCTGGTCAGCCATGAGGCTTGCAAATTGCTTATTTTCATCCTCGGCATCACCTATTTGCGCCATCGGGCCAAATTTTCCCAAACGCACACTTACCGGCTTGCCTGTTTTAGGGTCGGTGCCCAATATACGTTCTCCCGACTCCCTGTCTGCATTCTTTTCAACGTCCTGAACCCTTGGATGAAAATGCCCGTAAAAATCGGTCATCATCTTCGTCCAGTCTTCATTGCCTGATGCTATCTCATCAAAATCCTGCTCTACTTTCGCGGTGAAATTATAATCAAGGATCGTTTCAAAGTGGTTTACTAAGAAGTCATTCACAATGATGCCGATATCGGTAGGCACAAGCTTTCCTTTGTCCGATCCTACATTTTCAGATAGCTCCTGTTCCTTAATCGAATTTCCTTTAAGGGTGAGTTGCCGGTACTTGCGCTCCTGGCCTTCAAAGCTTCCTTTCTCAACATACTTCCTGTTGATGATGGTCGAGATCGTAGGCGCATAAGTAGACGGGCGGCCTATTCCAAGCTCTTCAAGTTTCTTAACCAGGGCAGCCTCAGTATAGCGTGCCGGCGGCCTTGAAAAACGTTCGGTAGCCGTTATATAATTGTTGGATAGTTTTTCATTTACCCTTAATGCGGGCAGCATTCCTTCCTGTTCTACATCTTCATCATCGCTTCCCTCAAGGTACACTTTCAGGAAACCTTCAAAAAGCAGCACTTCGCCTGCTGCAGCAAACACCTCACTATGGTTGTTGGCTACTATCTTTACGTTGGTCCGTTCCAGCTGTGCATCGCTCATTTGTGAGGCAACAGTCCTTTTCCAGATCAGGTCATACAACCTCGCCTGGTCACGGTCTATATTCACGGTGTGGCGTGTCATATCGGTGGGACGGATGGCCTCGTGGGCTTCCTGCGCACCTTTGCTCTTTGTATTGTAGCTTCTCGGCCTGCTGAAATCTTTGCCATATGACCTGATGATCTCATCTTCGGCAGCCTTCATGGCATCCTGCGAAAGGTTTACGCTATCGGTCCTCATGTAGGTTATGAGTCCGGCCTCATACAGCCTTTGGGCCATCATCATGGTTACACCCACCGGGAAATAGAGCTTTCTTGCCGCTTCCTGTTGTAATGTAGATGTGGTGAATGGCGCTGCGGGAGACTTCTTGCCCGGCTTGGTTTCGAGGTCAGACACTTTGTAGTCTGACCCAATATTCTTATTTAGAAAATCCTGCGCCTGTTCCCTTGTCCCAAAATTCTTGGGAAGCCTGGCTTTAAAATGTTTTCCTGCTTCATTAGAGAAATCGGCAGTTATGCTATAAGAACCTTCAGAGTTGAAATTTTGTATCTCGCGTTCCCTTTCTACAATCAGGCGTACCGATACCGACTGCACCCTTCCGGCAGAAAGCCCGCTTTTTACTTTTTTCCAAAGTACGGGCGAAAGCTCGTAGCCCACCAGCCTGTCCAGCACTCTTCGGGCCTGCTGTGCATTCACGAGGTTATAATTAATCCCACGCGGGTTTTCTATGGCTTTAAGTATCGCGGTCTTGGTTATCTCATGAAAAACGATTCGTTTTGTTTTGGCTTTATCCAGCTTCAGTTCTTCCGAAAGGTGCCATGCAATGGCTTCACCCTCACGGTCCTCATCGCTCGCCAGCCAAACCATGTCGGCCGATTTAGAAAGATCCCTGAGCTTTTTAACCAGCGCTTTTTTATCGGGAGAAACTTCATAGGTGGGTTTGAAACCGTTTGCGACATCTACCCCTATTTCCTTAGAAGGAAGGTCGGCAATGTGCCCGTAGCTGGACTCCACCTGGTAATCTGCCCCGAGAAATTTCTCTATGGTTTTTGCCTTTGCAGGCGACTCAACAATCACTAAATTCTTTGCCATCATACTTTTCTTTGAGTCGCAAAAGTATACGAATTTTTTAAATATTGGTTTTTTAGCTTCCGATTAAAGGAAAATTTGTGAACTATTAACTTTAGAAGCTGCGGTATTACTCCTTAATATATACAGCAATTTTGTTATGCCATATTGTCACATGACGTATTTTATAATATCTTTGCCAATTCTAAAAGCCTACAGGAGCGAACCATGGAGAAGATAATTGAAGAAAGCAAACAAGGGCAAAGCCTCGTGTTAGAATACAAGACGGAAAATTCCAAAAAACTATTTATAGAGAGTTACGGCTGCGCCATGAACTTTGCCGACAGCGAGGTTGTTGCATCTATTATGGCTGCCGAAGGATACAATACCACACAAAACCTTGAGGAAGCCGACCTTGTGCTTGTCAATACCTGCTCCATTCGTGACAAAGC
>Ga0190273_10000912_pt1 | contig 10704 bp, 9 predicted proteins | sample Popmic504IS_FD_134513 | JGI IMG/M metagenome (GOLD analysis project Ga0190273, IMG submission 134513) | Populus adjacent soil microbial communities from riparian zone of Shoshone River, Wyoming, USA - 504 IS | ecosystem: Environmental > Terrestrial > Soil > Riparian zone > Trees stand | place...
AGCTGATACTCCTTGAACAGCATGTAAAGCGAGCGCCGCGACATGCAAAGTGCAGAGGCAAGATCGTCGGCATCGAGATCGGGATTGCCGATGTTGCGGAGAATATGTTGCTGGGCCCGATTCAGGCGCACGTTCTGCATGCTGGCCGCACCGAGCGTGGCAGCCGACCGGTGCAGCGAGGCCGCCAACATCCATTGCATCGCCTTCAGGACCGTCTCGGCAGAACCACCATCCGGCACGCCACGCAAAGCGAGCAGCGCCGCCAGTGTCGCACGCATCGTTGCCTCGTCGGCAAGCTGCACACCGCAGATTCTCTGGCTGATGCTCTCCCATCCAGGCAAGGCGGCATAAGGCAGCATCAGCACTGCGAAATGAGCCTGATCGGAGATACATATGCGGTACGGGCGAGCCGTGTCGCAGACAGTGGCCTGCCCTGGTCGAATCAGACATGTGCGACCGTCTTGCTCGAGTTGCATCCCGCCTGACATCTGCCACATCAACTTGATGAAGCCATTATCGGACTGTTCAGCAAGACGCTTGGTACGGATCACTTCGAGCGAACTGGCGTTGATGGTCGTCAGCGCTCCGCCGGCGACGCTGAAAGCACCGGCTTCTGCATGAAAATTCGCGGTGCCGTGATTGCGGTGCTCGAGCCAGGGGAAATTGTCGTGGACAAAATCCTTCCAATGCCTGAAGCCCGAAAATCGTTCTGAAAGCGGGGACTCCGAAGCCAAGTTGGCGCTTGTGGCTACGGCCTCCCCTCTCGCTATGTTTGCGACGGGCATGACTTGCTCTCCTCGTTGCAACGCCGCTAGTGAAATGCTGCGGCTTGTTCAAAGCCAAGGGTCGCGGCCATGCCGCGCCCTTGATCTCTATATCCAGTTGCTGCCTTTAGCGACCTGGAAGTGCAGCCCCGCCGATAGAGGCCGCCGGAATCTTTTGCTCGGCCTCGCGAGACTTGAGCGCCTGATATCCGATCACGCCTAGGGCTCCCAGCGCGAGCACACCGAACAGGTACGCCGGTCCCAACGCCAGCCAGCTGAAAATGTCGCCTTCACCATACTTGTTGGCGCCGAAGCTCAAGCCCCGGTTCGGCGAGAAATTGCTGAAGAAATAAAATCCGACATTGGACCAGCCGTCGGCGACGATGATCCAGCCAAGCCAGGACGCCGCCTTTTGCGAGAACTGAAGCAGCGGCAGTACCAGAGCGACCGCGATTACCATCATGCCGTTCAGCGCGGGACCCGTATGGGCCTTCGCCCAGCCTTCGGCTGTACCTGGCACGTTGAAGTGGATGATGTAGCCGGGAACAATTTCGAAACCGCCGACCAGGTTCATCCACAGCGCGACGCCAAATGCAAGGGTGCTGAAGATCATGAAAACGCCGTGGCCGGCCATTTTGCGCTGCAGTGTCTTGTCCATCTCTCCTCTCTCCTGTTCTTGATCTGTCGATCTATATGACGCTTGATGATGCATATCGCTGGAGCAATTTACGTAAAACTAGCACGCTGGCCGCGAGTTCAGCGTTGTTACATCAATTTCTTAAGTTAAGCCGCAAGTACCGGTCGATGATACCGGCTGCCGAAAAACATCAGCGGCGACCCATCTATTCCATCGCACTGCACGACCCGGGCGAGAAACAGGGTGTGGTCATGGACCTGCACCTTCTCGGAAATTTCGCATTCGAACCAGGCGAGGCACTGCCGTAGCGTCGGCACCCGGTGACGCACCACGAAATCGGGCGCCAGGTCTTGCGGTTTTCCGCTGAAATGGCTGGAATAATGCTGCTGCCCATCGTTCAGGATACTGGCGCCAAAGCGGCCGGCACGAGTGATCAGACGATGGGCTTTGCCTGGCTTCAACGATATCAGTACTGTCGGTGGATCCAGGCTGATCGACGTGAAGCTGTTGATCGTCATGCCATGGACCTGTCCGTCGTCGTCCTCGCAGGTGATGATCGCGATTCCGGTCGCAAACAGCGAGACCGTCTTGCGGAAACGCAGCGGGTCCATCACTGCTTCGATCAGGTTCGTAGGTTCGATCCCGTCCATTGTAGTCTTCCGGTTCGGGCACGGGGCGCGCGGAATTAGAGGCGCCACCTCGTGCCGGTTGTCAGTACCAACCTGCCGACATCCGTCTGGAGCGCCGGCGAGTTGAGCCCTCATGCGCCGACCGCGAGCTTCGCATCCCGCAGGTTCGTTCTTGGCTGCGCCGGTTTCACCTCGGCGATGCCGTTGGCCTCGCACCAGGCCCGCATACGGGCGATGCTCGCGAACGTATCCCACTGCTTTTCGGGATAGTTGAAGTTGTCCGTGAACTTGTCGGCAAGGGCGCGATTCTGGCTGAGAGCGCCGATGAACTGCTGCATATCCACGGGAAGCTCTTTCAGGTTGGTCAACATGAAGTTGGTCCAACGCGACGCGCCGAGCACACGATCGTTGCGACGAGCATTGAAGAGTTCGATGAAGCGATCGTCTAAAACGTCTTGCTTGACGATCTCCTCGGCGAGCACAACAGCGGCATAGCTGGCGGCATTGGCACCCTGACCCAATACCGGATCCACCACCGAGTGCACGTCGCCTAGCGCGATTGCATGCTTGCCGTTGTCCAACTTTATGTGCGTTTTGCGCACGGTCGGCGTTACGCCGCCCTGCAGCAGATCAAGCGGGCCGTTGGCGAGATCGAATTCCTTCTCGTCGATCAGGTCGGCGCAGTCGGGATAATGCTTGCGCAGCTTTTCGATCAGCAAATCCAGGAACGCACGCGGATTCTCGTCGTACTTGGTCTTGGCCAGGATCTCGAGATCGCCACCAACGATGTTCTCGATGACCAGCGCAGTCGCCATGCCGTTGAAGGTCCATGTCGGAATCTGGATCATTTCACCGTGGCCAGGCGAGAAGTGCATCGTCACCGCGCGGATAGGCGGTTCATTGATGCCTTTGAAGAGGCCGACGCAGAGCGCGCGCTGCGGACGATCAAACGGTGAGTGGTTGCTGTCGTGCTCGAACATCTGACCGAACGGTCCCTTGCCGGTGCAAACCACCACGAGGTCGAAGTCGTCGCCGATCTGCGCGACGTCTTCGCCTTTGATTTCGCGATATTCGATTTTGCCGCCGCGCTCCAGGAAGTCCTCCATCAGCTTGGGCTGATAGATGCGGTAGTCGATCGCGCGGCTGGGAGCATGCAAATCGCCGTAGAACCGCAGCGGCTCCGGGCCCACGCCGATATAATAGTAGTGACCGAAATAGCCCCACTCTTCGCCCGGCCAATGATTGACGCCGAGGGCGGTCTCCCGGTCACAAGTAACGGCGTGATGTGCCACCGTGTTGAGCAGGCGCATGCCGCGGTACTCCTCGGGCTTGCGGTCGGTGAAGATCGTTACATCGACGTCGTGCTGACGAAGGTACAGTCCCAAATGCAGCCCTGCGGTGCCGGCGCCGATGACGCCGATCTTTTTGCGAATCATGTAGTTTCTCCTCTACGGGTTCGTGTGTTGCTTTTCTGTGACGGATTCTGCGCCGCCCCTATTCAATCCGAAACAGCACCTGTAGATTAATTGTTATTCCTGGCCGGACTGAATCCCGTGGACGCCGTTCATATCTACACTGCCTTCGCGAGGGCCTGTGAATCCGGCAGCTTTTCTGCAGTCGCGCGGGAACTCGGCACCTCGCAATCGGCCGTCAGCAAACAGATCGCCGCGCTGGAGCACGGTCTCGGCGTTCAGCTCTTCGCGCGTACCACGCGGCGCATCACGCCCACGAGCGAGGCGCTTGCTCTCTACGAGCATGTCCGGCAGCTGCTGGATGCGATAGAGGCGCTGAAAGCGTCGACAGACCGCAAGGCATCGGCGACCGGCTTGCTGCGGATGACGATGCCCACGTCCTATGGGCGCAAGCGTATATTCCCGCTGATTCCCGCTTTCCTGAGCGCGCATCCGCTGGTTCGGCTGGATATTTCACTGACCGATCAGAGCGTCGATCTGATTGAAGAGGGCTTTGAGTTGGGACTACGCGTGGGGGCGCTGGCGTCGAGCACCTTGATTGCCAGGCCGATCGGGGTATCTGAGCGCATTCTCGTGGCCACGCCGCGCTATCTAGAGCTGTTCGGCAAGCCTGAGTCCCCAACCGACCTGGCCGCACACGCCTGCATCACTTATGAGCGCGGCGAGCGCTGGAGCCGCTGGGAATTCGAATCGGAGGATGGCCGTCAGGCCGTGGATGTCGTCGGCCCGGTCCGCGCCAACGATCCGGACGCGATGTACGAGTTGGTGCTCGCCGATCTCGGTATCGGTCTTATTCCCGACTGGGTCGTCGACGGAGACATCGTCAGCGGCCGTGTAATCGGACTGCTGCCGGATTTCTATCCGCGCCCGCAGCCGATCAACATCGTATATCCGCAGACCCGATTTTTATCGCAGCGCGCGCGCAGCTTCATCGATTTCGTTATCGAATCGCTGCGCGCGGCTCGACGGCCCGGCAATTAAGGCGCGAGCAGCACCGTGATCACCTTTTCTTCGGTGTAAGCCAGCACGCCCGTGAGCCCACATTCACGGCCGAGGCCACTGGTCTTGACACCGCCCCAGGGCAGGCGCGCATCGATCGGTGCCCAGCAATTGACGCCCACGGCGCCTGCCTGAACACCTTGCGCAACCCGGTGAGCGCGGACGACATTGGAGGTCCAGACCGTGGCGGCCAAGCCGTAGCGCGAGTCATTGGCAATACGGATCGCCTCTTCTTCGGTATCGAACGGGATGATGGTCGCAACCGGCCCAAAGATTTCATCGCGCGCGATCGACATGCCGTTATGCGCATCCGCGAAGATAGTCGGCTGCACGAACCAGCCCTTGCTGTGCTGGGTTTCGCCACCGGCGAGCAGTGTGGCACCTTCCTCTATGCCTTTGCGGATGTACTTGTTGACGCGGTCGAACTGGCCCTTCTTGGCGACGGGGCCCATCTGCACGCCTTCGTCGGTTGCCGGATCGCCCACCTTGATGCTCTTGGCAGCGCCGGCCAGCATCGCCGCGAATTTTTCTGCAACCGAGCGCTGCACCAGCACGCGTGTGCCCGCCGCGCATACCTGGCCCTGATTGAAGAACACGCCCATCGCACAACCTTGAGCCGCCATCTCCAGCGACGCGTCTTCGAAAACAATCTGCGGGCTTTTGCCGCCGAGTTCGAGCGAAACGTGCTTGAACAGCGGGCCGGCCACACGCTGAATCTCGGCCCCCACTTCCGGGCTGCCGGTGAACGTGATCTTGTTGACGTCAGGGTGCGCGCAAAGCGCTTTGCCGACGGTTGCGCCATAGCCGGTTACGACATTGACCACGCCATCAGGAAAGCCAGCCTCCTTGCAGAGCTTGGCCAGGTGCAGCGCGGAGTGCGGGGTCTCTTCGGACGGCTTGATCACTACGGTGCAGCCGGCCGCCAGCAGCGGCCCTACTTTCCAGGCCGTGATCATGAAAGGGGTATTCCACGGCGTGATGGCGCCGACTACTCCGATCGGATTGCGCTGCGTGTATGACAGGGTCGGCATGCCCATGTAGCCCGGCGTCGGGATGGTGCGGCCCTCCAGCTTGTCGGCCCAGCCGGCGGAGGTGCGATAGGTCTCGATCGCGTTCGGCAGATCGAGCAGGCGCGGTTCGATCGGCACGCGGCCGATGCAGCCGGCGTCCATGTCCGCGATCAGATCGGCATCACGCGCTATCAGGTCGGAGAGGCGATGGATGAGCAGACCTCTTTGCGAGCCGCTCATTTTCCGCCACGGTCCACCGTCGACCTGCGCCCGGGCGGCGCTGACGGCGGCATCGACATCGGCTGCAGTGCCTTTGGCCGAGGTTCCGGTCAGCTGCTCCGTGGCCGGGCTATACAGTTCGATGGTGCCGCCATCGGAGGCGGGGACGGACTGGCCATTGATGAAATGCTGGAGGCGAAAGGTAGTGGCGGCGCCGGAAGCAGCGGTCGGTGTCGAAACGGTTTCAGCGGTCATCGCGAACTCCTGATGGAGGATGCAACCTGGGTCGGATAAGCCTCCGGCAGGCGCCGAGGCTCGTGGGAAAGCTGCCGGCACACAACGGTCGGCGAGGAACATCGGGCCGCAGTCGCGCACGGAAGATCGCCGGCACGCGACTGAAGCGGCTGACAGAAGCGTTGTCTCCTCGCCTGGTTTGTCATGCAGCCGCGATCCAAATTATGGATAGCGCAGTTCCGACCGCTTGATCGGCAGTGCAAGACGCCTAGCTATGCGTGCAAGGCGTTTGCATGCAGGTCCATTCAGACGCGCTCGATGATGAGCGCCAATCCTTGGCCGACACCGATGCACATCGTGCACAGGCCGTAGCGGCCCTGAATTCGCTCGAGCTGGTTCACGGTCGCGCCGACGAGCCGTGCTCCCGAAGCACCCAGCGGATGTCCGATCGCAATAGCGCCGCCATTGGCATTTACATGAGCCGCATCGTCGGGCAGCCCCAAGGCGCGGGTGACCGCCAGACCTTGGGCCGCAAACGCCTCGTTGAGCTCGATGACGTCGATCTGGCCCAGCGTCAAACCGGCTTTCGCGAGCACCCTGCGTGTTGCCGGTGCCGGTGCAAAGCCCATGATGCGCGGCTCGATGCCGACCGCGGCGCTGGCGACGATGCGCGCGCGCGGCCGTAAGCCATGCCGCTTCATCGCCGACTCCGAAGCCAGCAACACGGCGCTGGCGCCATCGTTCACCGGGGACGCATTTCCGGCGGTTACGGTTCCGTCGGGCCGGACCACGCCCTTCAGTTTGGCGAGTTGCTCGAGGGTCGTATCCGGACGTGGCGGCTCGTCCTGCGAGACCACCCGCGGCTCGCCCTTCTTCTGGGGAACGCGGACGGGCTCGATCTGGTCGGTGAAGACGTTCTGGCTCAGCGCCCGCGCGTACCGTTGTTGGCTGCGGACGGCGAACGCGTCCTGGTCGGCGCGGCCAATCCCGAACTGGGTCGCGACGTTTTCAGCTGTTTCCGGCATCGAATCGACGCCGTATTGAGCCCTGATCAGCGGATTGATGAAACGCCAGCCGATAGTGGTGTCTTCGATTTTCGCGACGCGAGAGAAAGCCGAATCTGCCTTGCCCATCACGAAGGGCGCGCGACTCATGCTCTCGACGCCGCCGGCGATCATCAGGTCGACATCGCCGGCGCGGATGCCACGAGCGGCCATGATCACCGCATCCAGGCTGGAGCCGCAGAGGCGGTTGATCGTGGTCCCCGGCACATCCTGCGACAGGCCGGACAGGAGCACCGCCATGCGCGCAACGTTGCGGTTGTCTTCGCCTGCACCATTGGCGCAGCCGTAGATCACGTCCTCGAGCTGGTTCCAGTCGACCCCGGGGTTGCGACGCATCAACGCACGGATCGGGATCGCGGCCAGGTCATCGGGACGTACCTCTGCCAGTGCGCCGCCGTAGCGACCAAAAGGGGTACGAACGGCATCGCAAATAAAAGCTTCGAACATGACGGGTACTCTCTGAATCAGGCTGCGGCGGCGCCCGCGGCGATGGGCGATTCCTTGGGGCGCGTGTCAATCACATGCTTGGCTTTGCCAGCCGAGCGCTCCATGGTCTCGGGAGCATGAATCGTTACTTTCACGCTGATGCCAACGTAGGTCTTCACCATGTGCTGCAGCTTCCCGCGGAGCTCCTTGGCGTTATCGACACCAATGTCCTTGGCGGCCTCACACAGCTCGACCGTCACCGCCACTTCATCCAGATGGCCGTTTCGGCTGACCTCGATCAGGTAATGCGGCGCCAGCTCCGGGCAGCGCAGAATCAGCTCTTCGATCTGCGTCGGAAACACATTGACGCCACGAATGATCAGCATGTCGTCGGAACGGCCGGTGATCTTGCCGATGCGGCGCATCGAACGCGATGTCGGCGGCAATAGGCGCGTCAGATCCCGCGTCCGATAGCGGATCACCGGCAGCGCTTCCTTGGTGAGCGAGGTGAACACCAGTTCGCCCTCTTCGCCATCCGGCAACACTTCACCGGTGATCGGGTGGATGATCTCGGGATAGAAATGATCTTCCCAGATCACCGGGCCGTCCTTGCTCTCGACGCATTCGCTGGCGACGCCCGGCCCCATGACCTCCGACAGGCCATAGATATCGACGGCGTCGATGCCGGCACGCTTCTCGATCTCCTGGCGCATCGCATTGGTCCAGGGTTCTGCGCCAAATATGCCGACCCGCAAGCTGCTCTGGCTGGGATCCAGTCCCTGGCGGCGGAACTCCTCGATGATGTTGAGCATGTATGACGGCGTCACCATGATGATGTCGGGCTTGAAGTCACCGATCAGCTGTACCTGCTTTTCGGTTTGCCCGCCGGACATCGGGATCACCGTACAACCGGCTCGCTCGGCGCCGTAGTGCGCACCCAAACCACCGGTAAACAGACCATAGCCGTAGGCGATGTGCACGGTGTCGCCCGGACCACCGCCGGCAGCACGAATGCTGCGCGCCACCACCTCGGCCCAGTTGTCGATGTCATTCATGGTGTAACCGACCACGGTCGGCTTGCCGGTGGTTCCGCTAGAGGCGTGAATGCGTGCGATACGGTCGCGCGGCACCGCGAACAGGCCATACGGATAATTGTCGCGCAGGTCCTTCTTCGTCATGAACGGAAACTTCGACAGATCGGAAAGCTGCTTCAGATCCTCGGGCTTCACACCGGCCGCGTCGAAGACCCGGCGATAGTGTTCGACGTTGTCATACGAATGCCGCAACGACCATTGCAGGCGCCGCAATTGCAGGGCCCCAATCTCGTCGCGACTCGCTTTCTCAATCCGGTCCAACTCGCGAGTGCGAGGGATATGCAGTGCTGCAGACATGGGGTCTCCTCCCGTCCAGTTCGCCGCCAGGGCTCTTCGCCACTGTCCATCACTTGATGCGCTGTCGCATGACCCCGCGTGCATCCTGGCTTGCGTTACGTGCAATCCGTATTGCCAGGGCCTGTAACAGGGGATCGATAGCGCCTGACCGCGTCTTGTGCGCCGATGCCGCGTTGCTCGTCGTCGCCATGGTTATGGAAATGGCTCCGGTTGGCGCCTTGCCTCGACGCACGATCCATCGGCCATGCTCACCAGATTTTTTCCGCTGTTACCGGCCCCTAGTACCGCGGCGCTAGTGGCTTGCACTATCGAGGTCGAGCGGGATCACTTCACCCTTGATGCGGTGGGACTTACCACGAAAAAGCGCTACCAACTGGCCTAGGTCATTGTTCACCGCCACGTCGTAGACGCCAGTTCGCCCCGGCAAGGCACGCTCCTGCGCAATCGCGGTGAGCTGTTGTCCTGCCAATGCCGGGCGCAGGTATTCGATCGAGCAGCCCGCGGCCACCGTCGATTGGTTGCGGCTGTTGCACGCAAATGCGAACGCGCTGTCAGCCAAAGCGAAAATGAAACCGCCGTGGCAGGTCAGATGGCCATTGAGCATTTCGGGCTTCACTTTCATCGTGACTGTCGCTATGCCCGGCCCGGTGCTCGTGATCCGCATCCCCAGATAATTGGAGGCGGCATCGCGCTCCATCATTGCGCTGACGACGATGTCGGCCAGACGCTGTTGCGTTGCTTCGTCAGGCTGCATGACGTCCCCGAATTTCGATGTGATGGGTCGCCGATTGGCGTTGCGCTCGACGCAAGCCTGCGGCTTCAAACCGCTTTCGCTCAACGTCCGTATCCGGCGCCAACGGCGGCACGCCGGTGGGACGCTGCTGCTCATCCAATGCGACCATGGTGAAGAAGCACGAGTTTGTGTGCCGCCGCAAAGGCTGGTGTAAATGCTGGGCTTCGACGCGGATACCGATCTCCATCGACGTCGTCCCGGTGAAGTTGACCGCCGCCTTGAACGTCACGAGGTCGCCGACGTGGATCGGCGCCTTGAAGAAGATCTGATCGACCGACAAGGTGACGACGTTTCGCTGGCTGTACCTTGAAGCGCAGGCATAAGCCACGTTGTCCAGCATTGCCAGGATTTTTCCGCCGTGAACACGGCCGGTCGCATTCGCCATATCCGCGGTCATCAGCACCGACATTTCCAAGGTCTTCTCCGGCTCAGTCATGCATGCCTCTTCCGGAAAACAGGCGTTGGCGAAGCCGTGGCGACGCCCGGTAGCGCGGCTCGCCATAGAACCAGTTCAGATGGTCGATCACGTCGAGTATGGCCGCAGCGCCGACACGATCTGCCCATTCCAACGGCCCCAGGGGGTATGCAACACCGGCCCGCATCGCAAGATCGACATCGGCCGCCGAGCACACCTGCTGATGAACCGCATCGTTGGCTTCATTGGCAAGCATCGCGATCGTGCGCATGACGGCCAGGCCGGGAGCATCATTCAAGCGCGACACGATCAAGCCAGCACACTGCAAAAGACCGACGGCGGCATTCCACCCTTCCGGGCTGCATTGATCCGCGGCGGCCGCCGCTACACGCTTGGCGTTTTCAGGGTCGATCATCAGGTCGATGACCACGGTGTCGGCGTGCCGGATGAAATCGGCTCGCTCCGTGGCGCTGCGCCCATCGGTCAGGAACAGCAGGGCTTCATCGGCCGCGACAAGCGCCCCGCCTTCGCCGACGCCGCCTTGCTGCTTGAATTCGACACCACGTTGCGTCAGGCGGCGCGCCAGCGCGGACCCGAGCGCGGTCTCGGTCCACACGACGATGTGCCGGGGCGCACCGGCCGGATTCTCCT
>Ga0190273_10000913_pt1 | contig 10700 bp, 8 predicted proteins | sample Popmic504IS_FD_134513 | JGI IMG/M metagenome (GOLD analysis project Ga0190273, IMG submission 134513) | Populus adjacent soil microbial communities from riparian zone of Shoshone River, Wyoming, USA - 504 IS | ecosystem: Environmental > Terrestrial > Soil > Riparian zone > Trees stand | place...
AATTGATCCATTATGACCAGGAACCGAACCGGTAACCAGTAAGTAGTTCTTTTCAGTAAAGATTTTTATAACCTTAAGTCCCTTAACCTTTACGCGGTCACCACCCATACGGCCGGCCATACGCATACCCTTAAATACGCGCGAAGCATCTGATGAGTTACCAATAGAACCCGGTGCTCTCGAACGATCATGCTGACCGTGCGACTGACCACCCACACCAGAAAATCCATGACGTTTTACAACGCCCTGGAAACCTTTTCCTTTGGTGGTTCCTACTATTTCCACTTTATCACCTTCGGCGAAAATGTCAACAGTGATGGTTTCACCGAGCGCTTTTTCCAAAGAATAATCGCGGAATTCTTTTACAAACTTTTTTGCTGATGTATTGGCTTTTGCGAAGTGATTTTTTTCGGCTGAGATAGTATGTTTCTCGTTCTTATCGCCGAATGCTAACTGGATAGCATTGTATCCATCGGATTCTGAAGTTTTAACCTGGGTCACTACGTTTGGACCCGCTTCTATAATGGTGCAGGGAGTCTGCTTACCATCGGGACCGAAGACGCTGGTCATCCCAATTTTTTTGCCAATAATTCCTTTCATTGTTAGTACAATTTGTGCCTTCGAAAGGTTGAAGAGACATTCGCAAAATGATTGCAAAACAATCATTGGCAACTTCAATCCCCGTTTGCCGCCGACCTTTTCCGTTTTTCCCACTTGTGGGAGAGGAAGTACCGACAGTAAACTAACCTCGAAGGGCTAGTTCATATTTTAGATGTTGTTAATCAGGTTTTTGTTAGAAACCTTTGTCCCAGCGCTGTTTTGAGATTGCTCTGTTTACAGATAGGTCTGAAAGAACTTATATTGAAATAGTGACCAAACTTTCTTTCCAAAAAATTCGAAACCCTGTCAGGATTAACAACCCTGACAGGGTTCATCACTCATCATGCTTTAATTTCAACATCAACACCACTCGGAAGATCGAGCTTACTCAGCGCATCTACCGTACGTGAAGACGAAGTATAAATATCGAGCAAACGCTTATGCGTCGCTAACTGGAACTGCTCACGGCTCTTCTTATTCACGTGTGGTGAACGTAAAACCGTAAAGATTTTTTTACGTGTAGGTAAAGGAATAGGTCCTGTAACTACTGCGCCCGTAGTACGCACTGTTTTGACGATCTTTTCGGCAGATTTATCCACCAGGTTGTGATCGTAAGACTGTAATTTTATTCTGATTCTCTGAGACATATGCCTAAATCCAATTTTTAATTGGGAGTGCAAAGGTAATGGCTCTTTTGTTATCGGCAAAAGAATTGAGCCACTTTTTTGATGAAAAGCGAACAAAACAAGGTTATCGTGCTCCCGGTGGGCACCACATGCGCAAATACCTGGTGTAGAGTGATGAAAGATGGGCAGATGTGCCGGCTCCCTCAGAAATGCTATGGGTCCTGTTCGGATATGACATCAGTTGAAACTCCCGGTTCTGCTTCACAAGCTCGTTGATCAGCATCTCAGCATTGTTATAATGCACATTGTCATCCCCCGTGCCATGGATATATAACAGGTTGCCCCTTAAATTTTTCGCATAAGTGATCGGTGATCCGTCTCTATAATCTGCTTCGTTTTCTGCAGGTAACCCCATGTACCTTTCCTGGTAGATGTTATCATATGTCCGCTGGTTTCCGACTGCTGCAACAGCAATACCGGTTTTATATATTTCAGGATACTGAAACATCAGGTTTAAGGTAGCTGAGCCACCTCCACTCCAGCCCCATACCGCCACCCTGGAAGTGTCTATAAACTTCCATTTTAGTATTTCCCTGGCCGCAGCTGCCTGGTCTGATATATTTAGCCTGCCTATTTTCCGGTAAACCGATTTACGCCATGCACGTCCCTTAGGAACCGGCGTACCCCTGTTATCGACACTTATGTATATATATCCGTCAGCAGCCATCTTTCCTTTGTACAGAAAATTATTTGCTGTTCCAAATTCGTCAATCACGTTTTGACCCCAGGGTTCAGTATATACGAAAAAGACAACAGGATACTTTTTGCTGGAATCAAAATTGTCAGGCTTCACCATCCATCCGTCCATCTCAACACCCTCTGCAGTCCTCACCTTGAAAAACCGGGTCGTAGCTAATGAGCTATCGGCTTTTGCAACAGCTTCATTCGCCTTGTTTTCACCATTCAGGCCTTTATGCCCGGCCATCTCCAGGAATTCTCGTACAGGGGGAATGTATCGGTTACTAAAGCTATGAGAAGCATACTTTGCTCCGGGACCGATATCATATTGATGAGTCCCCTGCTGATTCGGGGGTGATATTCGCTGCGCCGTGCCTTTACCATCAAGGTTTACCCGGTACAGATATTTCTGTGTGGCATTATCAGGAGATGCCATAAAGTACAGGAAACCTGACTTTTCATCAACACTTACAATGTCCATTACATCATAATTTCCTTTGGTCAGCAGTGCCTGTTTTTTGCCATCGCGACTGATGCGGTAAAGATGCCGCCACCCGTCTGATTCACTTGCCCAGAGAAAATCTTTGCCGCCGTTCAGCCAGTCCCAGCCTCCCCAGGTATAATCTGCGTCCCAGGCTGGCAGGATATCGATCCAGGCGGAGTCTTGCTCATGATAAATGGACCGGGATTCGCCAGAGCTGCTGTTGCACAAAAGCAAATTGGTTTCATTTTGCCTCCGGTTCAGATGTTGCACAATTAACTCTTTGCTATTCGCTGCCCATTCCATCCTGGGAACATATGAGCCCAGCTGCGGATCAGTGGGAATATTCATCCATGTGATCTTAAGCCCGTTAAGCGCGATGACCCCGATTTTATATGGCGAGGGTAACTCGCCGGAAACCGGGTACTCAACGGGTACGACAAAGGGATATATCGAATCGGTGTTATTGACCATCAGGTAATCCTTAGTAGCCCGGGCATCTATCTGCCAGAACGCAATCTGTTTACCGTCGGGGCTCCACCGGAAGCCATCCCTGCAAAAAAACTCTTCTTCATAGGCCCAGTCAAAAGTTCCATTTATAAGTTTTCGGTTACCGTCAGTCGTTAGTTGTGTTATTTTACCGGTTGAAAGTTCTTCAACATAGATGTTGTACCCGCTCACATAAGCTACCATGTTTCCATCAGGTGAAGGCTTGGCAAACATTAAGGATGACGCCGGCAGCGTCCTGCCAAGTTGCCTGAAAGTACCTGACTTGATATCAAGTATCCAGTAGTCACCCCGCGTGTTAAGGCGCCATACTTTTTTTGTATTCGTAAAAATCAGCAATTTGTCTCCGGTAGCTGAAGTTGTAAATGAAGCCGGTGCAATGGCTTTATCGCTTCCTTCGGGAGTCAGTTGCGCTTTGCTGACAAAGACGCTTTTTGTTTGCGCCGGAAGTTGATACTTAACAATTTCTCCAAATTCGATCCGGTAGTATGAAGAACCATCAGCAGACCAGTTTAACCGACCCTGTCCGGATGAAGAAGCCTGGATAATTATGAGAATGGCCAAAAGCAAGAATCGCTGGGAACAAAGAAGCTTAAACATAATCAGAGCTGTTGTTACGACGGCTAAATTACCTTAAAGCTTTTAATTGTAACAACAAACCCGGCAATTGCCGGGCTTGCAGATTTAAGATGCATACCTATACGTAGATTTAAGATGCATGCTTTTATATAGAAGGGCATATATTTTCACAGGGACAATTTCTAAGTGGCCTTAGTATCGGTGGCGCTGCCAGCGGCCAGGGACCCAAACATAACCGCGGCGGGTGTTGGTCCAGTATCCATTTGAATACCGGTATCCCCGACGTGGCGTTACCCAGTATCCATCCTGCCATTGATAGTCCCGGCCGCGGCCCACCCATTCACCCTCGATCCAGATGTGTCTTGGCGAAGGAGCCATTGGATGTACCCTTACACGCGGTGCAACCGGTCTCACTCTTACTACGATCTGCGCTTCGCCAGCCCAGGAAATTCCAAGCAACATAGTCGTTACAAGGACTAAACGGTTTATCAACTTTTTCATGTCCAATAGTTTTAATACATATTGGAAGAATGCGTGAAGGATTCGTTTAAAGCGGCAGCACGTATTAACAGATCGTTCAGAATCGCCGGCAACCATATAAACCATCATCACATAATTTCATCGATCCATCTGCGGCATTTATTTAATTTAGCGTTTCAAGCTTCAGGGCCATCGTTATGAGTTACGAACATCAAGTACTCCCGGTATGATTATTCAGTTTTGTGGACTTTCTGGTAGTGGTAAAACTCTTCTTGCAAATAAAGCAAAAGAACAATTCAAATCAGAACATTTGCATATTGAAGTAATAGACGGAGATGAATACCGCAGGTCATTGTGTTCGGACCTTGGCTTCTCGCAAAGTGATCGGCATACCAACATCCGTCGGCTGGCTTTTGTTGCAAGCCGCTTTGCCCAGTATGGCATCATTCCAATCATATGTGCCATCAATCCCTATCAACTGATAAGGCAAGAAGTCAGTAGCACTTATCCGGATGTAAAAACGGTATATCTTAAATGCGGGCTTGAAGAACTGATAAGGCGGGATACAAAAGGTCTCTATGCAAGAGCAATCTTACCTCACGGCCATAGTGACCGGCTTAATAATCTCTCAGGCATAAACGATCCGTTCGAGGTTCCTGCTAATCCTGATCTCGTTCTTGAAACCGATCGGGAAACAGTCAATGAATCGGCTCAACGGCTTTTTAGTTTTATCAAAGATTCAAACTACGCCACAGTATTTTGAGCTTCTCTGCACAAACAATATTTCAGATTTTCTTTGGCAAGAATGTGCCTGATAATATTTCATCAGCTAGCGTTGCGCGTAAGTCGGGACACCTGTTTTTATTGTATAGCGTAGCGCTCATTTTAGGAATTGCAACCAACTTTACGCTTGTTAAAGTTGCGGGGCTCGATGCTTATGGTGGCTATGTGTATGTCTTTAATCTGCTGTACCTGTTACTACCGTTGTGCAGCTTTGGTACTGAAACACTGTTGCTCCGGTACGTTGCTTTGTATGATGGTACTGGTGATTATAGCCGGCTGAAAGGGTTGCTGATTTTTGCCGCATGCATTACGTTAGTTGCTGTCACTATCGTTTGCATATTTTCGGGATTTGCTGTAACAGGTTTTAACCTGTTGAATTTCAAAACAGGTATTAACTGGATCTATATCTCTTTCCCATGCCTGATGATGTTGTGTATAGGCCTTATAAATCAATCCAGCCTGCAAGCTTTAACAAAGTTGAAGAGTAGCCAGCTCGCAGAGAAAGTTATAAGACCGGTTGTTCTGCTCGTTGTGCCTATTGCGATATTTCTTACTGCGGGGCATGTGAATACGGATGAACTGATTATTACAAACCTGGCAGCTATCGCTGCAGGGATGGTCATCTCCGTATTACTGTTTCGTAAAGCGGTGGCCCGAAAAACCGGCACAATCCCGGCTCGTTTTGAATTAGCTGCGTGGTTTGTTGCAGCTGCAACTTTCCTTTCAATCAGTGTTTTAAGTATGCTGAATTCAAAAGTTGACGTCTTCATTCTTGGCCTGTTCCGAAATAACACGGAGGTCGCTGTCTATAACATCGCACTTCGTGTGAGTGAATTGGTAAGTTTGCCTCTTCATATCGTGAATCTTGTACTGGCACCATTGATCGTGCGGCTACATGCAGGCCGGAATCATGATCAGCTACAGCAATTGCTTACAACAACTTCAAGGGGAGTTCTTTTCATTGGAGGATTGATTGTTCTTACTGTTTGTTTAACCGGCAATTTGATCCTGAATTTTCTTAGGATCGATAGCGAAGGTTCTTATGCGGCGCTTATCGTACTGTGCATCGGTCAGTTGATCAACATCGCGTCAGGTTCGGTAGGTATGTTGTTAATGTTAACTGGAAATCAGCGTTATTCGGTTCTTTGCCTGATTACTTCGGCTTTCATCAATATTTGTCTTAACTATATTCTGACGCCACGGTTTGGATTTTTAGGTACAGCCATAAGCACAGCAACAGCTACCGCGGTGTGGAACTTTATGATGTATTATTTCGTTCGCAGAAAACTGAGTCTTAAAACCACCGCATTTAAATTCCTGTAGGACAAATGAAGAGACCGAATTTTTTTATTGTCGGAGCCCCGAAATGCGGCACAACCGCGATGAATGATTACCTGGCAAAACATCCCGACGTTTTCATGGCCACGAAAGAGCTTCATTATTTTGGTTCAGACCTTAACATTAAATCGAGAATGACTCTGGCAGAATACCTTGATCATTTCGATGGTGTACATAAGGAATCAGTAATTGGTGACGCTTCCGTGTGGTATTTGTTTTCCCGGACAGCCGCTGCAGAGATTAAAGAGTTTGCCCCGGATGCAAAAATCTTGATTATGTTAAGGAACCCGGTACAACTAATCCCTTCACTGCACAGCCAGCATTTAAGCGACATTAATGAAGACGTCACTGACCTTGAAAAGGCCCTGAGTCTTGAAGAGGACCGGAGAAGTGGAAAATCTTTGCCTGATTCACTTGGTTTCTCAGCGCTGCCTTCCTATATCGATACTGTCATGTTTGCTGACCAGGTAAAAAGATATTTCGACATTTTTGGAACCGCAAACGTGCAGGTGCTGCTGTATGACGATTTTGCCCGGGATCCTGCAAGTGCTTTTGCCACTGTCCTCGGATTCCTTGGTATTGAGAATAAAATTCAAATCCGATTTGATGTAATAAATCCCGGTAAACGGATAAAAAATTTTCGGCTGCACAAGCTCATTCTCCGCCCCTCTGCGAGCTTACAAAAGTTTGCAAGAACCATAATACCATTCAAACCGGTAAGGCACCGGTTAATGGCTTATCTTCTTAGAAAGAATATCGAAATGAAAAGAGTCGGCGAGATGAGCACGGGTACGCGGGTGAAACTAAAAGAATTCCTCGCTGAAGACATCCGCAAATTATCAAAACTACTTGGCCGCGATTTATCTGCCTGGTTATAACCAGCCGTTGGCGTCTGATGTGGCCGGCACGGAGGGTCGGCAAAAAAGAACCGCCCCCCGTTGCACGGGGGGCGGCGAATATTTATCTTATTGAAAATTAATCAACCTTTGCTTTTCCCTTCACCTTTGCTACCACTTCTTCGGCGATATTATTTGGTGCTGGCGAGTAATGGCTGAACTCCATGGTTGAAGTAGCACGACCGGATGATAATGAACGGAGCTGTGTTACATATCCAAACATCTCACTCAAAGGCACTTTTGCCTTGATTACCTGGACACCGTGTTTACTGTCCATACCTTCGAGCATTCCGCGGCGACGGTTAAGGTCACCCGTAACATCTCCCATGTATTGGTCCGGAGTAAGCACTTCAACTTTCATGATCGGCTCCAGCAAAGTTGGTTTCGCTTTACGTGCAGCTTCCCTGAAACCTTGCTTGGCGCAAAGTTCGAAACTCATCGCGTCACTATCCACGGCGTGGAAACTACCATCGAATACGCGAACCTTCATGTTATCCAGTGGATAATTAGCCAAAACACCATTCTTCATGGCTTGCTCAAAACCCTTTTGGATTGCCGGAACAAATTCTCGCGGAATTGATCCACCAAAAATATCATTGATAAACTGGTATTTTCCTTTGTCTTCCTTCAGAAACTCTTCGTCTGCTGGTCCGATCTCAAAAATGATATCGGCAAATTTACCACGTCCACCAGTTTGTTTTTTCAGCGTTTCCCGATGCTCAATAGTTTTGCCCAGCGACTCTTTGTAAGCAACCTGCGGTGCTCCCTGGTTTATTTCGACTTTGAATTCGCGTTTCATACGGTCAACGATAATTTCAAGGTGAAGCTCACCCATCCCCTGCAGGATCGTCTGACCAGTTTCTTCATCCGTATTAACACGGAGTGTTGGATCTTCCTCAACAAGCTTGGCAATCGCCATACCCATCTTATCAACGTCTGCCTGAGTTTTTGGCTCGATCGCTATTGCGATAACCGGTTCAGGGAATGTCATTGACTCGAGTACAATCGGCTGATCTTCGTTGCATAAGGTATCGCCGGTCTTAATATCCTTGAAACCTACGGCTGCACCAATATCACCAGCTTCAATAAAATCAATCGGATGTTGCTTGTTGGCGTGCATCTGCATGATACGGCTGATACGTTCGTTTTTGCCGGTACGTGTGTTAAGCACGTAGCTTCCTGAATCCAATCTTCCCGAGTAAGCCCGGAAGAACGCGAGACGACCCACAAAAGGATCAGTCATAATCTTGAAAGCCAGTGCCGCAAAAGGACCTTTGGGATCAGCGGTACGGGTGATTTCTTCACCAGTGTCCGGGTTCGTACCGGTTACTGCTTCGATATCAAGCGGACCAGGCAGATAGCGAACGATTGCATCGAGCGCTGTCTGAACACCTTTGTTCTTGAAAGATGAACCACACATCATTGGGATGATAGAAATATCAATAGTGGCCTTACGGATTGCCTCATGAATTTCAGCTTCGGTGATCGTATTAGGATCGTCAAAGAATTTTTCCAGAAGTTTATCATCATAATCCGCAACCGCTTCGATAAGGTGTTGCCTCCATTCGTCGACATCAGCCTTCATTTCTTCAGGAATCGGAACTTCATTAAAGGTCATACCCTGGGTTGCGTCTTCCCAAACCATCCCTTTCATCGTGATCAGATCTACAACACCTTTGAAGCCATCTTCAGCACCAATTGGCAATTGTAAAGGCACAGCCTTGGCACCGAGCATTTCACGAACCTGTTTTACCACGTTCAGAAAGTCAGCACCCGCACGATCCATCTTATTTACAAACCCGATCCTTGGAACCTTATATTTATTAGCCTGGCGCCATACGGTTTCAGACTGGGGTTCAACGCCCGACACTGCGCAGAACAATGCCAGTAAGCCATCCAGTACTCGAAGTGAACGTTCAACCTCAACGGTGAAATCCACGTGACCGGGTGTATCTATTATGTTGAATTTATATTGATGCGTATCTGCAACCTTTTTTCCCTGAACCATAGGGAAGTTCCAGAAGCAGGTTGTTGCTGCGGATGTAATTGTAATACCTCTTTCCTGCTCCTGCGCCATCCAGTCCATTGTTGCGGCACCATCATGCACCTCACCAATCTTATGGTTAACGCCTGTGTAGTAAAGGATACGTTCAGTTGTGGTAGTTTTACCGGCATCAATGTGAGCCGCAATACCAAAGTTTCGTTGAAATCTTAAGTCGCCCATGACTTGGTTAGTTTACTTTTTATGTTGAACCAGGGACAAAATATCCCTGAAATTTGGAGCGCAAAGTTACGTAAAATGCCCGGAATTGACAATAATTAACAGTTCTTATTCAAAACACGAATGCCACCCAGTTGGGTGGCCTCCATGCCGTAATCAAAAGAACCATGTAACTATTCAAACATAACCTTGTAAGAATTGATCTCTCCCGTTTTAAGGTTACTTATTTTAAGAACATACATGCCCGGTTTAACTGTTGCCGGCCTGCGATACTGCAATGTAGTGTTCAATACATTCTGTTGTGTTGCGTCGTAGATGATCTGCCCTGAAGCATTGATCACTGACAGTCTTAACGTTTGTGCCTCTTTGTTTTTGATACTGATGTTCATCACGTCCTTTACAGGATTAGGGAACACAGAGACATTTGATACTGAAGCAGACTTGAAGGCAACTGTGTTGGTGAAAATATATTTATCAGCGTCACCCACAATTCTGATCCTGTAGTAAGTGGTACCTGCCAGGGACTGGTTATCAGTGTAGATATACATATTCTTTCCCTGTTTTTTAGCAGTAACCTTACCGATTTGTTTGTAATCACCATCTTTCGTTGAACTTCTTTCAACCAGGTATTCGCGGGTGTCACCCTCATTGTTAGCAACCCATGAAAGCTGTGTTCCACCTGTTACACTCTTACCGGTCAGGGTAACCTTAGTTGGAAGAATGATTCCGTTACAACCGCCATCAACATAGAAGTAAGTTAACCTGGTCAAACATCCGCTGTTAACAGAGATCTTCGAAAGATATCTACCTGTATCTGAAGGTAAAAGGTAAGGAATGTTATAAGATGAACTTCCGCCAAGTAATGTTGAGTCACCGGTACCATCAAACTTAAACCACTGGTAGGTTGCGTTAGGTACAGTATCTACATTAAGCACGATGTTGTTATACATACAGCTCGAAGTAGAAGTAACGATTGTATTCGCTAAAGGAAGGATGCTCACATCATTCAGCGTTGCATTACCACAAGCATCAACTGAACGGAGACGGATAAGTGAATAGATAGTTCCGTTGTTGATTCCGAAAACCGGGCTTGCCTGTGGCGTGGTGATGATTGTAGGCGATGCTGGCATAGATCCGATCACTTCGTAGGTAAATGGTCCAACCCCGCCGGTAACCGCTGCACCTACACTGAAACTATTGTTATCACACTGGTATGCTGCAGACTGTTGCAGGGTAGGAAAACCGTATTGTTGAAGGGTAAATGTGTCATAAATCTTGTTTGAACATGTTGGCACAGTGTACTCGATCACATAAGTAGCCGGTTCTATGTTGCTGAATGTATAGTTACCCGGAGTACCGCTTGAATGAGTCAGGCTTGTTACTGCCCCGTTTTTACGGATGATTACCGGTACAACGTTTCCGAAACTTGAAGCTGCACTTATAGTGATATC
>Ga0190273_10000914_pt1 | contig 10682 bp, 10 predicted proteins | sample Popmic504IS_FD_134513 | JGI IMG/M metagenome (GOLD analysis project Ga0190273, IMG submission 134513) | Populus adjacent soil microbial communities from riparian zone of Shoshone River, Wyoming, USA - 504 IS | ecosystem: Environmental > Terrestrial > Soil > Riparian zone > Trees stand | place...
CGCCGCTGGTGATCGCCGAGCAGTTCGGCACGCTGGAGACGCTGTTCCCGGGCCGTATCGATCTGGGCCTGGGCCGCGCGCCGGGCACCGACCAGATCGCCGCGCGCGCGATGCGCCGCGACCTGATGGCTGCCGGCCACAACTTCCCGCAGGACGTGATGGAGCTGCGCCGCTATTTCGGCGAAGTCGAGCGCGGCCAGGCGATCCGCGCGGTGCCCGGCGGCGGGCTGAAAGTGCCGCTGTGGATCCTCGGCTCCAGTACCTTCGGCTCGCAGCTGGCGGCGCAGCTCGGCCTGCCGTACGCGTTCGCCTCACATTTCGCACCCGACCAGATCGATGCTGCGATCGAGCTGTACCGCCGGCACTTCCAGCCTTCGGAACAGCAGGCCACGCCGCATCTGATGCTGGCACTGAACGTGTTCGCTGCCGATACCGACGAGGAAGCGCAGCGGATGTTCACCTCGCTGCAACAGCAGTTCCTCAATCTGCGCCACGGCACGCCCGGCCTGCTGCCGCGGCCGGTGTCGACGATGGAAGGGCGCTGGTCGCCGATCGAGCGCGCCGGCGTCGATCAGGCGCTGCGCTGTTCGGTGGTGGGTTCGCCGGCGACGGTCGAGCGCGGCATCCGCGCCTTCATCGAGCGCTACCAGCCCGACGAGCTGATGCTGACCGGCATGATCCACGACCACCAGGCGCGGCTGCGCTCGTACGAGATCGCGGCGCAGCTGCGCGAACGGTTGGCCGCCCTGTAGGGGCGCGTCATACCCGCGACTGTGCTCATGGGGTTTTCAGTCGCGGGTATGACCCGCTCCTACAGAGCGCTTATCGCCGAGCTTGAAGTTGACGCCCGATGCGCGTATCACGCATGCCGCGGCGGGCGGCCCCCAACCCAGAAAAAAAACAGGAGAGCGGCAAGCAATGGAGTACGACGTCATCGACGCGCAGGTATCGCCGGAAGGCCGGCTGCGCGTGTTGTCCAAGGCCGAGATCCACAAGCTGCTCGACCATACCGAGGGTGGCCTGTATCCGGTGTTCCGCAACAGCGCGCTGGCGGTGCTGAACAGTGGCAGCTTTCTCGACGACGGCAAGGAACTGCTGGAGCGCTATCCGGACTTCGACATCAGGATCGTGCAGGAGCAGCGCGGCATCCAGCTGCGGTTGACCAGCGCGCCGGCGATCGCCTTCGTCGACGGCGAGATGATCCGCGGCATCCGCGAGCATCTGTTCTCGGTGCTGCGCGACATCCTGTTCGTCAGCAATGACCTGATGGAGAACCCCAGCTTCGATCTGGAGACCACCGAGGGCCTGACCGATGCGGTCTTCCACATCCTGCGCAACGCCAACTTGTTGTTGCCGCGCATCGAACCCAACCTGGTGGTGTGCTGGGGCGGACACTCGATCTCGCGCGAGGAGTACGACTACAGCAAGCAGGTCGGCTACCAGATGGGCCTGCGTGGCTTCAACATCTGCACCGGCTGCGGTCCCGGTGCAATGAAGGGGCCGATGAAGGGCGCGACGATCGCGCACGCCAAGCAGCGCATCAAGAACGGCCGCTACATCGGCATCTCCGAGCCCGGCATCATCGCCGCGGAGTCGCCGAACCCGATCGTCAACGAGCTCGTGGTGTGCCCGGACATCGAGAAGCGGCTGGAGGCTTTCGTCCGCGTCGGCCATGTCGTCGTCGTGTTTCCGGGCGGCGTCGGCACCGCCGAAGAGATCCTGTATCTGCTCGGCATCCTGCTGCATCCGGACAACGCCGAAGTGCCGTTCCCGCTGATCTTCACCGGCCCGGCCAGCGCCGCTGCCTACTTTCAGCAGATCGACGCCTTCATCGGCACCACGCTGGGCGAGGCTGCGCGCAAGCGCTACACGATCATCCTGGATAACCCGGCCGCGGTCGCGCAGCGCATCGCCGAGGAAATGAAGGCGGTCAGCGCGTTCCGCAAGCAATCCAAGGACGCGTACTACTTCAACTGGACGCTGAAAGTCCCGCACGATCTGCAGCAGCCGTTCAAGCCCACGCACGAGGCCATGCGCCAGTTGGATCTGCATCTGGAGCAACCCAAGCATCAGCTGGCATCCAACCTGCGTCGCGCGTTTTCGGGCGTGGTCGGCGGCAACGTCAAGGCCGACACGATCCAGGCGGTGCAGCAATACGGCCCGTTCGAAATCCACGGCGATGAGAGCGTGCTCAAGCCGCTCGACGAATTGCTGCAGGCCTTCGTCCGCCAGGGCCGCATGAAGCTGCCGGGCAAGGCTTACGTGCCCTGCTATCGGGTCGTGGTCTAGAGAACCGGGATCAGCCGCGCGCGCCTTTATTCCCGGCGCGTTGCGGCCGCGGCGCGCAGCTGCGGCCACAGGAACGGCAGGTGCAGCAGGCCGAACAGCAGGGTGACGGCACCGAAGCCGAAGACCTTGAAGTAGACCCAGGTCTGCAGCGAATAGTGATACGCGACGTACACGTTCAAAAGAGCGTGGATAGCGAAGTAAACCGCCCACAGCGCATTGAGCCGGCGCCAGTAAAGCGCCGGTAGCGGCAGCACATTGCCGAACAGGCCCTGCAAAGCAACGCGATCGCCGACGAGGTGGCTGGCGCCCAGCGCCAGCGCGAACGCGCTGAAGACCACGGTCGGCTTGTACTGGATGAAACTCGGATCGCGCAGCGCGAGCGTCAGTCCGCCCAGCACGCTGGACACGATCAGCGTGAACACCGACAGCGCGCTGTAGCGGCCGTCGATCCAGCGTCCGGCTGCGAGCGCCAGCGCGGACAGCGCCACCATGACCACGGTGGCGGCGTAGATACCGGCGTAGGCATAGACCAGCAGGAACGCGAGCAGCGGGCCGGCTTCGAGCAGAAGTTTCATCGCCGGATATTAAGCTGATGCGGGCTTGCGCGGCCGAAAAAAAACCGCATCGGCGCCGCCGATGGCACGATGCGGTTGTGGGTCACGGCGTCGCGTCAGAACACGCTGACCGCGCTCCAGGCCGCCGCCACTGCGCTGTACTGCTTGGAGCCGGCACCGTACAGATCGGTCGCCGCGCTCAGCGTCGCGGCGCGGGCGCCGGCGTAGTTCGTCGAAGAGGTCATGTACACGGTCAGCGCGCGATAGACGATCTGCGCGCCCTGGGATTGGGCGATCGCCTTCAAGGCGGTATTGCCATTGCAGACCAGGTCCGCCGGCGCAATCGTGAAGCCCGGCGGTGACACTGCGCCCTGCGTCAGCAGGTAGAAGAAGTGATTGGCGACACCGGACGAGTAATGCACGTTCAGCAGGCCGATATTGCTTCGGTAGCAGTCCGGCGACGTTCCGTCAATGCTCGGCTTGAACATGTAGCGCAGTGCGGTAGTCGGCGTCGGAACGCCGTTGTTGACTGCGTAGACGCGCTCGCCGAGCAGATAGTTCGGCGGATTCACCGTGCTGTTCTCGTAGTACTCGACCAGCGTTCCGAAGATGTCGGAGATGGCTTCGTTGAGGCCGCCGGATTCGTCGGAGTAGATCAGGCCGGCGGTGCGCGAGGTGACGCCGTGCGTCATCTCATGGCCGGTGACGTCGATCGCGACCAGCGGCAGGATGCTGCTGCCGTCGCCATCGCCATAGGTCATGCAGAAGCAGCTGTCGCTCCAGCCGGCGTTGCTGTAGTTGCGGCCGTAATGCACATGCGAGGCGGCGCCGACGCCGTCGTTGGCGATGCCGTTGCGGTTGAACTTGGCCTTGTAATAGTCCCAGGTCTTGCCGACGCCGTACTGCGCGTCCGCACCGACGGTGGCGCGGTCCGACGTGGTGTAGTTGCCCCAGAGGTTGTCGACGTCGGTGAAGATCTTGCCGGAGCCGACCTGCTTGTTCTTCATGTCGGTGGTGAACTGGCCGCCGCGGTTGGGATCGCGCAGCTCGTAGCCGCCGCTGATGCTGTTGGTGGTCAGCGGCACTTCGCCCGAGGTCAGCGTATAGCCGGTGCCGGCGCTGGCCGCGGTGTTGACGTCGTCGTAGGCGTCGAGCGTCTTCAGCGTGATGGCGTCGACGATGCTGTGGTGTTCGCTGGGCGTGCTGTCTGGCGCGTAGCCGGGCAACAGCACGTCGTAGGCCAGCACCGGGCTGGCGCCGCGGGCGTAGATCACCTTGGCGACCTTGGCCTTGCCTTCGCGGACACCGGCAAAGCTGGATTCGGCGACGCTGATTGCGTCGGCTTCGGTCGCCGAGGCGTCGATACCCAGGTTCAGCACACGGGACATCGTCTGCGACACGCCCTTGAAGCCGCCGCGAGCATCGGTATGCACGACGAAGTCGCCGCCGATCACGCGCAGGCCCTGGTAGGAGCGGTCGAAGCGCACATGCTGTGCGCCGTCGGCGTCGAACACCACGTCGCGCATCTGGTAGCTGTCCGCGGCGGAGGCGTAGATCGCGGCCGCGTGGGCCTTGATCTGCTGTTCGGCTTTCTGCACCGCTGCGTTGCGATCCCCTACGGCCGCGCCGGCGGTGGTCGACAACAGGGCCGCGACGACACCGATCGTCGCCCGAACTCTATGCTTGCTCATACCTGCTCCCAGTTTTTCGATGCCCCGTTCGGGGCGTTTGTTATTGGTGTAAGGCTCCACGCACACACCGTCCGCGCCGCAATGAGACGCCGGATCTGCGCGCAAGGGCTCCCAGACGGCGTTTCCCCGAGCAATGCCTGTGCCACGCAAGCGCGGGTTTTTGCTCAGCCGCGCGCCGGCTTTCCGGCCCAGGCTTGCTAGGAATGGCCCTCAACAACGACCATGGGCGCGGGCGCGGCCACAGTCGGCGCTCGATCCCGCATCGATTTACAACGAGTGCCGTACATGAGTCTTTCCTTACGCGATCAGCTGTTGCAGGCCGGCCTGATTGATGAAAAGCAGGCCAAAGCCGCCAACAAGCAGCAGCATCATCAGCGCCGCGATCAGGCCAAGAATCCGGCCGCGGTCGATCCGCGGAAGATCGCTGCGGAAAAGGCCGCTGCGGCCAAGGCCGCACGCGACGCCGAACTCAACCGGGTCCAGCGCGAGAAGGCCGAGCAGAAGGCGCGGCGCGCGCAGGTCAAGCAGCTGATCGAGCAGAACAAGCTGCCCAAGGTCGACAGCGAGCTGCTGTACAACTTCGTCGACGGCAAGGACGGCAAGCGCATTCGCCGCATCCCGGTCACGCCGGCGATGCGCGACCAGCTCAGCGCCGGCGCGCTCGCGATCGTGCGTTGCGACGGCCGCTACGAGGTGGTGCCCAGCGCAATTGCCGAGCGCATCAAGGAACGCGATGCGCATGCAGTGATTCCGCAGCGCACGGCCGAGCCCGCAGCAGTGGACGAAAACGATCCGTACAAGGACTTCGTCGTTCCCGACGACCTGATGTGGTGAGCGCAGTACGCCGCGGCACGCGGCGCTGATCCACGCGGCTGGCGTTCAGCGAGGACCGGTCGCAGCAACCGACCGACACGGTGTCGAACCCGGATCAACAAAAAAACTCGATCCGGTGGCGATCCTTCGCAGATTTTTGCGGTCCATCAGCCAAGCCCACGCGCCAACGCATTCGCATGGAGTCACCCCGATGATGAAGAACACCGCTGTCACCGCCGCCGCATCCGCGATGTTCCTGCTGGTCGCCGCCTGCGGGCCTTCGGCGGACGAGCAGGCCAAGGAGGCCGAGGCCCAGGCGACGCAGCAAGCCGAAGCACTGAAAGCCAGTCAGGACGAGCTCGCCGCCGCCCAGGCGGCGACGCTCAAAGCACAGGAAGAAGCGCGCGTGGCGCAGGAACAGGCCGCCAAGCTGCAGCAGGCGGAAGCCGATGCGGCCGAGGCCAAGCAACGGCAGGCCGAGAAGACCGCCGCAGCGAATCGCGCCGCGCAGGCCGCTCGCGACCGCGCGGCGGCGCAGGCCCGCGCCAACCAGCCGGCACCGCCGCCGGTATCGTCCAGCACCTATACGCCGACACCGGCGCCGGCCCCGGTGGTGTGCGCGGACTGCGGCACCGTCAGCTCGATCGACGAGGTCCGCGAGAAGGGCTCGGGCTCAGGCCTGGGCGCGATCGCCGGTGCGATTGCCGGCGGCGTCATCGGCCATCAGTTCGGTGGCGGCAAAGGCAAGGATCTGGCCACTGCCGGCGGCGCGGTGGCGGGCGGCGTCGCCGGCCACCAGATCGAACGCGGCGTGCGCGCGAGCACCTATTACAGCGTCGGCGTGACCATGGAGGACGGCAGCTATCGCACCGTCAAGCTGGCTGATCCGCAGGGTGTTTCGGTCGGCACCAAGGTCCGTGTCGTCGGCGAGAACCTGCAGCTGCGATAAGGCCGCGCTGGTGCGCCGCAATCAAGCGGCGCGGCGCGCGCGCTCGATGCGGTCGTAGGCGGTGGTGATCTGCCGCGTCTTCTGCTCGGCCATTTCGCGCATGCTTTCCGGCAGGCCTTTGGAAGCCAGCTTGTCCGGATGGTTCTGGCTCATTAGCAGCCGGTAGGCGCGCTTGAGCTCGGCGTCGCTGGCGGTCGGCGGCACGCCGAGTACGCGATAGGCGTCGTCGAGCGCATTCGGGTCGGACGCACTGCCGGAGGCACCGCCGCCGCCGCGCAGCATCGCCTCCAGGCTCGCGAGTTCCTGCTCGGACAAACCCAGCCCGCGCGCGATGCGCACCAGCAGCGCGTGTTCCGCCGGATGCACGCTGCCGTCGGCCGCCAGCGCCGACAGCTGCACCTGGATGAACATCTGGTGCAGCACGCGCTGGCCGCGTGAGGCCTGCGCGAACTTCGAGACTTCGGCGTCGAGATCGAAGTCGTCCGCCTTGCCGCGGTTGAACGAGGCGATCGCGGTTTCGCGCATCGGTATCGACAGGCGCAGGCGCTCGAACAGCGCCTCGGCGACTTCGATCTCGTTGCGCGTGACCTGGCCGTCGGCCTTGCACATCGCGCCCATCACGGCGAAGGTCGAATCCAGGAACTGCGCCTGCACCTGCCCGAGCTTGCCGGCGGCCGCGGTGAGCACCAGCGAGGGCAACACGCGGCTCAGCAGGTAGCCGGCGGTGGCGCCGAGCAGCATGCCCTTGATGCCGCCGGCGAACAGGCCGATCAGCGCGCCGACCAGAATCAGGAAATTCATCGGGAAAACCAGTGCGTTTTGACGGCTCGCAATGCGGAGCCGCGTCGGCGGAACGAAGGACTCAGACGCCCAGCAGTTCGACTTCGAACAGCAGCGTCGCGTTCGGCGGAATCAGCCCACCGGCGCCACGTGGGCCGTAGCCCAGATCTGCCGGGATCACCAGGCGGCGCGTGCCGCCGACCTTCATGCCCTGCACGCCCTCGTCCCATCCCTTGATCACCTGGCCGCCACCGAGACCGAACACGAACGGCTGTCCGCGATCCTTGCTGGAGTCGAACTTCGCACCGGCTTTCCCGTCCTGATACAGCCAGCCGGTGTAATGGACCTTGACGCGCTGGCCGGCGGCGGCCTCGGTGCCGGCGCCGACGATGGTGTCTTCGTACTGCAGGCCTGAAGTCGTGGTGATCATGTGGATAGTGGTCGGCGGTGAATGCGGAGCGGCAGTTTACGCGAGACGCTGTTGTCGAAGTCTTGGAACCGCCAATTCACAACGAATTCATTGGCCACGCCTAGGGTGAAGGCTCACCAGTAAGGATAAAAGTCGAGGAGATTCAAATGAGGAAGACATGGATGTTGACCGCCGTGACCGCCGCGATTCTGGCTTCCGGAAGTGCCTGGTCACAGGGGCCGGGCACGCCGGAAATGACGCCGCCGGCCAAGACCCTGGCCGAAGACAAAAATCACGATGGCGTCATCACGCGCGATGAAGTGAAGCCGGGCACAAACCTGGCGAAACGTTTCGACGAGCGCGATGCCGACCACGACGGCAAGCTGAGTCAGGACGAATACTTCATGCCGCCGGGTACCGGCGCCAATGAAAGCGGCATGAACAATCCGAGCGGGACCGGCCCGGCGCAGCAGCCCAGTTCCAAGGGTTCGCCGGTCCAGGGTATGGCGCCGGGCGGAGCCGACCAGGGCCGCGGCGGTGATGTGCAGAAGGGCAAGTCCAAGACCGTCAGCGGCAGCGGCGCCAACAGCAATACCGCGGCCGGCAGCGGAGATGGCGACGGGCACGGCAGCGGCAGCGGCGGACACTGAGGTTTCAAGCTGGGCAGCGCGCGGCGCGGCGTTTTCGAGCGGCGCCGCGCCCTGCAGGTTGACGTAGCCGGCGCCATTTCTGATTATGGTCACAACAATCAGAAACGAGTTGTGTCATGCCCAAAGGCGGATTCCGCCCCGGCGCCGGTCGCCCCGCCGGCACCGGTAGCCGCTATCCCGGCGAGAGTACGCGCACGCTGCGGGTACCGGCGAACGCGATGCCGGCGATCGTCCGCTACCTGGGCAGCTACCGCCTGCAGTTGCTGGCTGCGCAGTTGCCCTCCGACGCGGTTGCCCTGGATCCGCCCGAGCTGTCGCTGGGCGAAGTCAGCGTACGCGTGCCAGCTGGTGCTGCGATGCCGGCCGACGACGATATCGAATACGGCGTCGATCTGAACCGGCTGCTGGTGCGTCGCGCCGACAAGACGCGGATCTTTACGGTCGAGGGCGACTCGATGGATCTGGCCGGCATCGGCGAAGGCGACAAGCTGATCGTCGACTGCGGCCTGGAGGCGCGCGACGGCGACATCGTCATCGCCATCATCCTGGCCGACGGCCATACCGTGAAACGCCTGTCGACCCAGGGCCCGCGGCCCAGGCTGGTGCCGGAATCCTCGAACCCGATCCACCGGGTGCGCGAGATCCAGGACGACGACGAATGGATGATCTGGGGCGTCGTCACCGGCCTGGTCAAGCGGTTCCGCAGATGAGCCTACGCCCGAAGCCCCGTTCATCCCGAGTAGCTCACGTATCGAGGGACGCGCCCGAGATCCAAGCATGACCACCCTCGGCCGCGCTCATGACCAGCGCCTGCGTTCAATGTACCGCTCTGCCGGCTGGCCCTGCCTGGATACCATCGAGATCGACCTGCTCGCCGCCGGCTTGCTGGAGCGCGTGAGTCATCGCTCCGGCCCCGAAACGCTGCGCGTGACCGATGCCGGACTGCAGCATCTGTCGGCGACGCTGAACCGCAATCGCGCCGCACTGGACGCGCATGAAGCCCTGGTCGAGCGCGTCGCCGAAGAGCAGGTGCGCAACGGCCGCATCGCCTATCGCGGCCTGTGCCTGCTGGCCAAGCCCGACGCCGCCTGGCTGCATCTGCGGCCCGACGTGTACTCGATCGGCAACACCACGGTCGAAGACTATGTCGAGCCGGTGGTGCACGAGATCAAGGTCAAGCGCTCGGACCTGAAGGCCGATCTGAAAAAAGCCGGGAAGCGCGCCGGCTACATCGCGCTGTCGAGCCAGTGCTACTACGTGCTTGCCGAGGGCGTCGGCACGGCCGACGACGTGCCGCCGGAATGCGGCGTGATGCTGGCCGTCGGCGATGCGATCCAGACCGTGCGCGTGGCGCCGCGGCGTGCGATGAAGCTCGGCTTCAGCAGCTGGATGGCGCTGGCCAAGGCCGAACGCTATCGCTCGCTGGCCGATCCGGCGCCGCTGCTGTGAGCCCGGCCGCTCACCGTGGACGCTGAAGCGCCGACGACGACGATCGCGGTACGCGAGCTCTGCGAATTCACCGCCAAGCGCGGCGATCTGGATCTGCGCTTCACGCCGTCGCCGACCTCGCAGGAGGGCATCGACGGCCATGGCGTCGTCACCGGCCGCCGCGGGCCGGGCTATCAGCGCGAAGTGCCGCTGCAGCTGCAGTACAAGACGCTGCGCACGCGTGGCCGCGCCGACGGCCTGCGTCCGCCGCCGCTGCTGACGCTGGAGGAGATCAAGACCCATCGCGGCGCGCTGGATCGCATGCCGGAGAATCATCGGCATCTGCACTGGGCGCAGCTGAAGATCTACGGCGCGCAGCTGTGCGCCGCGCGCAAGCTCGGCGAGGTGCGGCTGAGCCTGATCTATTTCGACGTCGACAAAAAAAGCGAAACGCCGCTGACCGAGACTTTCACGGCCGCACAGCTGCAGGATTTTCACACCGGGCAATGCGAAACCTATCTGGCCTGGGACGCCAGGCAAAACGAGCACCGGCGCCAACGCGATGCCGCGCTGTCCGCGGCGCCATTCCCGCATGCGGATTTCCATTCCGGCCAGCGTCAGCTTGCCGAGGCCATCTACAAATCCGTGCTGCGCAAGACGCCGTTGCTGGTGCAGGCACCGACCGGCATCGGCAAGTCCATCGGCACGCTGTTCCCGGCCTTGAAAGCGATGGCCAAGGGCCATCTCGACAAGATCTTTTTCCTGACCGCGAAGACCTCGGGCCGGCAGATGGCGTTGAATGCGCTGGCCTCGCTGAAGTGCGGCGACGGCCCGCTGCCGCTGCGCGTGCTGGAGCTCGCCGCGCGCGACAAGGCCTGCCTGCATCGCGACAAGGCCTGCCACGGCGGCTCCTGCCCGATGGCCAAAGGCTTCTACGACCGCCTGGCCGCCGCGCGCGACGACGCGCTGACGCTGTACACGCTCGATCAGCCGACACTGCGCACGATCGCGCTGCGCCACCAGGTCTGCCCCTATTACCTGGCGCAGGATCTGGTGCGCTGGTGCGACGTCGTCATCGGCGACTACAACTACTACTTCGACAGCAGCGCGCTGCTGTAC
>Ga0190273_10000915_pt1 | contig 10680 bp, 15 predicted proteins | sample Popmic504IS_FD_134513 | JGI IMG/M metagenome (GOLD analysis project Ga0190273, IMG submission 134513) | Populus adjacent soil microbial communities from riparian zone of Shoshone River, Wyoming, USA - 504 IS | ecosystem: Environmental > Terrestrial > Soil > Riparian zone > Trees stand | place...
GATCAGCCGCCTGAGCTTTCTCGCGAAGCTTCGCAGGCAGACTTCGCTCTCGCCGAGCGGCCCCGGCCTGTAGCTTCTCGACGCCATGCCCTGCTGGACGCCCTCGATCAGCGCCGTGTCCTCCGCATTGACCCGGCGGTTGATCCGCCAGTTGAGGTAGCGCGCCGCCTTCATCTCGCGGCGCCGATCGGGAAGGGCGTAGCTGATCTCGCGGATCACCGTCCGCGTCGGCGAGACCGGAAGGAACTGCATGAAATCGATCTGGTCGGGATAGAGGTCGAAGGCGACGTTCGGCCAGAGCTTGAAATAGAGCCAGCGCCGCTGGAGCTCGGCCGGCAGGTGCGGCACCGCGGGGAGGTGCTTCTGATAGGCGCGCTCGGAGGGATTGTCGGACGGGCGCTCGATCAGGTCCCCGGCCATCCGGTCGACATGCTCCCCGGCCGAGATCGCATAGCCGCGCCCGAACAGGCGGGTGAGGCCGGGATGGGCGACGGCGATGTGCAGTCCGTCCGAATAATTGTCGGCGACGTTCTTCCAGTTCACCTCGCGCGGCCGGAGCGTGACCCGGCCGAGCGCCTCCAGCTCCTCGAACCGGTAGGGCGCGATCTCGGGCTCGTGCGGCGCCACCATCTGCGCCACGGACGGTCCGCCGGCCTCGAGGCGGACGAAGAGGAAGCCGTGCCAGGCCTCAAGCTCGACCGGCACGAGGCCGAGCGCCGACGTCTCCAGCCCAGGATAGTCGCCTTTGTGCGGAACTCCGACCAGCCGGCCGTCGAGGGCGTAGGTCCAGGCGTGATAGGGGCAGGTCAGCCGCCTCGAGCAGCCGGAGCCGCCGCTCACCACCCGAGAGCCGCGGTGGCGGCAGACGTTCGAGAAAGCCCGGACGGCGCCGTCGTCGCCGCGGATGACGATGACGCTCTCGCCGAGATAGTCGATGGTGCGCCAGTCTCCGGTCGCGGGAATGTCGTTGGCGTGGCAGACCACCTGCCAGGAAGGGCGGATCACCCGCTCCATCTCCACCTCGAAATATTCGCGGTCGCGATAGATCCAGCCCGGCAGGCTGAGCTCGGGCTCGGGCGCGGCGACGAGGTGAGGACTGGGCATGGCCGACTGTGGCAAAATGGCCGGCTTTTGTCACCCTCGGCACTGAGAAAGGAGGGCTTCGACAGGCTCAGCCCCAACGGTTTTTGATGCTGCGGTTTACAAATTCCGTTCGGGCTGAGCTTGTCGAAGCCCTCTTCTCCCTTGCGCAAGCAGAACAATTGCGAGACCATCCGGCATGACCACCGAGCTCGCAATCCTCGCCTGGGGCTGTATCCTCGCCCTCGTCCACATCTTCGTCGCGGTCCGCTTCAAGACCCGGCAATATGGGACGAAATGGAATGTCGGCGCGCGCGACGAGGAATTGCCGCCGCCCCAGCCCATCGTCGGCCGGCTCGCCCGGGCCCAGGCCAATTTCTTCGAGACCTTCCCCATATTCGCGGCGGCGGCGCTGATCGTCGCCGTCGCCGGGCTTCACGATCGCTGGACCGCGATCGGCGCCTGGCTGTGGTTGGGCGCCCGGATCGTCTATCTGCCGCTTTATGCACTCGGCGTGCCGGTGGTTCGGACGCTCGCTTTCCTGGTCAGCGTCGTCGGCATTGCGCTCGTGCTCCGGCCCGTGCTTGCAGCGACTTTCGACTGACGCAACCCGCCCGCCTGCCCGGCCGTTCTGCAGCCATGGTCGGACGGAATTTCTGGGTCGTCGGGGACGAGGCGGGGTGGGAGGTGCGGCAGGAGGGTCTGCCCGACAAGACCACTCGCCATTCGACCCAGTCGGAGGCCTGGGCCGTGGCCAACGCCCGGGCGCGCGACTGCCACGGGGAAGTCTTCCTCGCGGACGGCGAAGGCGGGCATAGCGACTATGCCTGCTATCGAGTTCTGCCTCGAAAGATGAAGATCTAGCCTACCAGGAGAAGGGATTCTCGCGCTTCTCGCGGGGCGGGATCGGGACGTCGCGAATCTCGGCGATGATTCCGTCGCCGCAGCGAATCGCGACTCCGCCGTAGCGCTCGATCGCCGGGAAGACTCCGCGGACATTGTGGGTGACCGGCGCGGCGCCGGCCTCGGCCGAGCCTTCGGTACGCACCCTCACCTGCTGGATGGGCTCGTCGAGCCGGGCGACCGGACCCTCGGCGAGGCTGGCCTGATAGCCTCCGGCGGTCGTCACCTTGCCGGTGACGACGAGCTTGCGCCGCAAATAGGGTATCGGGCTCGACGTCGAAGACAATTCGACCTGCGCCTTCCAGTCCGACGTGCCCAGCACGTGGCAGGGCGAATAGCCGGTCTCGCGGATCGGCCCGTCGAGCGCGCAGCCGGCGGGAAGCATCAGAGCGAGCGCGATCGCCGCACGGCGCCCAAGCTTCGGAAAGGGGACAAGGTTTCGCATCGGCACGTGCCTTAGCCGCTCGCTGCCTGACGGGCTAGACCGCTGCCTCGGCGGCGGCGGCGGCTCGGGCGGCATGCCCCGCGCGCAGGCCTTCGCCGACGAAGATGGCGAGGGCGACCCAGATCGCGGCGAAGCAGACGACATGGGCGGTGGTCAGCGGCTCGCCGAAGACGAGTATGGCGAGCAGGAACTGGATCGAGGGAGCGACATACTGGAGGAAGCCCAAGGTCGAATAAGGAAGCCGCTTCGCCGCCGCCGTGAAGAGCAGGAGCGGGATGGCGGTGACCGCCCCGCCCAGGACGAGCAAAAGGTCGGTGAGTCGGCTTTGAAGGAAGCCGCTGTCGCCGGCCTGGCTCAGCCAGAGCACCCAGGCGAAGGCGAGCGGCGTCAGGAACAGGGTCTCGATCGACAGTCCCTCCAGCGATTCGACCGGGGCGACCTTGCGGAGGAAGCCGTAGACGGCGAAGCTGGCGGCGAGGGTCAGGCTGATCCAGATGGCGTCGCCGGCCCCGACCGCGAGGATGGCGACTCCCGCGGCGGCCAGGAACACCGCCGCCTTCTGGAGCAGGCTGAGCTTCTCCTTGAGCAGGAAGACTCCGAGCAGGACGTTGACCAGCGGATTCAGATAATAACCGAGGCTGCCCTCGAGCACGTGCCCGCTGATCACCGCGTAGATGTAGACCAGCCAGTTGATTCCGATCAGGATCGCGGTGAGCAGAAGGGTCAAAGCGACCCGCCGGTTGGCGAGGGCGGCGCGGAAGCCCGGCCACTTCCTCCAAAAGGTCGCGAGCGCGCCGAGGAAGATCAGCGACCACAGGATCCGGTGAGCGACGATCTCGGTCGCTCGGACGTGGACCAGAGCCTTGAAGTAGAGCGGCAGAACGCCCCACAGCGCGTAGGCGCCAAGCCCCATGAGGAGCCCGGATCGGGTTCGGGCGGCGTCGGTCACCGAGGCGCGGGTAGCGGAGGGCGGCGGCCGCGACAAGCATTTGGCGGGCGCCTCCGGACGAGCTAGGATCGGCCATATCCAAGGAGTGAGAATGATCCGTTCGAGTCTTTCGATGTCTGCTGCTGCCGCGGCGCTGCTTTGCGCGTGCGATGGGACGGTCCGTCCCGAGGAACCCGACAATGTCGTCGCCACCGAGCCGGTCTCGGCCGAGGGCAAGGCCGAGGAAGGCAAGATCTCGCTCAAGATGCCGGGCGTGGACATGACTCTCAGCCTGCCCAAGGGAGTTGCCGACGAGGCCCGGGCCGAGCGCGACAGCAAGCTCCTCTACCCGGGTGCGATTCTGCGCGGAATGGCCATCGCCGCGGGTCCCGACAGCGACAAGAGCGGTGAAAGCGAGGTCGAGATACGATTCTCGACGCCCGACCCGCTCGACAAGGTCGCCGCCTGGTATCGCGACCCCGCCCGGGCCGAGGGCTTCCAGCTGGAGCGGGCGGCGAAGGCGGGCGATTCCTGGCTTGTGACGGGGGTGCAGAAGCGCGACGAGCATCGGTTCAAGCTGCGGCTCAGCCCGCGTGCGGGCGAGGGCACCAACGGCCGGCTGACGGTCCGCCACCGCGACTGAGGGAGGTCCGATGGCCGCGCTCGCCGATCCGGAGGAAGTGCGGCTTCACCTCGTCGCCGCGGCCAGGGCGGGCACGGCGCTCAGCTATGGCGAGCTGCTCGAGCGGCTCGGCTATTCCTTCTCGAGGCCCAAGATGCGCGCGCTCTGCAAGATCCTCGGAATCGTCGACGAGGCCGGAGCGCTTCGGGGCGAGCCCGAGCTTGCGGTGCTGGTCGTCCGCCACAGCGACGGCCTCCCCGGCCAGGGCTGGTGGGTCGCCGGCGGAGCCCGCTCGCGCGGCTACGAAGGGCCGTGGGAGGGACCCGAGGCGAGGCGCTTCATCGACCATGTCCAGGCGGAAAGCTTCGCCTTCTGGAAGTCCCGAAGCGGGACACCGGGCGAGGACACCCCCGGTTAACCATCTCTCGTCACCCATTTTGCGCGGGAATGCGCCATAGCGGCCGCTCCAAGGAGTGTCTTCGATGACCGACCGCGCCTTTACGCTGCTTCGCCTGACCGCCCTGGGAGCGGCGCTCGCGCTCGCCGCCTGCAACCGCGGCGGCGGCGAGGACAATCTCGCCGACCTGGCCAACGACGCCGATCCGGCCGTGACCAGCGCTCTCAACGACCAGATCCTCGTCGACGAGAATCTGGCCGCTCAGTCCAACAGGAACGCCGCCCGGCCTTCGCCGACTCCGGCGGGAGCGCCCTACCCGGCGCCCGATGCCGTTCCGGGCAAGGCCGCCGGCCCGCCCGCCGCGCTCGCCGGTCCGAAGGGCTGCTCCGACGCCCGGCGGTTCGACTACAACATGGCCTGGGCGAACAAGCTGGCCCCCAATTTCCCGGTCTATCCGGGCGGGAAGGTGACCGAGGCGGCCGCGAACAATTCGGGGGGCTGCAGCACCCGGGTGGTCACCTTCACCACGGCTGAAAATTGGCAGCGCGTGCTCGACTGGTACCATACCAAGGCGGTGGGTGCCGGCTATTCGTCCGAGCACCAGGTGCGCGACGGCGACCACATCCTCGCCGGCGCCAACGATCGCGACAAGGGCGCCTTCTACCTGATCGTCACGCCCAGGCCGAAAGGCTCGGAAGTCGCCCTGATCGCCAACAACGGGCGGTAAATTACCGTCGCCCCGGCGAAGGCTGGGGCCCCAGGGGGTGAAAGACGCAGGTGCGTTTCACCCGCTGGGCTGCCAGCATTCGCTGGCATGACGGCGAGGGAGAAGTGCTTCCTTCCCCGGCCCCGCCCCGCTACATCGCGCCTTATGCCCAATCTCCTCCTCGTCATGATCGGCGGCGCCGCCGGCGCCGGGCTGCGCTGGGAGTTCGGACGGCTGGCACTGGCCCGGTTCGGACCCGGTTTCCCGTGGGGAACGCTGGGGGTCAACCTGATCGGCGGCTTGCTGATGGGGATCCTCGCCGGGGCCATGATGGGCCAGGGATCGGCCGACCGCCCGCTCTGGCTGCTTCTGGCGGTGGGCCTGCTCGGCGGCTTCACCACCTTCTCGGCCTTCAGCTTCGATCTCTTCGCGATGCTCGAGCGCGGACGCCTCGGGACAGCATCGCTCTATGTCGGCGCTTCGGTGCTCGGTTCCCTACTCCTTCTGGCCTTCGGCTGGTGGGCGGCGCGGGCGGCGCCATGAGCGACGTCCGCCAGTTCACCGTCGCGCCCGACGACGACGGCATCCGCCTCGACCGCTGGTTCAAGCGCCATCTGCCCGAGGCCAGCTTCAACACCGTCTCGCGCTGGGCGCGGACGGGGCAGCTGCGCATCGACGGCAAGCGTGCGGCACCGGGCGACCGGGTCGAGGCGGGCCAGTCGATCCGCGTCCCGCCCGCCGAGCCCGCCGCCGCCGCGGCGCCGGCGCGGGCGAAGCCCGAACGGCGCCGGCTCAGCGAGGACGAGGTCGCCTTCGTCAACGAGATCGTCATCCACCGCGATCCCCAGGCGATCGTCGTCAACAAGCCGCCCGGCCTCGCCACCCAGGGCGGAACCAAGACCCCCACCCATCTCGACGGCCTGCTCGACGGCCTCGCGGACGACAAGGGCAACCGCCCCAAGCTCGTCCACCGACTCGACAAGGATACTTCTGGAGTCCTTCTCGTCGCCCGCACCGCCCGGGCCGCCGGTTTCTTCTCAAAGGCCTTTTCGGGCCGCACCGCGCGCAAGGTCTATTGGGCGATCGTCACCGGAGTTCCCGACATCGCCGACGGCTATATCGACCTGCCGCTCGCCAAGCAGCCGGGCACGGGCGGCGAGAAGATGCATGTCGAGGAAGGCGAGGGCGGGCTTCCGGCGAGGACCCGCTACCGGATGATCGAGCGCGCCGGCAACCGCGCCGCCTGGCTCGAGCTTCAGCCCCTCACCGGCCGCACCCACCAACTGCGGGTCCATATGGCGGCGATCGGCCATCCCATCCTCGGCGACGGCAAATATGGCGGCCCCGACGCCTTCCTCACCGGCGCCATAAGTCGCAAGCTTCACCTCCATGCCCGCCGGCTCCGAATCGACCATCCCGACGGCGACACGCTCGACGTCACCGCCGAGCTGCCCTCGCACTTCGCCGAGACCCTCGCCAATCTCGGCTTCGACCCGGAGCTGGCCGATCTTCCGCTCGACGAGGTGAAATTCTCCGAGACGGCGGAAGGCAAGCGCCGGGCCGCCTCCGCCGCCGCCAAGTCGCGCCGCAAGGAGCGCAAGGGCGAACGGCGGGGCAGGGGGCAGAAGTGATTTGCACCGGACGGAGCCGTCATGCCGGGCTCGACCCGGCATCCATGAACACCGAAGGTAGTAGCCTTGATATGGCGGTGTTCATGGATTCCGGCTTTCGCCGGAATGACGGCGGGGGGCGCTGATGCACCCGAATCGGAAATTCCAGCTCCAGGACCGGGAGGCGATGGCCGCCCTGGTGCGCGAGCTCGGTTTCGGCGTGCTGTTCGTGCTGACCCCGGAGGGTCCGCGGGCGGTGCATGTGCCGGTGCTGCTGGACGGCGACCGGCTGCGCTTCCACGTCTCGCGGGGCAATGCGGTTCATTCCACCCTGGCGGCCGGCGCCCAAGCCCTGTTCGTCGCCAACGGCCCGCACGCCTATATCAGCCCGGAATATTACGGGCTCGAGGACCGGGTTCCCACCTGGAACTATGTCGCCGTCGAGCTGGAGGGCCCGGTGCGCCCGCTCGACCCCGAAGCGCTGGTGCGGCTGGTCGACGATCTTTCCGCCGAGAATGAGGCTCGGCTGGCGCCGAAAATTCCCTGGACCCGCGCCAAGATGAGCGAGGGCCGCTTCGAGGGCCTGCTCAAGGCGATCGCCGGCTTCGAGATGCACGTCGCCGCCTGGCGCGGCACCGCCAAGGTGGACCAGGACAAGCCGGACGAGGTACGGACCCGGATCGCCGACGCGCTTGCCGAGCGGGGCGAGCGGGATATGGCGGCGACGATGAGGATGAAGGCTCTCCAATGACCCCGCAAGACGACGAGACTTTGTGGCGCAACCGCTTCATTGCGATCAACCTGGTTCGGATCGGATTCACGATCGTCGTCCTGATCGGCCTCGCCATCTGGCACAGCGACGTCCTCGTCGAGGGCGGCTCGATCGTTATCGGGCTGCCGCTCACTTTGGCCGGCCTCGTCGCCAGCTTCTGGGGGCCGAAATGGCTCTCGGCCCGCTGGAGGACCCCGCCGGGACCATGAAGCGCTTCTACAAGCAGGCGACCGTCTCTCCGGAGGCGGGCGGAGTCGCAATCCTGCTCGACGGCCGGCCGGTGCGCACTCCCGGCCGCAACCCGCTGCGAGTCCCGACCGAGGAGCTCGCCGAGGCGATCGCCGGCGAATGGAACGGGCAAGGCGAGCAGATCGACCCCCGCTCCATGCCGCTCACCGGCCTCGCCAACGCCGCGATCGACCGGGTCGAGCCCGATCCCGCCGCTTTTGGCCGGACCCTGGCCGAATATGGCGAGAGCGACCTGCTCTGCTACCGGGCGGAGGGCCCTGAGTCGCTGGTCGAGCGCCAGGGAAGGGTCTGGGATCCTCTGCTCGGCTGGGCCCGGACCCGCTTCGGGATCGAGATCGAGACGACGGCTGGGGTCATGCACCGCCGGCAGCCTCCCCACACGGTCGAGCAGCTCGGCCGGGCGGTCGCGGCCCGGGGCGCGTTCCAGCTCGCCGGGCTGGCGCCCCTCGTCACCATCGCCGGCTCGCTGATCATCGCGCTGGCCCTCGCCGAAGGGGCGATCGGGCTGGAAGCGGCGTGGGACGCGGCCATGCTCGACGAGGCCTGGCAGGCCGAGCAATGGGGCGCCGACCCCCTCGCCGCGGCCTCGCTCGAGAACCGGCGGCGCGAGTTCGAGGGCGCCTACCTTTTCCTTACGCTTCTGTAGCGGGCGGAGCCTCGGCCTCGGCGGGACGGTGATACGGCAGGAACCACCTCGCGATCACCAGCCCGGCAAGGATGAAGGAGACGGCTTCCGCGACGAACGAGTAGATCCAGTGGCCCCAGCCGAAATGGGCGAAGATCGGCATCCCCAGATAGGCCCAGGTCGTAAAGCCCAAAGAGAAGAGGACGACCAGCCTGGCGACTTCGGCAAAGCTTCGGCCGCCGCCGATGGCGGCGAGCCCAAAGGCCATGAGCAGCCCCGTCAGCACCGCGACGATGAAGCCGGGCAGCAGCATGCCCATGTCTTCGCGAGAGAAGCCGGCCGTGTTGAAATGCACGGTCGCGATCGGGCCTTTCCCGTAAAGGGTGGTCCCCTCCGGCGTGCCGGCATAGGGGATTTCGTAGGTGCCCGTGCCCGTCTTGGTGAGGTTTTGCGCCAGCGCGCTCTGCACGGCCGCGCCTTCCGCGTCGCCGGCCTTGGAAAAAGCCAGCTCGCTCAGCGGCGTCGCCCAGAAGATGAATCCCATGACGAACAGGATGATGCCGCCTACCAGGCCGCCGATCACGGTGCGTATCATGCCATCCTCCCCCTTTATTATGGGCCGATCCTACGCCGAAACCGGGGCGGCGCCAATCAGCCGATCAGCTCGCGCACGAAATCGTGGAGGAAGACCCGGCGGGTCGCCTTCAGCCGTTCCGCCTTGAGGATGTTGTGGACGAGCTCGCGGCATTTCTCGGCATCGTTGTTGATCAGCACATAATCATATTCGGCCCAGTGGCTGATCTCGGCCGCGGCCCGCTCCATCCGGCGCCGGATCACGTCCTCGCTGTCGGTGCCGCGGGTGCGCAGCCGGCGCTCCAGCTCCTTCATCGAGGGCGGCAGGATGAACACCCGGACGATGTCGGGATCGACCTGCTTCAACTGCTGGGTGCCCTGCCAATCGATGTCGAGAAGGACGTCGCGGCCGCCCTCGATCGTCTTCAGCACCTCGCTCTTCAGGGTTCCGTAGCGGTGGCCGAAGACATGCGCCCATTCGAGGAAATGGCCGGCCGCGACCAGCGAATCGAAGCCCTTGTCGTCGACGAAATGATAGTCGCGCCCGTCCATCTCGCCGGGCCGCTTCGGCCGGGTCGTCGCCGAGACCGACATGGCGACGCTGTCGTCATTCTCCAGAAGCATCCGGGCGATGGTCGACTTGCCGGCGCCGCTTGGGCTGGACAGGACGAAGAGGAGGCCCCGTCGCTGGAAGGCGGCTGCGATTTCCATGCGCGCTACTGGCTTGCCGAGCCGCCATGCGTCAAGCAGGTAGGGACATGGCCCGATCGATCGCCCTGCTCCGAGCCGTCAATGTCGGCGGCCGCAAGCTGCCGATGGCGGAGCTTCGGGCGCTTTGCGCGGAGCTGGGCTGGGCGGATTCCGAGACCTACATCCAGAGCGGCAACATCGTCTTCAGAGCGTCCGGGAAGGCGGAGGCGCTCGAGGCTCAGCTGGAAAGGGCGATCAGGAACAGGTTCGGGATGGACGTGCCGGTGATGGTGCGTACGGCGTCGCAATGGGCGGGCTATATCGCCTCCAACCCGTTTCCCAAGGCCGCCATGGAGGAGCCGAACCGGCTCCAGCTGCTGGTCTCCAAGGAAGCTCCGAAAGACGACGCTGCCGAGAAATTGATGGAGCGGGCCCGGGCGGGGGAGGTCGTCAAGGCGGCCGGTGGAGCGCTCTGGTTCCATTTTTCGGAGGGAGTCGCGACCTCGAAGCTGACTCCCGCGATCATCGACAAGGCCGCCGGCTCCCCGTCCACTGGCCGCAACTGGCGGACAGTCCTCAAGCTTCAGGAGATGGCATGCTGATTCACGTCGCCCCAGCGAAGGCTGGGGCCCCGGCGGGTGAAGAACCCCTGCGCTTTTCACCCCCCGGGGCCCCAGCCTGCGCTGGGGCGACGAGCTAATGGCGCCCGCCGTTCCCCGCGGCTACTGGCTCGCCGCCCTCCTCCTCGTCGCGGTCATGGCCGCGATCCTGCTCTGGATGGGCCGGCCGCCGATCTGCACCTGCGGCGAGGTCAAGCTCTGGGTGGGGACGGTCAACGGCCCCGACAACAGCCAGCATCTCGCCGACTGGTATACGCCCAGCCACATCATCCACGGCTTCCTCTTCTTTTGGCTCGGCTGGCTCTGCCTGCGCCGCAACCCGCCTGGCGACCGGCTGATCGGCGCCGTCCTGATCGAGGCGGGGTGGGAGATATTGGAGAACAGCTCCATCATCATCGACCGCTACCGCGAGGCGACGATGGCGCTCGGCTACAGCGGCGACGCCGTCATCAACTCGGCC
>Ga0190273_10000916_pt1 | contig 10676 bp, 12 predicted proteins | sample Popmic504IS_FD_134513 | JGI IMG/M metagenome (GOLD analysis project Ga0190273, IMG submission 134513) | Populus adjacent soil microbial communities from riparian zone of Shoshone River, Wyoming, USA - 504 IS | ecosystem: Environmental > Terrestrial > Soil > Riparian zone > Trees stand | place...
AGGTTCCGGCGATAGTCACAATAGATACTTCGTTGATGAGGAAATGGCTGCCAATATGTGCCAATTGACGCTTTGCAGATTCATGAACATGCTCAAACATGTGCACAGTCGCTGCGGGCTTGTAGCCTGAAGCATGTGTCTTGGTCCCATTATTGCCTACTGGACTCAACGAAACTACCAGAGCTCTTGCATAGCTCGGCACATTCCTCATGTCGAGCCAGAGGCTAGACAGTGAGCGCGCGATTGCAAGCGTCCTGTCTACACCTGAAGTTGATGACGTTGGTCCCACAAACAACGATTCCGAAACGTGCGGATCTTCGCACCGGATTTCAGCCACTTGAGATGACAACTCTTTTCTGTTCTATTGATCACTATACGAAAGGGCTCGACCTTGATAGCAAGCCATGGGTTTCATCCACTAATGGCGAAACTGTCAGCTAGGTAAGTCCTCTAGCAAATAACACAAGTTTCTCGCACTCATCGCTATTGCTATAAGCCTTTGTGCTGTTATTTTTTCCGGCAGAAGATGTCAGCCAAAAGCTCAACTTCCCAAGATTTAAGACAGCCTCTTCTATCTCAAAACACATATGATACCAGGAACGATTCTCACGGGCAAAGATATGGTACTATCCGACCTCAGCATTCTGCGGAGTCCCTTCTCCACGCCACGCTCTACCCTGATGATGTGTACAAAGGAACCACTTATTGGGCGGACCTCCCGGCCAAGGAACGAAGTACGTGGATCAGTCATCAAACTAGAGCAATTACACATCGGGAGCTTGTCCGTGTAAGGCAGATGTTCAAGGTGAACCCTCTGAAGCCGCTGAAATCATACTGGCGCAGCTATGCTGTGTCGGGTGTTGGCTTCTTTATTGAAGGTTATGTGCTCTTCTCGGTCGGCAATATCATGCCTCTGTTCAAGTCCGTGTGGCCAGAGTGTTGGAAGAATCACATCGTATGTGACGGCCAGATGGTTAAAGCCATCAAGTACTTGGAAATCCTCGGCGTAGGTCTACTGGCCAATATATCTGCGGACGTTTCGCTGACGAATGTACGGTAGATCATATGTGGTCAGGTCATCGTCGGCTACATAGGAGACACTATTGACCGACGGTGGGGTCTCATACAAGATGCCGCCATCATGCTACTTGGAGCTATTCTTCTCACCGCAATGTGGGGTGCGTCACTTAGTGGCTGGACAATCATGTATGGCATCTCGATATTCTGCTTTGCTGTTGGTGTAGGTGGCGAGTACCCAATGACCTCAACAACGGCTATGGAAGGCAAGAAAGATAAGGATGACAGAACACATAGGGGCCGTTCTGTTTGTCTTGCATTCCTGATGCAAGGTTGGGGACAACTGGTGAATCAACTTGCCCTTATCTTAATCATGCTTGTATTCAACCAAACTCATTCACTCAAGCCGCCATATGGGGAGATCGCCACTCAGATTACATTTCGTGTCACCTTTGCCTTTGCTGCCGTCTGCTTGGCGTACTTCTTTTACCTACGGATATATGGAAGAGGGGGTGCGAGAAGCAACGAGCGAAGCAGTGGCAAGAACCGCGGCTATGATTTTGATGCCCTCCGATTCTGCGTGGAGCACTACTGGCACCGGATCCTTGCCACCAGCATGTGCTGGTTCTGCAGCGACTTCCCGTTTTATGGTAACCAGGTATTCCGGAACAAGCTGCTTGAACTCGTTACTGAAACTAGTCCGGAGCGTGGGGACGTTCTCTGGCTTTATAACCTTATCAACATCGCATGCGAACTCGCTGGTTACTACCTTGCCGCGCTTCTGGTTGATCACAAGGCGTACGGTCGTCGACGTATACAGCTTGTGGGCTTCGGCATGATGTTTGTCCTTTTCGTCATCGCGGCAGGAGCGTTCCCGATGCTCAATCAGCCGGGTACAGGTGCTAGAGTCTTCCAAGCAATCTTCTTCCTCAGCAATTTCTGGGTGCAATTTGGGCCGAACTCTACCACATTTCTCGTTGCAGGCGAGGTCTACCCGTCAAGCGTACGGGCGACAGCGCATGGCTTCAGCGCTGCTGTTGGCAAGTCTGGAGCATTAGCTGCGACAGTGCTATACAATTACATTGAAGACAGGACGAAGTTCTGGCTTGTCAGCCTTTGTACTTTGGTTGGCTTCATCCTGACCTTCGTATTCATCCCAGACACGACTGGGCTTGACTTGACGGAACAGCAGCGGTATTGGCAGCAGGTCGTTGAGGGACGAGAAGAAGAGTACCATGGCATTGCTGTTCACCCACAACATTTGTCATGGTTCGAATGGGCTGTGCTGAAGCGAGGTCGAAGTTATGATCCTAAGCTTGATCGTGACAACAGAATTGCTGAGCTTAGAGCGACATATGCGAAGGAGCAGACCACAGAAGGTGAATATGATGAGCAGATCGACGACAACGTCAGGAGATACTTTGAGCTTGAGAGAGCTTGTGCAGATGGGCAGCCCAGCTAAAGCAACCTTACCAGAATCAATGCAACAATTCTAATTCAAAGTGCTGGAGGACGTCCGACTTTACTGGTTCTCAGTCCAAGACGCCTGTCGCCCAAGGTGAAGGGCTTGAAACTGGTGATGGTAAGCTACTGGATTTCACGCTTGTCTAGTGACTCTTGAGAAACTCTACGAGCTGCAGACATAACTTGACGTATCAAGAAGGAGACCTGTCCTGATTTGATCGTCAATAGTGCAGATTCCTAGATCCAGATAGCCTTTTTCATGGGTCCAGAAGGTTACTACGTATGAGGAACATCAGGGAGCTTCGCTGAGCGCTCATGTAAGCATCCACATTAGGAATTGGAGGCGGTAAATGCATTGTCGGGATCGTTCAGAGCTGAAGGTAAGACACTGCGCGAAAACGGAGCCATGGAAGTGAATGGCAATTTATGTGAGTATTTGTTGAAAGATGCTGAATGCAGCAAGACTTTGGAAGGCAATGGTAAGGCAAACCACATTTGGTCTCGCTGGTCTTAGAGTTGGTATCACATTCACGAAATATGCCAAACCGTTATCTACGCTCCCGCAGCCAGCAATGACTTGACCAAGTCGGTAATACTGCTCTCCAAGCTTCTATACTCCAAACTCAACACCTCCTTCGACCTTGAATTGTCAAACTTGAATGGATCCTCAACTGGATCCCTCTCATACTTCGCCGGCAGCTTATCGGCCAGGTCTGGAAAGTTCTTCTTGATGATGTCGGCAATGTCGCTGTTCCTGTACGAGCCAGCGGTAACGAAAAATCTCTTCCCGGCCGCTTCTGGTCGCTCGATTGCTCGAACGTGTGCTAGTGCCAGATCTCGCACATCAATCCAGATGACTACTCTCGTTGGTGGCAAGCCGTCTTTGTATTTCCCCTGAATCATGTCGCGCACGATCTCGTTCGAGGTGTTGATCGAGGAAAGGTCGTTGAAGTAATGTACTACCGGACCAAGCACGAGCGGTGGGTTCAGCGTTGATAGGGTGAAGTTTGGCTTCTCCTTCTCCACGAAATCCCACGCTGCTTTCTCGGCGAAGGTCTTGCTGCCTCGGTAGGCGGTGCCTGGATCGGTGTGGAGTGCTTCGTCCATGGTGACTGGATTCCAGGAGTCTTCATTGTAGACGTCTGGATGACCTTTTGCGTTGATGATAGAGGCAAACGACGACGTGACCGCAACACGCTTAACCGATGGGGCACTCTTCTTGATCGCTTTCAGGATGCCTGTTGTTCCGACGATTGCAGGGTCGAGGAGGTCCTTCTTGGGGTCGGTGACGTTGAAGTGGAATGGAGATGCTGTGTGGAGGACGGCTTCAAATGGGGGATCGGATTTGACAGCTTCATCGAAGGCGTCTTCTTTGGCGATGTCTTCAACAATCACGTAGGAGAGTTTGTCTTGGGAGATATTGCGGTGGTTGCTGAGAATTTTCTTTCCTTTGTCGTGCGAACGGACCGTGAAGACGACGGAGTGGTTGCCTTGGAGGAGGTAGTCAACGCAGTGAGCAGCGATGAAGCCGCTACCGCCTGTTAGTAGGACCCTCATTTTGGATTGGTGTGTCGAAGAGAGATGCCGACGGGATATGAGTGGTAATCGCTGAATCTTGGCGAGAGATTTCTCTGTTTTAGAGGTAGATGGTCAAAGTAGTTGAACCGACTTCTCTTTCCGGCGAAATATTTTGTCTTATGTAGTCTCTGACATATGTGCTTGACACCGGCAGATATCGAACTCAGGTTATCGACGTCATGGTCAAAGATTGTCATTTCTAAGCTTTGAAGAACTACTGGGTATCCATCACATGGGGTTATCTGGACTTTGCATCAAAGTCCGTTCAGAAGTCCGTTTTTCCTGCCTGGCACTGTCCACGCTGTGACAGAAAGGAGACAGCATGGTCTCAAGTATACCGGAATCTGCTATCTAGGGCACTGCTGTCGCTAAGGGCGAGTAAGCACAGCGCAGGTTGCCCTATCCTTCGGATTACCATTGGGTTCATCTCCGTTGGATCATGACATGGACGTGCAGGAGTCCCGTCAAAGATGCAGCAGACTCCTCAAGCCGATTGATAAGCGAAGATGAGGTTCAGCAAGTTGAGTGCAAAACGAACCGCCGGCCTCGAGCTCGTGTGCCTCAGGCACAAACTGGCGTCATTGGTTACACTGCACACCTGGATAATGCGGTCCTTCGCAGTTCTTGTACATCTCAACAGTAGCATCATCCTCGCATCATAATTAAAGGTGCATAGGCCGATTCTCTCAAACGTGTCTGACGATTAAGAGCGTCGTGACCACAATGGGCAACGATGGCGGCAGCATTCCCACTCGACGCGAGCTGGTCAAAGAGTCGTCGAAGCCGAAGACACTCACAGAAATGAAAGAGAAGCAGCAGGAACACCTTGCGCATCGATGGTCGCAGTGCCCTCTCTCGCATACAGCGCTCAAGAAACCAATCGTCGCGGACTATGCCGGTGACCTGTACAACAAAGATGCGATCATACAGTTCCTTCTGCCAGACGACGTGAGCACAATTGACAAGGTCGAAGCTGAAGCCTTTCTAGGTGGACGAGTTAGAGCACTAAAGGACGTCGTAGAGATTCAATTCGAGATCGAACATGATGAGAAGAAGAATATCGACAAGTGGGTTTGTCCCGTGACTGGCAAGGAACTGGGTCCTGCCGTGAAAGCAGTATACGTCGTCCCATGCGGGCATGCTTTCTCGCACGAGGCAATCAAGGCGATGAAGAGCAGCGAATGTGTGCAGTGCGCGCAATCGTACAATAGCTCGAGAGATGTCATTCCGATACTGCCCACCACAGAGGCGGACAAGCAATTCGTGGTCGAAAGAATTGAGAAGCTGAGAGAACAAGGCTTGACTCATTCATTGAAAAAGGACAAAAGCACGAAGAAGCGGAAAGCGAAAGATGCCGACGGCGACACAGAGAAGCTGAAAGACCACAAGATCAAGAACGGCGTTGATGGCGATGTAAAGCATTCCGGTATCAAGAACTCATCGACAGCGAGTCTTACAGCGCGAGTGCTTGGGGAAGAAGAGGCGAAGAAGAAGAGAAGATTGCTTCACCAGAACGAAAATATTCAATCTTTATTCACCAAGGGCGACAAGAAGCATAAGGATGCAGATTTTATGATGAGGGGTTATTCGATACCTGCGGGTGCGAAGCATGAGTGAGAGCATGTTGTACTCGGCAGTGATCACCAGTGGTTGGAAACCACAACACTCGTCAGAAAGCCATATATTGCGTCCCCTGATCGCGCAGCGCTTCGCACAGTCTGGTCAGATTCGAAATGCTCTACACGTATCGGCAGTGGCGTTTGCTTGAATGGACGTTGTACAAGGCATACCAAGTCTCGTGGTACCGTCAGATCTATGGATCGACTGAGTATGCCTACGACAGACTGTAAGAAGAGTGTTTCAGACATTCCAGGTTTGATTGTCAGAACAGTTCTTACTGCGCTTGCCATATTAACAAATGGATCCCGCGTCAATCTGTCCTCATCCAAATGATCACGGAGCACAAGCTCTCGACCGTTGACTTTATCAGGTGTCCAGAAGCAATTCTCGCAGCTGGACGCACTATTTGGAAGTGTCTATCACCGAGCATCGAAGAAGTCAATATCAAGTTAGAAGGCAATGAATGCTTATGTTCTACAGCCGACACCATAGCCGTCACAGTGGTCTCATATGAGCTCAAGGACACTTGGAACGACGGCTGGTATTAATGTGGTCCGGGTGACCAGTCTTGCTGAGGTTGGCTGCTGGCTGAGCGCCATGATTTATCAGACGAGGCCTTGGATTATCAGCCTCAAGGAAGCAGGCATACGGAGATATGAGCTGCAAAATGCCTTTACTATTGCATATTGCAACACTGATGTTGTTGACCGGACCAAGTATCACCTCGCTTGATGTGCGGCAAATGGTGTCAGGCTGGCAGACAGATTCGCTGATGGTGAAGGACACAGAGCCCGCTGATGCGCATTTGTTGGTCAAGCAGGGTGTGTTATGCATCAAGGGACATGTCGCCGGGTATGCGAATTTATCGATGCATAGATCAATGTACAAAGCATGTACATATGTTGTGCTTTAATCGAACAATGTCCCGCAGCTGCTATCTCTCATATGGTCATTCCACTTGTAGCACTGCAATCGCGCTTGGCTGTGTTGTGCTCATACGTGTTGCGCTACAAGACAGCTCAGCTCACCGTACTATTCTCTGCATGACGCAGTTTCCTGCTGTGCATGTGAAATCAATTGTGTCCTTTTGACCAGAATTGGGCTCGAAGTAGCTGTCTCTCAAGCTGGTCTTGTGCTCTAACATATTGTCACTGCCATTATGAGCTACCTTGCTTCATCCACAAACCTCACACCTACGCTTTCGGCGATCCTAGTAAAGGCACACAAGTCAGATCCCATCGACCCCCATGCGACATTTCAAACGCTCGACTCTTTCCTGCTCGAAGCAAAGCAGATAGTATGTCTCCTACGGTATTTATACCAGCTACAACATCTGACAAGATTGTAGAACAGGTCAATCCGCGACTTACTCACATATCTCCGGGCAGTGCGCACACCATATTTGTCCACTGCCCCGCCTCCACGTCGGAGCCAGAAGCATGCTCGCACACCTTCCCACATTAAGACACCGTTGGGCGATGTTCCGACCTTTATAACAGACAGCCAACGTGAGGAGATTACGACTTCAACAACCGCACTCCTCCAAGACGTCAAGAACAGTATCGGAAACCTGCATACCGCAGCCGACTTGCAGCACCAAACAGTGAAGCAGCGTCTGGAGAAGAAGTACGGCAAATCCACGAATTTCTTGCTTCGATGGGCAGCTGGCGGCGATGATGCAGACGTGGGCGACGCGGGCAAGACTGAAGAACGCATAGAGGAGGAGGGTAGAGAGAATACAATATACACCCTCAGAAATAATGTGCTGTACTACCTGAATTACTGGTACAACCAGGTCTGGCGCGTGCAATACGACATGGTGGAAACGTGGTCAGAGCGGCAGAGGGAGAAGGCGGCCAGCATTCTCTACGATGAGCGGAACAAGAACGTCAAATCACAGCAAAGATTCGAAGATATCGTTGGTGTTGAAGGGGACACATCCTATGGCAATATGGACATGAGAGGCCGAGATAAGTACAATCCGGCACTGGATCCATACCCCGAGGTAGGAGGACAGGACTTGTCGCCAGAACAATTGCAGCTTTTCGAGGAGGAGAATTCGAGTCTGATGAAGCATTACAATGAGACCTTGACACAAGTCACGCAGGTCGAGAAGAGTCTGCTCGAGATCAGCTCCATGCAGCAGACGATACAGGAGAATTTGGAGATTCAGGGTGAGATGGTCAATACCTTGGTTGTCGATGCTGAACGGACAGATGAGAATGTCCAACGAGGGAACAAGGAGCTGAAAAAGGCGACCGAAAGAACAAGGATACCCAAGATCTTATACCATACAACCTTGTATCTATGTGCAGGCTTGATAGTGTGGGACCTGATCATCTGAGAATCGTAAATACAATGTCAACATTCACTTCTGTGCGATGATGATTTGGCGCTCTTATCAACCTCGTGATTAAAGGACAATTTGGGCATGTTGGCCGGTGTGGTTCAGGAACCATCAGGTTGCCCCGTGGTGCCCCCCGTCTGGTACTCTGCATGTGCATGAGACCCAGAACATGTTCCTGAAGCGAAGCATGTGCTGCATGCGGCAAACGGCGTGATGATAGCATAGATGATGAGGCAATAAGGTACGGAGATGCGGATCTCATGCCTCGGTCGATAGCAGTCGCATGGCTTTGACCAATCCTGCAGGGACAGATATAAGCGTCCGCTGCCCCAGATTCTAGTCGCACGTTCGGGGAAGCGCGCCGCATGCAGTACGCAGCAGACCGAGCGTTCTCACAGTCGTCTTGGTGAAAGAATTGCGAATATGTCTTCACCGCCCTCCAAGGACGAAAGGTAAGTCGCACAACTACCCATCACGTGGAGCACCTGCCTTTTCCTGCACTACTTAATTGAAAAGCATTTTGAGCACGGGCGACCTCTCGCCAGCTTGCAACCCCACACCTTCATCTGCAACGATACTGATCAACTTCGCCACAGCACGAACCAAGCTCAGACCCGACTTTCACAACTCCGGGAGCACACCACCACGCACGACACGATGGGTTCAATAGGAGCCCATGCAACTCGGTTCAGTGAGGATGTCTGCCCTCAGGCTGCGGAGGATCCCCTCTTTGGCCTGATGGCAGCATATCGACGAGACACATCCGATAAGAAGGTCGATCTGGGTATCGGCGCCTACAGAGACAACAATGCAAAGCCATGGATATTGCCGGTAGTCAAAAAGGTACAAGACAGCCACCCAAAAAAGTACAAGCGTCCAGCTAAATTCAATAACAGGCCGACGCCCTCATCCGCGACGACCCCAACCTCAACCACGAATATCTCCCCATCGCAGGCATACCAGAATTCACTCTCGCAGCCCAGAAGCTCATCCTAGGTCCCGAATCCGCAGCAATCAGCGAAGGCCGCACAGCCTCGTTGCAGACCATCTCAGGCACAGGCGCAGTCCATCTAGGAGGTCTCTTCCTCGCCAAGTTCTCTAAACAACAGCCAACACTCTACCTTAGCAACCCAACATGGGCAAACCACAACCAGATCTTCAGCAACGTAGGCATAACCACCAAAACATACCCCTACTTCGACAAGAAGACGAAAATGCTCGACTTTGACGGCATGCTCAGTACCATTAAGACAGCTCCCAGCGGCTCAGTCATCCTCTTGCATCCTTGTGCACACAACCCGACCGGCGTAGACCCAACGAAAGAGCAATGGCAGCAGATAGCACAGGTCATGAAAGAGCGGGACCTCTTCCCCTTCCTCGACTGCGCCTACCAGGGCTTCGCAACCGGCTCTCTAAGCCAGGATAACTATGCCGTACGCCTGTTCGTCGAGCAGGGCTTCGAGCTCTGCATCTGCCAGTCCTTCGCCAAGAACTTCGGTTTGTACGGCCAACGAGCCGGTGCATTCCATTGGGTTGTCGCCCCGGGGAGTGATAGTGCGGATGCGGTCAAGCGGATTGCGAGTCAATTGGCTATTCTGCAGCGCTCTGAGATTTCGAATCCACCCGCTTACGGCGCCAGGATCGCCTCAAAGGTGCTCAATGATCCGGAACTTTTTGCACAGTGGGAGGAGGATCTAAGGACTATGTCCGGCCGAATCATCGATATGCGGACTGCCTTGAAGTCGGAGCTTGATAAACTGAAGACACCAGGGACTTGGGACCACATCACCAGCCAGATTGGCATGTTTAGGTAAGTGAAGTCGTGCATTCTGCATGCCGGCCCCCAAAGCACCGAGCCAATCTTCCGCCATTTGCTCTCTGGTCGATTTGTTGGATGTATTCCGCACTGTCACCCTAGCAGGACACCTGCCCTTACCTTCCCTCATCCCACCTCAACTGTAACACGTACTGACCACATCCCGCAGCTTCACCGGCCTCTCCGAATCCCAAGTTGCCGAACTCAGAGAGAAACACCACGTATACATGACCAAGAATGGTCGGATCAGCATGGCCGGTCTGAACACGAACAACGTGGCGTATTTCGCTAAGGCGGTCGATGATGTTGTTAGGGGGTCGACTTGATCCTGTATGGGGTTGAAAGGGTCCGTTCGTGGGCGCATTTTGTGATATCGCCTTGCTGTGACTTGAGTCGATTGAAGTCGGCCTGAGGATAGGACATGGGAACGCCTGTGTTGGAGTAGCTGGAACATGTGATGCTGAGTGGTGCTGAGTGGTGCGATCAGTTCGGCAGTGTGCAGTCTGAGGAGAGTAATGATGTGTAGTGCTCTCGGCGGACGAAGACACGGCTAGAGGGTATTGAGGTACCTGTGGTGGAACGAGATATGAAATGATGAGGCGGAAGCATGACATGACATGAGCAAGCAAGCATCGAAGTGCACTGTACACCATAAATAGCTGGCATGGTATAGAGAAAATGCATTCATCCCTGCATAGCAGAACTGCAGCCAACGCTTGTCGTAATGCACTCGTTGTTTTCCATTCGAAGCCGTTTGTGCAACATGCATGGAGACGAGTATTGAAGCTTCACTATCGTCGAGGTGGCCGACACACTTCGGAGTGCCCATGGGAA
>Ga0190273_10000917_pt1 | contig 10665 bp, 9 predicted proteins | sample Popmic504IS_FD_134513 | JGI IMG/M metagenome (GOLD analysis project Ga0190273, IMG submission 134513) | Populus adjacent soil microbial communities from riparian zone of Shoshone River, Wyoming, USA - 504 IS | ecosystem: Environmental > Terrestrial > Soil > Riparian zone > Trees stand | place...
GAGATGAATGTGACACACCTGGAATGCGCCCGGTGCGGATTGAAGCACGAGGCACGGCAGTTGCAGAACCTTTGCAGGAAGTGCGCTAAGCCGCTGCTGGTTCGTTACGATCTGGAACGCGCCGGGCAAAGTTTGACAAAAGAATCTTTAAGAGACCGTCAGGCAGACCTGTGGCGCTATCGCGAAGTGCTGCCCGTCGAGGACGAGGAAAACATCGTCTCGCTCGGCGAGGGCTGGACGCCGCTCCTTCACGCCCGGAGACTGGCCGCGCGCCTTGGCCTCAGAGAGCTTTTTATCAAGGACGAGTCGCTGAATCCGACGCAGAGCTTTAAGGCGCGCGGGATGACGGCAGCCATCTCTATGGCGAAAGAGTTAGGTGTGAAAAAGCTTGCTGTTCCTTCCGCCGGGAACGCCGCTGGTGCGCTCTCTGCTTACGCCGCACGCGCCGGGCTCGAAGCTTATATCTTTATGCCGAGTGATACGCCGCGTGCCAACGTGGTCGAATGTCGGCAGACGGGCGCGCACGTGACCTTGATCGACGGCTTGATTACGGACTGCGGCGCGGAGGTCGCGCGGCGCAAAGACGCTGAAGGCTGGTTCGATGTCTCGACCCTCAAAGAGCCTTATCGCGTCGAAGGCAAAAAGACGCTCGGCTATGAGTTGGCGGAGCAAATGGATTGGACGCTCCCCGATGTCATCATCTATCCGACGGGGGGAGGCACGGGGTTGATCGGCATGTGGAAGGCTTTCAACGAGATGGAGCAACTCGGCTGGATTAAGGGTAAGCGCCCGCGCATGGTGACGGTGCAGGCCGCCGGGTGTGCGCCCATCGTTCGCGCCTTTGAAGAGGGAAAGCGCGAGGCCGCCGAGTTCTTGAATGCTCAGACAGTGGCTTCGGGCCTTCGCGTCCCGCGCGCCATAGGGGATTTCCTGATCCTCGACGCGCTCAGAGAATCCAAGGGCACGGCCCTGAGCGTAAAGGATGAAGAGTTGATCGCGGCAGTGGGAGAGATAGGCGCGAGCGAAGGATTATTCTGCGCGCCTGAAGGCGCTGCCTGCCTGCCCGCGCTGCGTCAATTGATCGAGCGTGGCGAGGTCACAACTACGGACAGGGTCGTGCTGTTCAATACCGGCGCGGGTGTCAAATACCTGGAGAGCTTTACATGAGCATGATGTTTAATGGATCGCAAATGAATAGAAGGTTGCTGCTGACGGTCGCGGCCTTAAACACCGCTGGTCTTGCCTGCTTCTTTGCGACGACGCACGCGCACGACCCTGCGAGCGCTCAGCATTTAACAATCGCCGATTCCGCATACATGCTCGACTCCGTAGGCTTTACCCTGATGCTGCCGGGAATCTTTTTCTCTGCGGTCGCTTTTTTGTGCGCGCGTGCTTTTGTATGGAATGAAGAGACGGCGCGCGCCGTCTGGTACGCGAGCGGTTTCTGTATCAACCTGTTTATAGCCTGGCGAGTCGGCGCACTGTTCGCCCCCGCCCGTACCTGAAAAACGGAATCCCTGTTGCGGAGGTTTTTTGAAGAATGAAGTTTAAGAGCTTGACCATCATCTTTGTAATGTTGTTCACCTGTGCGCTTAAGACCGGCGCGCAGCCGCTACAGCAGCAGGCCGCGAGCCCTGTTACAGTAAAGACTGCGGACGGAGCAACACTGAACCGCGCGCGGCTGGATGAGCTACGGGCCGCAGGGTTTGAGGCGCTCTACAATCTGGATTACGAGGAAGCGCGCCGCCACTTTAAAGAGATTGCGAAGCTTTTTCCGGATCATCCGGCTGGCCCGCAGTTTCTCGCCGCCACGCTCTGGACACAGACCCTGAACGAATCGCGCCGCTTACAGTCCTCGCTTTATAACTCGGAATCCTTCTACGGAAAGACTGACGACAAGGTCGATCAGCGCACAGTGGATCAGTTTCGCGAGTTGACGCGCACGGCCACTATGCTCGCCAAGGCACGACTGAAAACGAACTCGCAGGATGTGGAAGCGCTCTATTTTCTCGGCGCGACCGAAGGATTAAAGGCAGCGTTTGGCGTGGCCGTGCAACGCAGCTTTATGTCGGGGCTTCGCGACGGCGCGAGCGGCGTCGATCGTCACCGCGACGTAATCAAGCTCGATCCGACGTTTCATGATGCTGAGTTGATGATAGGTCTCTACGATTACACAGTGGGAAGTCTCTCGCTGCCGGTCAAGCTGCTGGTCGGCATCGGCGGCGTGCGCGGATCGAAGAAGCGCGGCCTGCTCACCTTGGAGCGCGTGATGAAGGAAGGGCGCTATGCGCGCGATGACGCGAAGTCTTTGCTCATCGTGCTCTACAAACGGGAGAAGCGTTACAGTGATGCGCTCGCAATCTCGCGCGAACTGGCCGAGAAGTATCCGCGCAACTATCTCTTTAAGCTGGAATCCGCGGACGCGCTCTTGACGCAGGCTGCGCTCGCGCGTCAGACGAACAACGCGGCGCAAGCCTCAGGCTTTGAGCGTGAAGCCTTCGCGACTTACGACGCGCTGCTACAGGAACGCGCGGTGCGTGATACTTCGCGCTCGCTCGACCTGATACATTTTCGTTACGGCGATGCGCTGTTTACCGCCGGACGATTCGACGAAGCCGCGCGGGAGTTTCTTGCAGCCGCCAGCACTTTGGGTGCAGAATCAAGCCTGGCGACGCTCGCTCGCCTGCACGCAGGGCAATCGCTCGATCTCGCGGGCAAGAGAAAAGAGGCGTTGCTACAGTACCGCTCCGTGCTTGAACGCCCGGACGTTGATAACGCGCACGAGGAAGCCAAGCGCGGCTTGCGCGAGCCGTACAAAATAAGGAATGAAAAGGGCTTATCCTGATGAAGAACAATGGGGAAGTAACGACAAGCGGCCCTGGACGCACACGGCCCAGACGCCTCCTGTTATGTCTCGACGGCGTGCCGCTCGAAGTGATCGAAGGGGCAAAGGGGCGCGGGCTCTTTGCATCCTTCAGCGCCCCTTCGCGGCTGCTCTCGCCTTTCCCGACGTTGACGAACGTCGCGCTCTCAGGGATGCTCGGCGCAACGCCGCCGCTCGGTTACGAAAGTCTCTATTTCGACCGCGTGGCGCGCGAGCTGCGCGGAGGAGTTCGCAAGTACATAGGCACGCGCACGCCTGACAAAACGCCCTCGTCCTACATGGACGAGCTGGATTATCAAGAGCCTTTGCCTTTTGAGTTTTTGGTGTATGTTGCGCCCGAAGCGGTCTGGCGCGCGGACATGCGTCGTTTCCGCGAACGCTTTCGCGCCGCGCCGCAGACCAGGGATTTCTTCGCCTTCCTCAAGGGCACGGACGGCTTGCTGCACATACGCGGGCGCAGTCGCCTGGAAGCGGCGCTCGAATCGCTCGACCGTATACTTCGAGAGATACAGGGGTGGTGCGGCGACGAGACGGAGATCGTTTTGTTCTCCGATCATGGGATGAATCTGGAAGAGAATCGTCGCATACACTTGCAGACGCACCTGCGCCGTCAGGGTTTTACGATCACGGATCGTTTGCGCGAGCGCCGCAGCGTCGCCATCCCTGCGTTTGGCCTGTGCGGTTACGCGGCCCTCTACTGTACGGACGACGTGGATGCGAGCCGCGCGGCAGAGGCAGTCACGGGATTAGAAGGCGTGGACTTTGCCATTCATCGCGACGGCCCGAGCGCCATCCTGCTGCGCGGAGAGCGTGGCACGGCGCGTATTCATCGTCGCGAGAATGGTGTCGGCGTCAAATATCGCTACGAGCAGCTTGCGGGTGATCCGCTGCAACTCTCCCAAACCGTCAGCAGTCTTGAGAGTGACGGCCAGCTGGACGAGCAGGGATTCGCGCCGGACAGTTTCTGGTACGAGCGCACGGCAGCGCACATCTATCCGGACGCGCTTTCGAATCTATACCAATCGCTGCACGAGCCGCGCGTCCATCACACGGCGGACGTGCTGCTCAGTCTGCACGACGGCTACTATTACGGCATGTCCTTCTTCAGCCGCTTTATAAGATTGGCGGCGACTCACGGCAACGCGCTGCGCGCCAGCACCTCCGCTTTTATGATGAGCACGCACCGCTCATTCCCCGCGCACGTGCGCGCCAGCGACGCGCAACCGTACCTTAGAGGATAAAAAAAGATCTGTACCGCTTGGCTTTTTGCTCGAACAGTATTTAATAAAGCGCGCCGCTGCGTCTTTCACCTAAGATCAAATAGTTTCCGGCGTCAATCGCCGACTGAGCGAGACTGCGATTCACATAGAGCGAGTTGGTGCGGTAGTGATCGAGCGCCAGAGCGACGTTGAAGATCATCCCGCAGGCTAGAAAGATTGCGGCGAACACCCGCCACCCGCGCTTCTTCAACACATTATTCCAGCAGTAAAAACCGTAGATCATGGCGAGCGGCAGCAATACATAAAAGGTGTGCGAGGTCGGCCCTTTTTTCGAGAACAGAAAGCTTAGATAAAGAAGGCACACCGTCAGAAGCGTGAGGTACTTGATCGAGCGCCAATCCGCTTGCCCTCGCTTTGGAAAAAACCAGAGGATGAGCATCCCCACGGGTTGGAGGATTCCGACGAGACCCGCGATGAGAGCAAACGGAATTACCCAGGAGTGTTGCCTTAAAAATGCCAGTCGCTCAATCGTGTGCCCACCGATAAAACGCGCCATCTCGAAACTGGCGAATGATAAAAAGCGTGGCAGGATGCCTTCGGCTGGATTAAGGCCGCTCCAGAGATTGTCCGCGCTAAGGCTCACCATTGAACTTGTTCGACCCATGCCCTGCGTTAAACCGTACTTGAGATAGGTAGGCAGTACCAGGCTGCCCAGGAGCATCGCCCCCAGCGCAAACCACAGCGCACTTCGCCCCAGGGCTTTCCCGCCGTCTTCTCTGAACTGAAAATAGAATGATGCGACAACATAAGGAAGCAGTATGATCCAGGAGAGATGAAGCTGTATAATCCAAAGCAGCGACGCTCCCATCATAAAGTTGGCCCAACGCGCCGGGATTAGCTTCTTGCTCAAAGAGGGATACGTCTCAAGCGCGCCCACGAAAAAGGGCACGCTCCCTACAAGTACGTAAGACAGATTGTTGACGTGCGTTGAAAAATTGAGAGTCCATGGAGCCGTCATTAGCCATACCCAGATAAACCAGCGCGGCGTCTCAGGCAAACGCCGTGTGCAATACCATGCGAGCAGACAGAGGCTCAAGAATGAGAGCAGATTCAGGAACAGAAGGGGCGCTTCCGCAAAGGGAAAGATATAGAAAGGAAGTCCGACCAGCAAGCCCTGTAATGCTCCGGGAATCTGTACGAAAGGAAGGCCCGCACGTTGAAGATTCTCTACATCGACATCCGGCCCGAAGTAGGGCCAAAGACCCGTCGTAAAAAACTTGAGCCCGATCAGATAAATCTGCTTTTCGTCGTCTCCCCAGAAATTCTCGCACAGGCCAAAGCCCAGACGAAAAAGAAAGAGGAGTGTGAGCAGGACTGCAGCGAACACACTTCGCCTCTGAAAGAAATCCCGTAAAGCGCTCTCGTCTCTCTTTTGATCTGAAAGATTCTTCGTCTTCAAGGGCAGCTTATCTGGAGACATGCGCGGCGGTTTCTAGCCGTGCGCTGCGCGCACTCGCTCGGTTTGATCCTCGAAAATAAAGGCGAGCGATTTGTAGATCAGTTTGGCGCACAGAAAAGCCGAAGCGTCAAAGCCTTCAACGTAAGAGTATTCCGTCAAATCCATCCCGACGACGCGGCGCTTGCGCGCGACGGTGCGAATCAGCCCGACGGTTTCATACCAGCCGAGTCCGCCGGGCTCGGGCGTTCCCGTCTGCGCGACGAGCGAAGGGTCTAGCCCGTCGATGTCTATCGTCAAATAAACATTTTCGGTCAGCCCTGCGACCGCTTCGTCCCACCAATCCGTGCGCCCGACAATATCCTTGGCCCAGAAGATACGCGTCGGCAGCTCACTTATCGAGCGCGCCTCTTCGGCGGAGATCGAGCGTATGCCGCATTGCACGGACGGCAGGCGCAGGTCACGCACGACCCTCGCCATAATGGAAGCGTGCGAGTGCGGCGTGCCGTCGTACGTATCGCGCAGGTCTGCATGAGCGTCTATTTGCAAGACGGAAAGATTCTCGAACCGTTCGGCGTGAGCGCGTATCACCGGCGCGCTGACGGAATGCTCGCCACCGATCATCGTGACGAATTTCCGCGAAGCGACAAGTTCGCGCGCTCGTTCGTAAAGCGTCTGCATCATCGCTGCGGGCGGATCGATTGCAGCGGACTCTTCCAGCGTATGAATGCCGAGCTTATAAACTTCTGCATCCGTCTCTTCGTCGTAAAGCTCCATATTGCGCGAGGCATTGATGATCGCCTCCGCGCCACGCCCCGTGCCCGTGCCGTAAGAGACCGTGCCCTCGTAAGCGATGGGCCACACGAGAATGCGCGCGCGCTCAAAACTTGAGAACTCTTCTTCGGCAATCCCGCCAAAGTTCATAGGAAGATTCGCTGATTCAGACATGCGAACAGTTTAAAGTGAGGAGTGGCGAGTGACAAGCCTGTATAAGTGAGTAAGGCACGGACATGTTTGATGCCCGTGCCCCTTAAGGATGATGGAAGAAATGAGTCCCTTTGGCGAGACTTATTCCTTAGTGTGTTGTGCCGCCTGCGCCCGGCGTATAAAGCCTGCCGCATCGTCGCTGAAAGGCTTCTCTGCATGAGCGGGCCAGTTGGCCTGATCTTTGTACAGGTTGCTCAGACTCTCTGCGATGGCCGGATTGCCGCCCGTAAATTGCTCGATCAACTCAGACCAGCGCGAGGCCAGTGCCCGCGCCCTTTCAGACGCAGGATCGACGCCTTCACTCATCGCCGCTTCGACATCCTTTAAGAGCACGGCCCAGTCGCGCTGCCCTTTTTCTAGAACTTCAGGAGTCGCGTGCTCTGACAACTCCTGTAGCTGTTCTTCCGTGTAATATTTTTTGACCCAGTCCCAGTTATTTTGCATTTCAATCACCTCGATTATATTTCTGACCGTTTCCCAGTCCGGCTCTGCGCCCGAAGCTATACGGCTCTCGGCCCGTTCAATGGCATGAATCGCCGCCTCCAACTGCCGTCGTTTTTCCTGAAGAATCTCTCTTTGAAGTTGGAGTGCGCGGGAAAGATCGAACGAGTCACGATCCAGAATGTTCTTGATCTGTTTGAGCGGGAGTCCGATGAATTTCAACGTCACGATCTGCTGCAAGCGCACGAAATCCCGTTCGCCGTAGAGACGATAACCTGCGCTGGTGCGCCCGCTCGGCTTCAATAGCCCGAGCCTGTCATAGTGATGCAGCGCACGCACGGTCACGCCCGTCAACTCGGCAAATTCGCTCGCCTGATACAGAGCCTTCGCCTCTTTCATCGAACCGTCCTTCACCTTCCAAACAGAATCCTAAAGCCTGACGCAGCGTCAGGGTCAAGAGGTTTTTTTGAAAAAGAATTCTGTTATAATTCGAGCCATGAAAATCCTGAATTACAAGGTTATCATGACTCCTGATGTGACCGGCGGATATGTCGTGACCTGCCCCGCGCTGCCCGGATTGGTGACTGAAGGAGATACGCTTGAGGAAGCGCGCGAGATGGCCGCAGATGCCATACGCGGTTATCTTGAAAGTCTTCAAATGGACGGAGAGCCAATTCCCACCGACAAATCCATCACCGAAGAAGTGACCGTCGAAATTGCCTGAACCAAATTTATATCTTCTGCCCTTCTGCTCAGAGCAAATCCAAAAACTCTTCAACAGTCAAACCGGCTTGCTTGATGATCGAAGAGAGCGTGCCGGGCTTTAAATCTTTATTGTGATATGCGACGGTTATTCTCAGATTTCCTTTCTTGAGAATATAGTGGCTTCCCGTTGTATGGTGAACATAGAAGCCATTTCGCTCAAGCGCTTTGATAACAAGTTTAGGTTTCAGAGCGGGCAATTTCTTGGACATATATAAAAAGAGTCCGTTTTTTCGACGAGCAAAAAAAATAGCCAGAAATCAGTATCTATTACTACTGGTCTCTGGCTATCGTCTTTTGATTAGCTTTTATTTCTTACGGCACTTCGATCATCAAATCGCGTCCAGTGAAAACGAAGTTCGGGCGTTTGCGACCTTTCATGTATTTGGCGGCGGTTTGAGAGAGCGCGGTGACGAGGATTGGAAGCGCAATCGTCGTGTCGCAGTTGACATAGGCCGTGCGCGCGCCGCGAGCGAGCTTGCCGTAGATGAGGGATTCGTCGAAGGTGACGGTGTTGCTGCGCCCGCCCGGATGCGGCGCGTCGGTCGCTATCTGAATAGCGTACTTGTGGCCGCGCGTCGGTATTTTGACGATGTTGGTAGAGACTTCTGTCTGCTGTATAAAACTCTTGCTGGTTCCGCCGCCGAGGTTGATGACGCCCGTGACGCGCGCACGCGCCGCGATCTGCGTCATGTCCAGCACATCCTGCACGATGTCGAACTGAAAATTGTTCTTCTTCTCAAAGCGCGCGGCGGCGATCCCTATGCTGATGGCGCTATCGGCGATGGCCGGGCAGAAGATCGGCACGCGCGCCTTGTAGGCTGAGGTGAGCACGCCGTCTTCGGTGGCGATCTCGGCCAACTCGCGGCCCAGCAGGTGCAGGAACTCTCTGGTCGAGTAGGGACGCGTTTGATCCAGTTGATTGGTAAAACCGCCGACCCATTCGTCCGCCTCGCGATACTCTTCATCGCTCGCAAGCAAATCCCACATGCGATTGATCTGCGAAGCTTCCAACTCTGCATCCGTCATAGAGGGGTGCGCCTGAAAGTGATGGCGACCCAAGGTCTCGTGCAGGTCATGAAAAAGCATAGAGCCCGAGAGCACCAGCACGTCTACGAAACGGTTCTTGATAATATAAGCGAGCAGGCGGCGCATGCCCGCTGGGATCAGCGCGCCGGAGGCTGCGACCATGATCGTCGTGTTATCGCCGAGCATGTCCAGCCAGATACGGTGCGCTTCGGCCATCTGTCGCCCGCCAAAGCCTGTGCCCTCCATCTTTTCCAGCAGACCGGCGACGGAACGGTCGCGATCCACCTGTACGGGCCTGGTCGGCACGGTCAGATATTTAGAGGGTTTGGGTTTTCGCTGAGTCACCATAAGATTCTCTCAATCCTTTTCTTTGAACAAGTCCGAAGCTGTAAGCGCATGCGAATGGGAAGCCCCGGCTCATTACTTTGATTCAATCTCGACCGCGCTTGTGGCTGCGAGCCTGTTTCCCGTTGACCGCCAGATAGGTGTAGGCGTCAAAGCGCGATTCATAAAATTCTATAATCTCTGCGGCATCGGCCTCGGATAATTCTTCGCGCTTGACGCGCTGCGCGACCAGACGACGAAAGCCGTCGTGCAGCATACTGCGGTCATAACGCGCTCGCTCGACGGCCTCGCCGATAGAAGTGCCGCGAATCACCTTTTTGATTAGATAGCCGTCCTCGTCGATGTGTATGTGCGCTTCGTTGGGCGCGCCGAAGAGATTGTGATTGTTGCCCATCACTTCCTGATACGCGCCGACGAGCATAAAGGCCAGATAGTAGGGCTCGTCCTTGACCAGCGTATGAAGCTCAAGCACCTGCTTGACATCATGCAGATCGACGAACTTGTCTACCACGCCGTCCGAATCGCACGTGATGTCGCAGAGCGTAGCGTATTCCGTCGGCGGCTTGTTGAGCCCGTGAATCGGCACAATCGGGAACAATTGATCGAGCGCCCAGTGATCCGGCACGGAGCGAAAGACGGAAAAGTTTGTCAGGTACTTAGCGCACAGCAGGCGGCGCAGGTCGCCGAACTCCTCCGAGACATACTTGGCTTGTTGCGCATACTTGTCCGCACGCTCACAGACATCCCAGAAGAGGACTTCGCCCTTGGCGCGATCTTCCAGAGAAATAATGCCGAGGTTAAAGAGCGTGAACAACTCTTCGCGATGCTCAAGTGCGTCGTGGTAATACTCCCTGTAGTTTTTAACGGAGATGGTCTCGCGCAAGTCTCCAAGCTCGACGACGACCTGCGGATCATCGTCGTCAATCTCAATCGGCGTGATGTCTTCGACGATGGTCTCGATCTCGTCAACGACATTGGTCACGAGGATGGCGTGATAGGCGGCCAGGAAGCGACCGGACTCCTGTATGATCGTCGGATGCGGCACGTTCTCGTCGTCGCAGACCTGCTTGATGGTATAGATGACATCGTTGGCGAATTCCTGCGCCGTATAGTTCGCAGATGAATCAAACGCCGTCTTCGAGCCGTCGTAATCAACGGCCATCCCGCCGCCGACATCCAGCAACTCAATCGGCACCTTCATCTGGTGTATCTTGGCGTAAACGCGCGCCGCCTCTTTCATGGCGTTCTTGATGCGCTTGATGTCGGTCAGTTGCGAGCCGATGTGAAAGTGGAGCAGGCGCAGCATGTCCACGCGGTTGGCTTCCTGAAGTCGCCGGATGGTCTCTAAAATCTCGGTCGTCGTCAAACCGAACTTGGCCGCTTCGCCGCCTGACTTTTCCCAGCGGCCCGACCCCTTCGAATAGAGCTTGACGCGCATCCCGATCATCGGCAAATCGCCTTCGTGGGTTTCGGCAATCCGCAGCACGTGATCCAACTCGTTCAATTTCTCGATGACGATGATGACGCGCTTGCCGCTCTTA
>Ga0190273_10000918_pt1 | contig 10662 bp, 7 predicted proteins | sample Popmic504IS_FD_134513 | JGI IMG/M metagenome (GOLD analysis project Ga0190273, IMG submission 134513) | Populus adjacent soil microbial communities from riparian zone of Shoshone River, Wyoming, USA - 504 IS | ecosystem: Environmental > Terrestrial > Soil > Riparian zone > Trees stand | place...
TCTCGCCTTCGTATTCATCTACGCGCTGTTTCGCTTCCTGTGGTCGATCCGGCAGTTCAACCTCCTCACGATCCTCCTCGGGGCATTCCCCGCTGCGCCCCCGTTATCTGTCCGATCGGGGCGGGCGCCGATCGACGTGACGGTGCCGGAACCTCCGCTCTCGCAGTCTGACTTTTCGTCCTCCTTACGCGACTTTCCCTCCTCGTTACGCGAGTTTCCGTCTTTGTCGCCCGACTTTCCCTCTTCGTCGCCCGACTTTCCGTCCTCGCCGGCGCTGCTCGACCCTCCGTCCTCCCCGCTGTCCGACTTTCGATCCCCGCCACCCCTGCGGCGCATCGTCGAGCAGGCGACTCGTTTGAACGCGCTTGCCGGCAACAACTTCACGCAGGCGCTGCGGGCCTACTATTACGCGGTGCCTATCCTCTTGTGGCTGATCAACCCCTGGCTGCTGCTTGTCGGCAGCCTCGTGGTCACCAGTGCCGTCTACTTCACCGAGTACCGTTCTCATACCGCGCAGGCGCTGGGTGCCGCGACACTCCAGTCAGCCGTGCAGCAATCTCCCGGATCCGAATCATGAACGACGTCTTTCTGCGGGCGCTGCGCCGCGAGGAAACCCCTTACACGCCTGTGTGGCTGATGCGTCAGGCCGGGCGGTACCTGCCCGAGTACAACAAGACGCGCGCACGCGCCGGCGACTTCCTGACGCTGTGCAAGACGCCCGAACTCGCCTGCGAGGTAACGCTCCAGCCGCTGGAGCGGTTTCCGCTCGATGCCGCGATCCTGTTCTCGGACATCCTCACGATCCCGGATGCGATGGGACTCGGCCTGCATTTCGTCGAGGGGGAAGGGCCGAAATTTCAGCGCCCGGTGCGCGATGAGGCGGACATTGCCCGCTTAGCCGCGCCGGACCCGACAGCCGAACTCTCGTACGTCCTGGATGCGGTCCGCACCATCCGCGGGGCTTTGAACGGCCGGGTGCCCTTGATCGGCTTCTCCGGGAGCCCCTGGACGTTGGCTTGCTACATGGTCGAAGGCGGCAGCAGCAGCGATTTCCGCAAGGTCAAGACCATGCTCTACAAGCGGCCCGACCTGATGCACCGCCTCCTGGCCGTCACTGCCGATGCCGTCGTCTCCTACCTGAATGCCCAGATCGAAGCCGGCGCCCAGGTCGTCATGCTGTTCGATACCTGGGGAGGCAACCTGCCGGATGGACACTTCCAGACGTTTTCACTCGGCTACCTGAAGCGGATCATCGATCGGCTGGTGACCCACAGGCTCGAGCGCCAGGTCGATGGGTCGATGCTCAGCGTTGCCGTTCCCAGCATCGTTTTCACCAAGGGTGGTGGCGCCTGGCTGGAGCAGCTAGCCGACACCGGCGCGGCAGCGGTCGGCATCGATTGGACTGTGAACCTGGGTGCCGCACGTGAGCGCATCGGCACGAGGTGTGCGATCCAGGGCAACATGGACCCGATGGCCCTGATGGCGGAGCCTGAACAGGTGCGGGCGGAGGTGGAACGGACGCTTGCAACCTACGGGGCTCCGGGCGATGGAAGTGCCCACATCTTCAATCTCGGACACGGCATCAACCAGTTCACGCCCCCCGACAATGTATCGGCCCTGGTTGAAAGCGTGCATCAATGCAGCCAGAAGATGCGGTCCCGCCCGAGAGTGGATCCTCACTTTTAAAAAGTGTGTCTTTTTGACTTATGCACAAAATTGTTGTTGCCCCCGAGAGACGACCGCCGCGAGTCTGTCATGTTGCAGTGCCCGGTAACCCATTGATTTACATGGGTGGAATGATGACAGTTAAGTGGGCAGACCGTGCGACTGCGGCTAAAGACGGGGCTTTCCGGCCATTTTCTACGACATGTGCACAGAGTTATCCACAGAATATGTGTAGAAGTCAAAAAGCGCCGTAAAGTCGGACGGTTGAAGCTGCATCTTCGGAACTACATTAACTTGGAAGGCAGACGACCGTTGCGTTGGCGGCGTTACCAATCCTGCCCCACCAGCCGGATAGGAAGCCTTCTTTGGGCGGTCGAGCTTGACTGCTCAGCCTGAAGCCAGCCCTCTCTCCGACCCACCGGCCTACGCGCAAGTCCTCCTCGACGGCCCGCTCGCCGGCAGTTATACGTACCGCATCCCGGTCGGGATAGCCGCGACTGCAGGTCGTTGGGTGGTCGTGCCTTGGGGCAAGGCGCGCCGTGTCGGGATCGTCGAAGAGGTCACCGATTCCAGCCCGGTTGCCGAGGAGAAGGTTCGTGCGATAGAGCACCTCCTGCCGGAACTCCCATCCGCGGGGCTGCAATGGCTGGCCTTCATCCGCTTCGCCGCCGGCTACTACCAGGGTGAGGTCGCGGAACTCGGTTTGGGAAGCGTCCCGAGGCTCCTGCGCGTGCCGCCCTCCGCCCGGACACGCAAACGCGCCGACACGCGCCTCGCCGACTTCGACCCGGCGCCGGCGGACTCGAGTGCTGAGAAACAGGACGTCACGGCGCCGCCTCGCCTGACCCCGGACCAGCAGGACGTCCTCGACCGGCTTCTGGCGGACGAGGTGCCGGCACCAGCCCCGGCGTCGGCCCCTCCGCCCGCCCCCCCGCCCGCCGCGGCACCAGCCCCGGCCTTCGGCGCTGCGCTCACCCCGGCGCCCGCCGCTGCAGCCCCTCCGCCCGCCGCTGCAGCCCCGGCGCCGAAGCCATGGTTGCTTCACGGAGTCACCGGCAGCGGCAAGACGGAGATCTACCTGCGCTGGTTCCGCAGCCTCCTCGATCGCTGGCCACAGGGGCAGGTCCTGCTGCTGGTGCCGGAGATCGGCCTGACCCCGTCGCTGCTCTACCAGTTGCGTCGCCGATTTGCCGGCGAGTCGGTGGCAGTCCTCCACAGCGAGATGCCCGATGCCGCACGGGCCAGCAACTGGATGGCGGCCGCGAGTGGCCAGGCGCGGCTGGTTCTCGGAACCCGGCTGGCCGTGCTGGCGCAGATTCCCAACCTGGCAGCCATCGTGGTGGACGAGGAGCAGGACCCGTCCTTCAAGCAGCAGGAGGGAATCCGTTATTCCGCACGGGACCTCGCGATCGCCCGCGCGTCGATGGCCGGGATTCCCATCCTGCTGGGGTCGGCGACGCCGTCGCTGGAGAGCTGGAGCAATGCCCATGGCGGACGCTACCGCCTGCTGCAGTTGGCGGCGCGCGCCGGCGGGACCGCCCTTCCCACGATCCAGGTTGTGCCCTTGCGCGGAGCCAGGCTGAGACAGGGGCTGACCGATTCGGCCCTGGAGGCGGTCCAAGGAGCTCTCGGCAAAGGAGAGCAGGTGCTCGTGTTCCTGAACCGCCGCGGGTATGCACCGGTCGTCTCCTGCGATGCCTGCGGCTGGCTCTCGCGCTGCGATCACTGCGACGCATTCAGGGTGCTGCACCGCCTGGGCGGCAGGGGCGGCTCAGCCGGCACTGCTGCCGCCGGGGGTGCTGATCGTAGCGAAGGCAGGTCGCGCTACCGCCTCATCTGCCATCACTGCGCAACCGCGGCTCCCGTGCCGCGTGCCTGCCCCGGATGCGGCAACCAGGATCTGGCCGCTCTCGGCCGCGGCACGCAGCGACTCGAGGAGGGACTGGCGCTGCTGTTCCCGCAGGCTCGAATTGCCCGCCTGGACCGCGATGTCGCGAGCCGCCGCGGGGCGACCGAACGTTTTCTTGCCGCCGCGCATGCCGGGGAGGTCGACCTGCTGATCGGCACGCAGATGCTCGCCAAGGGTCACGACTTCAGGCGGCTGACCCTGGTGGTGGTGGTGGACGCGGACTCCGGTCTGTTCGCAGCCGACTTTCGCGCGCCCGAGCGCCTTTTTGCGACGCTGATGCAGGTTGCCGGTCGCGCCGGCCGCCACAGCCCCGCCGCGGCGACTACCCTGATCCAGACGCGGTACCCGGAACATCCCCTGTTCGCCTCCCTGAAGGCGCACGACTTCCCTGGCTTCGCCGCCGGCGAGTTGCAGGCTCGGGAGGCAAGCGGCTTGCCTCCGTATGCTCATCAGGCCCTGCTGTTGTCCCAGGCACGCACAATGGAGTCGACCATCGGTTTCCTGCAGCAAGCACGTGAGCGCCTACTTTTGCTCGAACCACCCCCTACCCTCAATGTCTGCGACCCGGTGCCGATGCCGCTCGCCAAACTCCGGGACTTGTCCCGAGCTCAGTTGCTGGTGGAGAGCTCGTCGCGGAAGCATCTGCACCAGTTCCTTGCCGTCTGGCGCCAGCAATTGAATCCGGTGGCCGATACCATCCGGGGAACGATCCGTTGGCAGCTGGTCATCGATCCGGTTGAAATCTGAACGGCTTTGAACAGGTATGCCGAAGGGCAGAAAGCAATGAATGGCAGAGTTGAATCCTTCCCAGGACGAAGCAGTCCGGTTTCTCGACGGGCCGTGCCTGGTGATAGCGGGTGCCGGCTCCGGCAAGACGAGGGTGATCACCGCCAAGCTGGCGCACCTGATCCAGTCGGGTTTTTCCTCTCGCGCCATCGCGGCGATCACCTTCACCAACAAGGCCGCCAGCGAGATGGCGGAACGCTTTGCAGCGACGGTGAAGATCGGCGCATCGGATCGCCCCACCATCTGCACCTTCCACTCACTCGGCATGCGCATCCTGCGCATCAGCGGCAAGGCCATCGGGCTCAAGGGATCGTTCTCGATATTCGATTCGGCTGACTGTGCCAACCTGTTGACCCAGTTGCTGGCGACCACCGACCGCAAGCTGGTCGGGGCGGCGGCTTCGCGGATTTCGCTTTGGAAGAACGCGTTGCTCGATCCCGAAAGCGCCATCAGGCAGAGTCACGATGAGTACGAACTGCGGATTGCGCGCGCATTCCGTGACTACCAGGCCACGCTCGAGGGCTACCAGGCGGTGGACTTCGACGACCTCATCGGCCTGCCGCTCAAGCTTCTCAGGCAGGACGACGCGAGCGCGGAGATGTGGCGCGAACGTCTGCGCTATTTCCTGGTCGACGAGTACCAGGACACGAACGCCGCGCAGTACCACCTGCTGAGGGAACTGGTCGGCGACCGCCACGGTTTCACCGCCGTGGGCGACGACGACCAGTCCATCTATGGCTGGCGGGGCGCGACATTGGAGAACCTGCGTCGTCTTGCCGACGACTTCCCGAAGTTGAAGGTGGTCAAGCTCGAGCAGAACTACCGGTCCAGTCGCACGATCCTGAGCGCTGCCAACGCGCTGATCGAGCACAACCCCAAGCTGCATGCCAAGCGGCTCTGGTCGGAGCTCGGGATCGGTGACCCGATCAAGGTGATCGCCTGCGACGAGGACGAGCACGAGGCGGAGACGGTCGTGATGAGGCTGCAGGCCGCCAAGTTCGAGAAGCGCAGCGCGTATGCCGACTTCGCCATCCTCTACCGGGGCAACCATCAGGCGCGGGTTGTCGAGCAGATGCTTCGCAAGGAGCGGATTCCATATCAGATCTCCGGCGGGCAGTCGTTCTTCGACAAGGCCGAGATCAGGGACCTGTGCGCCTACCTCCGGCTGCTGTCCAACGAGGACGACGACCCCGCCTTCATCCGTGCGGCCACCACGCCCCGGCGCGGGATCGGCGCCCAGAGCCTGAAGACCCTCGGCGAATATGCCGGCGAGCGCGACATCAGCCTTTTCGAGGCCGTGTTCGAAACCGGCCTCGACGGGCGGATGGCCGAGCGCCCGCTCGCTTCACTGCGCGAGTTCGGTGATTTCATCAACCGGATCAAGTGGCGGGCGACGCGCGAACAGGCCTCGACCGTGCTCGCCGACCTGATCAAGGCGATCGACTACCAGGCGTATCTGGCCGAGCAGGGGGATGAGCGCAGTGCGGCTGCCCGCTGGCAGAACGTGAACGATTTCTGCGACTGGATTCGCAAGCGCGCCGAAGACGACGGGCCGGACGAGGCGCAGGGCGACGGGGTGCCGGCCGTGACGGCGCACGACGGGGCTGCGGATGCCTGGGTGTCGAAGGCCGGGGTGTCGAAAGCCGGGGTGTCGAAAGCCGCGGCGGCAACGGCTGGCACGGAGGCGCGGGCGGCGCATCCGGCGCAGGCCAGCGCGGCCCGCACCGTGCGTCCGTCGGGGGGCCCGGGGCGAAACACCCGTGGCGCCCCGGTCAGTCTCGTCGACATTGCCCAGCATGTCGCGCTGATAACGAGGCTGGAAGGTCGCGAAAGCGACGGTGACGCCGTCCGTATGTCGACCATACACGCGGCAAAGGGTCTGGAGTACCCGCACGTCTTCCTCATCGGCGTCGAGGAAGGGCTGCTGCCCCATGCCGGCCGCGTGGACGACGACGTCGCCAAGGGTGAGCGGGGCGGCGACGCCGCCGCGGATGCCGAGAAGCTTCAGGGCGAACGGCTGGAGGAGGAGCGCCGCCTGATGTACGTGGCCATCACCCGGGCCAAGCGGTCCCTGACGCTGACCTGGTGCCGCCAGCGAAAGCGCGCCAGGTCGCTGATCGAATGTCAGCCGTCCCGCTTCATCACGGAAATGGAGCTGGACATCGATGGATCGTCGAACAAACCTGTTTCTTCCGAAGATGCAAAAAAGCGCCTTGCGGCGCTTCGGGAGATGTTCCGGAAAGACTGAGCGCCCGCGGGTCTCCTACTTGGCCTCGGGCTTGGCTCCGCCTTCTGCCGTGGCCTGGGCACCCGGCGCTTTCGGATCTTCAAAGGTGCCGCCCGAGGCGTTGGCCATGTAGACCACGCCCTTGGCCACCTCGACGTCGGAAAAGTCACCACCACCCTGCGGCGGCATCGCGCCCTTGCCCTTCAAGGCGGAGGTCACGAGCGATTCGAGGCCGGTGCTGATTCTCGGCGCCCAGGCGGTCTTGTCCCCCGACTTCGGTGCTCCCGCGACGCCGGCGGTGTGGCAGGCACCGCAGACTGCCTTGTAGACCTCTTCACCGGAGCGCGCCACCTGCGGGGCGCTCGCATCGCGCAGCTCGAGCCCGGCGATGGGCTTGATGCGCCCGGCAATCGATTCCGGCGTCATGGCGTCGGCACCCGCCCCGGTACGATCGCCGGTGACCACGAAGTTGGCCAGCAGCAAGATCAACGCGATCGGTATCAGCAGGGCCAGCAGGACCACCGTGATCAACTGCTTCGGGGTGCGGATGAAACTGGTGTGGCCTTCGTCGTCGATGTGCAGTTCCGCGTGAGCCTGGGCCTGCGCTACCGGATGGTGAGGGACTTCGCCCGGATGATTCGCTGTGTCTGAATGTGCTGCCATGGCTCCGCTGTCCGTAGATTCGCCGCCGGCGAATTATTCTGAGAGGGCACGGACGTCGCTGCCAGGGCCGGAGCAGGCGGTATCGTCCACAAAAACCCTAGATTTTAGCGGTGATCGTCCGATCGCGCCAAGAAGGGACGGTGAGCGGCTACGCAGCGCGGAGCGCCAGGCTTCCAGGCGAGTCAAACCCGTTATCATCCGCAGTCTGCGCGCCTGTAGCTCAGTGGATAGAGCATTGGCCTCCGAAGCCAAGGGTCGGACGTTCGATTCGTCTCAGGCGCGCCATCCTTCAGTCTCTTCCAAGCCTTCGCTGCTATCCTGAGACGGGGCTTGCTCGGGAGGCGAGAAATGCAGTGCATCGAGTGCGGGGCGACCCTGGCGGTCGGCGCGGAAGTCTGTGCTGCCTGCGGGACGCGGGTTGCAACGGTTTCGGCCGGTGCCCTCTCGGTCGATCCATCCGGACCCGGACCTGGACCGGGACCTGCAGCCGGACCTGCACCCGATTCCGCCATAGCGGAACCGATCCGCTCCGTTGAGAAAGGCGAGCGCCCTCCCCCCGGCGTCGGCAAGAAACTCAACGTCCTGGGCTATTTCGCGAGCGTCGTGATTTGGCTCCCGGTCGCCTTCGGCCTCCTCTTTGTCTACGGCTTCTTCAACCACGCGGCTCTGGTTCCCCGGTTGGAGGCGGGCTTCGAGCAGCAATGCATCGACGCGGGCGTCGAGCAGGGACTCAAAGGAAGCGAGGCGGGAATCAGGCGGTATTGCGATTGCGCCTGGGATCAGGCCAAGCCGCAGATCGGTCGTATGGACACGGCGATATCGCAGGTATCTTTCGGCATCGTGAATCCGACACCTCCGCAGCAGCGCATCGACGCGTGCCTCTCGCAACTCGATTGAAACAGCTGCGCTGATGCGCTTCAGCTCGGTTCCGCAATCGTGTCATCGGCGGCCTGGGCAACGCCGTGCGAGCGCAGCGACGCCAATTGACCACAGGTTTCGGCGAGGGAGGTGCCGAACTCACTCGCGCCCGCATCGAGCAATTGGGCTCGGATCCGGTCGGTGTCGCCCTCCCAGCCCCAACGCCCGACCACGATCTTCATGTCCGGATAGCGCGCGCGCAATCGCAGGCACAGGAGCTTGGCCTGGGCACCGCCGCCCGGCGGCAGCGCTGCGATGCACGCGATCGCAGGCGAGAGCTCGTCCACCCTGGCGAGAACCTCCGAAACCAGCGCCGTCGGAGGCGAGAGATGCAGTTCGACGCGGTCCTCGCCGAAGCCGCGCTCTTCAAGAGCGGCGGCCAGCATGGTGAGAGCGGCCTGATCCGAGTCATCGCGTGCGGCAATGGCCAGCACGCGTATGCGATGAGCGGCGGCAGCCTCCACTTTTCCCGCAGGCCCAGCAAGGCCACCAGCCCCAGCAAGGCCAGCAGGCCCAGCGAGGCCATCAGCCCCTGCCGGCCCCGCGTCGCGCGTCGACCCGCCTTTCGAGTTGCGTCTGATCGTGAGGTCCTCGGCTATCTCGCGAGTGGCGCCGACCAGGTGCTGCTGCTCCTCTGTGCTCAGGGCTGCGCTGAGCGCCTCGCGCTTGGCTGTGGTGAGTGCCGGAACGAGGAGCGCGTCGAACGTTTCGACCAGCGAATGCCGCTCGAAATGCGCCTCGGCAATGTCGGCGGCTTCGTCTTCATCGCGCGCGACCAGGCGCTGGTAGAACCCGATTGCCGGACTCAGCGCCGGCCGATCACCCAGCAGCGCATCGAGAAAGCCGAGCGCCGGCACGTGCTTGCCCACGACTGCGAGGCACACGGTCAGCGGCGTCGCAAGCAGCAGTCCGATCGGCCCCCAAAGCCAGGTCCAGAAAGCGATCATCACCAGCGTGGCCGTTTCGGAAACCCCGACCCCGCGCCCGTAGAGCCAGGGCTCGATCAGCATGTTGCTGACCAGTTCCAGAAAGAGGAAAAGTCCCAGGACCATCAGCGGCGCAGACCACGACTCGGAAACCAGGACGCTCAGGGCGAGCGGAAAGAGCGCTGCCAGCCATGGGCCGAGATACGGGATGTACCGCAATACTGCCGCGAAGAAACCCCACAGGGCCGCGTAAGGCACGCCGATGACGTACAGGCCGGCACCGACCGCCGCACCGTAGCTGCCGTTGACGATCAACTGCATCAGCAGGTAACGGCTGATGCGCTCGGCTGCTTCGTCGAGCGCCTTGGTCGTCAAGGTAAGGCGGCCATGGCCGACCAGGCTCAAGACCCGATCGCGCAGGTCCTCGCGGCGTATCAACATGAAGATCAGCAGCACGATCGAAAGCCCGACGATCGACAACGGTTGCAGCACCGGCCCGAACGCGGACCAGAGGCCTGAAAGCTGGAACGGGCTGCTCTCGGACACCACAGTGACGGGGATCGGCTCGGTGCCGCGGCGCGTATTGGCGCTGCCGGTCTCCGCCTTTTCGAGGTCTCGCGTGATGCCCTCCGCGATCCGCTGGATGCGATCCACGAACCCGCCCTGGTCAGCCCGGATCGCGACGATCTTCGCCCGGAGATTCTGCTCGTACTGCGGGAAGGAATCGACCAGCGCCGTCACTTGCCGCGCCACCAGCCAGCCGATGCTGCCGATCAGCGCGAAGGTGAGGATCACAACCACGATCACCGCCGGGATGCGGGGTGATCCCCAGCGCTGCATCAGAGTGATGAGCGGGCTGAGGATGAAGGTCAGAAGAATCGCCAGCGCCACCGGAACGAGCACCGGCTGCATCCAGCTGAGCAGCCAGATGGAAAGCGCAGCAGTGGCGAGTACTACCGGGGTGCGAAGGGCGCTCAGATGAGGGGGCATCGTTCAAGCATGACACATTCGCGGAACCGCCAGCCGCACCGGTCCTCCTGCAGTCGCATTGATGGCCCCCGCTGTGTTTTTCGCTATGGTGCGGCCCCGTCCGTCCGCCCTCCGCAACCGCCATTCCGATTGAACCCGACACGCCGAAGATACGACTTAAGGTTGACGGATGCATGAAGACAACGGGAGATCCCGATGAATACGATGGACACGGTCAAGCGGTTTTTCGAAAGGGCGCCGCAGTTCACTCAACTGGGCAAGGCAATGGCGGAGTTCTCGAAGGCAGACTTCCACCAGCCGTTGCAGGCCGCCAACTTCCTCAGGTTCGCCCAGCGGGATGCGGGTGACCTGGACGAAGAAAGCATGCTCGAGTACTGCCGCCTGCACCTCGACCGCGCGGGCCTCTGGAATCTGGGACTCGAGTCGGAGGTACGCACCTGCTGGCGGATGGCGGGTGTCCTCGATTACTGGCGCGACCTGATCCAGGGCAGGCCGTTAGCGGCCCGTTCGGAAGAGGAAACGGTCTAGCCTCGCGGGTCTCCAGAAACCGGGGCCCGCGCCTGCGCCGCAGGCGTGCA
>Ga0190273_10000919_pt1 | contig 10659 bp, 7 predicted proteins | sample Popmic504IS_FD_134513 | JGI IMG/M metagenome (GOLD analysis project Ga0190273, IMG submission 134513) | Populus adjacent soil microbial communities from riparian zone of Shoshone River, Wyoming, USA - 504 IS | ecosystem: Environmental > Terrestrial > Soil > Riparian zone > Trees stand | place...
AACGCCGAGATTGACGCTCTGGCGGCGCAGGCGCGCAGGCTTCCCGTCAGCGATTGCAAAACCGTCGTTGAGCTGCGGAAACTCTTTGAGGGCGCGCACGATTGCCCACGCGACCAGATGCGTATAGGAAGCTTTGCTGCGTCCCTGCTCGCTCAGATACTTGTTGATGACACGGCGATTCTCGTCCAGGACCTTGACGGGCACGCGGCGTTGAGAAGTGGCTGTCGGAACGCCAAGGCTCGTCTCCATATTCTCGACGATCTTGAGCGCGCCGCCGCGAATCGGCATGGCCTCCGGCGCAGTGGGCTGTGCGGTCGGCGTAGATTGTGTTTGCGGCGCTGGTGTGGCCGCGGCGCTTTTGCTCGCGGCGGCACTCGTCGCAGGCGCGGTGGATGCGCCAGCCGTCACAGCAGCCGTGGCCGCTGCGTCCCCTCCGGTTGCGGGCGACGATGCGCCGCGCCCGTTATCCAGCTCTGTAGAACCCTTGGCGCGGGTTGCAGTAGCAGCCGTCGTCACTTCGCTAGGGCCGAGCAGCTCCGCGAAGTATGCGCGCCAGGATTCGTCTACGAGCGCGGGATCGCTGCGAAAGCGGCTGAGCAGGCCCTCGACGTAGGTGGCATTAGCGCCGAAGTTCTCCGCGATCAATTCCGAGAGGTCTTTATTGTTTTGATGTTCGCTCAAGAGCTTTATCACCTCATAGAAAGAAAGAGCGTCCAACGGCTGGAGTATCCTTTTGAAGCACAGGATTCCCCCGGCGGCATCTTCCGTTTTGACTGAAAATAATAGCCTATCATCTTCCGCCCGCTATTGCATCCGCAAGCTTAAAGGGCGCGCTCAGGCACGCGCATTATAAATCTTTTCATGTACGGAAATGGAGATTGACGGCGTATAATCAGCGCCCCGTGCAAGTTCATCAATCCTCACTAAAGGGAGAGACTGAATGGCAGACCGCAAGAGTTGGACACGATGGCCGCTATATCTCTTGACACTTATTCTGGCGGTGTCGTTGTGTATTACCTTCTACTTCTGTTTCTACACGCCTGTGACGACCGTGCTGATCGTTCGTCATGCGGAGAAGGCCGCGACGCCGCAGAACGATCCGCCGCTGACCACTGACGGCCAGGCGCGCGCGCAAACTCTCGCGCGAGTCGTCGGAGAAGCGAACGTGCGCGCCGTCTACGCGACGCAGTTCGCCCGCACACAGCAGACTGTGCAACCCCTGGCGACGCAACTGGGGCTCTCCGTGACGCAACTCAACGCGAGCGACACGGACGCTCTGGTCAACGACATCCTCTCCAATCATCGAGGCGAAACCGTGCTCGTCGCGGGTCACAGCAATACCGTCCCGGAGCTCATAGATAAGCTCAGGGGCGGACAGATCACGCCCGTCGCCGAAACGGAGTTCGACAAGCTCTTCGTCGTCACGATCTACAGGTGGCGTCGGGCGAAAGTCGTCCAACTGCGATACGGCAATCCCAATCCGGCGTAAAGCGGAAAATCTCAAAGCGCAATGCTTTGTTTTGTCCGCGCATAGAGCGTATAAATACCAGCACCGAAGCAGACTGAAGCGTGATTCAACGTGTAAGGCACATGTTGCGCTGAGAAGCCCTTAACTTTAATCACGGCTCAGATCATTCTCTGATGACGAAGGATCGCAGTAACTATGAAGACTCCTGGAAAAACAGATGATTCAAGCAGGCCGTCGCGGCGCACATTTACGAAAGAAGTGGCGGCGGCTGTTGTTGCAGCGCCGCTCGTCTCCCTGATGGCGAAAGCGCAAACGCCGCCGGGCGCGAAGACCAAAGAGGCCGTAGCACCGCCGAATCCGCAACCGAGCCCGTCGCCGCAACAGCAGCAGCAGAAACCTTCGCCCGTCGCGGAAGCTTACGCGGGAGTTGCGCGCGCGCGTTTCGACGAGCACATCACGCCGGAACAGTTCGAGCTGATCCGTCGCGACCTCGAAGGCAATGTGCGCACGGCGGATCGCCTTCGCTCGGCAAAGCTCAAGAACTCGGATGAGCCGGACTTTACCTTTATCGCTTAAAAAAGCGGATGGAAGGTAAAGCAAGACGAAAGCGCCGCTGGCGAAATTTAATGGCGCAGGTTTTTTAATGACGCACGAGTTGCGGCCTGACTTTTCCTGTTTTCAATTTCCATTTTACCCTTCTACTGATTATTTATGATTACAGACGACACACTTTTTTCTTCCGTCGGCGAGCTGGCAGCGCAGTTGCGCGCGCGTCGTATCTCGCCGGTCGAGTTGACCGCGTCTTATCTTGAGCGACTGGAAAAGCTTGGCCCACGCCTGGGCGCGGTGGCGACGGTGATGCGCGATTCGGCAATGGCAGAGGCGCGCGAGGCAGAGCGAGAGATTCGCCGTGGAAAGTATCGCGGCCCGCTGCACGGCATTCCTTACGGCGCGAAAGATTTGCTGGCGACGCGCAACGCACGCACGACCTGGGGCGCTGCGCCTTACCACGAGCAACAGTTCAACGAGGACGCGACCGTCATACGCCGCCTGCGCGAGGCCGGAGCGATACTCGTCGCCAAGCTCGCGATGATAGAGCTGGCGGGCGGTATGGGCTACAACGAAGCGCATGCTTCCTGGACGGGCGCATGTCGCACGCCCTGGAATACAGAGTTCTGGAGCGGCGGCTCATCCTCAGGGCCGGGCGCTGCAACGGCAGCCGCGCTCGTCGCCTTCAGCATAGGCTCTGAGACTTCGGGCTCGATCATCACGCCATCGGCCTTCTGCGGCGTCTCTGGTCTCAGGCCGACCTACGGCGCGGTCTCGCGTCACGGCGCGATGGCCCTGTGCTGGACGCTGGACAAGCTTGGGCCCATGTGCCGCACGGCCAGCGATTGCCGTCTTGTGCTCGATGCCATCGCGGGGCATGACCCGCTCGATCCAACGTCCAGAGATTTCGGCGGCGTCAACAGGAGCACGCGACGCTCAAGCGGAGCAGACAACAGCATTAGTCAGGCTGAGTTGATTAGACGATATGGCCGCGATGCCACGCCGCTCCTTGGCTCAGGGATGACAGACCTAAACGAGCCACAGGGAACGAAGACGGGCAAAAGCAGAATGCGCATCGCAGTCCTGAAAGATTCTTATGAGAAAGCGCAAGCGGCCGTGCGCGAGAATTTTCTGCGCTCGCTTGAAGTGTTGAAGCGATTCGCCGTGATCGAGATGGATGTTAAGCTGCCGGATTTTCCTTACGGGCCTGCGGTCGGCACAATCGTCGATGCGGAGGGCGCGAGCGCTTTTCGTGATCTGATCGAATCAGGGCGTGTCAAAGAACTTGCCTCGCCGTCGGGGAGGATAGGCGGTTACTCCGCCTCGCTCGTGACGGCGGTCGATTATCTTCATGCGATGCGGCTGCGCGCGCCGATGCGTCGCGCGTGGGCAGAGTTTTTTACCAAATACTCTGTGCTCGTCGCCCCATCGCGTTCGACCGTCGCTTATCCCATCAATAAAACTTTCGATCAGGCGTACCCGGATGTCAGCGCCAGTTCGCCCATCGCCGCCAGCAATCTTGTAGGCGTCCCGGCTATCTCTATCCCCAACGGTTTCGGCGAGAACAATCTGCCGACCGGAATCCAATTCGTTGGCCCGGCCTGGAGCGAGCACGCGCTTGTCGAGCTGGCGGAAAAATACCAGCAGGCCACGGACTGGCACAGGCGTCGGCCAAACATCTCTTGAAGAGATTTAGCAGGCTTCATCAAGGAGGAGAAAATGATGGCGACCACTCCGAGTGAAGAAGAGATGGCAAGGCAAGCCAGCTTTATCTTCAAGGGCATAGTGCTCAAGCTCAAAGCTTCAAACGTCACACAGGTCGAAGCCGTTGACAGAAGCAGAACGATCATCGTCAGAGTGGAAGAGATTACGGAAGCGCCCGAAGCCTTTATGGATTTTAAGGGCCAGGAGGTGACGCTGAAATTGCGCGAGGGCGGCGGCGAGCGGCTCAAGGTCGGCGATCAGGCCCTCTTTTACACGAACGGTTGGATCAGAGCGGAGAATCTGGCGGTCGAAGAGGTCGGCCATCATTTGGTTGAAGACGCGGGCACGGAATCCGTTGCAGCGAGCAACGACGACGCTGGCGGACATCCGTCTGCGCGCGAAATGCGTAAACGATTGTCGAGCGCAGACGTGATCGTCACGGGCCGCGTCACCGACATACGCATCCCGGAGTCGGAAGAACCCGGCATCGTCGGATCATCAACCCTGGAAAAGCCTGCCAGATTTTTCCCCACCAGCGAGCGCGAACCAAAATGGCGCGAGGCGCTCGTCCGTATCACAGAAGTCCTCAAGGGCGCGCATGAACAGAAGGAGATCGTCGTTCGCTTTCCAGCCACCGAAGATGCGCGCTTTCATCAAGCCCCGCTGTTTTCTACTGGACAGGAGGGCATCTTTATTCTTCACAAAACACGTAAGACGAGCGAGAGCGCCGAAGACCGTCCGCCCGCGACCGCGACGGATGAAGAGGCAGAGACTGCATCTACTGCTTATACGGCTCTGCATCCCGCTGACTTCCAGCCCCCTGCGCAGCTCGAACAGATTAAGAAACTTGTCAAAGAGTCTGCCGGTAAAGATTAAGCTGATGGGAAAGAGTCTCTGCCTATGTCTTTCACGGTTATATCCGTTTTCAATTGAATCTAAGGAACGTCGCCACTCACCACAGAGGCACAGAGGACACGGAGGGAGCACGGAGGTTTGAACGGTACTCAACTCTCTGTGCTCCCTCTGTGCGCTCTGTGCCTCTGTGGTGAATGCCTCTTCTCATACACTCAATTGAAATTTGCTCTAGCTTCAGCCCTGCCTCTTCAAGCTGATGGGATGTCGAATAACGCGCGATGAATCCTGGCGATCTCTTCCGGGGCGACCTTCGGCTGGCGATCAAAGGTGAGCAGGCCGTTGATCTCCTGCTCTATATCCGTGAGTTGTGTGTAGCAGAATCCGGCGACGAAACGCAGCGAACTGATGCCTTCCATCAGATCATGATACTTCTCCAGCAACTCTTCCGCAGTGCGGAAAGTGCCGTAGAACTTGTAGAGCAGGTCACGCTTTTCCGGCGGCACGTTCGCCGGGATCAACAGGAAACCTCCGACCTCTGTGAGCATAATCGGCTGTTCGCGATAGCGCGAGCCGAGCACGAAGAGCGGTTTATTTCCGATCCACACATGCTCCGGGAGTTCTCCGCCGCTTGAAGCCTCCTGGTAACGCTCGCGCAGTGCCGCAGCCGTCGGCGTATAGTCGTGAATGGCACAGATGTCCGTGATGTCCGTATGCTCCCAGCCGTCGTTATCTATGACGGGTCTTCGCGGGTCTAGCTGCCTGGTCATGGCGACCATCCGCTCTATGAAAGCATACTGGCCCGGATGGCTCTTCTTTAAACCTGGGAAACCCATGCTCTCGTTGACAGGAACCCAACAGATGATGCACGGATGATTGTAATCGCGGCGCACTGCGCGTTTCCATTCCGCCGCGAGACGTTCTTCGGCCTGCGAAGACCACTCGCGCGCATTCGGCATCTCCTCCCAGACCAGCAGGCCCAACTTATCGCACCAATAGAGCCAGCGAGGGTCTTCTATCTTTTGATGTTTGCGCACACCGTTAAAGCCGAAGCGCTTGATCCACTCGACATCTACGCGTAAAGCGTCGTCCGAAGGCGCAGCCAGAATACCGTCAGGCCAGTAGCCCTGATCCAACACCATCGCCAGAAAGGTTGGCTGCCCGTTGAGCAGAAAGCGGCCATCGCGTAGCTCTACGTCGCGAAGCCCCGCGTAAGACCCGACCTCGTCGACCAATTCGTCGTCCTTGAAAAGTCGTATGCGCAGATCGTAGAGGTGCGGCGATGCGGATGACCAGAGCTTCGCGTCTGGTATCGGCATCGAGAGCCAGCAGACGGCCGTCGAAGTCTCTTCCGTAACGTGTGCGACGGATACTTCACCGTCAAGGGCTTCGGCTTCAACGCGCCAGCGCGCAAACGGCGCGTGCAGGTAAACGGTAATCTCTATGGTACTGCGGCTCGCAGAAGGATTGATGATAAGCTCGCCTATGCGTACGGGCGGGACTGGCTCTAACCACACGGTCTGCCAGATGCCTGTCGTGCAGTAATAATCAATATCATGCGGACGGCCAGTGGTGGATTGCTTGCCGCGAGGCTGGCGCGGGTTCTGCCGATCCTCTACGCGCACCGTAAGGCGGTTAGTGGCCTGATTGATGTAAGGCGCGATGTCGAACTCGAAGGGCACATGCCCGCCCTGATTGTGACCCACCTCTTGCCCGTTGACCCAGACGGTCGAGCGGTAATCGACCGCGCCGAAGTGCAACAGCAGATCGCTACCACGCTGCCATTCGGGCGGCACTTCAAAGCTGCGCGAATACCAGACGACCTCGTAAACCTCCTTGTCGTTGATGCCCGATAGCTCGCTCTGATACGGATAGGGCACGATGATACGCTTGTCCAAGGGAAGGCCGTACTGCCAACCCAGCGAGCGCCCCTGATTGGCTTTATCAAAAGCGAACTCCCACTCGCCATTAAGATTTAACCAATTGGAGCGAACGAACTGTGGCCTCGGGTATTCGGGGCGGGGCACTTTCTTCTGGGAATGTTCCATCTGGAATGAATTAAGATACAGGACAGGACTGACCGCTGAACTCATAAAGACTTATACAAACTATCCTGACGGTTGTATAGCATCGCTTTCATAACCGAGCGGATGTCGCTGCATCCAATCCCAGGCGGAATTGATGATCGTCTTCAAGTCCTGCCGCTCTGGAGTCCAGCCAAGCTCATCCTTGATCTTTGCGGAACTTGCGACCAGCCTTGCCGGATCGCCAGGCCTGCGTGGGCCCACGCGCACGGGAATCTCGCGCCCCGTCACAATTCGTGCCGCCTCTATCACCTCGCGCACGGTGTAGCCGTCGCCGCCGCAGCCAAGATTATAGACAGAGCTTCGCTCGTCCAGAATCCCCAGTGCCAGAATGTGCGCGCGCGCCAGATCGACAACGTGTATGTAATCGCGCACGCATGTGCCGTCGCGCGTCTCGTAATCCTCGCCGTAGATTTCCACGAACTCTCTTGTACGGGCAGCCGCTTGCAGAATAATCGGGATGAGATGCGTTTCCGGATCGTGCGATTCCCCGCAAGAACGGGTCGCGCCCGCCGCGTTGAAGTAGCGCAGGCTCGCAGAGCGTATACCGTACGCCTTCTCGTACCAGTGCAGGGCGCGCTCGAATGCCAGTTTGGTCTCGCCGTAGGTGTTCGTCGGATTGGTCGGATCAGTCTCTTCCACGGGCTGCTTAGCGGGCTCGCCGTAAACGGCAGCCGTGGACGAAAAGACTATGCGGCGCACGCCTGCTTCGCGCATCGCGTCCAGCAGGGTGAGCCCTGCGACTATATTGTTCCGGTAATACTTCGCGGGCTCAGTGACCGATTCGCCGACCAAGGAACTTGCCGCCATGTGAATGACGGCTTCTACACGCCCGTCGCGCAGAGCGCGCGTCAGACGTTCTTTATCCATCAGGTCGGCTTGAACAAATTCGGCGCGAGCATCAATGCTTCCCTGATGCCCCTTTGAAAGATTGTCATAGACAACTGCTTCGTGGCCGTCTTTCAATAACTCTTCCGTTACGACGCTGCCGATATATCCGGCCCCGCCCGTCACCAGAACACGCATTCTCTCTTTACTCCCGTCTCAATGCCGCAGCGCACGCACACATCGCCCGGCATCAACGCTTGACTGCCGATGAGCTTGACCTGCGCCCCGTATCATACCTGAACTTCTCAAAGCGCGTCTCGCACTCTTTGAAGTATCTCGTGACGGCATCTTCGAGGGAGGGAAGAAGCAGCCCGCGCTCGCTGGTCAAAGCGCTGTAGGCTGGGCGCTGCGCGATGAGCCCGAGTGATTTTGCCGGGCGTCCCTCAACGAGCGCGGCGTCCATGCCGAAAGTTTGCGCGGCGTGCCTGGCAAAGTTGGCCCAGGTGATAGCGCCTGTGTTTGAGAGATGCCATATTCCGCGCTCGCCGTCTATTAGCAGGTCCAGGCTGGCATGCACTAAATCCGGGATATAGGTCGGCGAGATGATCGAGTCATCAGCCGCCACAAAGGTGCGCCCCTCGGCGAGCGCATTGAGCGCAACGGTGACAAAATTGTATTCATCCCACGGGCCGAAGAACGCGCTCGTGCGAACGACAAGGGACGAAGGATGTGCTTCGAGGACGAGAGCTTCCGCCTCAGCTTTGCTGTGCCCGTAAACATTAAGCGGAGCGGTCGCGTCGCTCTCGACATAAGGAGACCGCTTCTTTCCATCAAACACCAGGTCTGATGAAAACGAGAGCAGTAGGGCTTTGCGCCGCGCACATTCTTCTGCCAGAATCCCTGGGCCAATACTATTTTCACGACGACACAACGCGGGTTCACGCTCAGCATCATCCACGCGCACGTAACCCGCAGCGTTGACGACGGCCCACGGCTCATAATCAATCAAAGCCTTCTCAACCGACGCGGGGTCTGCGATGTCCAGCTCGCGGCGCGTCAGCAGCCTATACGAGAGACCGCGAATCTCGCAGAGCCGCGCAAAGGCGCTCCCCAGTGTGCCGGTCGCGCCCGTAATAAGGAGCGGTCGCGCCGTTCCATGTCGCATATTTATCCCGTGTGACTTCGCAGCACGCGCGGACTGTGGCGAAGCAGCAGCAGCAGTAGTAGCAGCGGTGCGCGGCGGTTGGCCCACGGGCGGATATTGCAGCCGGTCTAGCCTGCGCCACCAGCCCGGAGCATCCAGCACAGGATGAGAGGGCGCGCGCCCGGCTGCCAGCTCGCGCAGCATGTGCGCCAGCGCCGTCGGGCGCGGAGTTGCTCCTCGCAGATCGAACACGCCCGGCTCGTAATGCCCCGCTGCGCGCGTCAATAAAGAGTTCCAATCATAAGCTCCCAGCAGCGACCATGCTGTGACGGCGCGCATGTCCGCACCATTTTGTCTTGCGTCCTCGGCAGCATTCCAGACCTCTTTGAGCCAGCGCAACTGCTCTTCTCGCGTGCAGCCCAGATGAACTTCCGTGACGGCCACTGGTAAGCGATAGCGCTGCCAGGTCTCTTCGATCAATCCTGCCGGGCCTGTCAGGCCTTCCGCACGAACTCGCACGGCTTCGACATCCGCATACGTGTGCCGACCGTTACCGCCGTGCGTGCAAGCGGGGTAGCGCCCTGTACGCTCGTCAAGAAAACGCTCGCTCGTCAGATAATGATTTATGCCGATCACGTCCGGCGGACAAGGGTTATCGACGAACCAATCAAGCTCTGCTTGACGTATGCCGACACGGCGCAGGTATCTCCACATAGGGTGGCCGCGCCTGACGTGGCCGCACAACAGATCATAACTGAGCCAGCGTCGCTCGTTTTCAAACGCGGCCTGGTAGGCGAGCGTGCGCGTGCTGAAGGTCTTGCCCAGATCGTCCGTCTGGATTAGCTGCGCGCTCGGGTTAATCTCGCGGATAGCGCGCATGGCTAGTATGACGGCGCGACATTGTGTGATGAGCATGCGGGCAAAAGTCAGGTCATCGCGCGCGTGCGGATACCAGTGTCCGTAGAGACCGCTAAAGCGCGCCGTCGTCAGAGGCTCGTTGACGGGCGTGTAAGCGTCTATCCAGGGATAACGCTCTGCCACGGCGCGCGCGTAAAGGGCAAGCTTTTCCGGGAAGCCGCTGTCGACGAGACTGGTTGAGAGCGGGCCGCTGCCGTGATGAACGAGGCCGACGATGGGACGCACTCCGAGTGTGCGCAGGCGCGATAGGCGCTCGTCCGACCATGACCAGTCAGCACGTTCTAGTCCATCGGGCGCAGTCCGCTCCCACAGCACAGGGTAACGCAGAGCGCGAAGCCCAAGCTCAGCGAAAAGCTCCAGGTCGTCCACACGCTCTGCGTGACCGTTTCTTTCGAGTTGATCGTAATACTGATCGCCCACACGATTGACTGTGCACTCGACCCCGGCCCACAACTCCAGGCGCGAAGTGACTTCACTCGGCTCTCTAGGCATAGACATCCTCCCCCAACAGCGGCTGTCTTTCCTTATCGAGTCGTCAGGGCCATGTCCCTTTTGACGACTTGAGCCGCGCTGTCTATGCGATGACCGTTACCACCGGCGCTCGCGACCGCTGCCAGACGCTTCGTGCCGTTGATCTTCGCGTAAAGCGTGAGCGCCTGGGCGACGATCTGATCCATGTTGTAATACTTGTAGGTCGCAAGACGCCCGACGAAATGCACGCCCGTCGTGGCATCGGCCAGCGCTTTGTATTTGGCGTAAAGCTCGCCGTTCTCTTTGCGCGGCACAGGGTAATACGGATCGCCCTCCGATTGTGGAAACTCGTACACGATGCTCGTCTTCGAATGTTCCTGACCCGTTAGATACTTGAACTCCGTGATGCGCGTGTAGAGGTGCTCGTTCGGATAGTTGACCACGGGCGCTGGCTGGAAAACGGAAGCGTCGTGAGTCTCGTGTTTGAATTCGAGCGAGCGATAGGGCAACCGTCCGTAACGATAATTGAAGTAGGAATCGACCGGCCCGGTGTAGATCATCTCGCGATACGGAATCTCCTGCTCTATGTCTTGATAGTCGCAGTTGAGCATGATCTTGATATTCGGATGATCCAGCATCTT
>Ga0190273_10000920_pt1 | contig 10657 bp, 11 predicted proteins | sample Popmic504IS_FD_134513 | JGI IMG/M metagenome (GOLD analysis project Ga0190273, IMG submission 134513) | Populus adjacent soil microbial communities from riparian zone of Shoshone River, Wyoming, USA - 504 IS | ecosystem: Environmental > Terrestrial > Soil > Riparian zone > Trees stand | place...
GAGATCTGGCAGTTCCCGGTCGTGCTGCTGGCCGACGTCCGGTCGGTCGGCGTGCAGGGCGACGGTCGTACGTACGGGCACCCGATCGTGCTGCGCCCGGTGTCGAGCGAGGACGCCATGACGGCCGACTGGAGCCGCCTGCCGTACGACGTGCTGGAGCGCATCTCGACGCGCATCACCAACGAGGTCGACGAGGTCAACCGGGTCGTCCTCGACATCACGAGCAAGCCCCCCGGCACGATCGAGTGGGAGTAGCCCGGCCCGTACGACTCACTCGTCGAACGAAGCCCTGGTGCGGCGGATCACGTCGTCGACCACAGCGGTGAGGTCCGCCGATCGCGCGGCGACCCTGCGTTGACGCTCCGAGCCGGTGCCGTCGACCAGCAGTCGGCGTATGCCCTCCTCGACCAGGGTCGTCGTGCTGTTCTCGTCGAGGATGGGACGCACGTGATCGATGAGGTCGGCCAACGCCTTCTCGGCCGGGACGACGGCACGAGTGACCGGATCCATGAGCGACTCGGTCAGGCCGTTGCGCCGGGCCCGCCACCGGGCAGCCCGCAGCAGGTCGATCCGCCAGGGTGACGAGACGTGGCCCGCGGCGCGTGACCGGGCGGCGGTCTCGACCAAGGCGCGCGCCAGCTCGGCGATGAGCACGGTGTCATCGAGATTCGTGCACGCATCCGCGACCCTGATCTCGACCGTCGGGAAGTTCCGCGACAGCCGGGCGTCGAAATAGATCATGCCCTCGTCCAATGCTGCGCCCGAGGCGATCAGCTCGCGGACCGCGTCCTGGTATCCCGCGGCGTCACCGAACGGTTCGACCGGGCCGGCACTGGGCCAGCCGTCGTACAGCTGACGCCGCCAGCTCGAGTAGCCGGTGTCCCTGCCGCGGTAGAACGGCGAGTTGGCCGACATCGCGGCGAGGAGGGACAACCACGGCTGGATCTCGTCGACGATCCCGACCGCCTCTGCCTCGTCGACGTGCACATGGACGTGGGTTCCGCACACGAGGCCGCCCTGGCCGACGATCGGGCCGAAGGTCTCCAACATCGTGATGTAGCGCTGCTTGGGCGTTGTCCGGCCGTCCTCGTGCGGGAGGATCGGCGTGCCGACGGACGCGAGCTCGGCATCGACCGACTCAGCAGACTCCGACCCGAGCCGACGCTCGTCGACAAGATCCTGCCGCAAGTCGCCTAGGTCGGAGTGCGGCCGGGTGCGAATCTCGAGCTGTTGGAGGAAGAGCTCCTGGTCGAGGTCGTCCTCCGCCGCGCGGGTCGAGTGGATCACCTCGTTCGAGACCGGCACGAGCCGCCTGGTGCGGGGATCGATCAGGAACATCTCCTCCTCGACGCCGACCTGCCGCACGGGGTCACGTGCCTTCTGAGTCGTTCAGGAGTCCTTCGGCGTGCGCCTGTTGAACGATCCGGCGTACGTTGACGAGGTTGCCGCAGTCCGAGTCGATCTGCCGGTTGCGCTCGGTGGCGAACTTCTCTCCGAGGTCCAGCCGGGTGGCTTCGGCCACGTCCTCGCGCGCGGGGTTGAGGATCGTGAGCTCCTCCTCAGTGACGTGGTGATTGACCAGCTCGGCGAGCTTCTCGAGCGCGTCGTCGAACTTCTGCGTGTCGGTGCCTGAGCACTCGAGCAGGGCGAGCAAGGCCTCGTTGCCCTCGGCGTGCTCCTCCTCGCCGTGCTGCACTTCCTCGGTGTCGACCGAACTCTTGCGCCGAAGCGCCGGATAGACATGCTTCTCCTCTGCCTCGGCGTGGGCCACGTGCAGGGCCGAGAACGCCGCACGTACGCGTTCTCGGTCGCTCTCGGCGTTGCGGAGGTCGCGGAGGAGCGCTTCGAATCGCCGGTGGTCCTCGATGATCAGGTCGATCACGTCGCCCGATTCCGGCCGGCCAAGGTCAATCGTCGTCATGGGGGGCATCTACCCCCGGAGGGCCGCGATCAATCCCGCGTAGATCCGGCCCGTTTGCCCCTGCGGGCCGGGGGTAGGGCAGACAGATGAACCCCACCTCCGACCTGGTCATCCCGTGAGCGTCAACACGCGGATCGTCGCCGCGACCCCCGACGACGTGTGGAAGGTCCTCGCGGACGGCTGGCTCTACCCGCTGTGGGTCGTCGGCGCGACTCGTATGCGCGACGTCGACAAGAATTGGCCCGACAAGGGGAGCCGCATCCACCACTCGATCGGCGTGTGGCCGATGCTCATCAACGATCACACCGAGGTGCTCGACGTTGTGCCCGGCCGGTCGATCACGCTGCGTGCCCGTGCCTGGCCGGTCGGCGAGGCCAAGGTCGACATCCGCCTCAGCGATGTCGGCGCGCAGACCGAGGTCGTCATCGAGGAGGACGCCATCGCGGGCCCCGGCGTCCTGGTGCCTGAGCCGTTCAAGGGACTCACCCTCAAGTGGCGCAACGTCGAGACGCTGCGCCGTCTCGCGTTCATCGCGGAGGGCCGGCACGAGGCGCACGACGACCCCCAACGAACAACGAAGGAGAACTGATGCGCGCACTCACCTGGCAGGGGCGGCGATCGGTGTCGGTCGAGACCGTCCCGGACCCGGTCATCCAGCGGCCGAACGACGCGATCATCAAGGTCACCTCGACCGCGATCTGCGGCTCCGATCTGCATCTCTACGAGGTGCTCGGACCATTCCTCCAGCCGGGCGACGTGCTCGGCCACGAGACGATGGGCATTGTCCAAGAGGTCGGTGGGGAGGCCGGCGACCTCAAGGTCGGCGACCGGGTTGTCATCCCGTTCAACATCTCGTGCGGCCATTGCTGGATGTGCTCGCGTGGGCTGTTCGCGCAATGTGAGACGACACAGAACGAGAAGACCGGCAAGGGTGCCTCACTGTTCGGCTACACCGAGCTCTATGGCTCGGTGCCGGGCGGGCAGGCCGAGTATCTCCGGGTTCCCGAGGCGCAGTTCGGCCCCATCAAGGTCCCCGAGGGTGTCCCGGACGAGCGGTACCTCTACCTGTCCGACATCCTGCCGACGGCGTGGCAGGCCTTCGAGTTCGCGGATGTCCCAGAGGGCGGCACGGTCGCCGTCTTCGGCCTGGGGCCGGTTGGCCAGCTCACGGCCCGCATCGCCCTCAATGCCGGCCGGCGGGTCATCGGCGTGGACCGTGTCGCCGAGCGGCTCGACCTCGCCCGCTCGTACGGCGTCGAGGTCATTGATCTGGACTCCGTCGACGAGATCACCGAGGCCATCTTCGACCTGACCGATGGACGCGGCGCTGATGGCACAGTTGACGCCGTCGGCATGGAGGCGCACGGCTCACCCATCGCGAAGACCGCGATCAGCGCCGTGGGCCTGCTTCCCGACGCGTTGGCCAAGCCGCTGACCGACAAGTTCGCGATCGACCGGCTGGCCGCCCTGATCGCCTGCATCAAGTCCGTACGTCGCGGCGGCACGGTCTCGGTGAGTGGCGTGTATGGCGGCGAGGTCGACCCCATGCCCGTGATGGAGATGTTCGACCGCGGTATCACGATGCGGTTGGGTCAGTGCCACGTCAAGCGTTGGACCGACGACATCACGAAGGTGCTCAAGAAGGACGGCGACCTGCTGGGTGTCGAGTCGCTCGCGACGCATCATGTGCCGCTCGAGGAAGCGCCCGCGGCGTACGAGATGTTCCAGAAGAAGCAGGACGGCTGCGTCAAGGTGGTGCTCAAGCCGTGACCTCGGACCCTCGGGTCCTCGTTGTCACGGGGGCTTCGAGCGGCATAGGCCGGGCGACGGCTCTACAGTCAGCGGCCGCAGGGGACCACGTCGTGCTCGTCGCCAGAGGTGAGCCACCGCTGCAGCAGGTGGCACGCGAGTGCGAGTCGGCGGGTGCGGCCTCGACGCTGGTCCTGCCGACTGACGTGGGGGACGACACGGAGGTCGAGAAGATGATCACCGCAGTGACGGCGCAGCACGGCCGCATCGATGGGGTCGTCCACTGCGCGGGCGTGGTGGCGTACGGCCGAACGGAGGACGTGCCGGTCGACGTCTTCGATGGCGTGCTGCGCACCAACCTGACCGGCTCGGTCAATGTCGCCCGCCATGCGATACCGGTCATGCGGCGGCAGCGTGCCGGGTCGTTGGTGCTGTTCGGCTCGGTGATCGGCCACATCAGCGTGCCGGGGATGAGCGCGTACGTGCTGAGCAAGTGGGGGGTCCGGTCGCTCGCGCGGCAGTTGCAGCTGGAGAACCGCGACCTCGACGACCTGACGATTGCCTACATCGCACCGGGGGGCGTCGACACCCCGATCTACGAGCAGGCGGCCAACTACGACGGCTTCGCGGGGCGGCCATTTCCGCCAGTGATCTCGCCGGAACGAGTGGCGCGCACGGCTCTGCGAAGCCTGGACCGGCACCGGGCCCGTACGCAGATCGGGATCGCCAACGACGTCATGAGATTCGGGTTCAACGCCGTGCCTTGGGCTTTCGACATGCTGGTCGGACCGCTCTACCGGATCATGGCCAGCGATCGAACGGTGCGCGTGGAGCCCACAGAAGGCAATGTGCTGGGCTCGAAGTTCACCGGCAACAAGCTCCACGGCGCCCAGGGCAACGCCGTTGTGGGCGTGGGTCGCAACCTGATCGCGCGGGTGACCGGCAAGGACAGATCCGCGTGAGTCGCACGTACGACGCGGTGGTCGTCGGCGCTGGCCCCAACGGGCTCGTCGCCGCGAATCACCTCGCCGACGCTGGTTGGTCGGTCATCGTGCTCGAGGCGCAGCCCGAAGTCGGGGGAGCGGTCCGGAGCGGGGAGGACGTGCATCCCGGCTTCGTGCACGACACGTTCAGCGCCTTCTATCCCTTGGCCGAGGCGTCGCCGACGATCCGTTCGTTCCACCTCGAGGAGCACGGCCTCGTGTGGCGCCACGCCCCTGCGGTGCTTGGCCACCCGACCAAGGACGGGCACTGGGCGATGCTCCACCGTGACCGGAACATCACTGCCGCGCTGATGGACCGCCAACATCCCGGCGACGGGGACTCCTGGCTCGAGCTGTGCGAGCAATGGGACCGGATCGGCGACCAGCTGGTCAAGGCTCTGCTGTCGCCGTTTCCGCCGGTCAAGAACGGTCTGGGCGCGCTGGCCCGGCTCCGCAGCGTGGGCGGGTTGGAATTCGTACGCATGATGCTGACACCGGCCGCCGAGCTGGGGCTCGCGAGGTTTGGCGGACCGTCGCCGCGCCTGCTGATCGCTGGCAATGCCGGCCACGCGGACATACCGCTGCACGCTCCGGGATCGGGGTTGATGGGGGTCTTGTTGGTCATGCTCGGGCAGACCGTCGGCTTTCCGGTGCCGCAGGGCGGTGCCGGTGAGCTGACCAAGGCGCTTGCTCGCCGGTTTGAATCGCTCGGGGGTCAGATCCACTGCTCGTCGGAGGTCTCGCGGATCAAGGTCGAGGATCGTCGGGCGGTCGGCGTACGCACGACGGACGGCGAGCGCTTCGGGGCCAGACGCGCCGTCCTTGCGGATGTCGCGGCGCCCAACCTGTATGGCGGGCTGGTGCACGCTGCGGACCTGCCTGCGCGCACCGTGCGGGCGATGTCGTCGTTCGAGCTGGACCCGGGAACGGTCAAGGTCGACTGGGCCCTCGACGGCGGCGTGCCCTGGGCCAAACCCCCACCGCACGATCCCGGTACGTTCCACGTCGCCGACTCGGTCGAGCAGATGACCGAGGCGCTCGCACAAGTTTCGGCACGGGCGATACCCGCGGCCCCGTTCATGCTGGCCGGCCAGATGTCGACGACCGACCCGACGCGTTCGCCGGCCGGCACCGAAGCGCTGTGGGCGTACACGCATGTGCCGCAAGATGCGATCCGCGACGCCGGTGACGACGGCATCCGCGGCATCTGGGACCTGGACGACTGCGAGCGGTTCGCCGATCGCATGCAGGCACGGATCGAGGAGATCGCCCCGGGATTCGGGTCGCGCATCATGACGCGGCGCGTGCTGGGCCCCCGCGAGATGGAGCAGCGCAACGCCAACCTGATCGGCGGTGCGATCAACGGCGGCACCGCCCAGCTGCACCAGGAGCTGATCTTTCGACCTGTCCCCGGGACAGGTCGTGCCGAGACCCCCATCCGCGGGCTCTATCTCGCATCGGCGTCGGCGCACCCGGGCGGCGGGGTGCATGGCGCGTGCGGCATGAATGCAGCGCGCGCGGCGATCTCCCACACGCGCGTGCGTGAGCTGTTGCCGGCATCGCTCAGGCGGTGAGCTGCTGTCCCCTCGGCGCTTCGAACGCGACCGCGTCGAGCGGCACGGTCGGTTGCCGGTACTGCTGATCCAGCTGCTCCTGCGTGCGCCGGTTGAGACCGGGATCGACCGACGCGACCGCCTCGTCGACGAGGATGACGCGGAGGTCGCGGGCGTACGCGTCGGCGGCGGTCGTCGCGATGCACGACTCCGTCGACACCCCTGCAAGGGCGATCGTCTCGATGCCTCGCGAGCTGAGCAGGTCTTCGAGCTCGGTACGGAAGAACGCACTGTCGCGGGTCTTGATCACCGTGATGGCGCCCTCCGTCCGCAGGCCGGGAACGGGATCGGCCCCTGGTGTGTCTTCGATGACCATGCCGCTGTCATCGTCGCGCATGTTGAGCGCCCAGGTCGACCGGTCAGACTTGTGCTCGGTGCGTACCTCGATGACCGGTGCGCCGACAGCACCCGCGCGCTCGGCCAACGTGTTGCACGCGGCGACCAGGTCATCGCGGCAACGCTCGAGCTCGCCGTCGTTGAAGTAGTCGACCTGCATGTCGACGATCACCAGCGCCTGCGCGGTGTGCCCGGCCATTGCTCTCCCTTCGCCGAGCGCGAACTACCCGCAATCCGCGCTCGTCAACCGCCGGGGCGGAGCCGGTCCAGCTCGGCCTCGGCGTCCTCCAGCGCATCCCGTGCCTTGCGCTCGGCAACCTCTGCCTGGTCGGCCGCGTTGTCAGCACTGTCGAGGGCTTTCTCTGTCTCGGCGATCTCGCGTTCGATCGCCTTGGCCCGTTTGCGCAGGTCAGCGAGCTCCTCCTGCAACTCATCACGCTCCTCGACCAGCGATTCGAGCTCCTCGGCTGCGGTCTTGGCCTTGCGGCGGGCCTTCTCCACGGTGGCCTCGGCGGCCTCGATCCGCTTGCGCTCCAGCTGCGTCGGCCCCTGATTCGCGGGCTTCTTGGTTCGGGGGCGGGCCCCCTCCGGCGGGATCGCCACGACGTCGGTGAGATCGACCGGCTCGAACGGATTCGCGGCGAACGTCGCGACGAGCAACCCGTCCTGCACGGCGTTTGCGGCATCGGGGTCGGTCATCGCCGCGCGGAGGGTCTCCTCGACGCCGGCCGCGGCCTGGGCGCTGAGCGTCCCGCCGGAGGCCTGGATCAGCTCAGAGGCCTCGTCGAGTGCTTGGCGGGTGAGGTCGCGCCGAGCGCGATCGAGCAGCCGGGTGCGTGAACCGTCCGAGTCGGACTGCGCGTCGCGCAACTGCTCCCCGAGCTCGACGACCTCCTCGACCAGCTCGGCCCGCTCCCGCGCCAGCGCGTTGACGGCCCATGCGGCGGCGCTGGGTTTGCGCAGGGCCTTGACCTGCTGCGCCAGCTCCTTGTCATCCGCGCCGTCGGCGGCTTCCTTGCGAGCGGCGATGAAGTCCGACAGAGGCCGGCCGTAGAGCTCTTGGGCGATCGAACGCAGGCCGGCCATGCGCCCACAGTAGAGCTGACGCGCGTTTGTCGCCCGATTACGACGGGTATGGCCGATGCATGACGTCACTGTGGCTCGACAGAGCCGACCTGCCAGCGAGCGACCCACTCCCGACCGACGAACAGCTCGACGACCTCGTGATCGGTGCCGGCCTGACCGGGCTCACGACCGCACTGCTGCTCGCTCGTGCGGGTCGTCGGGTCGCGGTCATCGAGGCACGTCGGGTCGGCGCAGTGACGACCGGCAACACCACGGCGAAGCTCTCGCTCCTGCAGGGCACCAAGCTGTCCCACATCCTGAGGAAGCAGTCCCACCAGGTCGCGCAGGCGTACGTCGACGCCAACCTCGAGGGGCAGCAGTGGCTGGTGCGGTTCTGCGCAGATCACGGTGTCCCGATCCAGACCCGTGACGCCGTCACGTATGCAGCGGAGATCCACCAGGTCGATGCGGCGCGTGGCGAGCACGATGCCGCCCGCTCGCTGGGTCTCGACGCGCGGTGGCACGACCAGCTCGACGTGCCGTTTCCCAACCATGGCGGTACGGTCCGGCCCGACCAGTACCAGTTCGACCCGATGGATGTCCTGATCGCGCTGGCGAGCCAGGTCCGCGAGCACGGCGGCACGATCCACGAGGGGCACCGGGTCGTCAGCGCCTCAAAGACCGGCCGGCCGACTGTGCACCTCGACGACGGCACGGAGCTCTCGGCCGACGAGGTGCTCCTCGCGACCGGCACCCCGATCCTCGATCGCGGGCTCTACTTCGCCAAGCTCGAGCCGCTGCGGTCCTACGCGTTGGCATTCGACTTCGCCACGACGCCACTGGCGATGTGCCTGTCGGCCGGCCAGCCGTCACGCTCGATCCGCGACGTGCCGCGCCCGAACGGGGCGACGAAGCTCATGATCGGCGGCAACGGGCACACTGTTGGACGCACCGATTCGGAGGCGCGACACGTCGACGAGCTGCGGGAGTGGACCGCAAACTACTTCCCGGGCGCCGTGGAGACGCACGTCTGGTCGGCCCAGGACTACCAGTCGCACGACGGCATCCCGTATGTCGGCCACCTCCCGCGCGGTGGCGGCCGGTTCCATGTCGCGACGGGTTTCGACAAGTGGGGTATGACGAATGCCGTGGCGGCCGCCCGCAACATCTCCTCGAAGCTGCTGGGGGAGCCGGTGTCATGGTCCAAGCCCATGTCACGCCGGGTCACCCGGCCGGCAGGCGCGGCGAAGATCGCCGAGATCAACCTCAGCGTCGGCGCCCAGCTCGCCAAGAACCTCGTGTCGGCCGAGCTCAGGGACGCGCCGGGCAGCCCTCCGGAGGAGGGGATGGGCGAGGTCGGCCGCGACGGCATCCTGCCGACAGGGGTCTCGACGGTCGACGGCCGTACGTGCGCGGTCCGCGCCGTGTGCACGCACCTCGGCGGCATCCTGTCGTGGAACGACCAGGAGCAGACTTGGGACTGCCCGCTGCACGGGTCGCGGTTCACGCCCGATGGCGAGGTCCTGGAAGGGCCGGCGACCCGGCCGCTCCGTGTGCCGACTGACTAAGGGCGATCGCGGGCCGGGAGCACCTTGTGAGTGCCGTCGCACCACGGCTGGCTGGCGGACTTGCCGCAGCGGCACACCGCACTGACCGGGCGCACCGTCTGGTGTGCGACACCGTCGGCGTCCTCAATGACATGCTCGCCGCGAATGAGCAATGGACCGCCCGGGCACACGATGACGTCCGGATGCACGAACCCATGATCTTCAGTCGTCACGATGCCCACCCGTCGAGCATGCGTTGTGCGTAGCGGTCCTCGAGGTCGAGGCACGTGAACGCGCCGAACACGACATCATCGATCAGCTGCGGCTCCGCCTCGACGAGGGCGCCGCAGATCGTACGAACGGCGAGCTGCTCGTGCACCGCGTCGGCCTCGACGTGCTCCTCGTAGTACGCGATCATCTCCGGCGGGAAGTCCAGCCGCGAGAGCCCCTGCGCCACGCGCCGGGACGGCAGGGAGCTCGTGGTCTCGAACGCGGCGAGGTGCCCCAACGACGCGGCGCGAAGCCGCCGGTGGAGCCCGAACAGCGACATCGCGTTGTTGAGCTCGAGGATCTCGACGGGCACGTCGTCGATGTAGGCGTAGGGGTCCGCTCTCAGCCCAGATGCCTCGAGTCCCAGCGCGAACAGGTGCGCGTGGAGCCGGTTGGGGTCGCCGCCGCCGTACTCGTCGTACTGCAGCTCCATCAGCGCAGCCTTGGGAGCCGTCGGAAGCCGCGGGACGACCCACGCGGTCGGGTCCGACTCCTTGAGGTGGTAGATCGAGCGATGTCTCAGGAGCTCCAGGACCTGCTCGCGGTCGGCCTTGCGCTGGACGTACGCCGCGATCGACGGACCGTCGTGCTCGGCGATGAAGGCGAACAGCGCCTCCGCGAACGGCTCGGCGAGTGTCGTCGCGGGCTGCCGGGCGCGGAGCTCGCTCTCGAAGTCGCGCTCGAGCGACCGGCGCAGGCCGAGGCCCCCGGCATGCCACTCCAGCTCGTCGTCGACGTCCTCGAATCCGGCGTAGTGGAGCTCGTACATCGCCCACAGCGCGATCTGTACGTCATCGCGGTCGGTCGGCCGCACCTGCGCAAGGGTCCCGGTGTCGCCGGGCTCCGAACGCAGGGAGTCGAACAGTGCCTGACTCAGCTCGCCGCGTGCCTTAGGCAGGAGCATCGCGGTCCTCGTCCTCGTCGAGGGCCTGCCACTCACCCCGGCAATCGAGGAATCCTCGTGGCGGGGTGGGGCGCGTCGGCGGGTCGGTTCGCGGACGGCCGGGGTACGGGGTCACCACCTGTTGTTTCATCATGTCGCGGCCCACATACCCCGCCGTGACGTGGCGAAACGCAGGTTTGGGCCCGCTGACCGGTGGGTACGTGAACGGGTGGCGCGAATCCGCTCGGGCCCGAAAGGATGGCGATGCGCGTGCGAGTGCTGGTGGCCTC
>Ga0190273_10000921_pt1 | contig 10652 bp, 7 predicted proteins | sample Popmic504IS_FD_134513 | JGI IMG/M metagenome (GOLD analysis project Ga0190273, IMG submission 134513) | Populus adjacent soil microbial communities from riparian zone of Shoshone River, Wyoming, USA - 504 IS | ecosystem: Environmental > Terrestrial > Soil > Riparian zone > Trees stand | place...
CTGCATGATTGCATGCTCGCCCTTGCGGGATAACGTGAGCTGAATCAGCCCCTCGCGCTGGGTGTACTTGGCGGCGTTGCTGAGGAGGTTGACGAGCACCTGCGCGAGCCGGTCGAAGTCCCCGAGCACCTCCAGCGACTGCTCAGAAGCATGCACTTGCAAGCGGTGGCCGTGTCGCTCCATGATGCTGCGAGTGGCCTCGACGCTCTCAGCCAGCACTTTCGCGAGCTGCACGGGTTCACGCTTGAGCTCCAGCTTGCCGGTGGCAATGCGCCCCACATCCATCAGATCGTCCACCAGCCGCACCAGGTGCGTAAGCTGGCGCTCCATCATGTCGATGGTCCGAATGGTTCGGGGATCGTTGCTCCATCCGCCGAGACGGGCGATCTGCAAGCCGTTGCGCAACGGAGCCAGCGGGTTCCGAAGCTCATGAGCAAGCGTTGCGAGGAACACGTCCTTGCGCTGGTCGGCCTCACGTAACGCCGCCTCGACTTCACGGCGCTGGGTTACGTCCAGCACGAACTCCACCACCTCATCCCTGATTCGTCGCGCAGCGAAGAGCCCCCACCATCGTGATCCGTCCTTGCGGAAGTACTGCTTCTCGTACGGCGTCGTCTCCCCCTTGGTCATCACCTCGTTGACCGCATGCCAGGACTCGGGGTGGAACTCTGCCGGTGTCAGATCCTGCCAGGTCTTGCCCATCGCCTCCTCGCGCGTGAAGCCGGTCATGCGCAGGAAGGCTTCGTTTGCTGCGGTCAGGCTGAACCCTTCGCTCCAGAACACGACGCCGACGGTCTGGATTTCGAAGATGACCTTCTGACGCTCTTCGGCTTCGCGTCTCGGCGTAATGTCGTTGAACAGCACCGCGACGAGTCCTTCGTGTGGCTGGCCCATGCGGAAGGCATAGACGTCGAACCAACGCCCCATCGGCTTTGAATGCTCGACGAACCGGGTCGGCGTGCCGGTTCGCGCCACATGCCCGTATATGTCGAACCACTTTTGCTCGAGGTCCGGCACTACCTCCCGCGCCCTCCGACCCAGTACGTTGAAAATCCCCGTCTGCCGCTCAAACGCAGGGTTCACCTCCTGAAAGCGGTAGTCCACGGCCCGGTCGTGTTCCTCGAACAACACCTCGAGTACGCAGAATCCTTCATCGATCGACGCGAAGAGGGTCTGATAGCGGCGCTCGCTGGCCTGCAGGTCGCGTCGCTGCGCCTCCCGCAGGGCTTCCTGCGCGAGCACCTTCTGTGTCGTTTCGGTCGCCGTGCCATAGAAGCCGGATATGGAGCCGTCGTCGTCACGCAGCGGCGTCCACCCGAACGTGAACCAGCGGCGGGGCGCCTCCGGTTGCCCCCCCAAGGCAAGCGGCCGATCCTCGTAGTAATGAGACTTCCCCGCCAAGGTAGCCTGCAGGAGAGGCATCAACTCGTCACGAAGCTCCGCGAACAGCGTCTCGAAGGATTGACCCAATGCCGGCGGATGCTTGGAACCCAGAATTTGCGCATACGCGTCGTTGTAGATGGAGGTTAGCTCTGGCCCCCAAGCAATGTAGACCGGCGTCGGCGAGGCAAGCAGCAGATTGACCAGCGTCCGCAATCCTTGAGGCCACTGTGCCAGCGGTCCGAGAGGTGTGGTGTCCCAGTCGAACTCACGAATGCTGGCGGCAAGCTCTCCTGATCCGCGCGGCCAGCTGCCGACGTCCAGGTGCGCAAGACCAGGCTCTGTTGGAACGCGCGACTCGGGCGGCGGCTCTAGAGGCATACGGGTACCTGCAGCGAGGCAAGTTGGATGCCTGAAGCGAGGGTGCCTTTGGAGCCTGCTCAACCCCTAGCTCCCGGTACTGGTCCCGTTCAATGGGGGTGCCATCTCCATCGATTGGCAGTGAATCCTTTGGGGGGTCTCAATCATGCCAACGTTGTCCCCGGGGAAATCGTGGTGGAAATCTCGGAGGCTTGAACTCGGTAGCATCCTCTGATGGGTGAGCGCCGACTGCTGCTGTCACCCTGCTGTGGCGTCGAGAAAGTGCTACAGCCTGGTAGCCGCGCGGGCCGCGGCATATGTCTCTTGGGCATCGATGGTTGCACCTATGCCGACAGCTACTTCAAAGACCAGTGCGAACAGGAACAACCATGCAAGTACTGATGCGCCCCAGGCAATCCCCAGCCGCAGACGGCTGGGTACTTCTCCATGAGGATGCCAGCCTGGCTCCGTGGTGACGACACGAGGGCTCCTTCTATCCCTATCGGGTTCATGGAAGCGCACGCTCTCCATCTTAAATCTCCACCTTCGAGCCCAACTCGACGACAGCGCCGCTCGGCAATTTCATGAAATCGGCAATCGAACTGGCATTGCGATGCATCTGAGCGAACAGTTTCTCCCGCCACGGCGCCATGCCCGCACCCACAGTAGGAACGATGCTTTCGCGAGAAACGAAATAGCTGGTCGTCATCTCCTGAAGCTCGCAGCCATTCTGTCGGACCGCCCCAAGCGCCTTCGGCACATCGGCCTCATCTTTGAACCCGTAGTGGATCAGAACCCGCCAGCACTGGTGACCGAGGGGCTCGATCTCGACACGGCTCTCTTCGGCTATCCACGGTTCTTCATGCATCACAACGGTTACAAACAGGTTGTTCTCGTGCAGCACCTTGTTGTGCTTGAGGTTGTGCAGCAGAGCATTGGGCACTTTGTCCTTTTCCGAAGTCAGGAACACGGCCGTGCCTTCCACCCGTACCGGCGGCTCAAGAAGCAGCGAATCAAGGAACCTGGACAGAATCAGCGATGTCGCCGCCAGGTTCTGACGCAGAAGGCGGCGCCCCCCCTGCCACGTCATCATCAGCGTGAACAGGCTCGCCCCTATGGCGAGCGGGAACCAGCCACCCGCGAAGAACTTCATCATGTTCGATGCAAGGAACACCGCGTCTATCAGGAAGAAGGCGGCCGTTGCGGCGACCGAGAGCACGAGCGGGTAGCCCCATCCATAACGGATGACGAAGAACGTCAACGTCGTCGTGATGAGCATATCGATGCAAACAGCGATGCCGTAGGCGCCGGCCAGGTTGCTGGATGATCCGAAGAAAATCACGGCGAGGACGATCGCGGCGAACAGCGCCCAGTTCACGAAAGGCACATAGATCTGCCCACTCTCGCGCTCGCTCGTGTGCTCGGTGCGAAGTCGCGGCAGGTATCCCAGCTGGATCACCTGCTTTGTGACACTGAAGGCCCCTGTGATGAGCGCCTGGGAAGCGATCACCGTTGCCATGGTCGCCAGCGCAATGATAGGGATGCGCAACCATTCCGGGGTCATCATGAAGAAGGGGTTGCTCACCGCTTCAGCATTCGACAGGAGCAGTGCTCCCTGCCCAAAGTAGTTGAGCGTCAGCGAAGGCATGACAATGAGGAACCAGGCCAACCGAATCGGCTTCTTGCCAAAATGCCCGAGGTCTGCGTAAAGCGCTTCAGCACCCGTCACGCACAGCACCACAGCTCCCAGTATCACGAAGGTCGTGCCTGGGTTGACGAACATGAAACCCAGGGCATGGTGAGGGCTCAGGGCGAACAGGATCTCCGGGTGGGTAGCAATCTGATTCAGGCCCAGCAACGCGATAGCGATGAACCAGGTGAGGGTTATGGGTCCGAAGAATCTGCCGATGCCGGCGGTGCCTCTCTTTTGTACGGCGAAGAGTGCAAACAGCACGATCAGGGTCAGGGGGATCACGAACGGGTGCAGGGCCGGCGAGATCACTTCCAAACCCTCCATTGCCGAAAGCACGGAAATGGCCGGGGTGATGACCCCGTCGCCGAAGAAAAGTGACGTACCGAATATGCCAATTGCGAGCATCACCCCGCGCAGGCGTGGTCGGTCGCGGACGGCCTGCGAGGCCAGTGCCAACATGGCGACCAACCCGCCCTCGCCCTTGTTGTCGGCGCGCAGGATCAGGACGACGTACTTCAGTGAGACGATAACCGTCAGCGTCCAGAAGAGGATCGACAGGATGCCGTATATGTTCTCTTTGGAGAGCGTGACGTGGCCAGAGCCGAACACCTCTCTGACCGCATACAAGACACTCGTTCCGATATCTCCATATACCACCCCGATAGCACCTAGCGTCAAGGCGGTCAGGGACGACCGTGTACCCTGCTCAATACCCTCCACTAGCCACCCCGGATACCAGGTTGATCGTAAGGATGTTGGCTGAAGCGCGAAGGAGTGAGCATGGACTATGGATTCTTACTTGCAGCCCCGTAAAGAATCCATAACAGGCGAGGCAATCCCCGTAAATTCTTCGTAAACACGGCACGTGTCCGGAGGACGCCGATGTGGTGAACAGAGGGGGCCATGAGAGCGGCACAATTGCCTGACATGCAGGAGACTTGACTTGAAGCGTGGATCGAGCAATTCGGGTAGGACCATAGCCGAGAGCCTTCAACGCCACGTGCTGGTTGCCATAGATGGGCTCGGTGATTCGGATTACCTGATCCGCGTAGCCCGCAGTTTGGCCGAACCCGAGGGAGGGTCCTGGGCTTTGGTGACTGTCGAGACCGGAAGCATGATAGTCCAGGCACAGCAACTCGAACTCGACCGTGCATTCGCGCTCGCACGCCGTCTGGGAGGTGAGACAATCGTCCTTCGAGGGGAAAGTATTGCTGAGGTTCTTCTGGACCATGCGGCTCGCAGCGGCGCTTCTGCCCTTGTCGTTGGAAGAACGCGAGATCGTCCGGTGGCACGCCTGTTCAACCGCACGCTGACGCAACAACTGATGCAGCGGGCAACGCACCTTGAACTGACCATCGTCAGCGCCGGCAGCACCAACCACCCTTGGTTTCCACGCGCTCTACGTGTTCCATCGGGCGGAATCACTGCTGGCGAGGTCAGCCTGGCGAGCGTTGCCGCCGCCCTGGCGACCGGGTTGGGGTGGGTTGCCGAACAATGGATCGGTCTCGATGACCTGTCGCTCGTTTTCATGATAGCCGTTGTGATCGTCGCTGCGCGAACAAGGATGGCTGCCGCCGTCCTTGTCTCGCTCCTATGCTTCCTTGCCTACAACTTCGTCTTCATCGAGCCGAGGCTGACATTACTAGTCGGCGCGCATCAAGGTGTGGCGACGCTCGTGCTATTCCTGATAGCTGCTCTGGTTGCCGGCCGCCTTGCATCAAAGCTCCGGATGCAGGTACTGGCCCTTCAAGGCGCCAATGCCCATTCAACCGTGCTGCAGGCGCTGGGAAGCCAGTTGGGTGCAGCAGCCAATCTGGACCAGGTTGTCGCTGCAGCCGGCCAGGCATTCAGGCGGGCACTCGGCGCAGACGTGGCCGTCTACTTGAAGGGGATCGCAACAGGAGCCCCATCCCTTGCGGACCTTGCGAAGGATGATCAAGCGGCTTGCAGGCAGGCGATTCAAGATGGCGAACCCACTGGAAAGTTCACTGTCACCATGAAAAGCTGCTCGTGGTGGTTCATCCCACTGGTCGGGCAAGACGAGCCGGTCGGGGCGATCGGACTTAAGTTCCCGCCGGCGGTCCAAGTGCTCAGTGCGGAGAAGCGTCGTCTTGCTGAGGCCATAGCCGAGGCGGTCGCCCAGGCGGTGATCCGCGCCCGACTAGTCGAGGAACTGGAGGACGCTCGCGTAAGCAGCCAATCCGAACGGCTGCGGTCGGCGCTTCTGTCGTCAGTTTCGCATGACCTGCGTTCACCACTTTCGGCAATCATCGGTGCTGCCAGCAGCCTGGACAACTACGGTGAGGCAATGAGTGCTGAGGACCGCCACAGCCTCCTTGAAACCGTCCGCCTCGAGGGCGAACGGCTTGACCGATACATCCAGAACCTGCTTGACATGACCCGACTCGGACACGGCGGGCTCAAGATCAAGAGGGACTGGATCGGGGTCGATGAGCTGCTCGGATCCGCCGTCAGCAGGCTGCAGCGTTATCAACCGGCCGCATGCTTCCAGGTTCATTTGCCTGATCTCGGACCGATCTGGGTACATCCGGCACTAGTGGAACAAGCCTTTTTCAACGTCCTGGAGAACGCGGCTAAGTTCTCACCCCAGGGGGCTGCGGTCGAGATTGAAGCCCGGGTGTGCGACGGTGTCCTTCAGGTGGATGTCACCGACAAGGGTCCCGGGGTGCCAGAGGATGAACGAGAGAGAATTTTTGATATGTTCTATAGCGTGAAACGAGGAGACAGAGGAAGGCAAGGCACCGGCTTGGGCCTTGCGATCTGCCAGGGAATGATTGGAGCGCATGGGGGTACCGTTGAGGCACTCCCGGGGCCAAACGGGCGTGGTACGACCGTGCGCATCAACCTTCCCGTGATCCAGCCGTCCCAAGGCGCGGCGGAATGAGCAGCAACCAAGTCGCTGGCCAGGCACTGCCGGCGATTCCTGCCGGGATCGTTGCTGCGCGAATACTGGTGATCGACGATGAGCCGCAGATCCGCAAGTTCCTTGACATCGGGCTGCGTGCCCAGGGATACCAGGTGCGGACTGCGGAATCGGGCGAGGCCGGTCTCGCCATCCTTGCGGTCCAAGGTGCAGACCTTGTCATCCTCGACCTCGGGCTTCCCGACCGCGACGGTTGCGACGTGCTGAGTGAGCTTCGTCAATGGTCTCAAGTGCCGGTCATACTGCTTACGGTAAGGGCTGGAGAAGCCGAAAAGGTGGCAGCACTCGATGCCGGTGCGAACGATTACGTGACAAAGCCATTCGGCATGCAGGAACTGATGGCGCGGATCCGGGTGCTGCTGCGATCACATGCCGCACAGGCCGATACTCACCCGGTGTTCGACGATGGGCACCTCCGTGTGGACATGGCCCGCCGGGAGGTGTCGCTCGAGGGGGAACGGCTGCTCCTTGGCAGAAAGGAATATGCGCTCCTCGCTTTGCTGATCCAGCACGATGGCCGGGTCGTGACGCAGCCCCAGCTTCTTCGGGAGCTGTGGGGGCCGACCCATCAGCAGGATACGCACTACCTGCGAATCTTGCTCGGCAAGGTTCGACACAAGCTGAGTGAGGATGCCGCTGCTCCAAGATACATCGCTACCGAACCGGGAGTCGGCCTTCGCTTCATCGGCCGCGGAACAGAAATGCCTGACAAGACCGGCAGCGTTTCGGCAGACTGATCCGCTTGGCTCTACGACATCGATAGCACGATTGGCAAAGTGCTACGTCTGCGCGCTTGAGCAAGCTGTCATCGGTGCCGGTTCGGCGAACAGTTTTCAGGCGCTCGCTGAACTTTCCGGGGCAACGCCTAATCGATAGGCTGCACTTACCGCCTCGGCACGATTCGCCGCACCGAGCTTGACGAAGATCGCTGCAAGGTGGTGTTCGACGGTACGCGCCGACCGATGCAGACGCAGCGCAATCTCCTTGTTACGCAGCCCCGCCGCGAGCAGTTCGAGCACGGCCACTTCCTTGTCGGTCAGGCCAGCCGGATGTTCGCGCGTCGAACGCCGCGTGCCTCGCGGCAGGCTGCGCACGCCCGCCGCGCGCAGGCGCTGGCGGACCCGCTCGACCATTGGCCGCGCGCCGAGCGCCTCGAACATGGCGAGGGCTTGGCGTTGCGCCGGCTGGTCGCCTTGTGCCAAGGCGCGCGCGGTCTCGAACGGGCACCCGAGCGCGCCCCACGCGTCCGCTGCTTCCTGCCAGCGGCCGACGGCTTCGATCGCGAACGGATGCTCCCTGCAAAAGTCGGGGATCGGCGTCGCCACCTCACCGCCGAGGCGGCACCATAACACCAGTTGGGCGGCGAAGTCGATCCGTCGTGCGGTAGCTGCCAGCGGAAGGTGGGCAGCAGCATCAAGTGCAGCGTCGCGATCACGTCCCTCCAGCCATGCGGCCTCGGCCCGTGCGACATGAAATCGGTCCGGCCCCGCACCCATCGCCAGGTCGCGTGCCTCGTCGAGCGCGCTCCAGACCCCAGGATCCCCGCGACGGGCGCGCACTCTACCGAGCGCGAGCAGCGCCGAGATGCGGGCGATCACCGTGGCTTTCGGCGCGGCGATCACCGCGTGCGCGGCGGCTGCGGCCTCGTCCCATCGCCCTTGCTGCAGCAGAGCTTGGGCGAGCCATGCCGTCTGCCAGAGCCGCGTGGCATCGAGGTCGCGTTCGGTGCAGAAGTCGATGCCCTTGCGCAGCCACACTTCGGCTTGCTCCAGCCTGAACGCTTCGACGCAGCCCGCCCCCAGGCTGGCGAAGACCTGGCTGGCAAGTCGATTCTCATTGGCAGCCAGCGCCAGTGCGAGGGCACGCTCAAGGGTCGCGAGGCCCTCGTCGACCCGGGCCGAGTCGACCTGCGCGCGACCGATCGTCTTCAAACACATCGCCATCTCGGCCTTGTCGCCCTGACGCGCGGCCTCGTCGAGCACCGATGACGCCAGGGCGATCGCAACGTCGGCTTCCCGTTCGTACTGGCAGAGCGAGGCGGCGCAGCTTCGCACCACGCGTGCCGCGTACGATCCAGGCTGATCGGCGACGAGTGCGCGTGCCTCGTGCAACGCTGCTGCAGCGTCTCGGTTGCGTGCGGCGTACAGGAATATGAGCGACTGCCGTGCGAGCGACACCGCGGCCTTGTCCGGACGGCCGTGCGCGCGCCACAGCCGCGCCGCTTCGGAGCGCACAGCGATCGACTCCTCGAGGCCGACGCTCATATGCACGTCCTCGGCCGACGCATCGAGCAGCGCAGCCCGCTCCGCGCTTGGCTCGCAATGAGCGAGTGCAAGGCCCCAGTGCGAGGCGGCTTGCCGGTGCGCGCCGTGAACCGCCGCTTCGCGCGCCGCGACCGGCGCCCAGTGTCGCAGCGCGACCACGTCGCCAGCAGCTTCGGCGTGCAGCACCAGCCGAGCGGCAATCCGTGCCGCATCGCTCGGCAGGAGCGCCTGCAGCACGAGGCGGTGCAGGCCAATCGCGCGCGTCGGCGACATCACCTGCAGCACCGCTTGCCGCGCCAGCTCGTGCCGGAAGGTGAACGCCGCGCCTTCGGCTCGCAGCACGCCTGTCGCCAGGCACTCGTCGATCGACCCGCTTTCGGCGGCCGTGAGCTCGCGCAGCAGCCAGGCCTCTGCGCGCGGCCCGGCCACCGCGGCGGCGTCGAGCACGGCACGCGCTGACGGCGAAAGGCGGCCAGCGCGCGCAAGCACCGCGTCCTGCACGGTGGCGGGAACGTTCTTCCCGTCCTTCGCTGTTGCCGCGAGCACCTCGGTCACGAAGAACGGATTGCCTCCGGTCTGCTCGTGCAAGGCCGCTGCCTCGAATCCGGTTCCGGCCGAGAGTGACCGCACCGCTGCCAGCGAGAGCGGCTGCGGCGCGAGGCGTGACGCTCCGCTCGTGGCCAGATCGCCGAGCACGGCGCGCAGCGGATGCGCCGGGACAACCTCGTCGTTGCGAAAACTCGCAACGAGGAGCGAGCGGGTGCGCGCGATTCGTCGGCCGGCGTAGCGCAGAAGGTCCAGCGTCGCCTCATCGGCCCAGTGCACGTCTTCGAGAACGGCGAGCGCCGGCCGCTCAGCGAGCAAGTCGACAAATGCAACGAACAGGCGATGCCGCTCGCCGCTGCCGTCGTGCGGGATGGCCAGCTTGCCGCCCGAGTCGAGGGCGATGTCGTCGAGCGCGCCCAGCGGGCGCGGCGTCGCCATAGCCTCGCAGGCACCCCAGTACACCGGGGCGTCGGCGCGCACCGAAGCGACAAACGCGCGCAGCACTGAGGTCTTGCCGATGCCGGCTTCGCCTTCGATGAAGACCAACTGGCCCAGGCCTTCGCGCGCCTGCGACCATCGCGCATGGAGCTGCGCCAGCAAGCCATCGCGCTCGAGCAGCGTCATGGATCGGCCCTCCGACGGCGGGCTTTGGTGACCTCAGCCGCGTCCGTCCCAGCAGCCTATGTTAGTCGAGCATTGGCGGTTGGCGCTCAGCGGCTCGCGCGCGACGCCGCCATGGGTCGCAGATGGTTTGCGACGGCATACGCACCCACTCTCCGGCCGAGTTCGGTGGAGTGCTCGTTGGTGCTGCGGAAGTGGATGCCGGCAAACGCTCGAGCATCCTCCATCTCCTTCTCGATCTGTGCGAGGCTCGTATCGCTGCGCGTCATCCCGAGACCCGGAGGGAAACACGTTGCTGGACTTCACCTCGTCGCGGCCGAAGTCGTCGCGCAACACCTGGGCTACCGCGCCCGCGGCCATGCAGTGGGCAGACGGGTAGTCCGGGTGAGGGGGAGTGATCAGCAGCGATTCCCAGTCCGGGTCGGGAGCGACGTTGCCGTAGCCATCCCGGATCGCCGTGATCGCGGCAGGCACAATAGCCGAAACGGCGACAGGAGAGAAAATGAGGCAGCCGATCGTGGTGGGGAGAGCCACCTTGCAACGCATCGTCGAGCAGGAGGCGCCGCTTTTCGACCCGCTCGAGTTCTTCCCATCGCTCACGCAGCAGGATCTCGACGAGAACCGCGCTTGGCTCGAGCCGAGATATATCGATCCCGCGACCGGCAAGATGATCCTGTGCGTCCAGAGCTACCTGGTGCGTACCCGGCACCACAACATCCTCATCGACAGCTGCGTGGGCAACGACAAGCCCCGTCCTCGGCGCCCTTTCTGGGACATGATGAAGTTGGCCAACTACCAGCAAAGCATGAACGCCGCCGGTATCACCTTCGCCGACATAGACTTC
>Ga0190273_10000922_pt1 | contig 10649 bp, 7 predicted proteins | sample Popmic504IS_FD_134513 | JGI IMG/M metagenome (GOLD analysis project Ga0190273, IMG submission 134513) | Populus adjacent soil microbial communities from riparian zone of Shoshone River, Wyoming, USA - 504 IS | ecosystem: Environmental > Terrestrial > Soil > Riparian zone > Trees stand | place...
CGCCGGCTACATGGTCATGCCGCAGCAGGCCGCCGCCAAGCTGGAGGGGGTGGTCGCCGGGCTGGACCGGAAGAACCTCGCCTGGGGCAACGTCGACGCCTGGGTGATCTGGAAGCTGAGCGGCGGGGCCGTCCACGCCACCGACCGCAGCCAGGCCTGGCCGATGGGCTACCTCGACCTTGCCACCCTCGGCTGGAACGAGGGGCTGATCGCCCACCAGGGGCTCGACCCCGCCAGCTTTCCCACGCTCGTCGACACCTGGGGCGTCATGGGCGCAGCGAACATCGGCGGCGCCGAGGTCCCCATCGCCGCTGTCGTCGCCGACCAGCAGAGCGCCCTCATCGGCCACGGCTGCGAGGCCGCCGGCGAGGCCAAGGTCACCTACGGCACTTCGGCGACGCTGAACGTCTCGACCGGAGAGGAGCTGAAGTTCTTCTCCATGACCATCCCGCCCTTCGTGCTGTCGGCGGCGGCCGGGCGCACCGCCTATTGCCTCGAGGGCATGGTCTATACGGCCGGCGCGGCCTTCGACTGGCTGCGGCGCACCTTCGGGATCGGCAGCCACGAGGCGTTCGAGGCGCTGGCGGCCACGACGCCGGATGCGGATGGCGTCGTCTTCCTGCCCGCCTTGCAGGGCCTCGGCGCGCCATACGGTGACTTCTCAAAGCGCGGCCTGCTCAGCGGCCTATCGACCGCGACCACGCAGGGCCACATCGCCCGCGCGGCGCTGGAAGGCCTGGCCTGCCGGGTCCGGGAGGCCTTCGACGCGATCTATGACGGCGCCGCCCTACCCCGCCCCGACGCTCTGCGCGTTGACGGCGGCATGACCAACTCCGACGCGCTGATGCAGGCGCAGGCCGATGTGCTCGGCGTCCCCGTCGCCCGCCACGCCCTGCGCGAAGCCACCGCCGCCGGCGCCGCCATCTGCGCCGCGCGTGGGGTAGGCCTGCTGGGCGCGAGCGAGGTGGCGGACTTCGCCACCTACGACCGCACGTTCGAGCCTAATGCCTCGGCGGACGAAGCCACCGCGCGGTTCACCGCCTGGAAGGCCGCCGCCTATGGATAAGCACCTGGAGGCGGTGAAGCGCGACGGCTTCACCATCGTCGAGAACGCCGTCGAACCGGACCTGATCGAGGCGCTGAACGAGGCCCTCGACCGCCTCGAACGCGACCTTGGCGCCAAGCCCGCCGGCAACAGCTTCGAGGGCGCCAACACGGTGCGCATCTACAACCTGCTGGCCTATGGCGCGCCGTTCACGGACGTGCCGGTCCATGCCGCCGTCCTGCCGATCGTCGAGGGCGTGCTGGACGCCGGCTGCCTGATCTCCTCGCTGTCCTCGATCGCCATCGATCCGGGCGAGAGGGCGCAGCCGATCCATGCCGACGACATGGTCATCCCGCTCGACAAGCCGCACCGGCCGATCGTCTGCAATTCCATGTGGGCGCTGACCGACTTCACCGCGGCCAATGGGGCGACCCGCCTGGTCCCCGGCAGCCACACGCGGCCGAACCCGGAGTACGGCGGCGCCTACGACACCATCGCCGCCGAGATGCCCAAGGGCAGCGTGCTGATCTGGGACGGGGCGCTGTGGCACGGCGGCGGCGCCAACCGCTCGGGCGCCCGCCGCACCGGCATCGCCATGAACTACTGCGCCGGCTTCATCCGCCAGCAGGAGAACCAGCAGCTGGGCCTCAAGCCCGAGCTGGTGAAGGGGTTTCCGCCACGCCTGCAGGAGCTGGTCGGCTACGGTGTCTATCAGGGCCTGATCGGCCACATCGACAAGCAGAGCCCCGCCCAGAGGCTCAACCGGGGCGGCGCCTTCCGTTCGATCTGGGACCAATAGGAGAGCGCTATGGGGGGCGTGCTGATCTACGGCGCGACCGGGTACACCGGCAAGCTGGTGGCCGCGCGGGCCAAGGCCATCGGCATGACGCCGATCCTGGCTGGCCGCAACGAAGCCAAGGTGCAGGCGCTGGCCGAGCAGCTGGGGTTCAAATGGCGCGCCGCCGACATCGACGACCCCACCGCGCTCGACCGCGCGCTGGAGGGCATTGAGGTGGTGCTGCACATCGCCGGCCCCTTCTCGGCGACCTCGCGGCAGATGGCCGACGCCTGCATCCGCAACAAGGCCCACTACCTCGACATCACCGGCGAGATCTCGGTGATCGAGGCGCTGGCGGCGCGGTCCAACGAGGCGGCGGCGGCGGGCGTGATGCTGATGCCCGGCGTCGGCTTCGACGTCGTACCCAGCGACTGCCTGGCCGCCCGGGTGGCGGGGCGGGTCAAGCAGCCGCAGGAAGTGACGCTGGCCATCGGCGGCATGGAAAAGGCCTCGCGCGGCACGCTGAAATCCAGCCTGGAGAGCGTCGGCAACCCGGTGCGCGTCCGGCGGGGCGGGCGCATCGACACGACCTGGCCGCCGCCCCGGCGCAAGTTCGACTTCGGCCACGGCGAGCGCGACGCGATCGCGGTCGGCTGGGGCGACGTCTCGACGGCGTATCACTCGACCGGCGCGGCGGACATCACCGTCTATTTCGAGGCCGTGCCGCAGTTCCAGCAGATGGCGAAAATGAGCGGCTTTACCCGGCGGCTGCTCAGCACGCGCTTCATGCAGGCGGTGCTGAAGATGGCCGTCGACCGCATGCCCGAAGGCCCGACCGACGCCGAGCGGGCGCGCGGCCAGGCGGTGCTGATCGGCGAGGCGGTGGGCGCGGACGGCCAGAAGGCGACCGCGCGGTTGACGACGCCGGAGGGCTATACCCTGACCACCTACACGGCGCTCGAGATCGTGTGCCGCGTGCTGGCCGGCGAGGCCAAACCCGGCTTCCAGACGCCGTCCAAGGTGTTCGGCGCCGACTTCATCGCCGGCATCGAGGGCTGCGCCTTCGAGTACTAGGCGATGTGGCCGAACTTGCCGGCGTTGTAGTCGGCGATCGCCTGGACGATCTCCTCACGGGTGTTCATCACAAAGGGGCCGTGGGCGACCACCGGCTCGCCGAGCGGTTCGGCGTGGCCGTAGAGGATGAGGGCGCCAGCTGTGGCTGCGACCTCGACACTGTAGCCATTGTCGTTGAGCTCGGCGAGGTGGTGCTGGGGGACCAACCGGCCACTGACCACCACTTGACCGCGCACGGCGTAGAGGAAGACGTTATGGCCGCGCGGCGCCGGCAGGACGATTGTAGAGCCGGGCGTAAGGTCGATACACGACATGAAGCCGCCGATCAGCGAATTCACCGGGCCTGAGCGGCCGCCGAACTTGCCGGAGATAAGATTTACCGTCGCGCCGCCGCTGACGATGGCGGGAATCTCCTCCCGCTGAAGGCCGGTGTAGGCCGGCGCCGTCATCTTCAGCCGCGAGGGCAGGTTTACCCACAGCTGCAGGATTTCAAGCGGCCCGCCCGCGCGCTTGAACTCGGCGGGGGACAGCTCGGCATGGACGAGGCCCGAGCCCGCCGTCATCCACTGCACCCCGCCGGCCCGGATGACGCTCTCGTGGCCGCCACTGTCGAGGTGGGACAGCTCCCCCTGCACGATGAAGGTCACCGTCTCAAAGCCGCGGTGCGGGTGCGGCCCGAACGGCAGGCCGTTGTTATCGGGTGGGTAAACCTGCGGCCCGTGGTGGTTCAGGAACAGGAACGGATCGAGCTGCGGCAGGTCCGCTCCCGGAAGCGGCCGCCGCGTGACCAGGTCGGCGATATCGTCGCGGTATGACGGGTGCAGGCGGCGGACGGTGCGGGAAGCCATGGCCGCCATGTAAGGCCGCCGACCGCTACCTCAAGCCCCGCGCACCAGGCGTTGCAGCAGCTGGTCGGCCGGCATGGCGACCTGCAGCGTTGTCGGCTCATCGGCGTTGGCGGCTTGGATGTTCAGCTCGCACCGCTCCTGCTCGCGCGGCCGCACCCAACGCACGGCATCCGGCGCAACACCCACCTCTTGCCCGCCGACCAGGGGAAGCATGATCATCGCCGTGCATCCAGCGGGCGCAAAGCCGCCCACCACCACAATCCCACGGCCGTGCTTTCGGTTGCGTAAACGGCGGTCAAGGAAGAGGCGGCGGGCTGGGGAGCCCACCGCCTCAGTTGATCCGGTTCAGAGAGGACTGATGCCGGGTTCTTAGCCGCCGAAACCGACCGCGATCTTGAAGTAGGGACCGTCGATGGTGCGGTCGGCATCCTTGGCGTCGGCATACCCCGCGTCGAGGGCATCAAAATATCGATCCCAGCGGTACCCAGCGCCCACTTGGAATGCGCCAACTGAATACGACAACCCAAGGCTTGCGGTCATATTGAGGACGGAGGCGTCGTTGGAGCGTGCAAACGTCAAGGGCGCTGGAGTGTCTCGCGAGTCCGGCAAGGTCGCGGCGACCGGAATGTTGGTATTCAGCAAGAAGAAGTTGAACGGTTGAAAAATGTAGTGCCACGCCTCCTGCTGGCTGGTCACTGCTGTCTCACGCGATCCGAACAGCACGCCTCCACCGAGGTTCCAATCGATATTCAACCTGCCCCAATCGGCCGAGGCGACAGGGAACGAGGCGTCCCAGGCGACCTTGGGCCCCGCGCCGGCAAAATGGCGGTTCGAAGTCGCCTTTATTTGGTAGAGGGTGTCGGTCACTGTCTCGAACGGATAAAATCCCTCGGGAACATTCCAGTCCGGCACTCCCGCGAGCGATGCCGAGGTCTCAGAGCTGAGTTCGACGTAGGCGATCCCCGCCTGGACTCTCGAGCGGATTGCCGCAGGGCCGCTTAGGTCGTAGCCCGCGAGCAGATCGACGATATTGTATTCTTCCTTATCGTAGACATCCACGTCGGCGTGGTTGGCGATCTGGAAGCGGGTCATCGGACCATACTGAGGATCGTTCGCAAAGAGCTCGCAATAGGGACCGATGAGCGGAGAAATCGTGCAGACGGAATCTGTCAGATCCTCAACATAAGGCTTGGCCTGCCCTTTTGCCGCTCCCTTCCTGACCGCGAGCGAAGCGCTCCACGGCCCAAGGTCGGGCCTCCACACAAGTTTCAGATCCTGCCCTTCGCCCCAGTGCAGGTCTTGCTGTTGCGCGTCGGCGAACACGTCGAGCGGACCTTCGAACGCATCGGCGAAGGAGGGATGCAGGTAAGTAGAGTCGGCGGCGTAGCGTTCCACTTGCCCCCCGAGCTCCACCGTCAGCGCATAGGGACCGTCGTGTTTTGCGCCCAACCCGCCAAGCAGCGGGCCGCCCGTCCAGGCTTTCGTCACTCGCAGGCCATACAGACGCGGCTCGGTTAGGAAGACGTTGGTGGTCAGGCCGGTGTCGTCACTGTTGAGGAACGCCCCGGTAATCGCAGTTTCGTCGGTGACATTCTTGATATAGGCCATGATGTTCCAGCCGCGCTCTTCGTTGGTGAAGATCGCCGCGAGATTCATGGTAAAGTATTCGTCGAGCCTGTTGTATTCGTGGTCGTTGAAAATCCGCCACCAGCTGGCCGACTGCCAGTGCAGATCGGTGTGAAGTGTGGCCAGCCACTCGTTGGGCAGGGGAAGCGTATAGTCCCCGGTGATGGTCGCCGTCCAATTCGGCGCGTTGGGTAGCTCATTGCCGCCGAGGGGCTTCATTATGCCCTCGCCGTGGTTCGGCGCCGTCGCGGGATTCCAACCGGGATAATTCACGTAATTGTCAAGGTAGCCGCCCGGGCCATTTACCTTCGGGTCAGGCACATAAGGCGCGGCAGTCACCGGGTCGAAGCCCAGAGTATAGGCGTATTCGCAAGCCGTCGGATTGCCACCGCCTGCTCCGTTCAGCGTATTGACGATACCGTCATGGGCGACCAAGGACGTCGGGATAATGCAGCTTGACGTATTTGTCGGGAAAGGGCGCGCCAACGTCCACGCCGGGTCGCCGGCGGTTCGGTCCATTAGGTCAATGGCTTCCTCTCCATCCGCCACCCGGGTCTTTTCGTATCCTAGCTTCAGACCAAACCGGAGGTTCTCAGCCGCTCGCCAGGCGCTCTCCAGCTCGATGCCCCAGACGGTAGCGTCGAAATTCCGGTTGAACGCCGATCTGTCGACGATCTCTGAGATCTGATATCCGGTGTAGTCGTAATAGAACGCCGCAAGGTTCGCCGTCACCGCGCCATCCATCAGGGAGTTCTTCGACCCGATCTCGAAGGCGTTCACAAACTCCGCCTCGAAGGTTTTCGGCCTCGTCGCCGAGGCGTTGGCTATGGCCTCCGCCACGATAGAACTCGAGTAGAAAGTTCTGATGAAGCCCGGCGGGTTCGCGCCACCCGCCTTGTAACCATGAGAAAACGACCCATAGAGCATCGTCTCGTCGGTGAATGGCAAGTCCGGCTTCCAGTCGATCGTCAGTCGGCCTGAAGGCTCGCGCCATTCCTGTTCGCTGACCTCAGCCACAGGATAGCCGACGCTCCTTGTAGCGACGACCCAACTTGGGACTCGCGGGGCTTCCTTCTTGTCGACGGTCCATCGAAGGCCGGCGGTCACCTTGAGGGTATCGCTGACGTCGTAATAGGCCTCTCCGAACACCGCGTAGGAGATCAGCTTGTAGGGGTTTTTGCTGAGGAAGTAGTTGTGGCCTTTGTCATTCAGGCTGCCAATTGGATTGGGATCGACATAGATGCAGCCCTGGACAGGGTACACCCCCTGAGGGTTTCCCCGGGAATAGCCGTTGAGCAGGCACTCCACGTTATCGGTCTGCCCACCAACCCAAGGTTGGCTGTAGGCGACGCCGAGAGAGTCCGCGGCATGCATCGTCAGCGAATTGAAGAAGACGTAATACTTGTCCTCGCTGTCGGCGCGCAGGAAGTTCGCGCCGAGGCTGAAATTGAAATCGCTGGAGTAATTGGAAGCAAGCCGGAATTCCTGGCTGAACTGGGACGCGGTTGCCGTTGAGATATCCGCCCCCACCAGGCGGTCGGAACAGCCAAGCTGCGGATCACAGAAAATGCCGCCCGCCGGGCCCTCGAGCAACATGTCGGGCCGCAGGCTGCCCGACGCGCCGGCGTCACCAACATTGTACCATGCCCCTGGCGCAGTATTGAACCTGTTGAAGTCTTCGAACGAGTATACCTCGTCGGCAGCGTAGGCCGTCTCCGAGCTGAGGGTCAGGTTATCGGATACGTCCCACTGAAGCTGCAACTCTCCCAAGTCCGAAGAGGCCCGGTAGTCCGGGTCCAGCGTCGACTGTATGACTCGCAGGTCTCGGGGCTGGGCAGCCGTTTGGTAAGGGTCGCTTAGCTTGGTTGGCAGCCCGATTCCGGCCAAGGGATTGTAATAGGGCAACATGGGCCCCATCGGGGTCTGGAACGAGTCCGGCGAATACAGGGACTCGCGGGTGCAACCCTGACTTAAGCCTGCCTGAATACCGGCCGGGCCGGTATCATAGCCCACCGCGATACCGCCGACCTCCGTGACGAGATCCTTCTTGCAGAGCTGCTTGGCGGAACGGAGCCGATCGTCGTCTTCCTCAAAGTGTTCCCAGATCAGATTGGCGTCGAAGCGGTCGTTCGGCGTGACGCGCAGCGACACGCGCGTCGACCACAGGTCGCGGCCATCGACCGGACTGCCGGTGAGCTCGTTGGTCACATAGCCATCGCGCTTTGTCCAAGCGCCGGCCACCCGCAGGGCCACCTTGTCTTCGACCAGGGGAATGTTGACCATGCCTTCCAGGCGCATGGAGCTGAAGTTGCCCACGTCACCGGAAAGCTTCGCCTCAGCGACAAACCTGGGCTTCTGTGAGATCAAATTGACAACGCCGGCCGTGGCGTTACGCCCGTAGAGGGTGCCCTGAGGCCCCCGCAGCACCTCGACGCGTTGCAGGTCGTAGAATTCCTGCTCGAAGAAGCGGTTACGGATGAAGGGTGTGTTGTTGAAGGCGACTGCCACGGCAGGGTCGGTCGTCGCTGAGATCGCCTGGGTCCCGATGCCGCGAAGCTGGATCGAGTAAGACGAGAAGTTCGTCTTGGTGAAGGTCATGTTGGGGACCTGGGTGATCAGGTCCGGACCGCCCGCGATCTGCGAGCGAGTGAGGTCTTCCTGGCTGAACGCGCTGATCGCGATCGGCACGTCCTGGATGTCCTCCTCCCGCTTTTGCGCCGTGACAATCAGCGCCTCGACCTCAGCGCCGCCCCCCGCGGCGCTTCCGGACTGGGGGTCGGCGCCGGCCCTCACGATGAGGAAGGTGTCGCCTTCGCGGCGGTAGCTGAGGCCGGTGCCGTCGAGCAGCTGGTTCAGCGCCACCTCGGCGTTGGCGGCGCCGGTGACGCCCTTGGTCATCTTGGCGCCGGTGAGGTCGGGGCGGACGAGGACGGCGGTGTCGCTCTGGGCGCCGAACTGGTTGAGGGCGCTGGCCAGCGGCTGGGGCGCGATGTTGAAGGTGACGTCCTGCGCGCGGGCGCCGCCCCAGGCGGCGGTGAGGGCGAGCGCGGCGGCGCCTCCCAGCAGGCGTCTTTGGAATGTACCCATCGTCTCGCTCCCCCTTTTATTTCCGGCGTTTCCCCGGCCGGTGCGTTCAAGAGGCGCTTTTTCGAAATGACCCTATGTCGGTCCTGACATTTATTTCAATTTCAGTAGGCGCCGAGGCGCACGGCGTCGTCGTCCTGGGTTTCGACGCGGGCCATCCGGTACTTCTCCAGCGCCCGCACGAAGGTGCCGACGTCGCCCGACCGGAAGGTTCCGGTGATGCGCTGGTTCGCGAGCGCGGGGTCCGCGAAGACGATCTTCTGGTCGGAGTAGCGCGCGAACTCGCCGGCGACGGTGGCCAGGGTCTCGTTCTCGAACATCAGGCGGCCAGCCAGCCAGCTGGTCTCGCGGGCGGTGTCGGTGGGGCGCACCGTCCAGCCGCGCGGGTCGGCGGCGACGAGCTGCGAGCCGGCGGTCATCTCGGTGGCTTGGACGGCGGGCGCGGGCGGGGCGGCCTTGCCGGGCGCGGCGGGGGCAGCGGGGACCGGCGCCTCGACGCGCACCTTGCCTTCGATCAGCGTCACCTCGAACCGGCGGGGATCGACACGAACGTCGAAGGCGGTGCCGATGGCGGTGATGGTGCGCCCCGATGCGTGGACCACGAACGGATGGCTGGCGTCATGGGCGACGCGGAAGAAGGCCTGGCCCCTGTCGAGATAGACCAGCCGCTTGCCGTCCGCGGCGCGGGTGCGCAGCTGGCTGTCGGTGTTGAGCGTCACCTTGGAGCCGTCCGGCAGGGTGAAGGTCGCCCGCTGGCCATGATCGGTGTGGAACTCCTGCGCCGAAAAGCGCCAGTAGCCGGTCAGCAGGCCGGTGCTGGTGACGCCCCAAGTCGCGCCTGCGCCGATCACCGCCACGGCCAGCGCGGCCGCCACCGCCCTGCCCTGCAGCATCCGCCGCCAGCCGCCGGGTCGCTTCAGCGCCCGCTCGCGCCAGGCGAGGATTTCCGGGTCGTGGCGGGCGAGCTCGGCCCGCTCCCAGGCGCGGGAAAGGGCGTCGAGCGCGGCGCGGTGCTCCGGGTCGGCGTCGAGCCAAGCCTCGAGGTCCGCGGCTTCCTGCGCCGTCATTTCTCCCGCACGCTGGCGGGCGAACCAGGCGGCGGCGATGTCGTCGATGTCGAGCACAGCTTCCGGGGCGCTCATGGCCGCGCCTCCAGCACCGCGCCGACGCGCTTGATGGCTCGGGCGATCAGCGCCTCCACAGCCTTGACCGACACGCCCATGTGCGAGGCGATGGCGGCGTAGGTCATCTCCTCGAAGCGGTGCAGCAGGAAGGCCTCGGCGGTGCGCGGCGGCAGCGCCTTCAGAGCCTCCAGCACCCCGGCGGCGGCCTGCTTGGCGATCAGCGCGCGCTCGGGGGAAATCTCCTCGCGCGGCTCGAACACGCCGTCGAGCTGGGCGTGGCGATCCCAGTGCCAGGGCTCGCGCTGGCGGCGCTTGGCCAGCAGATTGGCGGCGATGCGGAACAGGTAGCCCGACGCGTTGTCCACCGTCTCGTGGGCGCCGCGGACCTGCATCGCCAGGAAGACCTCCTGCACCAGGTCCTCGGCCTCGCCCGCGCCGACGCTGCGGCGGAAATAGCGGCGCAGGGCCGGCCCGTAGTCGGCCATCCACGCGCCCATCCGCTGATCGGCGCGGACTTCATCCGGGCGGAGCGGCGGCGCCATGCCAAAGGCCTTCTGCAAAGCACGAGGCACACCCCCGCGCGCCTTAAGAGGACGATCTTCGCAGATACCCTATGTCACGCCTCAGCTTTTTTTCGCGGTCGCGATGTAGCTGTCGACCACCGTCTCCAGCACCGTCAGCGGCACGGGGCCCGCCAGCAGCCCGGCATCGTGGAACTTGCGGATGTCGAACTTCGGGCCGAGCGCCGCCTTGGCCTTCTCCCGCAGGCGCAGCCACTCGATCTTGCCGAGCATGTAGCTGCACGCCTGCCCCGGCCAGACGACGTAGCGTTCGATCTCGCGGATGGCGCCGCCTTCGTTGTCGCCGATGTGGTCGATGTAGTATTTCAGCGCCTGCTCGCGGCTCCAGCGCTTGTCGTGCATGCCGCTGTCGACAACCAGGCGCGTGGCGCGGAACAGGGCGTCGTGCAGCATGCCGATGTGGCCGAAGGGGTCGTCCTTGTAGAGGCCCATCTCGACCGCCAGTTCCTCGGCATAGAGCGCCCAGCCCTCGCCGTAGCCGGAGAACCA
>Ga0190273_10000923_pt1 | contig 10632 bp, 11 predicted proteins | sample Popmic504IS_FD_134513 | JGI IMG/M metagenome (GOLD analysis project Ga0190273, IMG submission 134513) | Populus adjacent soil microbial communities from riparian zone of Shoshone River, Wyoming, USA - 504 IS | ecosystem: Environmental > Terrestrial > Soil > Riparian zone > Trees stand | place...
CACTGAAATGAATTGATGAGCTGCATCCGGCACGCATTCCAGCAAATCGACCGAGTTCTTCAGCTGCTCAGCAGCTTGGACCAGCAGTGACGGAGGCCAGTACAGCTCTTTGAAGAAAGCAGGCGGGTACAGATAGTGTGTTAAATGAATGAGCGGACGATCACAATAATCTCAATTGCTTCCAGGCCGTGGGGGAGCTGGCTCCAGGAGTCTCTCTCTACGAAGGGCATCCGTGGCGTTAATAGCACCTTAATGCTGTATCGCGCCGTCAATATCGATTTTGCTGCAGCAAGACTTCCCTGAGCTGAAACGTATTTGGCATGTCGCCAGTTTTGTCCATGGACCGTGCAAATTGAATTGTCGTACAATCTCGCAAGTGCTGGAATTGTGGCAATGCCTCGTGGTAGAAGAAGGTGCAGGTGAAGAGCAACGCGGCTGATCTAGCGTTTGTATTCGCAACTCCAAGGTAATCGGGATCCATAGGTAGCAGCGCTCAGCAGTGTATGCATGGACTTCTAGGATTGTTGTCGCGAAAGTGTTCTGGTAGATTTCGTACCTGATTTTGGCTTAGGAGACACAAGAATGGCGACCTTAACCCACGGAGAAGCAACAACAGTCGAGTTCCCAGGGGCATCGAATGACTGTGGACTACGCATTTACGCGGGAGACGAGAAAGGCCTATGCTGAAGACTGGGCATGTCAAGGTGAGCAGTGGAAGGCAGTGGCTGCGCAGTTAAATTTGAGGGGCTTGGTCGAGGGTTTGAAGATGTGTTAGATTGTATCTATCCCTTGAGAACTTCTGTACTTGGAGATATTGATTAGCGAGAGCTGATGTCGATATTGGAGACGTATTGGCCAGCCTCTGTCCGTCTGATGATGATCGTGCTTGTTTTGGGACTCTACGAACATGAGCTTCACCCAACGACGCAGTGATCTCACCATGTCTTGCCGGCATGGTCAGAGAGCAAGCTGCGGCAGGGTCGGCTACCCGACTGGATGAGGAAATTGGTATTGCCGAACTTGGTGCGGAGCGTGTCATCTTCAGCGACGGTGGAGGCGGAAGCCTATCAGGTATGCTTCTTCGCCGACAGAGGGGATGTGATGCCGGCGCAAGTTGTTGCACCGTGACTCAAGTTGGATCCACTTACTAAACTTGAGGTTGCCTGGGTCGCGCACACTGCGATGGAGGCTGATTCGCAACACGATTTTGACTCACTAATGTATTCGCCAAGGGTTACTTCTCGATTCACGAGACGGAGGCAGCGGATGAACATTATTGCGGCGTGGAGTGGGATTAGTGTTTTGTGATCGTGATCGTGGTAGGAAATTCTATTCTCTTTGCTTTGTGCAACATCGCTCTGAGTCGTTCTTTGCTCGGATAGTGACCTCGTGGGAATCTCCAAAGATTCTATGGCACAGCTTGAAATTCACCTCGATATTCCTGGCAGCATGACCATAATTGCGCTGCTTGTACAAGATCTTCACCAGGTAAAAGGTCGAAATAGCAAATCCTGCAATGTTCTTCCTCAATCTCTCTGCGTCTGGTCCAGCTTTCGAAAGTCGTGGTTCGACATAGCTCAAGATCACGGCGTAGATATTGGCGGCCAAATTCGTATGCGTAGGCCCGCTGGAATTTAAGCGTCTCGACGTGCTCTTTAGTCAACAAGGTTTGAGCAGGCACAATGCATTCATGGTAGATCGTGGCGGCTGCGTTAGGTTGATTGACAGCTGTTGCTTCGTGGGCAAGTAGCATAGATGTGTATAGCCATGTCGTTGGTGACGCAGGATTGCTGAACAGCCCCAGTTCCCTGTCCTTGCTGACAAAGTCAGGAGATACATTACTTCCACCCCATTCAACATCTATCGCCTGGTAAGCATTGCTCATGACCGAATGCAACCGTTGAACTAGTACAAGAATGTGCTGCTTGGCTTATGGGCTACATCGAGCGCTTCTGCGGAGAGTGTATCTGAGGTCATAATTGGGCGTGCGGCGACCTTTGACGAGACCTTTCGTTAACTCCAAGGAAACAGCATGGTTTGGGACTCTGTTTGGCCAGACCGGTCAGCCTGATCAGCGACTCGGAGAACCCACACTAAATCTGCGAGGATTTGTAAGAACAGAGCTGTCTAGCACCGCAATAGTGAGGTAGTGACGTTGTTACAGAGGGTTTCCAATCTTATTAGGAGGCTTTCATAGGTCATACTCATGTAGCAGAGGGTCGACCCCACCTTCTGCCGAGGAAAACGAGGAATCGATGTCCGCTTCGTTCTGCTTTTGTGAGGTCTTCTACCAACTTTCCTTCCTGGTCATCGTCATTAGTGTCACTCTCTGCTTGTGAATCGCCAGTAGCCCCCTCTTCATCGTAGGGATTGACACTTGCAGTACGTGGTGGTGGGGTAGATCTGCGTATGGCCTCCCTGTGCGTGAACCGTCTAGGAAAACCAGCACGGGTGAATGGACTTAGAGGCCGCGGAGGTCGGGACTCGAGATTAGATGATCCACCATCTAGAGTCAACTGGAGATTTGAAGACTTATGACGTCGGAAGACCAGGCGAGGACTACCCGTGTCTGAGGACGACGTCGTATTTCTGCCAAACCTGGGCACCACCTGCTCAACATCTTTTTCTCGTTGCACATTTTCTGTCGCGCTCTGAGCTCTGCAAAGGCTAAGACTACCTATATCTTGGAGTAACGGGCTCGACTCCTGTGTCGGCGAGCTCTGGCTTTGATCTGGCTTAAGGCCGAATTGGCATGGGAAATCAGTAGCTTGAGGAGAACGAGATACGCTCAGAGGTAAATCCTCGATGCTATCTTTGACATTCGAGTCGGTCGTGCTGCCTGCAAGGAAGACCTCTGTTTCTGTTGAAGCCCCCACGAGCGAGCGTCGTGGAGAAGGGATGAAGCAGGCCGCCTGTGGGCTGGCTACCGGTGGCCTCGCAGGCGAGTGCCTTGTTTTAGTTTCACACTCTTTTCCCCACGACGAGAGTTCGCTGTCGAAGTAGCCGCTTGAAGTGGTAGGTGAGTCAGTTGATTGTGGTCGATCAGTGTTGAGCAACAGGTGTTTTGCAAGATGATCTGGAGTATAGCAATAGAAGCGGAAGGTAGCGTAGGGTTCGTCCTGAGGGTCAAGGAGGAGATACTGGTATCTTCGTGCTGGGCGACCAGGCTCAATGAGTCCGCCGTCTGCAATTCTGGAACCTTAGTCGACGCAATGATCAGTCGTTTTCGTGTATGACTCACCTGACCGCACTTTGCCCCTGATCTTGCAGCTGTTTTGGTAGTGGGGGATCCAGCGCAAGCTGACGACTGCGACATCTCTTCTGAACTCTATAGACGCGTAGTTCGATACAATCATCCTTTGCATCGGGAGAACGTCTACAACCGGGAATTGCAAACACCATGGAAAATTGTACCACCGCTCTGCCGCCATAGTGGCCAGATTTGACAACGTGCAGGCTGTATGCTATCTTGCCGTGGTAATCGTGCTTAGCTGTGCAGTCCTATACAAACTTAGCATGTAATCATAGTGGCAGTTTGACAGTTTTTACCCATGTCGTGACAATTTGTCCGTTGATCAGCAGTTTGAGAAGATACATGGCATTTGGAGGATGAGGCCGGTCGATGGAGTACTCGAACCAGAATTGAGCGCCTGGGACTGTCATTATATGACATGCTGTGACTGATTCGACTGCGCCGAACGCTTGTGCAGTACCGTATTCTGGCAGGCGGCGGGCTTCAATTTGTGAGACAGCATGAATGCTGATACCTCTGAGTTTCATTGTTTCCCTCTCTCGTGCGACACGAACCTTATTGCAAGACAACTTGAACATATCATGTCCAAGTTTTGCAGTAGGATCATCGGCTATTGGTTGCGTAGTCAACGTGTGAACAAGTCGGTAGTGAGAGAGTTTTTTCACTAAAGGTTGAGAAAATATTTCTATCCGCGTATTTCGGTGCTACCTTCACGTAAAACCATTGCACCGAGTGTTACGGTCTCCCAATGGTCGAGAACCCTCTCTATGGATGCTGGAATTGATAGGCTTCCCATGATGACTTGATCGTTCATGTTGTTGAGCAATGCTGCGATCGCGAGTTCAGATTTGGCCCGTTCGTAAGTCTTCAATACGGCAACTTTCCGTTCATCAGGGACATCGTTCGCAGTAAGAACTCCCTCGATGCATCCAAGCACTCTACCGGCCCTGGAGGCGATCATTGTACCGATAGGGTAGCCGTCATCAAAGCCTTTTTGCATCACCTTGGCCTTGCCGACGCCTAATCCCTCTCGATAGCCGTCACTCATATGCTGGCGCTTGATAGTCGGTAAATCTGAGAGTAAACTCTCGCTCGGGGGTTGCCCTTGTCTTGAACCGGCTGGGTCATTTTCATGATCAGATGCCCAAATGTCATCGTCCTCAGGACCAGCTTCAGGTGTGGTGGTTGTAGTGGCAGGCGAGCTCACTGATGACGACCGATCACGACTATTCAGATGTGCCATTTTCATGTCTTTCCAAGTGTTCAGTCGAGGTTAAGACATACGATGACTTGAAGGACAAAAGAAAATTTTAGTTTGTGAGACAGGCACAAGGTCTCACATCCGGGCAGTGCCAAGCATGCCTAGAGAGTGTGCCAATTCCAGGTACTATTTTATGCTAGTTTGTGGCCCTCCTGTCAACAGTACGAATTGGAGCACAATGCAAGACACTGCAGTATGGACAGCAATTTGTGTATTGCAAAGCCTTAGGCAGTCTACAACATTGTTGTTTGTGAGTATACGAAGTATGTGTGAATTCTGACTGATCAACAACGGATTACTAGCCATTGATGAAAGCATGATACAGATGACTCCGAATAAGAACTTGGTACTTGCGTATGTTTAAGCAAATCGTGTCGACTCCCGAAGATACAAGAGCTGAGGAAAAGATCTAATACCAGTGCTCTCTGCACATTCTAGGAACACCAAGTGGGCGCTGCTCTCCACGAGGACAAGAGCAAAGAGCATCGTACCCAGGGTCTTACTTCAGCGAATCCTGCCCGACGCGATCATGACCGTATGTCTCAGCAACTGCCTCAGATCAAGTTCCGATCCGCCTCAAACCCACCAGTACTTTTCGTGTAGGCTACGGAAGGCTTCTCAATCAACAGGTCTTCCTCCTTGAGTGCGCTCATTAATGTCTGGAAATGAGGCTCCTTACTATGCCGGTCTATAGATTCCCTGTCTTTGTATGTTTCGATCAAAAAGAACGCCGGGACAGAGTCGAGTTGTTCAGTTATGATGAAGCGTTGCGCGTAGGACTCTTTCTCGTGAACATTTTTTGCTTGATTGTTAAGAAGCTCGCGAACCTGGATCACGCGGTGTCAGTAGTCATGTGTGTGACAAGGTGGATTTAACAAACCCGTTCCGCCTTTCCAGCCTTGGGTTTGAATGTCGCTATAATATGTCGTTCGGACATTGTTGCTGGGTGGGGCGCTGAAGATGGTAACCACTCTCAACTAGTCTGATTGGTGAAGTTTTCAAGTATAGGTAGAGTATTCAAGCATATTGCTTTAGTCCTTGTGTTATCGGTCGCTTTATGCATGCATCTTCACGTATGATATTGTTCACTTAGATTTTGGAGATCGGACATGCCGACTTCGGATTGAGGCGAAACTCGTTGTTTTTTAAGGTTCAGCATGATGCAATTCCAAGATTGACCATTTTCGTTAGCCGAATGTGTAGATCTGCAAATAGCGATCGTTCTTTTTGAGGAAGTAGTATTTACCCCAACAGCCTCGCGTATGTAGAACCACTGTCACATGTTATTATATCTCTCCTTCATTCTTTCTCGACCTTGAGCAACCCAGTCACCATAATCATCCTTCGTATTCCTCTCTGCTGCTTCCACAGCATCACCTAACTTGCCCCCTTGTGCACCCAGCCCTACACCGGCGGCATAAACATTCTGGTTGATCGCTGCCGTTATTCCATCACCAGTAGCACCTAGCCCTGCGCCAGAAGTATAACCCATCTTTGCGAGCATATTGGCACCCTTTGATGTTGCCGTGGGCGTAGGAGATGGCGATCGTTCTCGCGCAGGCATAGCCATTGAAGATACTTGTTCCCCTTTCTTATTCACGACGCCATAAATCTTCCGTCGTTCCTTGGCTCGATCTCGATACTCAGACCTGCTATCGTCTGCTTCGGTGGTCGAAAGGACTTGCTGTCCTGAAGGCTTGATACCGTGTTTCTGGAGCTTGTGATCCGCTCTTTCGACTTTTTCCTGGTCCTTGAGATTGGCTCTGTGAAGATCAGACAGACGCTCATGCATATTAACCTCCCCTGTGTCATTGAACTGACGCATGCACAAGTAACAGCAGTTGCGCTGAGGATCTGCGTATGATATCCGCGACACAGCTGTTTCAGAAGTCTCCGATCCGGCCTTAGAATCCGCTGGCTTCTGCTGTATACCATGAAGCTCTGCATGTCGATTGGACCAGAACTGAAGATGAGATGGGGTGGCCTTCTTAGATGAGCTGTTAACACTCGCCTCGAGCTGTTGCTTGCGCTTTTTCAACTTGTCGAGGTCTGGCAGCTGCTTCAGACCTTCACCGTTGGCCGAAGTTTGAGTGCTTGACTTCGAGGTTACGACGACTGGCTCGGGTGCCGACACAACGAGTTCCGTAGCGTAGGCCTCTTCATCCCAGTATTGGAGGGTGATCGTTGGATTGCCGATCGGGTTGAAGGTGAAGCGCTCCGTTGCTGCTGCTGGGTTATGCACAGGGACAAAGACACCGGCATGTATGTAGCTGACAAGAACCTGCTTTGACGCAATCGTGAACCGATCGAAAGAGTTATACCTAGTCAAGGCAGCTTGTGCATCCTCAATCGATGCATATTCTGCGAATCCATATCTCCAGCTCTCGTTTGTCTTACGATCCCGAACAAGCAAGACCCTTCGTAGCGTGCCTTCTCTTGCACCCAGATTGCTATCTCCTGTTGTAGAGACAACCTTACTTTTCTTTGCTGGTTGCTGCAGTGTTTGAGCACCAGACCCTGTTGGTTTGTTCAGCTTAGCCACGCCTTTTGCAAGCAACTCTTCCGAGACCGACGGCTCTAGGCCTCGCAGAAGCAGAAACTGAGATGGTACATTATCCGGGGCAGCGTCGTTGTCTCCGATATTCGAGACTCTCCCAGTAGTGGCGGGATCTGGTTTGATCGTACTGCAGCGAAAGCATTTTGGTCTCGTCGAGAAGTTGTTGACATTACAGATTTTGCAGGTCCAATCTGACTCTTGTGCTCGATCCGTGTCTTTTCGTTCCCGGCCATACGCTAGGTGCACCTTCACGTCCTGCGAGGTGCTACCTTTCGAGCTGTCGCCGTAGATGTATATTGTAGGATAGTATGCGTCCATAAAAGATTCGGCTTCTGCAAGAGTAGGAAATCTGATGAAGCCGAAGCCCTTTGACTTTCCTGATGTGCGTTAGATATGGACAGCGTTCGGGTGCAAAGAAGGCCTTACTGGTCTGCTTGTCTTTGATGATGCGAACATCTTCGAGTTGGCCGACGCGATAGTGTTGTTGCAATTCGTAGAGGATCTGTCCAAAACATCCATTTTAGCAACTGCAAGCACATGAAGTAGATAGCATCGTCTTGACGCTGGGCTTGGTAATCAGTGAAGAGGGCGAACATCATTTTCCGTCACATGAGAAGCAATGTTTTCCAGCATGATCTCCTTGGTTGGTTGACCACGGCTCCGAGGTCTTTCTCTTGACCGACTTCGACTTCGACTCCTGCTGTGACTAGCACGGCGCATGTCCTGACTCTGACTTCTATGGCTGGGCGGACTTCTTTCTATCGAGTCTTGAACACAACATCAGCTCCAACTCAAACAAGTCGCGCTATACACCTCTTCACAAAGTTTACCATGATGTGGACTTCTTCTGTGTGGAGATCGTGATCTTGGTTGATCATCGTAGAAGTTTGGTCGGTATTGAACCTGCTGATGGCCTCCTCGAGATTTGTAAGACGACATTATTCTCGATTCAAAGGAGAGAAACTCCAATTCTCAAAATGCAAAGTCGACGCAATGTTGACTGTAACCGTGCAGTTCAAGAGTGATTCACATCACGAGCTTCGTCCTCAGTTTCACATGGCAGGTTTAGCGACTAGTACACGTGATCATTCCTTTCCAAGTTCAGATCGCTCTGTATCTAGCTGTAATGCGCAACTCTTACCTGCCGACCGCATGCACCAAAACTCTCAAGAGCAAAAGGTTGGGGCCGTGCAATCTAATGCGCTTAACCGCTGATGATATGACTGATCCATGTTATAGGCAGAGCATGGATCGTATTAACGTTTTAAGGGCGACCATTGATCTTGTCCCCACTCCTTCTTGCTTTACTGTGTCTCAAATATTGCCAGGCTAGCGACGACACCTCTGGCAAGGAATGCCACAGAATTTCCTTACTGGTTAAGACTGGCTCGAACAGTTTTATACACATGCAGCACAGAAATATCCTAGCAGGCTTCCCTATGAGCCGTGATTGGAGAGTGTTCCTGAAGTGCCAGGACCTCCCATTTAGATCAAAGCTTCAACAAGCATTTTGGAGCACCCAGGACCCAGCAACAGCTGCTGACAAGCAATTACAAACCCGGGGACTGTTTACGACACCTCGTGAGACTGACACTCTTGTATGCTTATCAACTTCACGCAAGAAATTTGTAAAAGTAATGCAGCCACTTGATACTGCTCAGCTTTTGGCGAAATCCCTGTTTCCCAGAGTGCATATCGTCCTTCTGCAGTTACGACGATGCAGGTATCAAAAAAATTCACGAGATCGTGCCTTGACAACTGTTTCGCTTGATCGTATGGAAGTTGACTGAAGTCGATGTCTGCGGAGCAGAAGCAGGAGAACCTCGATCATTCTGATATTGCACTTTTCCAAGAGCTCTAGATTGATTACTGTCGTATCTCCAGCAGTACTTCGGAAGCGACATGACAATCATGATGGCCAATAAAGACAAGGAATTCGCATACTTGAATAAGTCTTGCACTGACATCACAAATCAAGCTCAGAACAGCTCAGCATTTCTCAGGACAACAGCGGGAATATTCGTTTCACTTTGCAAGACTTGAAGCTATTTAACTTACCACTTCACAAGATATCGGACCAATCATCCTTTCAGCAATAGAAGGCCGATGCCCAGGCACACCTCGCACAGATCAGAGGAAATATTTCACGAATGGTGTCTGCTTGGGTAGTGACTCCTGGGCCTCACTACGTACGAATACTCAGCAACAGAAAAGGATCGTCGAACTAACAGCTCCTAGCTTGGCAGCATTCGCGCTCACAACATTCGTGCTTTCATCAATCAATCTTGGCACTTGCAAAGTGCCGGAATCGAATCTTATTGTAGTCCTTGTGTTTGACTATGGAGGTCTTGTGCAGTTTTTAGCTATTATGTGGGAAATGGCCATTGGAAATACCTTCAAAGCTACAATACTCTCCTTGTATGTTGAATACTGGTTCTCATTCGCAGTCGTGCTAACACCAGTATTCAGTACTGTGGAGTCCTCACGGACAAGACAACCGGGATTTCTAACCTTTTTCAGGTATTCGCGCTTTACCTCTGGGCTTGGTTGATTTCACAACTCTCCTCATGCTGTCGGTTCTAGGGTCAACTATAACGTTTGCATCCTATCCACTGTCCTAACGGTGGCTTGCATTTGTTTGGCGTTGGCAGGAAACATGGGGTCGGCTGTGCTCCGAAGGCTCGCGGAGCGATCGGTCTTGCTGCAGCATTTGCAGCTTGATACAATATTTTCATAGGAATGGCGGACGAAAACTGCTTCTGCTTCAATATTCCAATGTCCCAATATCCTGCTTACCTTGTCTGAAAGCAAAAAAGCCAAATGATATAGTCTGTGAACGAGCAAGCTGCTCATAATACAGAATCTTGAATTGATGAAACTGAAGAGGGAGATTATGCAGTGTGGGTGCACAAACAGGATGCTTTTAGTATTGGATGGCGAAATGGGTCAGAGATCTCGTTCTTGGATTAGCCCTTGGTATGTGTAGAACATAGACTGCATTAGAATCGAGCATTTCTTTTTATCATTAATGAAGAAGCGCTGCCTGCAGCCAGTATCGTAGGTAGAGCGTCACTGGCCATCGTTTCTGTTAGTCCTTAATGTGAGCCAGGTTCCTCCAGCGGTGTTATGTTCTTCCGAGTCGCCGAAAATGGCAGGTCGGCTTCCAGGCAGAAATAAGAACCCTGGAGCCTTGGACCTGTTGCTTGAGACACATTTTTGCCTAGCCTAAGTTATAAGCCAGTAATTTATTTTATTAATAACCACCCTTGATGGATATGAGTGAAGCGGACTGGCGCTACATCAGCAACTCTGTGAGAAGGCGTAAGCTTCAGAACCGAGTCAATCAGCGAGCGAGCAGACAGCGGAGGGCGCAAGCTGTCCGCGACACTGGGGAACTTGTCGTAAAACAATGGTCGGTTACGGTGAACAACACAACCAAGCCTTCGGATGCATCAATATGCGCTGTACGTCATGACAAAGGCTCTTACGATGCAGGGCTTTACACAGTAGTTTCCCTCTTCAACGTCGAGAACAAGCACCATGGTGATCTCAACAATGATC
>Ga0190273_10000924_pt1 | contig 10614 bp, 6 predicted proteins | sample Popmic504IS_FD_134513 | JGI IMG/M metagenome (GOLD analysis project Ga0190273, IMG submission 134513) | Populus adjacent soil microbial communities from riparian zone of Shoshone River, Wyoming, USA - 504 IS | ecosystem: Environmental > Terrestrial > Soil > Riparian zone > Trees stand | place...
GCGTGATTCAAGTGTCACCTCGTCTTTCGGAGAGCCGAAGGTACCGCCCTTGTTCGATCGGGACGTCGATGTTCCACGACGTCGGCTGTTTCAATCGCCCTTGAACCCGGTTGCCTTGACCACGGCGGCCCAGCGCACTGCCTCTGCCTTGACCATCTTCTCGGCTTCGGCAGGGGTGGTTCCAAGGGCCCGGAACCCTGCCTCCTCGAGCTTCTGCCTGACCTCGGCCGACTGCACCGTGGCCACGATCTCCCGGCTCAGGGTCTCGACCACCGGTGCAGGTGTGCCGTGGGGAACGAAGAAAGCCAGCCAGGAGGAAAAGTCGATCTGCGGCATGCCGGCTTCGGTGAAGGTAGGCACGTCCGGCAGAAGCGTCGAGCGTTGACCGGCGGTGGTCGCGAGCGCGCGCACCTTTCCACCCTTGATCTGTGCGGCTCCAAGGGCGGTGGTGACGAAAGCCGCCTGCACGTCTCCGGCGATGATCGCGGTGACCGCGTCGCCGGTGGAGCGGTAGTGGATGGGCTCGATCTTGAACCCGGCCTGCTCCGCAAAGATCTCCGCGCCGAAGTGCCCCGGCGTACCCGCGCCGAACGTGGCGAAGTTGACCCGGTCGCCGCGTCCTCTGGAGGCCTTCAGGAAATCTTCGACGGTCATGGATGGGGAACTGGCCGGGACGACCAGAAGAAAGTCCGCGCGTGCGACCTCCGACAGAATGGTCAGTTCCTTGGCAGGGTCGTAAGGCAGCTTGCTGAACGCGGCCGGCGCAATGCTGATCGATCCCACCTCGCCGAGCAGCAGGTTGTACCCGTCCGGCGCGCTCTTGGCCACCACCTGCACGCCGATCTGCCCTCCGGCGCCGGCACGATTGTCGATGACGACCGTCTGCTTCAGGTTTTCGCGCAGCTTCTGCCCGATGTGGCGCGCGACGATGTCGGGGCCCGTGCCTGGGGGAAAGCCCACGGTCACCTTGACCGAGCGCTCCGGAAAGCTCTGGGCCACAGCCCACGCCGGAACGAGCAGCGAGAGGACCAGTGCGCCGGCGCGAAGCGCGGTTCGCCGGCCAGACGTCAGGAAGCGGAAACTGGTTCCGGTCATCGAAGTCGAGTCCTGCACCCGTGTATTCACATTGACTCCCGTGGTCCGCAGGCACTGATGCTAGCCCATCGACTCGTTACCCGGTTCGCCGAGTGCTCGAGCAAGACCGGTTCCCGCCCAGGACAGGCAAGGTCGAAACACGACAGGCGGCGGCGTCAGTGAGGCGGCCCTGAAGACTCGCCAGCCACCAGTGTAGCGAGGTGGGCCGGCAGCGCGGTGACGTCGGTGATGTCGCGGTCTTCGCGGTCGCTGGTCGAGACGCCGCCGCAGTCCAGACGGAGCGCGTGACGGGCCCCGTCGCCCGGTTGGAGCCGCTCGAGTCGGTCGAGACGGGCCAGGACGCTGAGGCGGACCTGGTCCGACGTGTCAGGACTGAATTTCCGGCCGAAGAACCGGTCGCTCGATGCAAGGACGTTCATGTCGCCCTTGTCGAAGAACCTGGGGTGCGGGCCGACGAAATCGCTGACCAGATGGTTCGAGGGCATGATGTCGAAAGTCGAATTTCCAAGAATGGTCGGAAACAGGATCTCGTCGCAGACCTTCAGGCCCATGAGATAGGGAGTCAGGGGATTCGAATCCTCCTGCTGCACCAGGTATTCGCAGACGTCCCGTCGCAGGCAGAACCACAAGCTCCCGACGAGGGGTGCAGTGCCGTCACGGAATGGGTGATCGTCGAGCAGGCCGCGCCGCGCTGCATCGTGGATCTTCTTGCCCAGCCATTGCCATGCAGTCAACCGCGCCTGCGGATTGGACCGCCTCACGATACCGAGGTTCGCCTGCTGCACGGTGATGGGGTCGTTGCCGAGATACCAGCGTCGAGAACGACCGAGGAGGCGGGATGCGGGCTTGTCCACGCGGCAGAACACGCGATGTCCGTGGCTCATCATGACGCGCTCGTCCGCGTCGAGGTTGAGGATGTCGGAGTAGATCGGATGTTTTCCTTCAGCCAGGTGAGTGCGCAACTCCGCGATCGGGCGAAGGGGCAGGCACGAGGCGCTGAGCAGCTGGAAGTAGTCGAAACGCGAATGGTTGAGGGCAGTGCGGATCAGATGGAAGATCGCCTTGGCCAATTCCGGCTTGCCCCACTCCGTCGAAACGTAATCGGGGATGACGTGAGCACGACTGGCGGGGAGCGAAAAGCAGGGCTGCTTGGAGTAGTCGTGATGGACCACGATCGGATCGCTGTCGCCGAGGCTTGCGACCAATTGCCGTACCGAATCTTCAGGCTCCAAGGCACTGAGAACCCCGAACGCAATCTCCATTCAAGTTCCTGTCCGGTGAAACGCAATGAGCCGTCGCGAGCCTGCGCTCGCCTTGGCACTTGCCATCTCTTGTCGTCGCGCACAACCCGGGACGTGGTCTGATGGATCTGCATGCCTGCACGATCCTCGACCTGTCCGGAAGTCGGACGCTGCTGCGGTCGGCGAAGTATGACTGCGGTCCGACGTTACCCCTCACATAGCCACGATGGCCGCTTCTATTTTTGTCAGAGGATGTGTCCTGATCTCAGAGGGTCTCGAAGTCGTTCAATCGCAAATCTGTTGAAATGCGGCACCTTCCGCCAACCGATCAGCCGACAGGCAAATGACCAACCGATCCACGACGCACCCGTCCAACGGTTCCGCAATCCTGCGGAACGCATCGATGTGGGCGACGCTCGGGTGTGCTGCCGCACTGCTCGCGTTGAGACTGCCCTATCTGTTCCATCCCGCCGTCTGGATCGACGAGGCGTTCTCCCTCTTTCACGCGAGGCACAGCCTCCCGCTCCTGTGGGGCATCGGATGGCAGCTCGAATCCAGTCCGCCGCTCTACTACACGGCGATCTGGGCCTGGACCCACCTGTTCGGCGGTGCGGAGCCGGTTGCACGGTCGCTGTCGCTCCTGTTGACCCTGCTTGCGGCCGGGTGCGTATACGGCGCCGGGACCAGTCTGGCAGGCCGTCGTGCGGGTGCAGTGGCTGCCATCCTGTTCTTGTGCCAGCCCCTCATGTTCGTCTACTCGGTGGAGATCCGTCCCTACGCACTCCAGGTGCTGCTGATAGCGGGCGCCATCGCCGCCCTCGCCGGAGCGCTTGCCGATCTCGGATCGGGCCGAATCCGGTCGACGACCGGCGCAATCTCGAAGTTGGCGCCCATCGTCGCCGCAGCGGCTCTGGCCACGTACACACACTCCACGACGCCTGTATTTCTCGCAGCCCTGAGCGGGGCCGCTGCAATCTACGGCCTGGCGCAACGCTGCAGCCGCGTGTTCTGGCTTGCATGGTTCCTGACGAACTGCGCAGCGTTGCTCGCCGTGACGCCGCAACTGCTCGCGATGCTCGAGGTCATCCGGACGAATGAACGGGGGATCGCCTGGATACCCTCGCCGGACCTGAAGTGGGTGCTCGGCGTGACCCGGAGCCTGGCCATCGGCGAGTTTTCATGGAACACCGCCATGACGAAGCTTGCCGGTTGCACCGCGGTCGCTCTGGTCACCTGGTCGGCCTGGCGGCTGCGTGCCCGGCGGCTGACGCTGGCCGTGGGACTGGTTCTTCCCGTGCTCGGCCTGGGCGGCCTCTGGGCGGCAAGCCTTCTGCAGCCGGTTCTCATGCCCCGCACTGCCCTCTGGCTGGTGGTGCCCCTGTGCGTGCTCGTCGGATGCGGCGTCTCCACGCTTCAATGGCGGGGACCTCGCTTCGGGATGCTGGTCGCCCTGATGGTGGCGGTCTTTGCTGCCATGAGCATCATCAACATGAACAATCGCAACAACGACCGCCCGTGGCCGAGGTTCTTCGCCCAGATGGCGGCGGATGCACGTCCGGGTGATGAAGTGGTCGCGGTCGACAAGGAAGTCCTATGCGTGCTTGATTACTACGCAGCCGGCGAAGTGCAGCGCAGTGCCAGGCGGTGGCAACTGGAGCGGGGTCCGGGTCAGGCCTACCGGTCACACCAGCGGATACCCCTCGGATGCAACGAGGTCGCCCAGCTTCCGGTCGAACAACTCCCCGCCCGGCTGCCGCACGGCGCGGGACTCTGGCTGCTTGCCGGTGACGATCTTCAGCGGGAAGACATCGAGGCAGTGCTGCGCGGGCTGGGCACGTCGGTGACCGTCACCCGGCGATACGAGTGGCGCAACAAGACACTTGCCTGGCGAGTCGAGCGTCAGTAGACGCCACGAAAGCGATCGGCGGGTGTTTCCGCGGCATCAGCGGTTTCGAATCCGATCCGCCTGGCCTATCCTCCGCCCGACTGCCGGGCTGACGTTGACGATCAGCGGCAATCGAATGGCGTGTTGAGGTCACCCTGGCCGCCGGTCGCTCGAGGTCGCGACCGCTCGGCTCCCCTCGCCGCCCACAGACCTGCCGGCGCGCCCGGGCTGTGCTCCCCATCCCGAATAATTCCGGCATGACCCGTCGTCCCCTCCCAGGAATTTCCCATGCCGTCGCACAACGCACGCCTTCTGCTGGTCGATGATGACCCTTCGGCCGTCCAGCTCCTGAGCAAGATGCTGGCCGACTACCCGGATCAGCGCTTTGCGACTTCCGGCGAAGTGGCGCTGCGCCTGGCGCGTGAAGCGACGCCGGACCTCATCCTGCTGGATGTCGGCATGCCGGGAATGACGGGATTCGACGTCTGCGACGCATTGCAGCTCGATCCGGTGCTGGCAAAGGTTCCTGTCATTTTCGTGACGGGCTACGAAGCGAAGGAGTTGCTGCAGGGTGCACACTCGCAGAACAGGGCCGCGGTGTTCATCAGCAAGCCGCTGAACGCTGGACGTTTGACCGCGGCAGTGCGCAGGCAGTTGCGCGCGAGGTTTCACAGCGGAGAGTCGTCTTTCGATTCCACGGCCGCATTCCCCGCACCCCTTGCGCGATCTGCCGGCCATCAGGCTGTTCCCACCCGGGCAGCGGACGAGTTGAGCCGGAGCGCCACGCTGCTTGCCCTCACCAGCATTGCAGACCGGGGGCGGTTCGACGAAGCCCTGGATCGTGAATGGGACCGCGCGCAACGGTTCGGATACCCGACGGCCGTGCTGCTCGTGGAGGTCGATCAATTGAAGGCGCTCGACGACGAGCAACGCACCGTCGAGGGCGACGGCTGCCTCAAGTACGTTGCACAGGCTCTGCTGGCGGCAAGCCTTCGACCCGCGGACCTGGTCGTCCGGCAGAGCGATTCCCAGTTCATGATGCTGCTGCCCCAGACCTCGATGGATGCCGCCGAGCATGTTGCGCTGCGCGTCCTCAGCCATGTGGCGGCTCGGCCACTGGCGGAGGAAGAGTTTCATGACCCGGTTCAGGTGACGGTGAGTATCGGCGTCGGCGCGTACGACCGGGACGGCGCCTGCTGGCTGAAGCCGTCCAACGAGGGCGGCGCTGAGGGCGGTCGCCGCATGGATTGCCGCTCGTCCGACCTCGTGCGTGCCGCCGGCACTGCGCTGACTGCAGCGATCGAGGCAGGTCGGAACCAGGCAAGGGTCACGGACGCGGCGGCCCACGCCGAGAAGCCGAAAGCCGCGCGGCGAGTAGAAGCAGTGGCGTAGCCGTGCGACCCCCGCCGCATGACAGGAGCCACAAGCCTCAGCCGGGCATGCGCGGCATCCAGGGAACAGCGTCCGAGTTCAGGCCGCCTTCGGATGCCGACGAAGCGGGCGCGCTGTCGGAAACACGCCCTGTCCCGCGCCGGCTGAGCCGGTTGCCGGACTACCTGCTCGCGATCGGCGTGACGTTCGCGACTCTCTGCATCCCGCTGGCCCTGCAGGGCTGGATCGGGGGCGAAGCGATTCTCGTGCTTTTCGCCGTACCGATCCTGCTGAGCGCGGATCGGGCCGGGCTGGGGGCAGGCCTGGTTGCAACGATGGTGGCTTGCGCCCTCGCCGCGTACTTCCTCATGCCTCCCTACTACGATCTCAGAGTCGATTCGATCGTCAACCAGTGGCAGATCACCCTGCTTGCACTTTCAGGAATCGGAATCAGTGTCTTCCATACGCTTGTTTCAGGCGCCCGAGGCCGCACCGACCGCTTCACCCGCGGGCATCGCCAGACCGAGCGCGACCTGATCAAGGTCGAGGCATTGCAAAGCGCGATATTCAACAGCGCCAACTTTTCCAGCATCGCCACGGACGCGAAAGGCGTCATCCAGATCTTCAACGTCGGCGCCGAGCGCATGCTGGGCTACACCGCCGAGGAAGTCGTCAACCGGATCACGCCAGCGGAGATCTCCGACGCGGAAGAAATCGTCGCGCGCGCCAAGGCGCTCAGCACCGAGGCCGGCACCCGGATCCTGCCCGGCTTCGAGGCACTGGTGTTCAAGGCGGCGCGGGAGATCGAGGACATCTACGAATTGACCTATATCCGCAAGGACGGGACCCGGGTCCCCGCGATGGTCGCCGTCACGGCCCTGCGCGATGTGCGGGAACACGTCATCGGCTACCTCCTTATCGGCACCGACAACACGGCGCGGCACCAGGCGGAGGAGGAGCGCAAGAGACTCGACCAGCGCCTGCGGGATCAGCAGTTCTACACGCGGTCCCTGATCGAGTCGAACATCGACGCGCTGATGACGACCGATCCACAGGGGATCATCACCGACGTCAACAAGCAGACCGAGGCCCTGACCGGCTGCACGCGTGACGAACTCATCGGAGCGCCGTTCAAGAATTACTTCACCGAGCCCGGGCTTGCCGAGGCCGGCATCAATCGCGTGCTGACCGAAGGCAAAGTGACCAACTACGAACTCACTGCCTCCGCCCGCGACGGCAGGCTCACCGTCGTGTCCTACAACGCCACGACGCTGCACGATCGTGACAGGAACCTGCGGGGCGTCTTCATGGCAGCTCGCGACGTGACGGAAAGGAAGCAGTACGAAGAGTTCCTGCGTCAGGCGACCTACAAGGCCGAACAGGCGAACGGGGCGAAGAGCGAGTTCCTCGCGAACATGAGCCATGAGATCCGCACCCCGATGAACGCGGTCATCGGGCTCTCCTACCTGCTCGAGCAGACATCGCTCGACAAGGAGCAGTTGAACTTTCTCGACAAGGTCAAGCTTGCGAGCAAGTCGCTGCTCATGGTCCTCAACAACGTGCTCGACCTCTCGAAGATCGAGGCCGGAGAACTGATCGTCGAGCGCACGGGGTTCTATCTTCGCGATCAGCTCAAGGAGCTGTCGAATGTGGCTGCGGTGCAGGCGGATGCCAAGGGGATCGAGTTCGAGGTCGATGCGCCCGACGACCTGCCGCAGGCGCTCGAAGGCGATCCGACCCGGCTCAATCAGATCCTGTCGAACCTGCTTTCGAACGCCGTCAAGTTCACCGTCACCGGCCGTGTGCGGCTGCAGGTCCGGCAACTGGTCTCGACGCCGGAGCACGTGACGCTCTGCTTCATGGTCCAGGACACTGGAATCGGCATGGCCCCGGAAGTCCAGGCGAGGCTCTTCGAACCGTTCGCGCAAGCGGATGCTTCCATCACCCGGCGCTTCGGCGGCACCGGGCTGGGCCTGTCCATCGTCAAGCGCCTGGCATCCCTGATGAACGGTGAAGTCAGCCTGGAGAGCACGCCCGGAGTCGGAAGCGTATTCAAGCTGGTCTTGAAGTTCCACCGTGCTTCGCCTGAAGCGCTGGCCGTCCTCGAGTCCTCGCCGGCGACACCCGGGGAGCACTCCCTGCTCGGCGTGCGCGTTCTTGTGGTGGACGACAGCGATATCAACCTGGACGTGACCAAGCGCATCCTGGAGGTGGCAGGCGCGCAAGTCTGGCTGGCGAGCAATGGCCAGGAGGCATTCGATTTCCTCGAAACCGCGGAGCACGTCATCGACGTGGTGCTGATGGACGTGCAGATGCCGGTCCTCGACGGCCACGACGCAACCCGCCGGATCCGCCTCGAACTCAAGCTGGCGAACCTGCCGATCATCGCCCTTACCGCGGGCGCGCTCAGCAGCGAACAGCAGCGCGCGACCGCGGCCGGTATGGATGGTTACATCGTGAAGCCCTTCCAGGCGCACTCCCTGATCAGCAACATCCTGCAAAGGCTCAAACCCGGGAGCAGAAGCCGCCCTGTGCCTGCCACGCCCGCCCCTGCGCTGCCGGCAAGGGGTATCAAGCAGAAATGGCCCGAGATTCAGGGAATCGACAGCGCAGATGTGCGCGAGCGGCTGAGCGACGACGTCGATCTGTTCCAGTCCATGCTCAAGCGGTTGTTCGGCGAGTTCACCGGCGACGGATCACCCGCAGAGCCGCCGGACCTGGCTTCGTTGCCCGGCTATGCGGGCCGGATGCACAAGCTCAAGGGCAGCGCCGGCATGCTCGGCGCCAAAGCGATCCAGGAACTGGCTCGCGAGGCCGAGGTCGCCTGCGCCGCCGGTGACCTCATCCATACCGCCGCGCTCACGTCGAGCCTCACGGCCCAACTTGCCCGACTGCAGGAGCAGGTTGCGAACACCATCATGCCGGCGGGGCAATGCGAAGAGGCGAATCCGCTGTCCGGACGCCCGATACTCGAGCCCCAGGACATGGCAGACCTGATCGAGGCACTCGAGCGTCAGAACCTCTGGGCGTCACGCCGCTTCATTGTCCTGGCGCCGCAATTGCGCCAGATTCTGCCGGCGGCGCTGTTCGAGAAGCTGCGCGACGACATGGACGAACTGCGCTTCAGCGAAGCGGCGCGAACACTGAAGGCTTTTCCATATCCTGGAGCTTCGCCCTCGCCCGTGTGTCGACCCATGGCATTGAACTGACGCCGACTACTGCTTTCGCCTGCGCAAGTAGTCTTCGACCTGGCTCGCTTCATTGCCGACCGCCTCGACAGCCTCCTTGAGATCGTCGACGCTGACGCCGAGTCTGCTGGACCAGTGCTGTACCTCGGACGGTTCGAGGAGGTTGATGCGCTTGCGGTCCCGTCCATCGCTCTTCATCAGGTCGTCAGGCACTGCCGCTCTCCATGGAACATCCGAGGGGCTGGTAGCTGGGTCGTGTAGCGCTTCAGCAACGACAATACGCCCCGCCGGTGATCTTTGGGGCGCTTGCTTCGGCAGGCGAGAAGATTTAACGATCTCTTCTGGCTTGAGTCAGACCGGCTGCCATGGTGCCCTCGCCGCAGGTGCGTCGTCAACGCACCAGGTCGTCACCCGATAAGGTGCATCCGGGTCATGCGTCGTCGCCCTTGAATCGCTTCAGTCCCTTGAAGATGAACGGGGCGATCAGAGCCAGGAACGCGAGTGCAAGCAGGGTGGCCGACCCTGCATGCTTGAAGAAGACCAGGCCGTCGCCGAGACTGATCTGCAGCGCCCGCCGGAACTGGTTCTCCGCCATCGGACCCAGGATGAGCCCAACGATCATCGGGGCCACCGGATAGTCCCAGCATCGCATGAGGTAGCCGACGATTCCGAACGTGACAAGCATGACGAGTTCGACGGTCGAGGGGTTGGCCGCGAGCGTACCCATGACGGCGAAGACCAGAATGCCTGCATAAAGCCAGGGCTGGGGCACCTTGAGCAGCCGCACCCATAGCCCGACTAGCGGCAGGTTGAGCACCAGCAGCATCAGGTTGCCGATCAGGAAGCTTGCGATCAGGCCCCACACCAGGTCCGCGTTCGTCACGAACAGCAGCGGTCCCGGGACGAGCCCGTATTGCTGAAAGCCCGCCAGCATCATGGCCGCCGTTGCCGAGGTGGGCAGTCCGAGAGCCAGCAGGGGCACCAGCGTACCGGTCGCGGCCGCATTGTTTGCCGCTTCGGGTCCGGCGACACCTTCGATGGCGCCTCTTCCGAACTCCTCGGGTTTGACGGCCAGCTTGCGCTCCAGCGTATAGGAAAGCAGTGTCGGAACCTCCGCGCCGCCCGCCGGCAGCGCGCCGATCGGAAAGCCGAGGCCGATTCCACGGAGCCACGGCTTCCACGACCGCTGCCAGTCCTCCTTGGTCATCCACAATGACCCACGAACCGCTTCGATCTTTTCCTGCACGCCCGTGAAGCGCGAGGCGATGTAGAGCGTCTCCCCCATGGCGAACAGGCCCACGGCCAGGGTCGTGATCGAGATCCCGTCGAGCAAAGACGGCACGCCGAAAGCCAGCCGGGATTGGCCAGTCAGTTTGTCGATGCCGACAAGCCCGAAGACGAGCCCAAGCGCGAGACTCGTGATGCCGCGCAGAACCGAATCACCGAACGTCGCCGAGACCGTGACGAACGCCAGCACCATGAGCGCAAAGTAGTCCCACGGCCCGAACTGCACGGCGAAGTCGACGAGCCATGGCGCGAGCACGGTGATGCCCATGGTGGCGACCAGCCCCGCAATGAAGGAGCCGATGGCGGCGGTCGCGAGCGCGGGGCCGCCGCGTCCGGCCTTGGCCATCTTGTGCCCCTCGATGGCCGTGGCGATCGAGGCGGCTTCGCCGGGCGTGTTCAGGAGGATCGCCGTGGTGGAGCTTCCGTACATCCCGCCGAAGTAGATCCCGGCGAACATGATGATCGAGCCGGTCGGATCCAGCTTGAACGTGATGGGCAGCAGCAGCGCCACCGTCAGGGACGGGCTGATGCCCGGCAGGATGCCGAC
>Ga0190273_10000925_pt1 | contig 10598 bp, 12 predicted proteins | sample Popmic504IS_FD_134513 | JGI IMG/M metagenome (GOLD analysis project Ga0190273, IMG submission 134513) | Populus adjacent soil microbial communities from riparian zone of Shoshone River, Wyoming, USA - 504 IS | ecosystem: Environmental > Terrestrial > Soil > Riparian zone > Trees stand | place...
AAGTCGATCAGCACGTCGAAAGTGCCGGTCTGCGCCGCCAGCTCAGCGCTCAGCACCACGCCGGCGGCGACTTCCCCGCCCTGCCCGGCGCTGTCGGCACGATCCAGTGCGGCGCCGAGCTGGAGCGAGGCGTGCTGCGGCAGCGCCTCGATCAGCGCGCGGCCCATGCGGCCGGCGGCTCCAAGAATGGCAACGCGGGTGGGGCTGGTCATGGCGGGCTCCGGAAGGCTGCGGAGTTTAGCGGCCGGATCCGCAGCCGTGTAGCCGCACGCCAGCGGAACTACAGACCCAGACGCTTGGCCTCGATCCACAGCGCTTCCATTCGCTGCAGGCGCTCGGAGGAGCCCAGCGGCGGCAGCGCTGACGCATGCGCGATCACGTGCCCGTAGCGACGCTGGAACTTGGAATTCGCCGCAGTCAGCGCTGCCGCCGGATCGACGCCGAGATGCCGCGCCATGTTCACCGCCATGAACAGCAGATCGCCGAGTTCGTCCTGGCGGCGATCGACACCCTGCATCGCCGCTTCCTGCAGCTCGGCGATCTCCTCGAACAGCTTGGGCCACAAGTCCGACAGTGCATCCCAGTCGAAGCCCTGGGCCGCGGCCTCACGCTGCAGGGCTTCGGCCTGCTGCAAGGGATCGTTCAAGCGTTCACCTTGCGGCACAGTTCCCAGAGCATGCCGGCGGTCGCGCCCCAGATCCGGTAGTCGCGGTAATTCACCTCGTAGAACGGCAGCTTCACGGTGCCGCGCAGCATCTGCTTCTGTTCATAGGAGGCTGGGTCCAGCAGCAGCGACAGCGGCACTTCGAAAGCTTCGGCGACTTCGGCGGCGTCGACGCGCAGCGGCGGCAGGTCGCGGATCACGCCGACCACCGGCGTCACCCGGTACAGCGAAAACGTCGGGTAGTCGTCGAGATAACCGATCACCTCGACATGCCGGCGCGGCAGCCCGATCTCTTCCTCGGCCTCGCGCAGCGCGGTATCGGCCGCGTCGATGTCGTCGTCGTCGCGGCGTCCGCCCGGAAAACTGATCTGGCCCTTGTGGTTTCGCAACTGCTCGGAGCGCTGCGTCAGCACCACGGTCGGCCCTTCGGGACGATCGACCACCGGCACCAGCACCGCGGCGCGGCGCAGGCTGGCCAACCATTCCGATTCGATCAGCCAATCCAGGTTCAGCGGCAGCTCCATGCGGCTCAGTGGCCGCGGCTGCAGGTCGCTGCTGCCGGCCAGCGCGGTGCTCAGGCGCTGTTCCCAGCCTGACTCACCGGCGCTGATCGAGTCGGCGCTGTCGTTCACGCGCAGACTCCGCTTACTGTAGGTGCATGGACAAGGATTGGATCACGCTGCGCGAATGCGACGAGGCCGAGCAGGCTGCCAAGGGCAGCGCGTTCCGCGCGTTCCGGAGCATCGAAGCGAACTGGCAGGAACCGCGCGACTTTTGCGTGCTGCATCACCAGCACGACCGCGCCCTGATCGACGAACTCCGCGTGCAGCAACGCATCTATGCCTCGACAGTGAATCTGCTGCTGGCGTCGCCAGCGCTGGCCGCCGCGGTCCGCACTCAAATGCGCCGCAGGATCACGGACCCGGCCGAGTAGCCGGCGCCGAAACCGCAGAGCACGCCGAGATCGCCCGGCAGCAGATCCTGCTGATACTTGTGGAACGCGATCACCGAGCCGGCCGAGCTGGTGTTGGCGTACTCGTCGAGTATCACCGGCGCCTCCGAGCGCTCGGCACCGCGGCCCAGCAGCTTGCGCACGATGTACTCGTTCATCGACAGATTGGCCTGGTGCAGCCAGTAGCGCTTGACCTGCGCCGGCGCCAGCTCCAGATCGGCGAGGTGCCCGGCGATCAGCTCGGACACCATCGGCACCACTTCCTTGAACACCTTGCGGCCCTCCTGGCGGAACAGCACGTCGTCCCAGGGCCGCGGCGGCACTTCGGCAGCGTTCAGAAAACCGGCGTTGTTGCGGATGTTGCTGGAGAACTGCGTCTGCAGCCGCGTGCCGAGGATCTGGAAGTTGCGCGTGCCGCGCGCGGTCTGGCTGTTCTCGACGACGATCGCGGTCGCGGCGTCGCCGAAGATAAAATGGCAGTCGCGGTTGCGGAAGTTCAGATGGCCGGAACAGATTTCCGGGCTGATCACCAGCACGCGCGTCGCGCTGCCGTTGCGCAGCGCATCGACCGCGGCCTGCACGCCGAACGCAGCCGAGGCGCAGGCGACGTTGATGTCGTAGCCGTAGCCGCGAGCGCCGAGCAGGCTCTGGATCTCGACCGCGATCGCCGGATACGCACGCTGCATGTTCGAGCAGGCGACCAGCACGCAGTCCACTTCGCTGCCTTCGCGATCCGCCGCGGCCAGCGCTTCACGCGCGGCGGCGACACCCATCTCGGCCATCAGCGAGGGCTCGTCGTTGCTGCGCGTGCGAATCTGCGGACGCATGCGCCGGGTATCCAGCACGCCGGCCTTGTCGACGACGTAACGCGCCTGGATGCCGGAAGCCTTGACGATGAATTCCGAACTCGATGGCGCCAGCGGCTGCAGCGAACCGGCCGCGATTTCGCCGGCATGCTCGTCGTTGTATTCGCCGACATAGGCGTTGTAGCAGGCGACCAGCTCGTCGTTGGAGATCGACTCGGCCGGCGTGTACAGGCCGGTACCGCTGATGCAAACGGATTTCGAGTCGGAGCTCATCGCAGGTCCATCGTGGTGGTAGCCGGCATTCTAACCGGCGTTAATCTCAGATCGTTGCGTAAGCCGCGGAACGCCAGCCGGCGCGGCTCATCGCCTCCTCCAGCACCTGCCGCGGTTCGCTCTGGTAGCGGATCGACAGATGCGAGCCCTGGTACCAGGTGACCGGCACGTTCCAGTGCTGCGACAGCATTACCGGATTACGCGGCGCGACGATGCGATCGCCGATCGCGGCGAAAATGTGCAGGTTGGCGGCGTCGAGCTTAGGCGGCCGCGTCAGCGGCGACACCACGCGCAGGATGTCCTGGTAGCGCTGCTGGTCGAGGCCGCGCCAGCTCAGGTAACGCTGGTGCATCGACGGCACGTAGCGCCACAGCCCGAGTGCGAGATCGACAATCGGGATGCCGGCGACGACGAAGTCCAGGCCTTCGGCATAGCCGGCCAGCAGGCTGGCGTTGTAGCCGCCGAGGCTGATGCCGTAGACGCCGATCGCGGGGCGCTCTTCCAGTGTGCGCAGCCAGGCCAGCCAGCGCCGCAGATCCCACAGCGCCTGGGATTCGGCGTACAGCAGGTCGAGCAGATCGCCGTCCAGATAGTGATCGCCGGTGCGCATGCCGATCTTGCGCGGGCCGTGCAGCGGCAGCGTCGGCATCAATACGTTCAGCCCCAGGTGGTGATGCAGATAGGCCGGCGAAAACAGGCTGAAATCCAGCCAGGCTTCACCCATGCGATAGCCGTGTATGCAGACGATCCAGGGACGCGGCGCGCCCGGATGGCGCAGCATGCTGGCAACGCAGCGGTTGTTGTTCTCGTGCGCCAGCCAGGTCTGGGCGCCTGGCAGTTCCGGCGGCAGCGTGAAGCCGCTGTCGAAACTGACGCGCTCGAAATCGACCCCGTAAAGCCGCGCCTTGTTGATCTGCACGCGCTCCGGAGCCGAGGGTTCCTTGTGGAAAGTCTCGGGGTTCTGCTGCCAGCCGTTGGCGTCGAGCAGCGCTTCGAGCTTGACCGCGTCTTCGCTCATGCGCGCGGCGACTTCACCGCTGGGCACGCTGGCCGACATCAGGAAGTAGCCCAGCACCGCTTCGTCCATGGCCGCCTTGGCATCCATCCTGACGTCGAGATGCAGATCGGCCGCGCCCTCGTACACCGGCTCGTTGCGCAGGCCGCTGCGTCCGGCAACCAGGAAGCTGCCGACGAACAGCATCGCCACCACCAGCGCCGGGCCGAAGCCGTGCGCCAGGATCAGCGGCAGGCTGAACAGCACGCCGACCACCGATCCCAGACTCATGTAGGCAGTGATTCGCGGATCGCCCGGCATCAGCAGCAGCGCGGCGCCCGAGGCCAGCACCAAAGTGCCCGGAACGCCGGCGAAGAACCACCACAGGAAACCGCCATGCGAGGCGACGGCATACAGGCCGGCCAGCAGGGGAATCAAGGCCATCCAATCCCATTGACGCGGTGCCGCGATTTGCATCGACATGCTGCCTGCCTCCGCCGACTGCTGGCGAGATAGAAAGAAAATTGCGCCGGCTCAGGTCAGCAGGCGCGACAACACCATCGCCGCCGGTGCCAGCGTGAAAAACGCGACGCCCTGCATCAGCCAGCGCCAGGCGCGGCCGCGCAGCAACAGGAAAAAGCCCGCCAGGAACAGCAGGCCGACGACGGTGAAGATGGTGGTGCTCCACAGCAGCATCGGCATCTGCCGCACCAGCGCCGGCGACATGTCGAGTACGAAGCCATACAGGATGCAGACCACGGCCTGCACCAGGCCCATGGTCAGCGCGAGCGCAGCGATCGCCGCGTCGATGATCAGCAACAAGGTCTTCATTCAGCCGTTTTCATTTCAGTGATTTCATTCAACGATTTTCATTTTGATTTTTTTTCTTGCGGCGGCCGCGGCCGCCGAGCAGTTTCAACACCGGCATCAACTCGGTGGCGACCTTGGGCCGAGATGCCGCCGCCTTGAACAACAGCTTGGAAAAACCGCGGACGATGCGGTCGCGGGAGTCGAATACCGTTCCGACCAGCGGGATCGAGCGATCGTTCATGACCGTGACGCGGTCGCCGGGTTCGTCGCCGAAACGAAACGCGACCGTGAGCTTGATATCCAGCGGCTTGCGACTGGGCCTGGCGGCGCGGGCGCGGGCTTTCGCTATCATGGGGTCGCCTTCGAAATCCTGCTCAAAAAAACCAAGCGCATGACTCCCGACAAGCTGGTCTGCTTCGCCCATGGCAAGGAAAGCGGCCCCTGGGGCACCAAGATCACCTATCTGGCGGATATCGCCCGCCAGCGCAGCTTTGAGGTCATCAGTCCGGATTATAGTCACACGATGGATCCCCGGCAGCGCCTGGCCGAGCTGCATACCCTGGCCCCGCGCGCCCGTACCCTGGTGCTGGCGGGATCGAGCATGGGCGGCTACGTGTCGGCGCAGGCCTGCGCGGCACTGCAGCCGACGGCGCTGTTCCTGATGGCGCCGGCGCTGTATTTCCCCGGCTTCGACGAGGAGCCCGACGCGATTCCGGCGCTGTGCTCGGTGGTCCACGGCTGGGACGACGAGGTCGTGCCGCGCGAACGCGCGCTGCGTTTCGCGCAGCGGCAGCGCGCCGAACTACACTTGCTGCGCTCCGATCACTCGCTGAACGATCGGCTGCCCGAACTCGGCGTGTTGTTCGCCGACCTCCTCGACCGCGCGCTGCAGGCCTCAATGCCATGAATGACACGGTGAAAAGCCGCTGGGAATCGGTTTATCGCAAGGCCGAGTACAAGGTCATGCTCGATGCCGGCACGGTGACGCTGCGCATCGGCCAGTACGACAGCGATGCCGAGCGCCTGCTGCTTCAGCACACCGGGCTGAAGCGCGAGTGGTACATCATCACGCCGTGCAATCCGCGCTCGGAACAGGCTCGCGCCGAACTCAACCTGTATTACTTCAACGAACTGCGTTACGAGGTCGAGACCCGCAGCGGCAACTGGATACAGACGCTGAACAGTGACCCGTCGGGCGAATGGCCGGACGAGCCCGGCTTTCTGCTGGTGGATTCAGACCGGGTCTGGGTCATGGACCTGGGCGAGCGCTTCTATCAGAACGCGCTGGTCACCGCGAAACTCGGCGAGGCGCCGCGCTTGCTGTGGCTGAACCTGTGAGGAGGCCGGCCGGTAGGCCGCAATGAATTCCGGCGGCATGCGCCGCGGACGGCCGCTGAGCATGTCCACGCAGACCCATTGCGTGCGGCCGCGCAGCACCGTGCGCCGGTCGCTTTCGCGGATCACCTGGTAGGCGCGCCACATCGTCAGTCGTCCATCGGTCTCGGCGATCCAGGTCGCCAATTGCAGCGCGTCGCCTTCGAAGGTCGCGGCCAGATAGTCGAGCTCGTGTCGCCGCGCGACGCAGCCGGCGCCGAGCCGGCGATAGTCGTCGAAACCCAGGCCCAGGCTCTGCGAATGCCCCCAGGCCACCTGCTCCAGCCACGACAGATAGACCACGTTGTTCGTGTGCTTGAAGATATCCAGGTGCTCGGGGCCGACGATCACGCGTTGCGTGAACGGCGCGGCGACGTCCCAGGGCAGATCGGCTGCAGCGGATGCGGATGCGGATGCGGATGCGGGGCTCATGTCGCCCGATTGTCGCATCGCCGGCGCAGGCTTGTCCCGGCCGGCAAGCTTTCTGCGTTGCAAAACCTGTGGGCCCGCAGCTGTCTGCGCGGCCAAGGCGCGACCCGGTGGCGGCCGCGTTAGCATGAATGCGACGGCCAACCGGCGCATCAACGAAACCTCGGGACGAAGAAGAATGATCAAGCGGGTCGTGTTCAACCAGAAAGGCGGTGTCGGCAAGACCACGATCGTCTGCAATCTGGCGGCAATTGCCGCGTCGCGCGGCCTGCGCACCCTGGTGATCGATCTCGACACCCAGGGCAATTCGACGCAATACCTGCTCGGCGCCGACGCCGCCAAACCCGATCGCAGCGTCGCCGATTTCTTCGAGGCCACGCTGTCGTTCTCGCTGCAGTCGCCGCCCTTCGTCAGCTACGCCACCAACAGTCCTTACGAGAACCTCGACGTGGTCGCGGCCGATCCGCGGCTGGAAGAGCTGACCGTGAAGCTCGAAGCCAAGCAGAAGATCTACAAATTCCGCGACGCGCTGAAGAAGATCAAGGGCTACGACGCGATCTTCATCGACACGCCGCCGGCGCTGAACTTCTACGCGCGCTCGGCGCTGATCGCGGCCGACCGCGTGCTGATCCCGTTCGACTGCGACGAGTTCTCGCGGCAGGCGCTGTACACCTTGATGGACAACATCGAAGAAATCCGCGGCGACCACAACGAGGAACTGGCGATCGAGGGCATCGTCGTCAACCAGTTCCAGTCGCGCAGCAATCTGCCCCAGCGCGTGGTCAACGAACTCAAGGCCGAAGGCCGCCCGCTACTCGAGCAAACGCTGTCGAGCTCGGTGCGGGTCAAGGAGAGCCACGAGAAGCATTGCCCGATGATCTACCTCGACGGCTCGCATCGGGTCACCAAGGAATACATCGCGCTGTTCGACGCGATCAGCGGCGAGGCTTAGACAGCCGCTGCTGTGTAGGAGCGGGTCATACCCGCGACTGAACACTGGCAGGGCACAGTCGCGGGTATGACCCGCTCCTAAAGTAAGAAATCGGGACTGCTCACTTCTCCGCGCTGGTCCGCGTATCCCACAGCTGCGGCGGCGGTGGCGGCAGGTTCTTGAACGTATTGCTGGCCGGCGCGCCCTCGGCGCCCAGCGTGCTGCCGTCCTGCATCGCGTAGTTCTGGTTCCAGCTACGCAGTCGCGCCAGGTTGGCGGCAACTTCGGTGTTCTGCGGTGCCAGGCGCTCGGCGCGCTGCAGCAGCTCCAGCGCCTCGTGAAATTGCCCCGCTTCGGTCTTGGCAACCGCCAGATTGTTCAGCGCGATCGGATCGAAGGGATTGGTCTCGACTGCCTGACCAAAGCTGGCCTCGGCGGCGGCGACATCGCCTTGCGCCAGGCTGCTCTTCGCGCTGCTGTCGAAACCGCCCGGCGCATAGGCCGGGCCGGCATTCGGCGGCGGCACGTAGCTGGCGGCGGCGGGCGAGCCCGGGCCGTCCACCGCGCATGCGGCGACCAGCGCCAGCAGCGAACACGACAGCAGCAGGCTCGCGAGCTTCATTGCGTGGCATCTCCAAAATCGTAATACGGCATCAGCGTCGCCGGCGGCGTCGCGACCGAGCGCTGGCCGCTGAAGTTGAAGCGGATATACCCCAGCGCCTGCGCCTCCTCATAATCGCGGGCGTTGTCGACGCCAAAGCGCGCGCCAGCGATCAGATTGGGCGCCAGCATGTACTCGAAGGCGCCGCCGAAGTTGAAGCCGATGCCGGTTGAACTCTGGCCGCTGAAGCCGGTGACCAGCACCGGCGCGTCGGCGGCCTCGTCGTCCACCGGGCGCTGCGCGAGCACTTCGATCGCCGTCTGCAGCTCGGGATTGTTCGGGAACGCGGCGCTGCCGTCCTCCTTGAAGGACTGGATGCCGATTGCTGCGTTGAGCTTGTACGAGAAGCGGCCACGGCCACCCGACCACTCCACCGGCACCGCGATCGCGAAATAGCTCTGCGGGCTGAAGTAGCCGCCCTGGCCGTAAGTGAAATGACGCAGGTTCTTGTCGTAGAAGAACGTGGTGATGTTGACGCCGTAGGTCACGCGCATGTCGCGGCGATCGAGCGCACGCGCGTAAAAACCGCCGCCGATTTCGTAGACGCTGTTGCGGGCGACGTTCTCGCCGTCGAGCACGTGGTAGCTGCCGTCGGCATAGACGCCGAACTGGCCGAGGTCGTAGGCGAAATCCAGGCGGCCGCCGGTCTTGGTGACGCCGCCCCAGACGTTGCCGGTGGCCGGATCCTGGGTGCCGGCGTAGGACAGCAGGCTGTCGGTCACCGAGCGCCGCGACAGGTCGATCTTGAAGCTGACCTTGTCCATATGCGGCCGCCAGTTGACGCCGCCGACCAGGGTTTCGACCGGGAAGCCCAGCGGCGATGAGCCGAAATCCGCCTTGAAATCGCCGATCTCGTACGCAGCCGCGACCGCGATACCGGACTCGCTCTGGTCGTAACTATTGCCGGTGTAGTTGACGATCTCGGTGTCGACCGCGCCGAGCGCGCCGAACAGCGGCAGCTGCGAGCCGGAGACGGAGCCTGCGTCGAGGAACACCGGCACGCCGCGCAGCTTGAAACGCCCGGCGCTGACGCCGGCGACGCTGAATTCCACCGGTGTTTCCAGATCGGTCAGCCGGTCGAGCCCGGACTGGCCGTCGCGGCTGCGGATACTCAGGCCGAAGGCGGCATAGGTGCTGCGCTTGGCGTTGATGTCGGCGATTTCGCGCAGCACTTCGTTGGGCTGGTCGGCCGCGGTGCGGCGGCGCTGCAGCACGAAATCCGGCGTCGACAGCACCGAATCCGAGCGCAGCTGCATGCCGTTGCCAGGGCCGACCGGCACCGCATAGGCTGGCGCCGCCTGTACCGGCGCGGCGACATAACTCTGCATCGGCGCGAACTGCTGTACCGGCTCCCTATAGACCTGCGTCGTCGTCCCGCCGCCGGGCAAGACCCGCAGGCCCTGGCGCGCGTACTCGGCCTCGGTGGCACCGACGCCGGGCGGCGCCAGCGTTGCACCGGGGGTGGTCACGATGACTTGCTGCTGCGCGTATTGCGGCTGCACGAGCTGCTGCTGGGCGCGCATCGCGCCGGCGGGATAGCCCGGCGGCTGCGGCTGCATCGACTGCGCCGGCGCCATATTCTGCAGCCGCGGTGCGCTGGCCGCGCCAGGCGCGACATAGGGCATCGCCGGCTGGCCGGTGATGTCGCCCATGTCGCGCAGCACTTCCTCGCGCAGGCTCGAGCGCTGCGCCGCTCGCGGACGCGGCACGGTCAGCTGGGTGCTCGGCGTCAGCTGGCGCGGCACGTAGCTCGGCAGCGACGTCGCGGGTTGGGCGTATTGCGGCGGCACCGGCGCGTTCGGCTGCCCCGTTTGCACGCTGTAGCTGTAGCGGTCCGGCGCGGTCTGGACCCAGCCCGGCGCGGGGCTGCCGGCTGGCGCCGACGGCACTTGCACGACCGTGCCTTCGGGATACGTCGAGACCTTGATCAGCCGGCCCGCCTTCCACCAGCGCGGCATCGTCGTCAGCACGAAGTCGCCTTGCGGCAGCGGGCGACGGCGAAGCGGCGCGCGCGCGACTTCAGGCGTACGCGACGCGACCTGCGTCAGCTGCTTTTTTTTTTCGCCGCTCGCGATCGCAGGCGGCTGCCGGACACGCGCGACCCGCACCACCGGACTCGACACCGGCTTGATGGTCGCCACCGCGGCCGGCGCCATTCCGGCGGCGCCGACCGGCGAACGCGGGCCGGTGAAGCGCGGCGGCTCGGCCTGGCCGTAGAAGGGGTTGTTGACCGGGCTGCTGCTCGGGTCCAGCAGATACAGCTGCGGCGTGTAGCGGCCGTCGCCGAATTCGCTTTCGCCGCCGCGCTCCTGATCCAGCCGCAGTGCCTGCTGGTACAGCTGCAACGCACGGCCGTCTTCGCCGCGCGCGCGCGCGGCCCGGGCGGCGAGCGCATACAGCCGCGGGTTCTGCGGGTCGAGGCGGATCGCGTCTTCCAGCAGCGTCTGAGCCTGTTCCGGCTGGTTCAGCGATAGCGCCGCGCTGACCGCGCCCTTGTAGGCGTCCAGGTTGTTCGGATCGGTCTGCAGCGCGCGGCGGTACAGCTCGGCTGCCTTGTCGTATTCCTTCGCGTCGTTGTACAGACGAGCCAGCGCCATCACCAGGCGCGGATCGTTGGGGTTCACCCGCAGCAGCGGCTCGAGGTATTCATAAGCGCGCGCCAGGTTGCCCTCTTCGCGGACCAGGTCGGCCTGGCGCAGGCGGC
>Ga0190273_10000926_pt1 | contig 10588 bp, 10 predicted proteins | sample Popmic504IS_FD_134513 | JGI IMG/M metagenome (GOLD analysis project Ga0190273, IMG submission 134513) | Populus adjacent soil microbial communities from riparian zone of Shoshone River, Wyoming, USA - 504 IS | ecosystem: Environmental > Terrestrial > Soil > Riparian zone > Trees stand | place...
CCGCTGACGCCCAGGGTGCCGACGACCGTCACCTGGTTCGGCGTGATGCCGATCTTGAGGAACAGGTCGGCGAGCGGCGACCAGACGTTGGTCCAGAACTGACGGAAGCGTTCGAGCATGGTGTCTACTGATCCTTCGGCCAGGCGTTCGCGAGCATCTCGCGGGTGTCGCCCAGCAGTTGAGGCATGGTCTTGGTGTGACCGATGACGGGCAGGAAATTGGCGTCGCCGCCCCATCGCGGGACGACGTGCTGGTGCAGGTGCGCGGCGATGCCGGCCCCGGCGACCGCCCCTTGGTTCATGCCGAGGTTGAAGCCGTGCGGGCTCGTGACGGTGCGCATGACTTGCATCGACGTCTTGGTCAGCGCGGCGATCTCGGCCGTTTCGTCGTCCGTCAGCTCGGTGTAGTCGGCGACGTGGCGGAACGGGCAGATCAGCAGGTGACCCGCGTTGTAGGGGTACAGGTTGAGCACCGCGTAGGCGCGCTCACCGCGGTGCACGATCAGGCCCTCCGCGTCGTCCATGTCGGGGATGCGGCAGAACGGGCAGTCGACGGCCTCGGCGGACGACGGCTTGCCCTCGCCCTTGATGTACAGGATCCGGTGCGGAGCCCAGAGGCGGTCGAAGGAATCCGGATCGCCCACACCGTCCTGGACGTCCGCGGTGGGCTCGGCGTCACCGGGCGCCGGGGTCACACCTGCACCCGAGTCTCGATCGCCTCGACGATCCGGGCGACCGCGTCGTCGACCGCGATGCCGTTCTCCTGGTCGCCGCTGCGATACCGGAACGACACGGCGCCGGCCTCGACGTCGTTGTCGCCCGCGATGAGCATGAACGGCACCTTCAGCAGCTGCGCGTTGCGGATCTTCTTCTGCATGCGCTCGTCGGAGTCGTCGATCTCGACGCGGATGCCCTTGGCCTTGAGCCGCCGGGCAAGCTCGTACAGGTAGTCGGCGTGCCGTTCGGCGACGGGGATGCCGACGACCTGCACCGGTGCGAGCCACGGGGGGAACGCGCCGGCGTAGTGCTCGACCAGCAGGCCGAGGAACCGCTCGATCGACCCGAACTTGGCCGAGTGGATCATGACCGGCTGCTGACGCGTACCGTCAGCGGCGACGTACTCGAGGCCGAACCCGGCCGGCTGGTTGAAGTCGTACTGCACCGTCCCGAGCTGCCAGGTGCGGCCGATCGCGTCCTTCGCCTGGACCGAGATCTTGGGACCGTAGAACGCGGCGCCGCCGGGATCGGGCACGAGCTCGAGGCCGGTGCCCTCGGCCGCGTCGCGGAGCACCTCGGTAGCGACCGCCCACTGCTCGTCGGTGCCGATGAACTTGTCGGATTCACCGCGGGTCGACAGCTCGAGGTAGAAGTCGTCCAGCCCGAAGTCCTTGAGCAGCCCCAGGACGAACTTCAGCAGGTGCCGGATCTCGTCGGGTGCCTGCTCAGGGGTGACGTACGAGTGCGAGTCGTCCTGCGTCAGACCGCGCACGCGGGTCAGCCCGTGGATGACGCCGGACTTCTCGTAGCGGTAGACCGAGCCGAACTCGAAGAACCGCAGGGGCAGCTCCCGGTACGACCGGCCGCGCGCCTTGAAGATCAGGTTGTGCATCGGGCAGTTCATGGCCTTGAGGTAGTACTTGCTGTTCTCCAGGTCCATGGGCGGGAACATCGTGTCGGCGTAGTACGGCAGGTGCCCGGAGGTGTGGAACAAGCCCTCCTTCGAGATGTGCGGCGACCCGACGTAGTCGAAGCCCTCCTCGATGTGCCGGCGCCGGACGTAGTCCTCCATCTCCCGCTTGATGACTCCACCGCGCGGGTGGAATACCGGCAGCCCGGAGCCGATCTCGTCGGGGAAGCTGAAGAGGTCGAGCTCGGTGCCGAGGCGACGGTGGTCGCGGCGCTGCGCCTCCTCGATGCGGTGCAGGTGCGCATCCAGGGCTTCCTTGGTCTCCCAGGCGGTGCCGTAGATGCGCTGGAGCTGCTTGTTCTTCTCGTCGCCCCGCCAGTAGGCGGCGGCGCTGCGCATCAGCTTGAACGCGGGGATGCGCTTGGTGGTCGGCAGGTGCGGACCGCGGCACAGATCGCCCCACGCCACCGACCCGTCGCGCTTGAGGTTGTCGTAGATCGTCAGGCCGCCGTCGCCGACCTCGACGCTCGCGCCCTCGGCGGCATCGGACGCGGTCGACTTGAGGCCGATGAGCTCCAGCTTGTAGGGCTCGTCGGCGAGCTCGACCCGCGCCGCGTCGTCGGTGATCTCACGACGATCGAACTTCTGGCCCTCCTTGACGATCTTGCGCATGCGCGACTCGATCTTCTCGAGGTCCTCGGGCACGAACGGCTCCGGCACGTCGAAGTCGTAGTAGAACCCGTCGGTGATCGGCGGGCCGATGCCGAGCTTGGCCTGCGGGAAGAGCTCCTGGACGGCCTGGGCCATCACGTGCGCGGCCGAGTGCCGCAGGATGTCGCGGCCGTCCTTCGAGTCGATCGCGACGGGCTCCACGACGTCGCCGTCGGCGAGCTCGTACGCGAGGTCCTTCAGGTCGCCGGCGACCCGGGCGGCGATGACGTCGGGCGAGTCGGCGTACAGCTGCCAGGCCTTCGTGCCCTTCTCGACCGTCCTCGCCTCGGCTTCCGAGCTGGGCTGGGCGGCGGTGATCTGGATGTCGGGCACGGTGCTACCTCGGTTCGGTGTCGACGCGCCCTACGGATGGCGCGTGCTGCTTGGCACCACCCTAGCCCTCGCCGAGCTGGTACCCGACCAGGCCGTCGGCCGTCGCCATGACGTACGTGGACTCTCCGACCTTGATCCCGCCCTCGCGGACCGCGGCCGCTGTCGGCGCACCTGGGACGGGACCGCCGTTCACGTCGCATGACGACAGCAGACCGGTGCCGTGACGTCCGAAGACCTTGCGGTCGTCGTACTCGAACGGGGTCACGTAGTCGAAGTCGACCGTGCCTGTCTGGCACACGAAGGTCTCGTCGCCGACCGGCGCGGTCTTGCCGGTGGCGGTGTCGATGAGCGACGGCCCGGCATCGAGGGTGGCGACCACGGTCGTCCCGCCACGGATCAGCACCCGCGGCGCGTCCTGCCAGTAGGCCGCAGCCGCCGCGTCGGTGATGTGCTGCGACCAGGTCGTCTCACCGCTGACCGGGTCGTAGCCCTCCATCGTCATCGTGATGCCCTCCGGAGTGGTCACGTCGCCAACCCTCGTGTACTTGCCGGTCACGAGGCAACGGATGGGGTGGTCGATCGACACCACCGCCTGCTCGTCGTCGAAGTCCGTCGCCCTGAAGCACGGATCGGCGCCCTCACGGCTCCACAGGACGGTGCCGTCCTTGCCGTTGAACGAGATGACCTTCTGCTTTGCCAGCTCGTACACGAACTCGGCCTTCTCGGAGTCGGCCGTCGTGACCGTGTCGTTCGGCGCGCCCACCAGCCCCGTGTAGCGGTCCGGTCCGGTCTCGTGCGCGAAGACCCAGCCGTTGTCGCTGGTGTAGCCCTTGCCGAACAGCGTGTCGAGGGACGTGCTCCAGAGGGTCTTGCCGGCCCGGCGGACGCCGAGCTTCTCACCAGGACGGTCACCGGTCGAGAACAGACCGGCGGAACCGATGAGACGTGCGTCCTTGGGCGCGCCGTCGGACGACTCGCTGAACTTGCCGGTCTCGAGGTCGAACCGCAGGTTGCTGTACGTCCCGGTCGGCCCCACGACGCCCTTGACGCACACGTCCGTGCCGTCGTCGCACGCTGACACCGGCTCGGTCGCGTGGACCTTCGCGGACTCCTGGTCGATCTCGCCGGTGGCCGGATCGACCGACACGATCGCGGTGAGCAGATCGTCCTCGTTCGCGCTCGGCTTGTCCGGTGCGAGATAGAAGATGACCCGCTCGGCGCCGCCCTTCGTCCGCGACACGTTCGGTACGAGCGAGATGCCGGGCACGGCGTAATTGGGACTGAACGGGTGGGCCCACACCTGCTTCCCCGTCGCCGTGTCGACGCCGACGATCTCGAGCCGTTTGCCCGCCGCACGCTGGATCACGACGGCCGTCGTCCCCACGACGACCGGTTGCCCGATCGCGTCGAGGTCGGCGGTCCATGCGGCTTCGGCCGGCGTGGTGTCACGCTGCAGCCCGGCCGGCTTCTCGCTGGCCTGCGATGTCGACGTGGTCTTCTTGGGCGGCTCACTCTCGCCGTCGCCCCCGGTGCACGCTGTCATGACAAGGAGCAGCGCGATCATTCCCCCGAATGTCTTCATCGCCGGAGCGTAGCGCCTGCGCGGCGGGGATGCAGGACGTTCCACCGTTCGGTGAACCGGCGAACCGGTGAGGGCCTACTCTGCATCGATGCGCCAGATCCCCAAGCACGCCGGCCGGCTCACCGCGACCTGCCTGGTGGTCATTGCGAGCACGCTTCTGGTCGGCGGACCCGCGGAGGCCACGAAGCTCGGCCCGTCCTACCGCGTCGCCGGCGTGTCCGACGGGGACACCGTCAAGGTCGCCGTCCGCGGCAAGGTCGAGCGCGTGCGGCTCATCGGCATCGACACGCCCGAGCTGGGTCGCGACGGCTGGCCCGACCAATGCCATGCTCAGGCCGCTCGCCGCGCCATGACGAAGCTCGTCAAGGGCAAACGCGTCCACCTGGTGCGCGACGCGACGCAGGCGAACCGCGACACGTACGGGCGCCTGCTCCGCTACGTCTACACGTCGAGGGGCAAGGTCGACGTCGGGAAGAGGCTCCTCACGCGCGGGGACGGTCGAGAATTCACCTACGACAACAGCTACCGGCACCGTTCGTCATACCGATCGGCCGAACGGCGGGCCCAACGGGCCGGACGTGGAGTCTGGGGATCGTGTCCGTCCGAGAACCCGGTGGGGTCGCCGGTGCCCCCGCCGTCACCTACTTCGCCCGGCACCTGCCTGATCAAGGGCAACATCGCGAACGACGGCGAGAGGATCTACCACCTGCCCGGTCAGCAGTACTACCGCGTCACGGTCATCACGCCGGCCAAGGGCGAGCGCTGGTTCTGTTCCGAGGCTGACGCGGTCGCCGCGGGATGGCGCCGATCTGCTGTATAGCTGCTGGCGCCCAAGCCGGCACCATCGGCACCGGGATCGGAAGAGTCGCCGGCGCATCGGCCGGGACGGCGAGGCTGACCGGACGTAGTAGCCATTGTCCTGCATTCCGACGAGACAGGCCGCTTGTTGACACTGTGCCAATAGCCGTTCAGACTGGCGACATGGCCGCTCCCCGACTCAGGCTCGCTCCCGCCGAGCGACGGCAGCAGATCATCAGTGCGGCCCGCGAGCTGTACGCCGACCGTCCCTACGACGCGGTGTCGACCGCCGAGCTGGCCGATGCTGCCGGCGTCGCGCGCGGTCTGATCAACCACTACTTCGGCGACAAGCGCGAGCTGTTTCTCGCGGTCATGCGCGAGTCCGTACTGATGCCCGAGCAAGCGCTGCCCGACTACGACGGCAAGAGCCTCGAGGAACGGGCGCGGCTCACGATGGACTGGATCCTCGACGCGGCCACGACCTACGGCCAGGCGTGGGTCGCCGCCAGCGGGGCCGCCAACCTGCACGGCAGCTCCGACATCCAGGCCGTCGTCGACGAGGCGGACGATCGCGCCGCCCGGCTCGTGCTCGACGCCCTGGGCCTACCCGACACCCCGCACCTGCGGGCCAGGCTCCGGCCGACCGCGGCGCTGACGAAGGCGGTGTGCCGCGAGTGGCTGCAACGCGGGACGTTCACGCGGGTCGAGGCACTCGACCTGCTCACCGCCAGCGTCCTGCTGTTCGTGAAGCAGCAGCCCGCGGGGGGCGCCTCATGACGTCCATCGGCATCATCGGGTCGGGTTTCGGGGGCCTCTCGGTCGCGATCGAGCTCCAGCGCGCCGGCCACGCCGACGTACGGCTCTGGGAGCGCGCCGACAGCATCGGCGGCGTGTGGCGCGACAACACCTACCCCGGCGCAGCGTGCGACGTCCCCTCTCCCCTCTACTCGTTCTCGTACGAGCCATACGCCGGCTGGTCGTCCCGGTACGCAGGCCAGGCGCAGATCCTCGGCTACCTGCGCGCCACGTCCGACAAGTACGGCATCACTCCCCTGGTCCAGCTCGGGCACGATGTCGTCGCGGCTCACTTCGACGAGGACGCCGCGACCTGGACCGTGCGGTTCGCCGACGACAGCGAGCAAGTCGTCAACATCTTGATCAGCGCAGTCGGGCAGCTGTCGCATCCGACCCTTCCGAGCATCCCTGGCATCGGGACCTTCGAGGGCGAGGCGTTCCACTCGGCGCGCTGGGACCACGACGTCGATCTGACCGGCAAGCGGGTCGCCGTCGTCGGCACCGGAGCGAGTGCGATCCAGTTCATCCCGCACCTCGCCGAGCAGGCCTCGCACGTCACGGTCTTCCAGCGCACCCCGTCCTACATCCTGCCCAAGCCCGACCAGACCTACGGCCCTTGGTACCAGGCCGTGCTCCGCCTGGTGCCCGGAGCGTTGCGCGCCGAGCGGGCCGGATCGTGGGGCATCGCCGAGCAGTTCTCACGTGGGCTCGACGACGACTCGATGGTCGGCAAGGCCATCAGCGCGGCGGCGAGGAAGCACCTGTCGGCCAAGATCGAGGATCCCCTGCTGCGAGCGAAGCTCACCCCCGAATACCCCGTCGGCTGCAAGCGCATCCTGTTCGCCAACACCTATTATCCTGCGATCGCGCAGCAGCACGTCCACCTCGTCGCCCACCCCATCACGGCGGTGACGCCGACGGGCGTCCAGACGGCCGACGGCACGGTCCACGAGGTCGACGTGGTCATCTACGCGACGGGGTTCGACGCGCAGGAGTTCCTCGAGTCGATCGACGTCACCGGCGTCGCCGGCCAGATGCTGGCCACCCAGTGGACCGACGGCGCGCGGGCCTACCTCGGCATCCACGTCCCACACTTCCCGAACCTCTTCTTGTCCTACGGCCCCAACACCAACCTCGGCGGCGGCTCGATCATCTACATGCTCGAGGCGCAGGCCCGCAACATCCGCCAGGCCGTCGACCGGCTGGTGACCGGCGAGTATCGGACGGTCGTGGTCACCGAAGCGGCCGAAGAGGCGTACGACCACGACGTCCAGCGGCGCCTCGGCCGTTCCGTGTGGGCGCACTGCGACAGCTGGTACCGCCACGCCTCGGGGCGGATCACGTCGAACTGGCCCGGCTCCACCCACCCCTACGCTCGACGCACCAGGACGCTCGAGCCCGACGCGTTCGAGTGGGCATGAGCGCGTATCCGGCCGAGCCGTGGGACCTGCACGGCCATGCCTACATCGGCGCCTGGGTGGTGCCGCGCCCCCATCTCCCGGCGCCCCACTCCCCCGACACGTTGCCGCTGACCATCTTCGGTCGCGGCTTCGTCGGCGCGGCGTTCTTCGTCTACGAGCAGCCGAGCCCGCTCACCTACGACGAAATCATGGCGACGGTGCTGGTGCGCCAGGGATGGCGCGTGCGGGTGTCGATCACGCACATCTGGGTCAACAGCGCCGCCTCACGCGACGGCGGCCGCGAGCTGTGGGGCATCCCCAAGGAGCTCGCCGACTTCGAGGTCGTCCCGCACGTCTCCTACACGGCGGCGGGCATCGGCTCGCTCGTCCTGCGACGCGTGCGCCGTCTGCCCTGGGCGCTCCCGGCGGGGTTCCGCATCGCGCAGGACCGAGCCGGAACGCTGCTCGTCACGCCGGTGACGGGCCGCCTGCGGCTCGGCACCGCCGCGGCCGGGTGGTCGTTTGCGGCCGACGGTCCCCTCGCGTTCCTCCACGGACGCAAGCCTCTGCTGACCCTGGCGGCCCGGCCCTTCAGCCTGCTGTTCGGTCGCCGCTGAGCGAACGACGGCGCAGAGGTCAGCCGACCTGCAGATCGGCCTCGGAGAGCTCGAGGTAGACGGCCATGCACTTCTCGCAGCTGCGCAGGTGCAGGTGGGTCTTTTCCTGGTCGCGGACCGACGCCGTGCGCCGGACGACGCTGCCCAGCTTCGACCGCACGTCGTCGCAGGCCGAGGACAAGGACTCGCCCGGCGTGCCCACGTGCTGCTGCAGATAGGCGTCGCGCAGGCCCGACCGGGCACGATAGACGAGTGCCGACACGGTGTTGGGCTGCATGTCCATCGCCTTGGCCACCTCGCCGGGGGTCAGTCCCTCGACGTCGATGTGCCACAGCACCTGGCGCCACCGCGGCGACAGCGACTCGTAGGCCGCACGGACGGCGGTTGCTTCGAAGTCGTCGAGGCGTCCGTGACCGAACGGCACCGCGGTATCGATCAGCGACAGGTCGTCGGTGGGCCGAACGCGCTGGCTCGCCTTGGCCCGCCTGCCGCACTCGTGCCGGATCACGGTGAGCAGGTAGGCGCGAAAAGCACGATCGGGACCCTTGCCCCGCTTGAGCAGGTCGAAGATCCGCTCGAACGATCCCGCGACGACGTCGTCGGTCTCCTCGCGCTGTCCGAGATGCCGGGCGAGACGACGTGCACCGTAGACGTGACGGTCGTAGAGGGCTGCGAATGCGTCAGCATCGCCCGCGCGGGCAAGGTCGAGCAGGTGGTCGTCGTCGACCGGCTCGAACTGCTCCGCTGAACGCGGATGTTGCAGTTGTTCGACGCGTACGGCAGGCACGAAAATTCCCCCAGACAGTAAGACTAGGGGCCTGGATGTGGCCTTCGCCTCGAAGTAACTGCAAGTTGCAGCACCCAATGATCGCACGCGGATGGGATTTTCAGTGCCCGAATCCGCGTGTCGCGCCCCACATCTCCGCGCGACTCTCGTCAGGTGCGCTGATGCCGCACCCCGCGAGCCACCGACGAGGCCGAATCCGACGCTGGCGACACGCGGGAATTGCGTCGCGAGGCCTCGGGATGCAAGAACTCGAATGAGCCAGCCAGCCCTCGTCACCCGGACGCACGAACCGCAGGTCAGATGTTCTCTGACCTGCGGTTATGTCGGTGGGCGATACTGGGTTCGAACCAGTGACCTCTTCGGTGTGAACGAAGCGCGCTACCACTGCGCCAATCGCCCGCGACGTGCGTCGAAAACTTTAACCTACCGGGTCGGCAGGCCCCGAATCAGGTCAGAGGCGCGCCGACGGTCTTGATCACGGATCGATGTCCTTCGCCGACTCCCTGGCCCAGATCTCCTGTGCCCTGCGGGTGAGCGGGCCGGGGGCGTCGAGCGCGCGGTCGTCCACACGACCGATGGCCTGCACGTCGCGGGTCGTGCCGACGAGGAGGACCTCGTCCGCAGTGCGAAGCACATCGATCGGCGCATCCTCCTCGACGACGTCGAGCTCGTCCGCACACCACTGCAGGACGAGCCCTCGGGTCACGCCGGCGAGCGGCCCGGCCGCCAGGGTCGGTGTGACGAGCCGGTCCCCTACGACATACATGATGTTGGACCCCGTGCCCTCGCAGAGCTGACCGAGGGTGTTGGGCATGACGGCCTCCGACGCGCCCTTGGCGATGGCGTGTTCGATCATGAGCGCGTTCTCGGCGTACGACGTCGTCTTGAGCCCGGACAGGGCGCCCCGCTCGTTGCGCGGCCATGGCACGGTCACGATGCTCGCGACCTCGGACGGCCGTGTGGCGGGCTCGGCGACGACCACCTGCGTCAGCTCGCCGTCACCGCGCGGTGAGCCGAGCGGTCCGCGCCCGGACGTGACGGTGATGCGGATGCGGCCGAACCCGAGGTCCTGGCCGTCCACCGTCTGCGCGATCCCCTCACGGATGGCGTCGACGTCGGGCCTGCCGATGCCCAGGCCGTCGGCCGACCGGACCAGACGGTCGAGGTGTCGGGTCAGCGCGAAGGGCCGATTCTGCTCGATCTTGATCGTCTCGAACACGCCGTCGCCGACCACCAAGCCGTGATCCAGCACGCTGATGGACGCTTCGTCCGGTGATTGCAGGAGTCGCCCGTTGAGCCAGGTTCTCATGCCTGAACGCTACGCCGACCCCGGTTTGGGATCAGCGTCAAGGATCGGCTAATGTTTCGTGTCGGCCTCCTTACAGGGGCCAGTGCGGACATAGCTCAGTGGTAGAGCATCACCTTGCCAAGGTGAGGGTCGCGAGTTCGAATCTCGTTGTCCGCTCGGAGCGGGTCTCCATACCCATCCAGCGGTGGGTTGGCCGAGAGGCGAGGCAACGGACTGCAAATCCGTTTACACGGGTTCAAATCCCGTACCCACCTCGGAATGTCACAATTGAATAATCACGGGCGATTGGCGCAGCGGTAGCGCGCTTCCCTGACACGGAAGAGGTCACTGGTTCAAACCCAGTATCGCCCACAACAAGAAAAAGCCTCCTACGGGAGGCTTTTTCCATGTCCCTCACTCCTCGTCGAGCAGACGCTCCGCGGACGGCGAACTCTGAAGCTTTGTCACGACCCAGCCCGAGATGCCGGCGGTCACGACCCCGACCAGTGCGATGCCCAGGAACATCATGATCGTTGCCACGACCCGGCCGGTCACGGTGACGGGATAGTGGTCCCCGTAACCCACCGTCGTGATGGTGACCACCCCCCACCAGATGGCATCGCCGAAAGACTCGATGTTGGCGCCTTACTC
>Ga0190273_10000927_pt1 | contig 10586 bp, 6 predicted proteins | sample Popmic504IS_FD_134513 | JGI IMG/M metagenome (GOLD analysis project Ga0190273, IMG submission 134513) | Populus adjacent soil microbial communities from riparian zone of Shoshone River, Wyoming, USA - 504 IS | ecosystem: Environmental > Terrestrial > Soil > Riparian zone > Trees stand | place...
GATCCTGCCGGAGAAGAGGCCGCTCAATTCCGTCGGCTTCAAGAGAGGATCACTGACGAAAGCGATGCTATTCCAGGTATCCAGATTCTTATCAGAGATATTGCCCGTGCTAGGCGAGACGCGATCCACGTCGCTGCGGTCGGCGAGGTTGACGGTCTGCGTGATAAAAGCGTCGCCCGCAGGATTCTGTTCGCTGAGCCGGTAAGCGTCTCCCTGTTTCGTCGCGCTTAAGTGAAACCGGAGCGGCTGACTGCCCATCGCAGTAATCGAGGGCGCGTGCCTCCACTCGTTTGCGCCCATCACCTCATAGTTCACTTTGTCTTTCAGCAGAGCGGGTTTCGCGCCGCCCTTGAAGATATAGTCGAACCACTGATAACGAAGCTCTCCAATATCGAGCTGCGCTACAGGGTCTATCTCGTATCCGAGGACAACGTTGCGTATGTCGCCGCGTGCGGTAATCGTCCCCCGCTGCCCCGTGACATGGTCATACGGCCCGACGACCAGATAGTGTTCGGCGTCAGCTTTGTATTTGTAGTGCTGTGTGAAGTAGTAGAGAGCGCCTCTCTGCCCAGGGTCGTAATAGCCCGTAGTGGTCAGGACAGGAATCTTGATCCGTGCGAATTCCTCTCTGTAAGGAATCATGGCCTGCCAGTACTTATCGTAGGTCGGATGATCCAGCCAGCGTTGAAAGACAGGGTTGGGCGTGCCGTCGATCTTTTCCAGCTCGCGATAGGGCCGACCGCTCGTGTACAACTCACGGTTCAATCGATTCCAGCGCTGAAAGTCGTAGTAAGTCTTATCGTCTAGAGTTTTGTCATTCGTGGTATAGAAAGTCCACGGATACGTGAAGCTCAGGAACACATTCCCATCCATCGGCACATCCAGGCCGGGGGCAGCCGTCACCGACGACATCATCGCCTTTAGAGCCTTAGGCATGTGCTTGGCCGCGGCCCACTGCGTAAAGCCTTCATAGCTGCCGCCGTACATGCCCACACGTTCATCGCTCCAGGACTGTTTGCTGATCCAATCGATCAGGGCGGCGGCGTCCGCTCCGTCATGATCGTAAGGGACGGGCTTATCTGGACTGCATCCCTTACCGCGCGACAGGCCCTCTACGCCGGCATAGCCGTTGGACGCAGAGCGCCTGGCTTCATGCAACGTCCAGGTAGGATTCGCGTAGATGGTGAAGTTAAGCAGCGCAGGCAATCTTCCTTTACTTGAGCGCGGGCGAACAATCATGGCGCAAGTGGTCGCGCCGTCCGCCGTTTTAACCGTGATGTCCTTTTCGATCATGTAGCGTCTCTGATCGTCTTCGACGATGAGGGGCGCGATGAGGGGTGCCAGACCGCGAAAGGTTTCTTCAACCTGATACGCTCTGGTCAGGCGCAGCGCATCGGCGAGCGAGATGGTGTTTTTCCCTTTTTGCTGTTGCAGCGTTCTGTTCAAGGTCTGCTGCAACGCAGTGACATCGACATCGAATCCACGCAGCACCAGAGCAGAAGTGCGGTCGTCCAGCGCCCACACGACTTCGCGGAAAGACTGTCGAAGCGCTTCATCAAAGGCCGTCCCGTTCGCGCTCTGCTTTGCTCTGGCAAAGACCTCGTACTGAACATTGGTCGCGCCAGTTTGAGGAGAAGTCTTGTTAGCCTGCAATGCGCGCAAAGCCGTCATGGTCTTGAGGGCTTCCGGGTACTGCCCAGCCACTATCTGCAATCGAAACAGGTTGTCCAGATACTTTTGGCGATCATCTTCGCGGTAGACAGCGATCACTGCCCTGGCCAATTCGGGCATGGCCCGCGCGAGCGTCGCGGGGTCATTGACGGATGCTTCCGGAAAGTCTAATTGCTGAGCAGACGCCGTGGGCACAGCCAACAGCAGACAAGCGATTGATAAAACGATGAGTTGAACTGCCGGGCGGCCTGTCATAACTTTGCGCATAAGTCCTCGAAAGAATATTTTATATCCGTTTCTAATTGGTTATAAGGAACGTCATAACTCACCACAGAGACACAGAGAACACAGAGATTACACAGAGCGTTGAATACCACTCAACCCTCTGTGCTTCCTCCGTATCATCTGTGTCTGCGGTGGTGAATGCCTCTTGCCATACACTCTATTGAAATTTGCTCTCGTCCAAAGTACGAACGACTATGCGAAGGGAATAATTCAACTACTTTGGATACACCACGGCAAGCTTCAGTGTGGCATGTTTTTCGCCGAATAAACCGGAAAGGTCGGGGAAAATTTTGAGCGCAGAGGATCAAACGGCTGGTTGAGCTCTATTCATAGCGCAGGCACTCGATGGGATCAAGACGTGACGCCTTGCGCGCGGGCCAGACGCCGAAGATCAGGCCGACGCCGACCGAGACGCTCAAGCCCGACACCACGGCCCAGAGCGGAATGGTCGCGGGAAGCGCGGGGATCAACAGGATAATAAGCTGGCTAATGCCTATGGCGAGCAGGACGCCGAGTACTCCGCCCATGAATGTGAGCGTCATTGCCTCGAAGAGAAATTGATGGACGATGTCGCGACGGCGCGCGCCGATGGCCTTGCGTATCCCTATCTCCTGCGTGCGCTCTGTGACGGAAACGAGCATGATATTCATCACGCCGATACCGCCAACCAGCAAGCCCAGACTGGAGATGGCGATGGCGATCAGTCCGACCATCGCAGTGATGCTGTCGAACTGCTCTACAAATTTATCCGCAGTCTTGATGTCAAAGTTGTTCGGCTCGTTAAAGCCTACGTGGCGGCGGCGTCGCAGGATTTCTTCCGACTGCTCAAGCGCTTGGTGCAGTTGGCCGCTGCGACCGCGTATGACAAAGAGAATATAGCCGCGCGCAGGCGCAATCTTCTGCGCCGTCCTGAAAGGAATATAGACGGCATTGTCCTCGTCATTCTCGCCGAAGAATCCTGCCTTTCTTTTCTCCAGCACGCCGACGATCTCGAACGTGTAGCCGCCCATCTTGACTTCCGTTCCGGCGATATTGTTTCGCTGGCCCGGAAAAAGCGCGTCCGCCGCGTTGACGCCTATGACCATCACGTTGCGCCGCTGCTGGTCGTCCGCCTCCGTGATAAAACGTCCTTCGCTTGTGGTGATGTTAGTGATGTCCGCGTGATTCGGTGTCACGCCCTGCGTATTGCCCCAGCGATAGTTGCGCCCCTGGTAAATGATGTTGTCGTCAAAAGGGCCGCCCGAATAGCCCACGTTCGGAGCGATCATAGAGAGGTCTTCGACCGCCGTTGCGCCCGCACGTATAGCCTCCGCGTCGCCGGGGTTGAGCGGTTTACGGCTGCGCTCGGCGCGATTGTCCGTCACGCGCGGGCCGGTCGAGAGATGAAAGGCGTAAATATTATTTGTGCCGTATTCCTCTATCATCTTGACGATGTTCTGGCGAAGCCCCGTCAGGATAGAAGCGATGACAATCGCCGTCATGACGCCGATGACGATGCCGAGCACGGTCAGAAAGCTGCGGAACTTATGCGAGCGCACGCTATCGAACGCCATCAGCAGCGTTTCTTTGGGGAAAAATTTGGGAAGCCTCAAGCGCATACGCTCTTCTTTAGCTCTTCGTCAAAGCGATGATCGGATCAAGCCGCGCCGCTTTGAAGGCCGGATAGATTCCGGCGATGATGCCTATGACGCTGGAAAAAAAGATCGCCAGGAAAATATATGTGACCGTGATCGTCATGGTTATTCCGGCGAGCGCAGTAATCAGCCAGCACACGCCCGCGGCCAACAGTAGTCCCAGCACGCCGCCGAGTGCGCAGAGCATCGCCGACTCGATCAGAAACTGCATCAGTATCTGCTTTTTGGTCGCGCCGATGGCCTTGCGCAGGCCCACCTCAAAGGTGCGCTCCGTCACTGAGACGAGCATGATATTCATCACCACTATGCCGCCGACCACCAGCGTAATAAAAGTGATCGGAATAACGACCATCGCGATGCTGCCTGTAAATTGATCTATCTCATTGTTGAGTTCTTCGACGTTGACCAAGCCGAAGTCGTCCGCGTCATTCCCTTTGAGTTGATGCTTGTTGCGCAAGGCCATGCGCGCTTCTTCAATCGTCTCCTGAAAATTTTCGCGATTCCTGGCCTTGCCGTGAATCTGTAGCCCGTCGCGCCCACGACCGAAGATTTGCATGTGGGTCGTGACCGGAATATAGATTTGACGGTCGAAGGAATCGCCGAAGAAAGAGCCACGCTTCTCCTCCACGCCGACGATCATCATAGGCAAGCCTCGCACTTTGATCGTCTTGCCGATCGGGTCTGTGTAGGGAAAGAACTTGTCTTTAATGTCGCCGCCGAGCACGCAGACCATGGCGGAGCGCTCGACTTCATCCGCAGTGATAAATCTGCCGTCGCTCAGCTCTTTATCTTCGACCTCAAGCATGTTGGCCGTCGTGCCGAAGATCAGGGCGCTCGGGAACTCGACACCGTTCTGGCTCAGGTCGGTCTGGCTGGCCTGTTGCGCGCCGACTTCTACGCAGGAAAAACAGTGATCTTTGACCCACTCGTAATCGTCCCAGTCCAGGCGGCGATTTCGACGGTTACGGCGCTCGAACTCTTCATCGTCGAGCCTGCCGTGAAAGACCATACGGGCGATCATAAAATGGTTCGAGCCCAGCACCTTGGACACCTTGTCAACCACATAAGTATTCAAACCGCTGATGGAAGCGCCGACGACGACCACCGATGCGACGCCGATGATGATTCCGATGAGGGTCAAAAAGGCGCGCAGCTTATGGGAAAAGATCGCTTGCAGGGCGATCCTGGCGGCGTCCGCATAGAATGAATAAACAGTCCTCATGTGATTTAAGCTAAAGGCAAGAAACCCGTGTTGTCGCAAAGCTGTACGACGAATCCCGGCCCAAGGTTTACAAATAATCACAGCGCCGACGACTTAAATCAGGCGATCTTGAATAATTCAGGATCGCCTGCTGTTTCCATCATCAGGACGCAGAGTTACAGAAGGATAAACGGCATCCAATCGGACGCCGTAATGAGTATTAAGACAATTGAAAGGACGGGTGAGAGCGCCCTTGTGTTAACAGGTTTTATTGAACTCCGACGGTTTGCGCCGCGACCCTAATTGGGCCCGAAGCGGCGGCGGTATTCCTGCGAGCCGATAAAGCCGTTAATCATGTTTCGATATATATCCCTGGGCGACTGGCCCGCAGGAGGATTGTCCAGTTGAGCCAGCCACACTAAATACTGCGCGTCAGGATCGCGCCTCAGGAAGGCGAAGTAGCCGACGACCACAAACGCCTTGTTGAAGAACTTCTGAGAGACTTCAGGGCTCTGCACTATCGCCCTTAAGACATCCCAGCGCTGCTTGATCGAGTTGGCCAGTTCAAACGCCAGTTGCTGTCTGTTGGGCAGCGTCACTCCTGCGGTCTGCGCCAGAGCATCGACGTACTCCTGCGCACGCGTCTGCGAATCGAATTGGTCATAACGTGCCTTGAAGTCCGCACGCTGCGAGAACTCTAAAGCGAACTGCTGTTTCCTGGCCTCTAATTCGGCTTCTGTCAGAAATCCCGCGACGAGCCTGAAGTCTCGCTGGAACTCCGCGTAATCGGGCTTGCGTCCCAATCCGACTTCGTAGAAGCGGTAGATATAGTAGGCCCTGTCGAAGAACTCAGGCGAGCGGAAGAAGCCGCTACTGACTTCGATCTCGTCGCAGGAGGTATCTCCCGGCGGACAGTTGTTCAAGATATTGAGCCAGTCATTTAAACCTGAAGGCTCAGGCTCGCGATTGAGGACATCCAAATAGTGCTGTCGGACGAAGAACGCCGGAGTATCAATCGGATTGGCCGCTCCTCCCACAGCGTCGTTGTCCTGAATAGTCAGCGTGGCAGTCGATGGAGTCCCCAGGATCGCGCCGACTGGATTGCGCAAGACGAGCGTTAAAGTCTCAGACCCTTCCGTATAGACATCGTTGATGATGGGCACGTCGAAGGTGGCTGTGGCTTGACCCGCGATAAAGTTCACAGTGCCGGCGACCGCAGTGTAATCACAGCGAGCCGAAGCGCTGCCGGAATTGACATCGCAGTTATTCAGACCAGAAGAATCACTCGTCTCGTACTGCACGCTCGATGCAGCGCTAATATTTCCTGTCCGGGTCAGGGTGATGACTCGTGCTCCCGCGCTGCCTTCGACGATGCTGTATTGATTGGACTGAAATTGTATGGCCGGCAATATTGTGCCGGTGTTCAGATAGCGCGCGACGACGGCGCTGCTATTACCCCCGTTGGGAAATTGGCCCACCGCAATGATCTTACCGTCCTGTTGCAGGGCGGCGTTTTTGGCTATCGCACCAAAGCTGTTGGTGACTGTCTCTACCTTGCCGCCAACACCGAATGAATTATCAAGCGAGCCGTCCGTGTTGTAACGCGCCAGCGCCCAAGCCGCCGGGCCAGTGTTGGTATCCGGTATCCTGTCTGCTCCCCCGACGGCGACGATTTTTCCGTTCGGAAGCAGCAGTATCCTTGCGAGTATGTTCCGACGGTTTTGTCCAAAGCTGGTTATTACTCTTCCGCTAGTGCCGAACGAATTGTCGATTGAGCCGTCCGGATTATAACGCACGAGCACAAAATCTGTGTTGACCGTGATGCTCGAATCTCCCCCGATGACGATCTTGCCATCCGTCTGGATAACTATCGACTGAGCATTATCGAACGAACCGACATCTGTGATGGCTATGCCATTGCTGCCGAAGAAATTGTCGATTGAGCCGTCAGAGTTATAGCGCACCACAGCAAAGTCGGAATTGAAAGCCTGTGAGGTTTGTCCCAGCACCACTATCTTGCCGTCAGCTTGAACCGCCGCCGCGTCGGCGCTGTTGCCGTTGTTGTTGATGATCGTCGTCACCTGGCCGCCGACCCCGAATGTTCCGTCCGGCGTCCCGTTCGGGTTAAAGCGCGCCACAACGAAGCCGCCTCCCGTGACTCCCGTAAACGTCGCCGATTGACCGACGACGATGATCTTCTGGTCTGGCTGAATGGTAAAATTTCTTTTGAAAAAGTTGGTCGTCACCTGTCCCGATGAGCCGAAAGTATTATCGACCGTCCCGTCCGTGTTGTAGCGCACCAGCACGCTTCCCAACACGAGGATTTTTCCGTCCGACTGAAGCTCTACGCTTCCGTGCGTAACGGCTGGCCTGACCACGCCGCCCGTACCAAACGTCGAGTCGAGCGAGCCGTCCGAGTTAAGGCGGGCCAGCGCGGAACCGTTAAAGGACGAACTGAAAACCGGCCCGCTGACGACGATCCTGCCATCCTGCTGAATGGCGACACCCGTCGCATCAGTGCTGCCGGGACTTATGCCGTAGTTTAGAAAGGCCGTTCCCCCGGAACCGAATGTAGTATCAAGATCGCCCTCCGCCGCGCTGGCTAAATAGAGCGGGACGATGCACAGGAGTAAAGGCAAAATCAAGATGGCGGCCAAACGGTTGCGATGCCGCAAAAGCGTTTTCACGGATTTTGTAAGATAAAGAGAACTCATATTATTAATCGTTAGTGTAATCTGAAATTCAAGCTGAGCTTTCTATGAGGGGGGCACTGCCAAAGGCCTTATGGCAGTGATAATAATACTATATTTGAGGGGTGACGGGCGAGCAATAACCGCTGTGATTAAACCGGCGATGGTGATGAAAGAGATGCTATGAGAGCCGTCAAAACTCTGCGACGTAAAATCTTTCCCGACAGCGCCGCTCAGTTTTGACGCACCATTTTTATAGCTCCATATCTTCTTTCAAGAGGCCGTACAGGTAGCCGTCATAATAGACACCGTCTTTGCAATAATGTTTCCGCAGTAAGCCTTCTCTGACGAACCCGTTCTTTTCTGCCACGCGGATGGAGCCCGTATTGTGCGAGAAGATATGAGCCGTGATTCTTTTCAACTCCGTCTCAAGGAACAGGTATCTGACGAAGGCGCGGACTGCGCCCGTGATGATTCCTCGCCCCCAGTAGGGTCGTGCAAGCCAGTAACCAATCTCCGTGTAATGAGATTTGCCCGGCTCGTAATTGTCTGCGGCAACGATGCCGATCAGCTTGCCGTTTGCATCTCTGATAGCAAACGTGAAATCCCTGCCCACCTTCTCGCGATATGCGAGCTTACGCCCTATCCACGATTCGGCATCCTCTTTTTTGTAGGGATAAGGGATGGTCAGGGTGGTGTTATAAATCTCTTTATCATTCAAATACTCGACCAGCGCCTCAGCGTCCGAAGCTTGAACGACAGAAAGAAAATATCCGTCGGGTAATGTGATTATAGGATTCATGCTCATATAGAACGTAACGAACTTGATGCTCAGGTTAACTTCTATCGGTTTTCAGTCGAATGTCAAGAACATCGTACCTCACCACAGAGACACAGAGCGCAAAGAGGAAGCACAGAGAAAGACTTTCAATCCTCTGTGTAATCTCCGTGTCCTCCGTGTCTCTGTGGTGAATGGCTCTTTCCTTACACTCAAATGAGATTTGCTCTAACGCCGTAACTTTAATCTGTAAATAATAGAATCGCCGACACGCTCGCCCTCATCTCGATCGTACCATCTATCTAGATTTGAGAGATCAAGCGGCCTGCGCGCGGAAGCGACCAGAAAGGTGAGCGTAGGGCGCGAGGCACGCTCATCGTTGAATGCGTCGCAAAATTCCTGATAGCCGCGTATCTCCGCCTCGGCTTCCGTGGGCGTTAAGGGTTGCCAGGTGACATTCCAAGCCGGATCGCTTCGCCCCCATCCGTGCAGCGCGCCGATAAAATATCTCTTCTGCTGATCGGGATTATTCAGCGCCAGCCCGGCATCCGTCGGCGAAAACCTTACGCCCGTATAATACAGCTGCTGGTAGAGACGCTCTTTGTGCTCAACGCCCGCGACGCCTGAAAAGACCTGTAAGTGCGGAGCCCACAACACGGGCAGGCGCGCTTCCGTCGGCAATGTATCGGCGAGCATCAGGTCGTTTGAAAGCGCAAGGTGTTGAGCCATGCCATCGGCGCGCGCCATCTCCGCCAGTCGCAGAGAGACGCGACGTGATTCGTCAACACGGACGTTCGCCTGCGCGTACCTGCGCGTCGCCACAACCGCTTCAAACCATCCCCAGCCGAAGGAGACGAGCGCGATCAAACAGAGAACATGTGCGGGAACCTGTCGGCGCTCGCCTGCGCTTCGTGCTTTCCAGATAAGCGTCGCCGCGAGGATCAGCGCGAGCAGCGCCGTATGCTTTGCGATGAACAGATCGTAGTGCAGCGGCTGCAAAGAACGGCCCGTGAGAATCTGCTGGTTAAAAACAATCATCGGAACAAGCGCGAATGCTGCGGCAAAGACTGCGACGGCGCGCTCTCTTTCGGTCAACAGCTCACGCCTCCAACGGACGAGCGCGGCGAGGACGACGAAGCCTACGATCTCTGACCAGTGGAAAAGGTCTGGCCTGCGCGAGAACGCAAGCAACTGCGTGGAATCCATAGACGGCGCGCGTCCCGCCACCAATATGAAATAAGGAATCAGCGCCAGCGAGCCGACGGCCAGAATCAGGCAAGCGCGTTTGATGTCCCGCCGCCACGCGGGAGGGCGCGCGATCAGCAGCACGAACGCGAGGCACAAGAGCCAGGCCAGCGCGGCAGTCCACAGATAAAAATATGAAAAGACCAGCAGGCCAAAGCTCAAACATCCCAATACTGTAGAGACGAGGAACGTTTTCGCTTCAGTGCTTCGCAAAGCTCGCCAGACGAAAGTGCAGAACAGGAAGAAGAAGGGAAACGAGGTCGCCGGTTGAAAACGCCTGAGAAACGGAAGAAAGCTGTACGCGAAAGTCATATCCATCCCGCGCAAAGCCCGCCATCCGACATAGACAGGCCCGAACGTTCCGAGACACAGCACTACGAACACGGAAGCGGCAGCCACACGCTCATCCTCAGCAATTAAGGCCACCAGCCGGAAGATGACGAGTGATGACAAAAACGCGAGCAAGGGCAGGAGCAATATAAAAACCGTCGAGGCCGAGAGCCCTAAGACTCTGGCAGGGAGCGCGATCAAGTAGGGCGGGATGAATTGTATAGAGAAGAGGGATTCCGCTTGCGGCCTTGCGGCTTCGTCGTCGCGACCCGTGAACGGATCATTGCGGCGCGGGCGACCGTCTATCAGCGCTTGAAGATAGGCCGCGTAGGCTACCTCGTCCGAATCGATGTGCGCGTAAGAGCCCTGCCAGTCGCCGCTGCGCATGACCCATAAATTAAGCTGCGGATAGAGGGCCAGCACCGCCATGCACGTTGCGGCCAGCACTCCGAGCTTCCATCGAAGGGAGGTCTGTGGATTCTGCAATTAATTTCAGGGCGAGGTGAAAAGCGATATTCAATTAAGAGTCACAAACAACATCGAATCGCGAGTTTATTTATAGCAGAGTTGTTTTCTTATTCGACAGAAAACTTATTCGTAGCTTAAAGCTTCGACTGCATCCTGGCTGGCGGCGCGAAGCGCGGGGTAGAGAGCGCCGATAGTTCCACCGAGCAGGCCCACGCCGAGCGAGATGAAAATCCAGCGCGGCTCTATCTCGACGGTAAGTGAGGTCGAGCGCATCACGGCGTAGC
>Ga0190273_10000928_pt1 | contig 10579 bp, 12 predicted proteins | sample Popmic504IS_FD_134513 | JGI IMG/M metagenome (GOLD analysis project Ga0190273, IMG submission 134513) | Populus adjacent soil microbial communities from riparian zone of Shoshone River, Wyoming, USA - 504 IS | ecosystem: Environmental > Terrestrial > Soil > Riparian zone > Trees stand | place...
GCTGCCTCTGCCTCCGGTCCCCGTCACGTCGAATCCTGTGGTCATACCAGTATCAACATGAAGCAGGAGTCGTCATGGTCAGCAGCCTCCACACAACCGAGCATGTGCAGCAAAAGCACACCACCCCGTCAATCGTGGTCGGTGCGGACGCCCGCGGCAGGAGCACGAGCGCGGTGGTGTGGGCCGCCGAGGAGGCGCAGCGCACCGGCCACCCACTACTCATGGTCACCGCCCATGACAGGCCTCAGGCGAGTGTCGACGAACAGCACGGCCTGGGGTCGCTCGCTCGCCGACTCACCCTGTCGGACGTGGCCTTCCACGATGTGGTCGGCAGCGCTGCAGCCGCCCTCCTCGCCAGCGCGCGCGACGCGCACGCCGAGCTGCTGGTGGTCGGGCGACGCTCGTCAGGCACAGCCCGGCGAACGCTGGTCGGCGGCACGTCGCGCACAGTGGCCGGTGAGGCGCCGGTCCCCGTCATCGTCGTACCGGAGCCGTGGATCCAGCCCAGCATGTCCTCGGCCCCCATCGTGGCCGGTATCACTTCGCCGGACCTGAGCAGCGAAGGGTCGGTCGACCCGCGACATGACGAGGCGGTGCTGGCGTTCGCCTTCGAGCGCGCCACCCAGATGCGCGTGCCGCTCATCGTGGTGAGCGCCTGGGAGATGCCGAACATCTACACGTGGTCGCCGGCCGACGTGGCCCGCTGGCGACACCGTTACGCATCCTCGCTGGACGAGCGCCTTGCACGGTGGTGCCGGCGATACCCCGGCCTGGAGGTGATCGCTCGCAGCCTGCCCGAGCCCGCTCACATCGCCTTGCTCGACGCCAGCAAGGAGGCGCAGCTGACGGTCGTCGGGCGACGCTCCAGGGCGCACCTCAGTGCGTTCTCCCTCGGGAGCACCGCGAGGAGCGTCCTCCACGGCACCGAACGACCCGTGGCGGTCCTCCCAGGGCCGTCAGCAGACGACACGGCGGACGCACGCTGATGCATGCGAGTGGCAACGAAGGATCCGACCGAGCACCGATGTTCTGACGAGTGGAAATGAGGAGAGGGCATGACCGTGACCGACGCATGGTTTCAGGGACGACTGACAGAGCTGACTGAGGCCGAGTGCCTCGAGCTGTTGGCCACCAGGCAGGTGGGCCGCTTGGCCTACTGTGACCAGGACGGCCCCCTGGCCGTGCCGGTCAACTACGTGATTCACGACGGCAATGTGCTTTTCCGTACCTCGCCGCACACGTCGCTCGGTCAGCACGCTCCGAGCGCGGCCGTCGCCTTCGAGGTCGACGAGATCGACGACTTCACGCAGTCGGGATGGAGCGTCCTCGTCCGCGGTCCGGCGGAGTACGTCGACCCGGACGACCTACCCACCGCCAGCGACTCCCGGCCGGTGCCCTGGCCACAGGGCGTACGCACACTGCATGTGCGGGTTCGGCCCCTTTCCATCACCGGCCGTCGCCTGCTCGCCGGCTGAACGGCTGCACTGAGGCGGGTCCGGTGTCAGGGGACGTCGACGATGCTGGGGTGACGTCCGAGAGCGGACGGCTCGGTGCTGGACCGCCTTCGGCGCCGCGAGCCGGTCGACGACCCCGACCGCGCGATGCTTCCGCCCGATCCCCTGGAGGCGGCGTCTGCGTCGGTCAGCCCGCAGCGTGCCGAGTGCACCGCGCCGTGACCCTGCCCCTCCAGGATCTCCCTGTCCTGCACGGGACCGTAGCGCCGCAGAGGCGCTCGGTCATGACAGCAGCAGACACCCCGGGCCCGTTGGTGGCGCAGGGTCGGAAGTCCCTGACCCTTCCGGGGCGGACGGTGCCGTCGTTCGCGAAGTGGGCGCAGAAAAGGGACTTTCGACCCTGCTGGCGACCGTTCCGTTGCCGTTGACTCGCGTCGTGGCCTCCGGAGACGACGGCATCACGCATCCGCCGCCTCCGGAGTGAGCACGCCACAGGCACCGGCAGTCGCACGAGACGGATGAGACAGAGTGAGACCACCCTGCGGACCGCGTCCGCCTCTGGTACCCGGATGACGCGCGCCTGGGCAGTCTCGGGACTGCCGCAGGCCGACAAGCGGCTCACCGCCGTGGACCGGCCGTCGTCCGCCCTGGGCCCGCGCGAGGTACGGCTGCAGGTGCTGGTCTGCGGTGTCTGCCGGACCGACCTTCACCTGGCGGCCGGTGATCTCGCTCCGCGACGGCCGCTCGTGGTGCCGGGCCACGAGGTGGTGGGACGCGTCATCGAGGTGGGGTCCGACGTCACCGGGGTGGCGATCGGGGACCGGCTGGGGGCAGCCTGGCTGCGGTCCACGTGCGGTGCCTGCCGGTGGTGCCGCAACGGGGCGGAGAACCTGTGCCCCGCCTCGACGTACACCGGTTGGGACGAGGACGGCGGCTATGCCGAGCAGGTCACCGTGCCGGCGGCGTACGCGTATCCACTGCCCACCGAGTTCAGCGACCATGAGGCCGCCCCGCTGCTCTGTGCAGGCATCATCGGATACCGGGCCCTGCGCCGGGCGCAGCTGCCGCCCGGCGGTCGCCTCGGGGTCTACGGCTTCGGGGCCAGCGCTCACCTCACCGCGCAGCTGGCCGTCGCGCAGGGAGCGGAGGTGCACGTCCTCACGCGCGGAGCCGACGCCCAGGCGTTGGCCCTCGAGCTCGGAGCAGCGTCCGCGGGAGGCGCCTACGACGCACCTCCGGTGCCCCTGGACGCGGCGGTGCTCTTCGCGCCGGTCGGGGACCTGGTGCCTGTCGCACTCGAGGCGCTCGGTCCATCGGGCACGCTCGCGGTCGCCGGGATCCACCTCAGCGATGTCCCCGTGCTCGACTACCGGCGCCACCTCTTCCGCGAGCGGACGCTGACCAGCGTCACCGCCAACACGCGCGCCGACGGCGACGCCCTGCTCAGGCTCGCAGCCGCCCTAACCATCCGCCCCCGGGTCACGACCTACCCCTTCGACGACGCACCGAGGGCCCTGTCCGACCTGGAACGAGGGCTGGTGACCGGGGTGGCTGTCCTCGACATGGCGAGAGCGTGATGATGGCGCCGCGAGACCTCCATGAGAGGCTCTTGGAGACGGCGTACGAGATGACCGACCAGTTCGACAGGCTGCCCGCCGGATCGGTGATGCGCTGCTTCTTCCGGGCGGTTCGCCAGGCACGGACCGCGGGCGTGGAACCGGCGCGCGTGCCGGTCGTGGCGCGACGGGGCGCTGAGTCGGTGCTGCTTGCCCGACTGGGTGCGGAACCCCTGGAGGTCGGCTAGCGCGAGAGCAGGACGGTGGACTCCCTCGGCATCATCCAGCGCTGGACTTCCCGGCGGCCGGCGGGCGCGGCGGCTGCAACGACGGCGCGGACATCGCGACGACCGAGGGCCGGACCTTGGTGTTCGTGCCCCTGTGGTTCCTGGTGCGTCCCCCCGTGTCTCGGCACCTTGCCGCCGAGCGCCCGTGAGGATCCGAGAGGCCGTCCTCTGCGCGATGTGTCTCCACCCGACGCCCGGGCTCGCTCAGGCTGCCGGAGTCGTCACTCGGTCTTCCGGTTCGCGCTTCCGTGCAGTCACGGATCCAGCAACGTCCTGCCTAGACCTGGCAGCGTGCGGTCCAGCGCAGCGTGGTGCCGCCTTGTGGGAGTGAGGTGATGTCGAAGGTGCCGTGATGGCGTTCGGCGCGTCTGCGCAGGTTGGTGAGTCCACTGGATCGGGTGGGGTTGTCGAGGCCGATTCCGTCGTCCGCGACCTCCACCTCGACCTGGTCGCCGGCGAGGGCAACGGCTATCCGGACGGTGTCGGCGTGGGCGTGGCGGGCCGCGTTGGACAGGGCCTCGCGGACCACGGCGACGACGTCGTCGGTGAGGTGTGCCGGGACCCGGTCGTCGACGGGGCCGGAGAACGTGACGTCGACGGCCGTGCCGAGGGCGGCCTTTCCCTCCTCGACGACCTTCAGCAGCCTGCCTTCGAGCGGCTCGGTCAGGGACCGGTCGTGCTGCAGCTGGAAGATGGTGGCCCGGATGTTGCGAATGGTGGCGTCCAGCGCGTCCACGGCACCCACCAACCGAGCCCTCAGCTCGGGGTTGGCGACCGCCGACAACATGCCTTCGAGCCCCATGCCGGTCGCGAACAGCTCCTGGATCACATGGTCGTGCAGGTCCGCAGCGATCCGGTCGTGCTCAGCCAGCAGCTCCATCGCATGCCGGTCGGCCCGGGCCCGGTCGAGCTCGAGCGCCACCTGGACATGGCCGGCGTACGTCGCGAGCTGCTCCAGGTCCGTGAGTCTGAAGGGAATCCGCCCAGCTACCCGTCCCACCACCAGCATCTCCGCCACCCGCCCCTCCTCCAGCAGCGGCACCGCCAGCAACGACCCGATGTGCTTGGCCAGGTCGTCGCCCGAATCATCCGCTTCCGAGGCCGGCACCACCAGCAGCGGGTCACCTGTACGCCGCACCGGTCCGATGACCTGCTCGACGACGCGGGGCCACCGATCCGAGAGCTGTCCGGCCAGCTCGTCGACCGCGGCGCCCACCATCACCGGGTCACCATCACTGCGGTCCACCAGAGCGAAGTCGCCCTCCGCGCCCTGCAGCGCGAAGTCGGCAATCACCTCCCGCGGCCGCTCGTGCTCACCGGTGAACAGCCGCTGGGTCGCCGAGGTGGACACGCCCTGCCAGCGGCGGCGGCGCTCGGAGTCCTCGAACAGCCGCGCGTTGTGGATCGCCACCGCCGCCGTCCGCGCCAAGGACGACAGCAGCTGCTCGTCCTCGTCCGTGAAGGACCCCCGGGTGCTCTCGGTCAGGTACAGGTTGCCGAACACCTCGTCCCGGATGCGGATCGGCACCCCCAAGAAGGTCCCCATCGGCGGATGCTCGGCAGGAAACCCGATCGACGCCGGATGCGCCGACAAGTCATCGAGGCGCACTGGCTCGGGATGCCGGATCAGGTGGCCCAAGATGCCGTGTCCACGTGGCAGATGACCGATCCGAGTGACCGCCTCCGGCTCCATCCCCACATGCACGAACTGCTCCAGAGTTCCATCACCACCCACCACCCCGAGCGCCGCGTAGCGGGCCCCGACGAGGTCTCGCGCCGCATCCACGATCCGACGCAGCACCGCCGGCAGGTTGAGCTCGCTCCCCACCACCGCGTTCGCCTGCAACAGCGCCCGCAACCGCCCCTGGGCTGCCAGGACCCGATCAGCACGGTCGGTCAGCTCCGCCAGCGACTCCTCCAGCTCCAGCCGCGGCAGGTCGGGGAAGGTCAGCTGCTCGATCTCCCCACCCGGCGGCACCGGATCGGGCCGCTCCTCTGCGGACGTCACCGGGCCTCCCACACAGACACCCGGGAGGCAGGGGTGGGCGCTACATGAGTCTGGAGGACGGTGCTGCACACACCCACGGTGGTGTCGTCGGAGGTGTCGACGAAGCCGATGGACCGGTCCCGCAGCACCGAGTGGTCCAACTGCTGGGGGGCACCGTGCCGCCCCCTGCTGGTGGCGAACCGCTCCTTCACCACGTGCTCGTAGCTCTCGAGCTGGGTGAAGGGTGACCTCCCACGGTCACGACCCACGAGAACTGCGGCCACTCCATGATCGTCGTGGGGAGGCGGAGCGGCCATCAACGAGGCGGTCGGAGGGCGTGCCCTCGCGAGCGGTCGTTCGGGACGGGGGCAGTCGGTCACCAGAACCGGTGCGCCCGACCTCAAGGCCGGCTCGATGTCCGCGATGACACCGGCTGACACGACCGTCGTGTCGTCCACCTCAGGAGCCCGTGCGACCAGGGCCAGGGCGACGACCAGCTCATCCCCTCAGCCGTCCGGTGGTCGTCGACGCGAGCGGGAACAGCGTCGAGCCAGGCATCGGCAGCCGAGGCATGGCAGCGGCTGCGCGGGAGATGGCGGCAACGCTGTTCCACGGACAACAGCACACCCTCACCTCCATCACCGCGCTCGAGCCGGGCGCCACCGAGATGTCGGGATGGTAAACGTCGGCTGCGGGGTCCAGGCAGCTCCACCACGATACCAATCGTGGGTCCGAGAGCAACAACGCTTGCGCTGCGCCGTACCGGTCCCGCTGCGGATTCGCAGGCCCCCGGGACGGACTCCCAGCGTGAAAGTCACCTCGGCGCTCCTCACCGGCTCCACGAGTCTCTTGCGGGCAGACACCAGTCGTGTCGGGCGAGCGTAGGCGGTGGCCGGAAGACTGCGGGTGGCACACAACTCGGTGTCACCTTCGTCACACCTTGGTTCACTTCCTTCGCCGCAGTCGTCAGACCGGCGTCTCACCCACCGAGCCGACGAGCTCTGCAGCCGGACATGACGTACAGGCCAGCTCTCAGATCTGCAGCATCGATTGCCGTGCTGACGTGCTTGCTGGCCAACCCCGGGATGCCGGCGTGGCGTGAGAGCACTGGCCACGTGACGACGTCGGTCGCATGACCGCCGGTATGTCTCTCATGAGAGCGGCTTGAGCACGCCGCTGTTCGTCAGCCTCCCTGGCTTCGTCTCGATGATCTGCTGGCCAAGATGATCGGGCAGCTGCGGCGGACCTCACGATGCGGGCGGCGCGAACCAGGTTGCCGTGGCGGCTGCTCGAGCTGGTGAGCGAGCCGAGCTCGATCGACTACCGGGTCCACCCGGGTCCATGCCGCGACAAGGTGCTCCATGTCGGCTCCAGCGCAGCCCGGCGGGTGTGGCGCAGCTGAGACGACCTTCGCTAGCCTCCCGTCATCACCTCGTCGAGAGGTCGTCTCGGCGTCGGTGGCAGCTCGTCGCGGACCATCGGAAGCCAACCGACCCGGAGCAGGATCTGAGGGCAGGCGAGGCCGCCCAGCACATCGCTCTGCAGGACCTGTCGCGTCTCTTCGACCTCGACAGCCTGGCTCAGCGGCGTCACCGACAGGTTCTCGCTGGTGGCCTGCAGCCACACCGCGCTCATTGCCTCTCCCGCGCGCACCCGCGAGATGGCGTCATCCGAGGACGTGCAGACGATCATCATGGCGTCTTCCGACGGCTCTGTCTCGAGCACCGGGTCGGGCAGGGTGCCGCCCGGGAAGCGCTCGTGTGAGGATTCCGATCCAGCGCCCGATGTCGTGCGCTCGGGGACGTGGTCGCGCGGGACGCCGGCACCGCCGGGCGATCGCGTCCAGCCGTCCAGCTCCTCGATGTACCGCGGGTTCCTCTGCTGGATGGTCGCTGCTCGACCGGTGAGCCGGTGCAACTGGGCCTTGGACATGTCCGCCGTGACGGGCAGTACTTGCGCTCCCCACGATATGCCGATCGAAGCAAGTCTGTTGAGTCGGTCCTCCGGGACCGGCCAGGAGCTCGTACGACGACGGTCGGTGCGACGCGCCGCGATCGTCTCCAGGACCCCGATGTCGGGCGACGGCACGCGTGCACGTGTCAGGTGGATGCTCGCGACGTGCCTCTCATCCGATGCGTCCGGCAGGCGGTGCACCCGTGCGGACCAGCCCAGGGCGGCCGCGGCCACCTGGATGTGGTGCAGCGCCGCTCCGCAGCTGACCATGAGGTCCCGACGATTCGGGTCGGCGTAGACGAGCTGCCGCTTGTAGTCGGCGAAGAGGTCCATGTCGGAGCCGTGGACCCGATAGCTCCACGGCTGCGTGTTGTGGACGCTGGGCGCGCGGCAGGCGAGCTCCACGATGTCTCTGGCCGGGGCGACGTCAGTCATGATCTGGCTCTCTCAAGAATCGGATCGAAATGGTTGAGGTGAAGGTGACCGGGCTCCGTCCCACCGAAGGCCCAGCCGAGCGGTGCGGACAGGGGCTCGCTCCTTGCGATGCCGCCTGCAACAAGATGCAAGCTCGGCAGTCGGGTCCTGTCTCGCTCATGCAGCCAGGTTCATCGACCGCGTCGATGCGCGGGAGGGTCCAAGGTCCTTCGCGGAGGTGACGATGGTGGTTCCTGACGGCGGGCGAAGCACCTTTCATCACGACACCCAGGCGACCAACCTGAGCGGTCTACGCCCACCAACCGCGTCCAGTGGCTGGACATCGACGTCCCGAGCGTCCACACCTTCAACGGCACCCGGCACATGCAGGTGGAGGACCACTCGACATGCGGACCGGAGCAGAAGTGCCGGTATCGTCGGCCGGCCTGGTTCGGCCGTCCCCGAATGATCAGAACTCCGCAGGGGCGTCGATCGGCCCCTCTGCCTGCGGCACGACGGCCACCGGGCAGGACGCATAGTGCAGGACCTTCCGCACGGTCGAGTCGTACCCGAGCCCGCCGGGTTGCTGGGGTCCCGCAGCACGTCGACCGACAACCAGGAGCTGTGCGTCCGTGGCCGCTCCGAGCAACGACACGGTGGGAGTGACCGGATGGCACTCGAGACTCACGTCCACGTCCGGGTAGGACTGCCTCCACGGCGCGAGGAAGTCGGCCAACCGTTGCACAGCTTCGTCCCGCGACACGTCAGTCCCATCCGGGCACGCGTGCACCACGACCAGCCCGACGGCGAGCGTGTGCGCCCTGTCGAACGCCAGGTCGACGACCCGGGAGTCACCGCGGCCGTTGATTCCGGCCACTATGTGCTCGGTGCGGTGCTCGGGACCGCCCAGGACTCGGGAACGACGACCACCGGGCCGTCGCACCGTGCCGCCACGGCCACAGCGGTGCTGCCGAGCACGGCGGTCGACCACGGGTTGCCGCGGCGCTTGCCTATGACAAGCAGGTCGTTCGTGTCCACAATGCTCAACAACGCGTGGCTCGGTTGCCCGGTTGCGACTCGGGTCGACACGGCGCGCACCTGACCCACGAGCCTCGTGCGCACGCCCTCCAGGAGATCTTCGGTGAGCCGCTCCGACGACTCCGACTCCCGATATTCGCCACTGGCTGGGCCAGTCGCCGAGGTGCCTGCGCTTGATGCCACCAGGAGAAGCGGACGACCGACGCGTCGAGACTCGGCCACCGCCCATGAGACCGCGGACCAGTTCGCGGCGGTCCCGTCCACTCCCACGACGACCTTGGCGGCGGGGGAACCTTCCGTAGTCGATTGCTCCACCACCGTCTCGCTGTGCCCGTTCATTGCTGTCTCCTCACAGTGGCCGTGCCCGAGGCTCGATGTCGGTCGGGGGAACGGCGCGTCGGTCAGGGCCTCACCCCCCCGACGGCTCTCTTCCACAGCACGTAGAGGACTGCAGGCCGGTGACGCATCCCGAAGCCTCCACCGCCCCAACCGTCCTCGAGGGTCGACACCCTTTGCCGCCGGAGATCGAGGCCATCGGGATGACCGTCCCGCGGTCCCGTTCGAGCGCGTCACCGAAGACTCGCTCGAATGTGAGTGGTCTTCGCCCGCCGTTCAGCAGCTCGTCTGCACGCATCACAGTCCTCCGTTGCTCGTACTCGATCAGTCTGGGCACCTGCACACGGGCATGGGAGAGGACAAGGTCATCTGGAGGGAGGGTCTTATGGCACTGCCGAGGCACGACACCGGATGGCTCCGCGGATCGACCCGTTGATGTCGCCGGCCGGGACCACCACCCGACGGCTGCGCATCCGACAGGGGCTCTCGTCGCGCAACCCCGAACCAAGACGCGTGGTGGTGACTGCCGAATCCTGACGCTCAGTGCAGGGAGAACGGTGGGTACCTGTCGGTGACGAGGAGGAGAGCGTACGCCTGGACGCGCAGTCCCCAGCGCCCGACGCCCACCACGAAGTCGAACAGCCCGCGAGGATATCTCCCCGTGATCAGGATCGAGAACCAAGCCAGGACGACGGCGATGACCGCGCCGATCGTCAGGAAGAACAGGACGACGAAGTGCGGAATGGCAAGCAACCACTTGACCAGCGGCAGCCAGCGGTTGAGGTCGCGTTCGACGTCGGGGTAGTCGAGGTCGAGGTGGACGCTCTGCTCGTCGACCGTCGAGGGGTATTGGTCGGTGAGCAGGGCGAGGTATGCGCAGATGCGCGCGCCGAAGCGCGTGAGCTCGAGTGCGAAGTCGAACCACCAGCGCGGGTACCGCTGCCGGAAGAGAATCATCAGCACGGTCGCCACGAAGAGGCCACTGGTGATCCCGCCGCTCGACGTGCTGACCACGTCGCCCGTCTGGTCATAGACCGTTTTGGTCACACCGGCCGTCAGCACTCCGATAATGATGGCGATGGGAATGACCAGCACCACCCGGAAGAACGTCGTCACACGGTTGTGCCGGTCCAGGTAGTCGATCTCGAGCCGAGCAGGGTAGACGGTCGGTGCCGACGGCATGCTCATGAGTCCTCCTTGGTGACGACGCGCTGAGCCCGCGGCCTACCGCACCACCACGAGACGCCCCATGATGTCGGCGCTCTTCCTCGACGTACAGGGCACAAGGTCCCGAGGGCGGGGGTCGTCCGGCCAGCGACCACCGCGATCCACTCGTCACCTGAGTCCGGAGATGTCCACGCTCGCTGTCAGCTCCGGCTTGTATCTGCTGAGAAGCCCTCCTCGGCTCACTGGTCGTCGGAGGGAATCGGAACGACTGCGACGGGACAGGGCGCGTTGTGCAGAAGGGTGCGGGTGTTCGACCCGACCAGGAGTCCCAGGACCGGGTGGTGGCCGTGCCGACCGAGCACCAGGAGGTCCGCGTTGACTGCCGCC